>WBZR01004438.1_pt1 | contig 11485 bp, 9 predicted proteins | sample 5204231 | NCBI WGS metagenome assembly WBZR01 (sample SAMN12412403, study PRJNA552823) | activated sludge metagenome | isolation source: activated sludge from anammox sidestream of wastewater treatment plant... | place: USA: Virginia | collected 2017-08
GCGAGCAGCCGCGTGCCCGTCCACTTCTGGCACTACGGCAACAGCGTCATCATCGAGGCCGGCGCCGCGCCGAACGACGCCGAGCCCAAGGAGGCGACCATCTGGCTCGCCGTCGTCCAGAAGCGTATCGAGGTTCCGGTCAAGGAGGGCGAGAACAAGGGCCAGACCTTGACCTATTACAACGTCGTGCGCGAGCTGACGCCGGTCGGCGTCTGGAACGGGCGTCCGACCACCATCCGCTTGGCGCGGGCCGACATCATGAAGCCGGAGACCGAGGATCTGGTGGTGCTCATCCAGGAAGCCCGCGGCGGCCCCATCATCGGCGCCGCCCGCCTCGGCGATTAGACCGTCGGCCCTTGCCGCTCAGCGGCACGTCCACATCAGGCCGCGGTCGAAGTGGAAATGGTTGGCGTGGGCGGCGTTGAAATCGGGGCTGAGCGCAACGCGGAAATAGCGGCAGGCGCGCCGGTGCGCCTCGTGCAGGAACGCGCTCTCTGGGCCCTTGCCGTTCCAGTCGCGAAGGAGCGAGATCGCGTGCCCGTCGGCCAGCGTGAAGCCCGAGATGTCGATGGCGTTGGCGGCGGCATGCTGGCTGCGAACGCCCTTCCAGAACGGATTGCCGACGATGTTGCGGCAGTCGTATGTGCCCATGTCGCCGAGGCGCACCACCTCGTGTCCGAACATCTCCCGCGCCAGCGGCTGCACCTCGTGCTCGACCCAGAGCGTGAGCGCCGCCGCCATCTCGCACGTCAAGGGATTGACGCCGATCTTCGCGCCGCCCGTGTGCGTGAAGCGCACCGCGTTCACCCAGCCGCAGGCATTGTCTGCAAGCCGGTCCGCAACCGGCATCGCATCGATGTGCGGCTCCCGCAGCACCGCCTTGCAGAGGGCGGGGTCGAAGCGCAGCACCGAGAGCCTGGGATCGACGAACAGGGACGGGCGCGTGTCGAGCGAGATCCGGCCGAACGGGCTGAGGCCCTGCGGCACGAGGCCGAACCAGAACCCGCCCGCTGCCGCCACCAGGAGAACGAGAAGGAGGAGGACTTTGGAGAGCATCCGACGTGGCGTGTTGCGCGCGTTGCGTTGCATGGCTCCCCCGCCCTTTGTCGCCCCGGTCGTCCCTGTATCCCGCATGCCCTGTGTCCCGCGTGCCCGCTGCCCGCGCCGTATGGGCTCAAACATCCGCACACGTTAAACCGGGCGTTTGGAGGGGCGCCGGAGGCGGGTCAGAAATCGCTTGCGATGCCGCCCTTCTCCCAGTCGCCGTAGCGTGTCGGGTCGGGCCCCGCCCGTCCGCCGACCTCGGGCGCCGGCGGGCGCGCGTTGCGTTGCGCTGCGGCGCGCCGCTCGGCCGCCTCGGCCAGCGCGCGTTGCGCGGCAGCCGGCAGCGGCGGCCTCGGCGCGTCCTGAGCGTCAGCCCCTGAGGGGTTTTCGTCGTCGGGTGAAGTCATCGATGGGCATCCGCCTGTGTTGCACGCCGCTGGTGGTCAGCCGGCCCGCATCCTATATAGCAGGGCCGAGAAGGTCCGCGATGCGGCCAAGATGCGGCGCCGGGCCGATAGGGGTCAACCTGGAGTGATCGAATGCCGATGAACTACGCCAAGACGGCCATGTTGATCGCGGCGCTGACCGCGATCTTCGTTGCCATGGGAGCGGCGGTCGGCGGCCAGCAGGGAATGGTCATCGCCTTCCTGGTGGCGCTCGCCATGAACGCTTTCAGCCTCTGGAACTCCGACAAGATGGTTCTCCGCATGTTCGGAGCCCAGGAGGTGGACGAGCGCACGGCGCCCGAATACTACGCCCTCGTGCGGGATCTGGCTCAGCGCGCCGAGCTGCCGATGCCGCGCGTCTACGTCATGAACAATCCGCAGCCGAATGCGTTCGCGACCGGGCGCAGCCCCTCCCACTCAGCCGTCGCCGCGACATCGGGCCTCCTCGAGATGCTCTCGCGCGAGGAGGCCGCCGGCGTCATTGCTCACGAGCTCGCCCACATCAAGAACCGCGATACGCTGACTATGACGGTCGCCGCCACCATCGGCGGAGCGATCTCCATGCTCGCCCAGTACCTGCAGTTCGGCATGCTGTTCGGGGGCAATCGCGACCGCAGCGGCATCGGCACCATCGGCGCCATCCTGGCCATGCTGGTCGCGCCGCTGGCGGCCATGCTGGTGCAGATGGCCATCAGCCGCTCGCGCGAATACGGCGCCGACCGCATGGGGGCGCTGATCTGCTCCAACCCGCTCTGGCTCTCCTCGGCCCTCGTCAAGATCGACCGCGCTGCGCGGCGCATCCCGAACGAGGAGGCCGAGGCGGTGCCCGCCGCGGCGCATATGTTCATCGTCAACCCGCTGACCGGCAAGGGCATGGACAGCCTGTTCTCGACCCATCCCAACACCGAGAACCGCATCGCCGCGCTTGAGGCGCTGGCTGAGGAGATGACCCGCAGCGGCATCGACCTGGGCGGCGGGCTCCGGGCGCCGTCGTCCGGGGCGCCGGGCCCGTGGTCGCAGTCGTCGGGCTCGGCCGCGCCGCGCGGTCCCTGGGGCTGATGGCCGGATGACCGTCCCGCGCTTGACGCGCCGCGCGGCGCCCGCCATGGGAAACGGCAGGAGGCCTAGCCGGGGGCCGCCCTGCCCGAGCCCGCTCCCCCCGTGCGATCCTGGAACGCTCCATGCCCTCACCGCACCCGCCCCGCGAGAAGCCGCGACCGAAACCCGCCGGCCGCGCGGCGCGTGACGCGGCGGTGGCGTCCCTCGTGAGCATCCTCGATCGCGGGCGCCCGCTCGACGATGCCTTCGAGGCCGCCGTCGCCCGGTGCGGTCCGCTCGAGACGCGCGACCGTGCCTTCGCGCGCCTCGTCGTCATGACCGTGCTGCGCCACAAGGGCGAGCTTGAAGCCGTCGTCAACGGGTTCCTCGAGAAGCCGCTGCCGGCCGACAGCGGACGTCTCTGGCCGATCCTGCTTTCGGCGTCGGCTCAGCTTCTGATGCTGGAGACGCCGCCCCACGCGGCCATCAGCCTCGCCGTCGACCAGTGCCGCGCGGACCCGAAGGCGCGCCGCTTCGACAAGCTGGCGAACGCCGTGCTGCGCCGCGTCGCCGCCACCGGCCGCGACGTGCGCGCGGGCCTTGATCCCATCACCGCAAACATTCCCGCCTGGCTGCTCGCGCGGTGGCAGACGACCTACGGCGAGGCCCTGGCGCGCGAGATCGCGGCGGCCTCGTTGGGAGAAGCCGCCCTCGACCTCTCCGTAAAGTCCGACGCCGAGGCATGGGCGAGGCGCTTCGGCGGCGTCGTGCTGCCGACCGGCACGGTGCGCCTCAACCGCGCGAGCGCCGGCCGCATCGATCAGATGCCGGGCTTCGCTGACGGCGCCTGGTGGGTGCAGGACGCCGCCGCCGCCCTCCCCGTGCGCCTGCTCGGCCCTGTGGCGGGGCGCGATGTGGCAGACCTCTGCGCCGCACCCGGCGGCAAGACGGCGGAGCTTGCGGTGGCCGGCGCTCGCGTCACGGCCGTCGATCAGTCGCCGGCGCGTCTTGCCCGCCTCGGGGAGAACCTCGCCCGCCTGAAGCTCGAGGCCGCGCTGGTCGAGGCCGACGTGGCGGCCTGGGAGCCGGGCCGCACCTTCGACGCCGTTCTGCTCGATGCGCCCTGCAGCGCCACCGGCACCATCCGCCGCCATCCCGACATCCTGCACTTGCGGCGCAAGGACGACGCCAGCACCCGCCTCGCCCTGCAACGCCGGCTGCTCGACCGTGCCGTGCGCCTGGTCGCGCCGGGCGGCCGGCTCGTCTACTGCACCTGCTCGCTCGAGCCGGAGGAAGGCGAGGCCCAGCTCGCGCGCCTGCTCGACGCCAACCGAGAGCTTATCCGCGTCCCCATCGCGCCGGGCGAAGCGGGGATCGATGCGGCCTGGATCACGCCCGCGGGCGACCTGCGCACGCTGCCGTGCCATCTGGCCCGGCCCGAGCCCGGCCTCTCGGGCCTCGACGGCTTCTATGCCGCCCGCCTCGAGAAACGGGGCTAGCCGATGCGGCGGATCGAGGGCGGGGCGCCCGGTGACCGGAGACGGCCGATTGAGGAGGCCCCGCGCCGTGCTACCATCCGCGGCCGGAGCCGGTTCGGCTGCGAGGCGCAAGCCCTCCGTGCCGGCGCGGCCTGAGGGAGAGCATGGCGTCACGGCTCAAGATTTCGGAACGCATCAGGATCACCCATCTCGCTGCGGACCGCCTGCGGCGCGAGGCGATCTCGTCGGTCCTCTATTCGCCGCCGTTCCGCTGGCAGTTCGGCGCCACCGCCGCCGAGCAGCTGCTCATCGTGCCCCAGGATCTGCGAACCGCCGACCCGAGCTTCTGGGATGAGATCGAGGGCGGCGAGTTCGGCCTCGCCGGCGCCGTCGCTCATGCCGACGACGTGTCGCCGTTCGATCTCGTCCCGCCAAGCGAAGGGTGGGAGCGGGCGCTGCACGGCTTCGCCTGGCTGCGCCATCTGGATGCCGTCGGGCGGCCCGAGGCGCGCCACATGGCCCAGCTCCTTGCCGCCGAATGGGCCATGCGCCATCGCGGCGGCGGCGGCCTGGCCTGGGAGCCGCAGGTCACGGGGCGACGGCTCATCTCGTGGATCTCCCATTCGAGCCTGCTTCTCGAGGAGATCGATGCCGAGACCTACGGGATCATCACCGAAAGCCTCGGGCTGCAGCTCGTGCGCCTCTCGGCGAACTGGCGCACGAGCCCGAGCGGGTATCCGCGCCTGCTCTCGCTGCTCGCCCTGTTGCTCGCCCAGCTCTGCATCTCCGGCCACGAGGGCCAGGTCGGCGAGACGGAAAAGCTCTTCAGCGAGGAGCTCGACCGCCAGATCCTGCCGGACGGCGGCCACATCAGCCGCAACCCCGGCATCCTGGTCGAGCTGATCCTCGACCTGCTTCCGCTCGGCCAGTGCTTCGTCGCGAGGAGCCGCAGGACGCCGCCCGCGTTCGCCGCGGCGCTGAAGGCGATGCTGGGCATGCTGAAGTACATGCGCCTCGGCGACGGCATGCTGGCGCGCTTCAACGGCATGGGCGTCGCCTCCCCCGCAGGTCTCGCGACCGTTCTCGTCTACGACGACAATCCCGGCGCCGTTCCTGCGAGCGCGCCTCAGTCGAGCTACATTCGCCTCGAACGCGGCCCGTCGATCCTGATCCTGGATGCAGGCGCCCCGCCGCCCCTCGAATGGGCGGCCGAGGCGCACGCCGGCTGCCTCTCCTTCGAGTTCAGCGTCGGCACGTCGCTGATGCTCGTCAACGGCGGCGCGCCCTCCTCCGCCAACGCCGAATGGAGGGCCGCCGCACGCGCGACGGCGAGCCACAACACGCTGTGCCTCGGCGAGAAGTCGTCGTCGAAGCTGATCCGCCACCGCCGGCTCGAGGAGCTGGTCGGCGGCCCGCCGATCCGCTTTCCCGACGACGTGACGGCCCGGGTCGACGCACACGACGGCGCCGTCGAGATCTCGGCCCGCCACGACGGCTACGTGCGCCGCTTCGATCTTGTGCACCACCGGACGCTGGCACTCGCCGCCACCGGCCGTCGCCTGCTCGGCATCGACCGGCTGGCCGGCAAGGCGGGCACGATCCGCTTGCGCCGCGACGTGCCGTTTGCGATCCATTTTCATCTGCACCCGGCGGTGCGCTGCCGGCGCAGCGACAACCCGAGCATCGCCGTCATCGAGCTGCCGGGCGGAGACACCTGGTGGCTGAGCCTCGAGGGCGCGCGCCTTGCCATCGAGGAGAGCACCTATTTCGCCGACTCGGCCGGCCCCCGCCGCTCGCTGCAGATCGTGGCCCGCGGCGCGACCTTCGGCGAGACGGAGGTGCGCTGGGTGCTCGAAGGACAGGACTGAGCAACGAGGCGCAAAAGCCCCCTCCCGTGTAAGGACAGAGACGACCCATGCAAGATGCCAATCCGAGAATCCGTCGCGCGTTGATTTCGCTCTCCGATAAGGCGGGGCTCGACGAGCTCGCCCACGCGCTCGCGGAGTGGAACGTGCAGCTGATCTCGACGGGCGGCACGGCGGCCAAGCTCAAGGGGGCGAGCTTTGCCGTGGCCGACGTGGCCGACGTCACCGGCTTTCCCGAGATCATGGACGGTCGCGTCAAGACGCTGCATCCCGCGATCCATGGCGGCCTGCTCGGCGTGCGCGGGAATGCCGAGCACATCGCCCAGGCCGCGACGCACGGCATCGCCGCCATCGACCTCCTGGTCGTCAACCTCTACCCCTTCGAGCAGACGCTCGCCGAGGGCGCCGCCTTCGACGCGTGCGTCGAGAACATCGACGTCGGCGGTCCGGCCATGATCCGCGCCGCCGCCAAGAACCACGCGTCGGTGACGGTGATCGTCGACCGTGCCGATTACGCCGCCCTGCTTGCCGAGATGCGCGCCAACGGCGGCAAGACGACGCCGGATTTCCGCCGTCGCATGGCTGCCAAAGCCTTCGCGCGCACCGCCGCCTACGACGGCGCCATCAGCAACTGGCTCGGCGCCGTGGCCGAGAGCCCGGATGGCCAGGCGAACGGCTTTCCGCCGACCTTCTCGACGCAGTACCGCAAGGCGATCGACATGCGCTACGGCGAGAACCCGCACCAGCGGGGCGCTTTCTACGTCGCCCGCGAGGCCGAGCCGGGGACGGTATCGAGCGCGCGCCAGCTCCTCGGCAAGGAGCTCTCCTACAACAACGTCGCCGATGCCGACGCGGCCCTCGAATGCGTGAAGGCGTTCCCGGAGCGGCCGGCATGCGTCATCGTCAAGCACGCCAACCCGTGCGGTGTCGCCGAAGCCGACACCCTGCTCGCAGCCTACGACCGCGCTTACAGGACCGACGCGGAATCGGCCTTCGGCGGCATCATCGCCGTCAACCGCGAGCTGGACGGCGCCACGGCCTCCGCCATCGTCGAGCGTCAGTTCGTCGAGGTGATCCTCGCGCCCTCCGTCACCGACGAGGCGAGAGAGGCCGTTGCCGCGAAGAAGAACGTGCGCCTGCTCGTCACCGGTGCCTGGCCTCTCGTCGCCCCGCCCCGCCGCGATGCCAAGACGGTCGCCGGCGGCCTCCTCGTCCAGGAAGCAGACCTCGTGCTCTACGACCGCCTCCACGTCGCCACCCGGCGCCAGCCGACATCGGCCGAGATGGCCGACCTGCTGTTTGCCTGGAAAGTCGCCAAGTTCGTCAAATCGAATGCCATCGTCTACGCAAAGCACGGCGCAACCGTCGGCATCGGCGCCGGACAGATGAGCCGCGTCAACTCCTCGCGCATCGCCGCCATCAAAGCGGAGATGGCCGGGCTGGACATCAAGGGCTCGGCGGTCGCCTCCGATGCGTTTTTTCCCTTTGCGGACGGACTTCTCGCGGCGGCCGAGGCCGGCGCGACGGCGGTCATCCAGCCGGGCGGCTCGCTGCGCGACGATGAGGTGGTCCGCGCCGCCGATGACGCCGGCCTGGCCATGGTGCTGACCGGCATGCGCCACTTTCGGCACTGAATGGCGGATGCACCCCGCATAGCGCTCCGCCCCGCGACGCGCGCGGATTTCGCCCTGATCCGCCGCTGGCTCGCGCGGCCGGACGTGCAGCATTGGTGGGGACCCGTCTCGGCGACCGAGGCCGAGGTCAACCTGGCGCTCGGCGCGCCGCATGCCATCTGCCGCATCATCGAGGCGGACGGCGCGCCGGTGGGGTATGCGCACGCGGTGGATGCCACGCTCTGGGGCGCCGATCTTCCCGATGGGCTCGAGCCGGGCACGTGGGACCTCGATCTCTTCGTGGCCGTGGAGGAGCACCGCGGAAAGGGCGTCGGCCCGGCGGCGCTGGCGATGCTGCGCGACGAGGTGTTCGCCACCACGCTCGCCGTGGCGGTGTGCATCTTCCCCTCGGTCCGGAACGAGCGCGCCGTGCGGGCGTACGAGAAGGCGGGCTTTCACTGGCAGAGCGTGTGGCACGATCCCCACACCGGCCCCGCCTGGTTCATGGTCGCGCGGCGCCCTTAGCCTGTCATGACCCGCCGCCCGCGCGTCCCCCCGCGATCGCGCGGTGGAGCACGACCAGCGGCACGAGCCCCGCGAGCACGATGGTGAGCGCGCCGAGCGCGCCGCTCTCGATCTGCTCGACCGCGGCGAGCGCATAGACATGCGTCGCGAGCGTCTCGAAATTGAACGGGCGCAGCAGCAGCGTCGCCGGCAGCTCCTTGAGCGCGTCGACGAACACCAGAAGCCCCGCCGCGCCGAGCGCCGGGGCCAGCAGCGGCAGATGGATGCGCCACAGCGCCGAGGCCGCCGTCTCCCCGAGAGCGCGCGCGGCCGCGTCGAGATTGGGCGAGATGCGCTCGAGCCCCGCTTCGATCCCCCCGCGCGCCACGGCGAGGAAGCGGATGACGTAGGCATAGACCAGTGCGGCAATCGAGCCCGAGAGAATGAGCCCTGTCGAGAGGCCGAACAGGCTGCGCATCGCCGCGTCCACGCTGTTGTCGAGCGCCGCGAGTGGAATGAGAACGCCGAGCGCCAGCACCGCGCCCGGCAGCGCATAGCCGAATCCCGAGATCTGCGCAGCGGTTTGCGTGAACCCGGTTCGGGCGACGCGCGGCGCATAGCTGACCAGGAGGCCGAGCGCCACTGCGGCGGCGGCGGCCATCGTGGCAAGCAGCATGCTGTTCCAGGCCGCCTTGAGGAAGCCGCTTTCGAGCGCGCCGGCCGCGTGCCCGACGGCGAAATGCACGAGCACCAGAACCGGCACGACGAAGCCCGCAACGAACGGCAGCGAGCAGAGAAGGGCAGCCGCGTAGCCGCGCCATCCCTCGATGTCCTGGAACGGGATGGCGCGGTAGCGCCCCGTCGTGTGGTGCGTCCTGGCGCCGCCGCGTGCGATGCGCTCTCCCACCAGCAGGAGCGCGATGAGGCACAGCATGACGACGGCGAGTTGCGCCGCTCCGCCAAGGTTCGACCGCTGCAGCCAGGTCGCATAGATGGCAGCCGACAGCGTCTCGACGCCCAGATGCTGCACGGCGCCGAGATCGTTCAGCGTCTCCATGGCAACGAGCGCCGCGCCCGCGGCGAGCGCGGGGCGCGCGAGCGGCAGCGCCACCGTCCGGAAGGTTCCCATGGAGGTGCGACCCAGCGTGCGGGCGACTTCGAGCGCGCACACCGATTGCTGCACGAACGTCGCCCGTGCGGTGAGATAGACGTAGGGGTAGAGCACCGCCGACATCACGAACACCGCGCCTCCGAGCGAGCGGATCGGCGGAAACCAGTAGTCGTGCGCCGTCCATCCGAAGAGCGCGCGCAGGCCCGACTGCACGGGCCCGGCGAAATCGAGGAGATCGCCGTAGCAGTAGGCGGCGATGTAGGTCGGGATGGCGAGCGGCAGCACCAGCAGCCGGTCGAGCGCCGCGCGCCCGGGGAAGCGGTACATGGTGATGAGCCAGGCCGTCCCGGTTCCGGCAATGAGGGCGACGAGACAGGACCCGACCGCGAGCAGCACCGTGTTCTGCAAGGCGGTCGGAAGCACCGTTCCGATGAGATGCGGCCAGTCGTTGGCACGCGCCGTCGCGGCCAGATAGAGGACGGCCGCCACCGGCAGCAGGATGACGGAAACGATGAGGCCGGCCGTCACGCTCCATCCGGGCGCATGCGAGCGCCCGCGCCTCTTGTCGAGCACGCGGCGCAGGCGATCGAACGGACCGCCGGCGCGTGGATCGAGGGAGGTCGAGGGGAGGGAGCTCATCGCGGGCGACCATTGCGGCGGGAGAGGAGCGCCTCAAGCGGCGCCCGCGGCGGAAGCGGGATTTTGCCCGTGCGGCGTGAGGCACCCGCCCCCTTCCCTGGAGCAGGCTCCCTCCCCCGTGTGACGGGAGAGGGCGCGGCGGCCAGCGCTTACGAGCCTGGCCCGGCGTCGAAGTGCACCTTGTCGACCAGCTCGGATGCCGTCTTGCGCAACGTCGCGATCTCGGAGAGCGGGATCGCATCCGGCTTGAGCGTGCCCCAGCTCGCCACCAGGTCCGACGTCTTGGCCGTTGCGGTCACGGGATACTCGCCGTTGCCCTCCGCATAGAGCGCCTGCGCCTCGGGCGAGACCATGAACTCGAGCAGTTTCACGGCATTGTCCCGGTGCGGAGCGTAGGCGGCGACGGCCGCGCCCGAGATGTTGACGTGCGTGCCGCGGTCGGCGGCATTCGGGAAGAGGATCTTCACGGAGTCGGCCCAAGGCTTCTGCTCGGGGTTCTTCAGCATCTGCGCCATGTAGTAGGTGTTGCCGATGGCGAGATCGCAGAGCCCCGCCTTGACGTCGCGCACGCCTTCGCGGTCGCCGCCGGCCGGCTTGCGGGCGAGATTGTCGCGCAGGCCGATGAGCCACTTCTCGGCTTTCTCCTCGCCGTCGTGCGCGATCATCGAGGCGATCAGCGCGATGTTGTAGGTGTGCTGGCCGGAGCGGATGCAGATCTTGCCCTTCCACTTGGGGTCGGCGAGCTCCTCATAGGTGATCGTGTCTTGAGCCACCCGGTCCTTGGACGCGTACACGACGCGCGCGCGGCGCGTGAGGCCGAACCAGTGTCCGTTCGGGTCCCGCAGCTTCGCGTCGATGGCGTCCTCGAGCACTTTCGATCGGGTGGCCTGCGTGACGCCCGCGGCTTCGGCCTGAATGAGCAGGCCCGACTCCGGCGTGATCAGGAGATCGGCGGGGCTGTTGCGGCCTTCGGCGGACATGCGCTCGATGAGGCCGTCTTTGGAATAGACCACGTTGACCTTGATCCCGGTCTCCTCCGTGAACTTTTTGAAGATGGGATCGACCAGCCCCGGCTCGCGATAGGAGTAGACATTGACTTCTTCTGCGGCCTGCGCCGGTGCGCCTGGGCCGGCGAGCGGAAAGAGCGCGAGTGCCACCGCCGTGACGGCGGCACCGCGGACAGGAAATCGTGTGGATCTCATGGGTCGAACTCCAATCATCGGGGCAAGCACCCGCTATCGGCTGACCGCGATCGGGCCTGAAGGATGCAGTGCCCATTAAGCAGCGCAGATAAACTACGTCAAGAAAGTCAACAATTGGGCGGGCGGCCAGAGGAGCGCAAAAAGCGCCGCGGGCCGGTTGAGAGCGGTTGCGGCCCGCTCACACCGGAACCACGCGCCCTCTTTCGAACACGACGGAGGCTGACGTGCCCGTGCCGGGCGCGCTCAGGAGGGTGAGCTCCGCTCCGTTGGCCGCCGCGAGAGCCTGCACGAGGGGCAGGCCGATCCCGAGCCCCTCCCCTTTCTCCGTGTCGCCGCCGGGTGTGTGCGGAGTGACGCCCGGCGCGAGACGCCGCTCGATGTCGGCTGCGGACATCCCCGATCCCGTGTCCGACACGGTAATCGAAAGACGCCCGTCCTCGCCGCAGCGCGCCCTGATCACGATCCGCCCGCCGCGGCCGGTGAACTTGAGTGCGTTGGTGACGAGGTTGAGCACGATCTGCCGAAGGCTTGTCGCATCGGCGATG
>WBZR01004439.1_pt1 | contig 11484 bp, 10 predicted proteins | sample 5204231 | NCBI WGS metagenome assembly WBZR01 (sample SAMN12412403, study PRJNA552823) | activated sludge metagenome | isolation source: activated sludge from anammox sidestream of wastewater treatment plant... | place: USA: Virginia | collected 2017-08
ACGAAGACTTGTCCACAAAAGCGTAGCTATACTACGCGCATAAACCGTGGGTCAGTTTTAGATGAAAACCCCGGGTCAAGTTTGGGTGAAAATCAACAGCCTCCGCTCAAGCTGAAAGAGATCTGGGCCATTCGCGTTCGCCTGCAGCTTTCCAAGCGGTTGAGGGAACTCGCCCTCTTCAATCTCGCCATCGACAGCAAGCTGCGCGGCTGCGACCTGGTTCAGCTCCGGGTGCGCGATGTCAGCCACGGCAATGCGATCATGCCGCGTGCAATCATCCTGCAGCAAAAGACACGACGCCCGGTACAGTTCGAAATTACCGAGCCGACGCGCGATGCCTTGTCTGCCTGGATTGCAAGCGCGAACCTGAAAGGCGACGATTACCTGTTCCCGAGCCGGCTGCATGATTCCCCGCACATCACGACGCGGCAATACTGGCGGATTGTGAATGGCTGGGTTTCATCCATCGGACTGGATCCTTCAGCTTACGGCACGCATTCATTGCGCCGGACCAAGGCTACATTGATCTACCGCCGGACCAAGAATCTCAGGGCCGTGCAGATCCTGCTTGGCCATTCGAAGCTGGAGAGCACCGTGCGCTATCTCGGCATCGAGGTCGATGATGCTTTGGAGATATCCGAACAGACGGAAATCTGATGATTGATTCTAGATTCTCCGCGGCTGCCAGGCGACAGGTTAATGGCCGCGGAGAACCGTTCATCCGAAAAGCGGACGATCAGGTTTAAGTTTGAATTGGTTTCGACCGTCCGGAATGGCCGATCCTGAGACGGTCAATACAATCAGTAACACTCCCGCTCTTGGCCGATAGCTCCAATTCAAGAAAACGCATCGCCGTCCTGCGGAGACTAATGACTTTTCGTTTCCCCGCTCGCATCTATACCGAAAGCAGCAGGAACGCCCAATACACCCCGATCCCCATCTGCACCGCGAAGGCGCTGAAGCGCAGCGTGACTGCCGTCGGGGAGAGCGAGGCGAGGTGGATCGACGACTGCACGATGCGGGCGCCGAGGAGGGCGAAGGCGAGTGGCTCGGTCAGCGCGGCATTGACCGAGACGGCGGCGACCAGCATGAGGCCGCCGAAGACGGGCAGGCCATCGAGGCAGTTGGCGCGGGCGAGGCGCTGCATGAAGGGGGAGAGGTTGGCGTTGTCCGGCTGGAGCCGTTGGGCAGGGACTTCCCTGCTGACGACCATCTTGGAGCGGATGGCTTCCATCGCGACCAGCAGGAACAGCGTCCAGGCGATGAAGCCGGTGAGGGCGGCGAGGGTGGGGGTCATGGGGGCTCCTTGCCCGCTCAGTTTCAGGGATGCACCGGCTGCGCCACCAGTTTGACGCCCAGCGCGGCACACACGCGGCTGATGGTGTCGAAGCGTGGCTGGGTATCGGCGCGCAGCGCCTTGTAGAGCGCCTCGCGGGAAATGCCCGAGGCTTTGGCGATCTCGCTCATGCCGCGGGCGCGGGCGATGTCGCCGAGTGCCGCCGCCAGCAGCGCAGGGTCGTTCGGCTCGAGTATGTCGGTCAGGTAGGCCGCGATGGCTTCTTCGCTGTCGAGATAGCGGGCGGCGTCGAAATCCGGCAGATCGGCTGCCTTGATGCGTTTGCTCATATGCATTTCCTCCAATCAGTCCAGCAGCGCGGCCAATGCCTTGGCGCGCTTGATGTCGCGCTTCTGGGTACGTTTCGAGCCGTCGACGAGCAGTACGATCAGTTGCGTGCCGCGCTGCGTGTAATACATCCGCCCGCCTGCACCCAGATGAATCCGCAGTTCCGACACGCCGTCCCCGACCGGCGCCACGTCGCCCATCAGACCGCGTTCCCGTCGCTTCAGCCGCGCAACCACCACGCTGCGAACGGTGATGTCGGCAAGGCCCTCAAGCCAGGCGGAGAATTCGGGGAGCGGCTTGATCGAGAACCTGGACCGTGTGCAATCGAACGATTACACACGGTCAAATAATCCATTCCATCTGTCCGCCGTGCTGCGGAGACTGACTCTTATGCCGCTCAGGCCGGCGGCGCGGCGAGGGAGAGTTCGGCGAGCAGGGCGTCCTGCGCCGAGAAGCCTTTCTTGCGCGAGCGCTTGCGGCGGTAGCGGCCGTCCGCGCTCATCTCCCAGGCCTGGCTGTTGTCGGCGAGGTAAGGCAGCAGGCCTTCCTTGAGGATGCGGCGCTTGAGCTTGGGCTCCAGCACCGGGAAGCACAGTTCGATACGGCGGAAGAAGTTGCGCTCCATCCAGTCGGCGCTGGAGAGATACGTCTTCATCTCGCCGTCGGCGTAGAAGTAGAAGATGCGCGAATGCTCGAGGAAGCGGCCGACGACGGAGCGCACGCTGATGTTGTCGGAGAGTCCTTCGACGCCCGGCCGCAGGGCGCAGGCGCCGCGGACGATGAGGTCGATGGAGACGCCGGCCTGCGAGGCGTCGTAGAGCGCCTCGATGATTTCCGGCTCGAGCAGCGCATTCATCTTGGCGATGATGCGCACGCGTTTTCCCGCGCGGGCGTTGGCGGCCTCATTGCGGATGGCGGCGAGCATGGCGCCGTGCAGGGTAAACGGCGCCAGCAGCAGGTGGTTGAGCTTGCCCGCCTTGCCGAGTCCGGTGAGCTGCTTGAAGACTTCGTTGACGTCGGCGCACAGCGCCTCGTTGCAGGTGAGCAGGCCGAAGTCGGTGTACAGCCGGGCGGTGCGCGGATGGTAGTTGCCGGTGCCAAGGTGCGCGTAGCGGCGCAGTGTGCTGCCGCCTTTGCCGATTTCGTCGCCTTCCTCGCGCCGCACCACCATCAGCATCTTGGCGTGGGTCTTGAAGCCGAACACGCCGTACACGACGTGCGCGCCGACTTCCTCCAGCCGCGCCGCCCAGTTGATGTTGGCTTCCTCGTCGAAGCGCGCCATCAGTTCCACCACCGCCGTGACTTCCTTGCCCTGGCGCGCCGCGCGCATGAGCAGGTCCATCAGGATGGAGTCGGTGCCGGTGCGGTACACCGTCATCTTGATGGCGACCACCGAAGGGTCGTCCACCGCCTGTTCGAGGAACTCGACGACCGGGTTGAAGGACTGGAAGGGGTGGTGCAGCAGCACGTCCTGCTTGCGCATGCTGGCGAAGACGTCGTAGTTCTTGGCGAGCACCTTGGGCAGGCCGGCCTGGAAGGGCGGGTACTTCAGGTCGGGGCGGTCGACCAGGTCGGGCACCTGCATCAGGCGCACCGGGTTCACGATGCCGGGCACGCGGTACAGATCGTCGTAGCCGAGGCCGAACTGCTGCAGCAGGAAATCGGTCATGACCTCCGAGCAGTTGTCGGCCACCTCCAGGCGCACGGCGTCGCCGAAGTGGCGCTGCGGCAGTTCGCCCTGCAGGGCATGGCGCAGGTTCTTGACTTCCTCCTCGTCGACCCACAGGTCGCTGTTGCGCGTGACGCGGAACTGGTAGCAGCCGAGCACGTTCATGCCGGTGAACAGCTCGCCGACGTGGGCATGCAGCACTGAGGAGAGGAAGACGAAGCCATGGGGCGCGCCGGCGATCGCCTCCGGCAGCCGGATCACCCGCGGCAGCACGCGCGGCGCCTGCACGATGGCGGCCCCCGAGCTGCGGCCGAAGGCATCCTTGCCGGAGAGCTCGACGGCGAAATTCAGGCTCTTGTTGAGCACGCGCGGAAAGGGATGCGCCGGGTCGAGGCCGATCGGCGTCAGCACCGGCATCAGTTCGCGAAAGAAATAGTCGCGGATCCAGGCGGCTTGCGCCTCGCTCCACTCGCCGCGCTTGAGGAAGCGGATGCCCTGCCTGTCGAGGGCCGGCAATATGACTTCGTTCAACAGGGCGTACTGTTCCTCGACGAGGCCGTGGGCTTCGACGCCGATCTGGCGGAAGGCTTCCTGCGGGGCGAGACCGTCGGCAGCGGCGGCGACGACGCCGAGCTTGATCTGCTCCTGCAGGCCGGCGACGCGGATCTCGAAGAACTCGTCGAGGTTGCTGGAGACGATGCAGAGAAAGCGCAGCCGCTCGAGCAGCGGCACGCGCTCGTCGCCGGCCTGGGCAAGCACGCGGCGGTTGAAGGCGAGCAGCGAGAGTTCCCGGTTGAGGAAGTGCTCGGCGGGGAAGCGCCGGGCGCTGGGAGCTTTGTTCATCGCTTCCCATTGGATCAGGAATTGCTTATATATTCAAGCCGGATGCCATGGGCCGGATGCCATGGGACGCACGGGTTAAAATTCCGCATGGTTTATGAACTCGTCGCCGCGGTCGATCTGGGCTCGAACAGCTTCCGGCTGCAGGTCGGGCGGGTGGTGGACGACCAGATCTATCCGCTCGACTCGCTCAAGGAGACGGTGCGGCTCGCCGCCGGCCTGACCGCCCAGAAGACGCTCGACGGCCCTTCGCAGCTGCGCGCCCTCGAAGCGCTGGCGCGTTTCGGCGAGCGCCTGCGCGGCTTCGATCGCGGCGCGGTGCGCGCGGTGGCGACCAACACGCTGCGCGTGGCGAAGAATGCCCCGCAGTTCCTCGCCCAGGCCGAGGCGGCGCTCGGCTTTCCCATCGAGATCGTCGCCGGACGCGAGGAGGCGCGCCTGATCTACCTGGGCGTCGCCCATACCCTGCCCGACCGGCGCTCCCGGCAGCTGGTGGTGGACATCGGCGGCGGCTCGACGGAATTCATCATCGGCCGCGACCTCTCGCCGATCGAACTGGAATCGCTCTACATGGGCAGCGTCGGCTTCAGCCTGCAGTATTTTCCGCGCGGCCGCGTCGAGAAGTCCGGCATGAAGGCGGCCGAACTGGCGGCGCGGCAGGAATTGCAGGCCATCGTGCGCCAGTACAAGAAGACCGGCTGGGAGCAGGCGGTGGGCTCCAGCGGCACGGCCAAGGCGCTGGCGGACATTCTGGAGATGAACGGGCTGTCGGACAACGGCATCACGCGCGACGGCCTGGAGCGCCTGCGCGGCCTCCTGCTGCAGGCCGGCGAGGCGGGGAAACTGACTTTGCAGGGCCTGCGGCCGGACCGCATTCCGGTGCTGCCGGGCGGGCTGGCCATCATGCTGGCGGTGTTCAAGGAGTTCGGCCTCGAAAGGATGATGTTTTCCGAGGGGGCGCTGCGCTTGGGCGTGCTCTATGACCTGCTCGGCCGCTACCACCATCAGGACCTGCGCCACGCCACGGTGCAGCAGTTCGTGCGCCGCTATCAGGTCGATGCCAGCCAGGCATCGCGCACCGCGGCGACGGCGCGGGGTTTCCTGCGGCAACTGCTCCCGCCGGCCGCCGCCGCGGGGCAGGCGGAAGCGCAGGTGCTCGAGTGGGCGGCCCTGCTGCACGAGATCGGCATCTCGGTGGCGCATACCGGCTACCACAAGCACAGCGCCTACATCCTCGCCAACGCCGACATGCCGGGCTTCTCGAAGATGGACCAGGCACGCCTGTCGCGCATCGTGCTGGCCCACCGCGGCAAGCTGGAGCGGGTGCAGGAGCTCATGCCGGACAGCGCCGACTGGCTGCTGATTTTCAGCCTGCGCCTGGCTGTGCTGCTGCACCGTTCGCGCGACGATGCGCCGCTGCCGGCCATCGGCGTGAAGCGCAACGAGCGGGGCTTCGTTGTTGCCGTCGATCCGCTCTGGCTGGCCGCTTCGCCGCTGACGGCCTCGGCGCTGGAGGAGGAGGGCCGGCAGTGGGCCGGCTTCGGCCTGGAGTTCAGGATCAAGTCCGGGCGCGGCAAATCGCAAGCTGCGGCATAATGCCCGCTCAGGCCGTCGGGACGGCCGGTACAACAGGGGGGACATGGGTGAGCGGCGCGAGCCTGTCGCTTGAGACGGATGCCGAGGGGCGGCGCTGGCTGCGTCTGGCGGGCGAGTGGCGCCTGATGGCGTTGGCGCCGCGCTACGCCGCCCTCGATGCCGAACTCGCCGCCAAGGCGAAGGAGCCCGGGCTCGGCTGGGACCTGCGCGGCATCGGTTCGCTGGATTCCGCCGGCGCCATGATGCTGTGGCGCGCCTGGGGGTATCGCTTCCCCGAGAGCCTCGCTACCCGCGACGAGCTGGAACCGGTCTTCGCGCGCCTGTATGCCGCCAGCAAGCTGAAGGAAACCGGGCCGGAGCCGAAACTGCCCTGGGAATGGGTCGTTACCGTCGGCAGCCTGAGCCTGCGCCTGTGGCGGCACCTCGTGGATTTCACCGGCCTGATCGGCCAGCTCGTCCTCGATGCCCTTCGCCTCGCTCGCCATCCGGGCGAAGGCCCCTGGCGCGAGACCTCGGCCAACCTGTACAAGAGCGGCGTGCGCGCGATGCCGGTGACGGCCCTCGTCGGCTTTCTCATCGGCATCGTGCTGTCCTATCTCTCCGCCCTGCAGCTGAAGACTTTCGGCGCCGACATCTTCATCGTGAACATCCTCGGCATGGGCATCATCCGCGAGCTGGGGCCGGTGCTGGTGGCGGTGCTGGTGGCCGGGCGCTCCGGTTCGGCGATGACGGCGCAGCTCGGCGTGATGCGCGTCACCGAGGAGATCGACGCGCTGGCGACGATGGGCGTCTCGCGCAGCCTGCGGCTGGTCTTCCCGAAAGTGGCCGCGCTGGCGCTGGCGATGCCGCTGCTGGTGCTGTGGACCAGCGCCATCGCGCTGATGGGCGGCATGGTCTCGGCGCAGTTCCAGCTCGACATCTCCTACGGCTTCTTCATCGAGACCCTGCCCAAGGTGGTGCCGTTGGCCAACCTCTACATCGCCATGGCGAAGGGCGTGACCTTCGGCATCCTGGTGGCGCTGGTGGCCTGCCACTTCGGCTTGCGCGTGCGGCCGAACACGGAGAGCCTGTCGTCGAACACCACCGCCTCGGTGGTGTCGGCGATCACCGTCGTCATCCTGGTCGATGCGATGTTCGCCATCGCCACCCGCAACATCGGCATGCCGATATGACGCCCCAGTCCCCAACTCCCGCCCCGGGAACAGGGGCGACTCCGGTGATCGAAATCGAGCACCTGTCCACCCGCTTCGGCGAGCACTGGGTGCATCGCGACCTCAACCTCGTCATCGAGAAGGGCGAAGTGATGGCGCTGGTCGGCGGCTCGGGCAGCGGCAAGACGACGCTGCTGCGGCAGATGATCGGCCTGCTGTACCCGACCCAGGGGCAGATCCGGCTCTTCGGCGAGCCATTGTTTACGGGCGATCCGGTGCAGGAGCGCAACCTGCGCCGCCGCTTCGGCATGCTGTTCCAGTACGGCGCGCTGTACTCCGCCTTTACGGTCTTCCAGAACATCGCCTTCCCGCTGCGCGAGCTGGGCGTCGTCGACGAGGCGCTGATCCACGACCTGGTGATGCTCAAGCTGTCGATGGTGGAACTGCTGCCGCGGCATGCCTGGCTGATGCCCTCGGAGCTCTCCGGCGGCATGATCAAGCGCGTTGCCCTGGCGCGGGCGCTGTCGCTGGAGCCCGAACTGCTGCTGCTCGACGAGCCGACCGCCGGCCTCGACCCCGACCGCAGCGAGTCCTTCGTGCGCCTGATCAACAGCCTGCACAGGCAGCTCGGCCTGACGGTGGTGCTGGTGACGCACGATCTCGACACTCTGGCCGGCATGGCCACCCGCGTTGCCGTGCTGGCCGAACAGCGTATACTCGCACTCGGGACCATCGATGAAATCACCCGCGTCGACCATCCCTTCATCCGCAACTTCTTCTGCTGCGATCGGGCCCAGCGGGCGCTGCAGAGCCGAATGACCGAGGAACACGCATAAAATGGAAAGCCGCGCCCACGCGCTTGCCGCCGGTATCTTCACCCTCCTGCTCGGGCTGGCCACGGCCCTCGTCATGTTCTGGTTCTCCGGCAAGCGGGAAGCGGCCAACGAATACGTCCTCGTGACGAAGGGCAACGTCAGCGGGCTCAATACCCAGGCCCAGGTGCGCTTTCGCGGCATGCGCGCCGGCAAGGTGCAGGACATCGATCTCGACCCGAAGGATCCGCGCAACATCCTGATCACCATCAGCGTCGCCGCCGACCTGCCGGTGACGAAGGGGACGACGGCACGCCTGAACCATCAGGGCGTCACCGGCCTGGCCTCGATCCTGCTCGAGGACAAGGGCGACAATCCCGAGCCGCTGGTCGGCAGCGGCGACGAACCGCCGCGCATCGCCCTGCAGCCGGGCTTCATGGATACCCTCAGCGACAATGCCGCCGAGCTGATGACGCAGATGCGCCAGGTCGCCGAGCGCACCACCGCGCTGCTCTCCGAGCAGAACGTCAAGCGCATCGGACAGACGCTGGCCAATGTCGAGACGGCCACCGCCGGGCTGTCCGGCAGCATGAAGGATCTGCCGCAGCTGATGGCCTCGCTCAAGCAGGCACTCAGCGACGAGAACATCCGGCGCCTGGGCGCGACGATGGCGAACCTGGAGAAGGCCAGCGGCGAGGCGGGGCCGCTGATCGCCAGCCTGCAGGGCGTCTCGAAGAAACTCGATGCGCTGCTGGCCGAGTCGGGCGGCGAGATCACGCAGACCACGCTGCCGCGCCTGAACGTGCTGCTGCAGGAGCTGTCCGTCAATTCGCGCCAGATGTCGCGCCTGCTCGACCAGATCGAGGAATCCCCCAACATGCTGATCTTCGGCCGCGAGGCGCGTCGCCCCGGACCGGGCGAGGCGGGTTTTGCGGCCAAGTGAGGAAAGCCATGCGCAGACTGTTCCTTCCCCTTTTGGTTCTGCTGCTGGCGGCCTGCGGCGGCGGCGCCAAGTCGATATCGAACGTCGCCAGCTACGACCTCGGCGCGGTGCAGCCGGCGCCGAACAACCGCATCGTCGCCAGCCTGCGCAGCATCGACGTGTTCGCCGTCTCCTGGCTGGATTCCTCGGCCATGCAGTACCGACTGCTCTACGCGGCCAACCAGCGGCGGCAGAGCTACGCCGAAAGCCGCTGGGCGGGTACGCCGGCCGAACTGCTCGGCCACGCCCTGCGCAAGCGCATGCTCTCCGGCACGGCCGGCGGCGCCTGCCGCCTGCGCGTGGACCTCGACGAATTCGCGCAGGTGTTCGATTCCGCCAAGGACAGCCGCGTCCTGCTGGAAGCGAGGGTGCAGCTCGTCGCGCCGACCGGCGGCGAGATCCTGGCACGGCGCAGCTTCAGCCTGTCGCGTCCGGCCGCCAGCCCGGATGCGACCGGCGGCGCGGCCGCGCTGGCCGAGACGACCGAGGCCCTTTCGACGGAACTGCACGACTGGCTCGGCGGGCTTGACCGGACCTCCGCTCCGGGCTTGAATATCGCCCAACGCTGCAAGAACTGATCCGTTTGCCGACTGCGGTCCGGCAAGCCAAGAGGGAGTCCATGCCGGCAAGCCCCTATACGATCGGCCTCGACAAGAACGCGGCCAACCACGCTCCGCTGTCGCCGCTCTCCTTCCTCGAGCGGACGGCCGACGTCTATCCGCAGCGCCCGTCGGTCATCCACGGCGCGCGCCGTTTCACCTGGGCGGAGACCTACGCCCGCTGCCGCCGTCTGGCGTCCGCGCTGACGGCGCGCGGCATCGGCAAGAACGACACCGTCGCCGCGATGCTCTCCAACACGCCGGAAATGGTGGAATGCCATTTCGGCGTGCCGATGAGCGGCGCCGTGCTCAACACCCTGAACACCCGCCTCGATGCCGAGGCCATCGCCTTCATGCTGAATCACGGCGAGGCGAAGGCGCTGATCACCGATCGCGAGTTCTCGCCGACGGTTGCCAAGGCGCTGGCCCAGGTCGGGCATGAACTGCCGGTGATCGACGTCGACGACCCAGAATATGTCGGGCCGGGCGAGCGCCTCGGCAGCATCGACTACGAGGCCTTCCTCGCCGCGGGCGACCCGCAATTCGCCTGGCAGGGACCGGCCGACGAGTGGGACGCCATCTCGCTCAACTACACCTCTGGCACCACCGGCAACCCGAAAGGCGTGGTCTACCACCACCGCGGCGCCTACCTCAACGCCGTCTCCAACATTGTCTCCTGGGGCATGCCGCCGCATGCGGTGTACCTGTGGACGCTGCCGATGTTCCATTGCAACGGCTGGTGCTTCCCGTGGACCATGGCGGCGAACGCCGGCACCCATGTCTGTCTGCGCCGCGTCGAGGCGAAGGCCATTCTCGACGCCATCCGGGAACACAAGGTGACGCATTACTGCGGCGCGCCGATCGTGCACTCCATGCTGATCAACGCCCCGGCCGAGTGGCGCGAAGGCATCAGCCACAAAGTCAGTGCCCTGGTGGCGGCGGCGCCGCCGCCGGCTTCGATGATCGAGGGCATGGACCGGATCGGCTTCGATCTCACCCACGTTTATGGCCTGACGGAAACCTACGGGCCGGCCTCGGTCTGCGCCAGGCATCCCGAATGGCGCGAACTGCCGCTGGAGGAGCAGGTGCGGCTGAACGGCCGCCAGGGCGTGCGCTACCATCTGCAGGAAGGCCTCACGGTGATGGATCCGGAGACCATGCAGCCGGTGCCGCGCGACGGCGAGACCATGGGCGAGATCATGTTCCGCGGCAACATCACCATGAAGGGCTACCTGAAGAACCCGCAGGCGACCGGGGAGGCTTTCCGCGGCGGCTGGTACCATTCCGGCGACCTCGCCGTGATGCACCCCGACGGCTACGTCAAGATCAAGGACCGCTCCAAGGACGTCATCATCTCGGGGGGGGAGAACATCTCCTCGGTGGAGGTGGAGGACGTGCTTTACCGCCATGCCGCGGTGATGGCGGCGGCGGTGGTGGCGACGCCCGACCCGAAATGGGGCGAAGTGCCCTGCGCCTTCATCGAGCTGAAGGAAGGCGCCCGGGCGACGGAGGCCGAGTTCATCGAATTCTGCCGCGAGCGCATGGCGCGCTTCAAGGTGCCCAGGAAGGTGGTGTTCGGCCCGTTGCCGAAGACCTCTACCGGCAAGATCCAGAAATTCGTCCTGCGCGAGAAGGCAAAATCGACGCAGGCCATCGACTAGGAGAAAACAATGAGTGCCGTGATGCAAACCCCCAGCGAGCCCCTGCTGCTGCGCAGCGACGACCACGGCGTGGCCACGCTCACGCTGAACCGGCCGAGCCAGTTCAACTCCCTTTCCGACGCCCTCATCGACGAACTGTCGGCGGCGCTCGATGCCGTCGCCCGGGACAAGTCGGTGCGCGCCGTCGTGCTGGCCGGCGCCGGCAAGGCCTTCTGCGCCGGCCACGACCTGAAGGAAATGCGCGCCAGTCCGGACAAGGCCTACCAGCAGGCGCTGTTCAAAAAATGCGGGCGCATGATGATGAAGCTGGTCGATCTGCCGCAGCCGGTGATCGCGCGGGTGCATGGCATGGCGGTGGCCGCCGGCTGCCAGCTGGTCGCCATGTGCGACCTGGCGGTGGCGGTCGACACGGTGAAGTTCGCTGTTTCCGGTGTGAATCTGGGACTCTTCTGCAGCACCCCGGCGGTGCCGCTGTCGCGCAACCTGCCGCGCAAGCAGGCCTTCGAGATGCTGGTGACGGGCGAATTCATGGATGCGCAGACGGCCCTGT
>WBZR01004441.1_pt1 | contig 11482 bp, 24 predicted proteins | sample 5204231 | NCBI WGS metagenome assembly WBZR01 (sample SAMN12412403, study PRJNA552823) | activated sludge metagenome | isolation source: activated sludge from anammox sidestream of wastewater treatment plant... | place: USA: Virginia | collected 2017-08
GCACATGAAGGGGATACAGATAGCATCTTCGAGCGTCCAGGAAATTCCCGCGCAAGCAATGTGACCTGCGCGAGTTTCCAAGTCGAAGTCAATCCATTCAATCTCCTTGCGGTCGAGTTGGTCGCACAGGCGACGGAGTGTCCGGTAAGCCTCATCCGCTGACGGACGGACAAGGAAGTTCCAATTCGGGGCATTTGAATACTCCTTGGTATTGCGTTCCTTTGCAGCACGCTTGAGGTCAAGGACAGCGGCAGCTCGGTTTTCCCATTGATACATGACAGAGCCTGGAGTGAAAGTCGGGATGACCTTAACACCAGATGGAGTGGAAAGCTGCGAGCCGCGCCACTTGAGGACACTCCATGCGCCGGTCAGGGCGTAGAGGGCAAGGTTGCCTAGCGCGATAATGACGTTGGGCTTGACGAGTTCAATCTCACGCTGGAGACGTTCGAGCCCTTGAACCACAATCGGGAGTACCCACTTGTCGCCCCACTGGAGATGGGTAGAAGTCTGGTCTTTCTTCTTCATCGCCATCCAAGCGGCAAGGTCATTGCGCGGGGGGCGAGCGTTGACGACGTTAGTGAGATAGCACTCCGTTCGCAGGATGCCCGCCTCGTGCATCATTCTATTTAACTCTGCGCCAGAATTCCCCATAAAAGGTTCTGCAGATCTTTCGTCATGTTCACTATAGAACTCTCCTACAACCATAATCTTGGCCGGACACGGCCCTACCCCCATCCTAGGCATATCGAAGTCCCTTTCTTATCCGAGCTATAGTTGATTCATTAACACTGTATTTACGCGCAAGGCTGGCATGAGAGCCTCCTTCGGATCTTATGGCGGCGACCTGATCTTCAGTAAACTTAGCTCTTCCGTTTTTACTACCAAGCCGCGACTCCCGCATATACGGATTATCGACATAAGACTGTTTCACGTTCTCTGAACGAGTGCCCTCCTTAAGATGCTTTGGGTTGCAGCAACTGCTGTTTCCACACAAGTGCATTACTTCCAAACTATTAGAAAGCCTACCATGCACCAGTTCGTATACTACTCTATGTCCATAAACTTTTTTACCCTGCATTGTGAACATACCATGCCCGCCGCGATCCTTGCTTAATCCTAACCACGGCCAGCAGTCATCTTCCCCAAGCTTGTTAATGTATTTCCACACATCTTGCGGATAGTTAATTGGTTTTCCCATGATATTCTATTTGAGGTATTGGTGAACGTGAAGGAAATTGAACAACCGGCGTAACCAGTAGGATCTGATGAGAGATACTAGGGTAAAGAGAACGCCGATCAAGAGGTTGTCGGAGAGGGGAAGGACTACACCGAACAGTGGGAAGATGAGGCACTGCGCGGTGACGGCAACCCCGTATCCGATAAGGATATTAAGGACGGACTCTACGAGTGACGCCCTGCGGGATTGGCCGGTCATACCGGAAGTTCGCCTTGATCGGCAGGCACAAGATCCTGGATGCGCTTGAGCGACAAGCCGTAGGCGGTGGGGTCGAGTTCGACTCCGGTAGCGAGAAGGCGGGACGCATGGGCAGCAGGGAAGATTGGGCCACTGCCGCAGAACGGGTCAAGGACGCGATCACCAGGGCGAGCTGACCGGCGCAGGAGTTCCTTGTATAAGGCCACAGGTTTCTGCGCATTGTGTCCGATGTTCTTGTCGGGAGGGCACTCGATAACATCAGGTGCGAGGGCGTTCACCTTGCGATCACCCTTGATTGCGTACAAGATACACTCGTACTTCCGCTGGGGGCCGTGCTCAGGCCACGGGGCGCGGAAGGCTGCAGGCTTATACCAGATCAACGGGGTGCGGAAGACCCTCCAACCCGCTTCCGTGAAAAGAGTTTTGAGCTTCGGAAACAGGTCAATATCACAGAAAGCGTAGAGGTGAGCCTGCGGCTTGGTAATGCGTAATCCTTCGGTTGCGAGGGTGGAATAACAACGGAGTGCGTTATCTTCCGTGTCAGAGTAGAAATGCGCTCCACCAGTCTGGCCGCCGGAGTCGCCAAATTCGTCTGCGCCCATGCCATACGGAGGGTCTGTAAGAATGACATCGTATTGTCCTGAAGGTTGTTGGGTTAGCCACTCAACGGAATCCGCTTGGTGGCACACGTGATCGTCAGTGGTGAGGGTTTTGCCGATTACCTCGGCTAGCTGCGCGTGCTTGGTAGCTTCCTCTTTGCGCTGAAGAATCTTGAAAGCGTCCTTGATAGATTTGGCCGACTTAACATCAGGGTCTTCCATGTGCTTTGCGAGGATGAGCTCCTTGCGCGTAGCTTCTTGATAGGCACCTTCGGAAGAACCGCGTACTTCCAGGGCGATGTCGGCGGTGGTCGGAGCAGGCTTACCGGATTGGGCTGCTTGGGCGGAACGGAGTTTTTCCAGCTTGTCGGTGGCGATAGCTTTCTCTTGCCACGAAAGGTCGACGCGGCGAATGTTCTCTTCGAGTTCAGCCTCCATAGCTTCGACAGCGGTGAGTTCTCCGAGAAGGGTATAGGGGATAGTCGAAGGTTCAACAACCTGCCCCTCAAACTGGAACGACCGTCCGAGGTCGTGGAGGTCAGAGATTGCGCGGAAGCGGCGTTCGCCTGCGACAAGGGTGAGCTGGTCGCCCACCTTACGCATGACCGGCGGGTGCATCAAGCCAAGGCGCTCGATAGAATCTGCCAGTTCGTTAAGGGCGGTCGGGTCGAAGTCTCGGCGCTGACGATTCGCAGGGATTTCGATGTCAGATAAAAAAGCAAAATGTTTCATTTACCGGCATCCTTAAATGCTTGAAGGTAAAAAGGATCTGGGTCGGTTTGGCGACGATACCAGAGGACGTAGTCACGCGGAACATCTTTAATTGCGGTGCCCTTGTATTTCCCGAACCCCATAACAGTCGGGATGCGGGCGGCTTCGGAGGCAGCGTAGAGTTGTTCGATGTCTGTAATTCCGGCATTATCGCATATTGCGCGGAGAATGTCAAGACAAATCTCGATGTCTACGGCAGCACTGTGGGCGTTACGGAGGCGGTCGCGGACAGGACTTGTCTGGCCGTGGAGGTGGTAAAGGAGGGCTGTCTGGGAGTATGAATCGAGGTTCGGCCAGGTACGACGAGCGAGTGCGAGGGTGCAGATGCGCTTGACTTGCGGCGGCGAACCGATGGCCTTCCAGTCGAAGTCTACATTGTGCCCGATCATGTAAGTGAGGCTGGGGAGAGAAGAGGCGTTGAAGATAGGTTGGCCTTCCAGATCTTCGGGAAGAAGGTGGTGCGCAGCAACAGCCCCGAGCGCCATCGGCTTGGTGTGAGAATGGCGGGCGTATAGAGTTTCGCCTGTCGGCGTAAGGTCTGCGGCCAAACCCATCAGCGCGATTTCGACAACCTCAGAATTGTCAATGCCTGTGGTTTCGGTATCGAGAATAGCAATGTTCATTGCGCGTCCAAGAGAGTTACTTGCGGAAAGTCTGGCATGGGGGCACCAGCCTCGGCTAATGTGACAGCGGCATTTTCACCTACGCCTAACAATCGGTCAGAGATAAGCTGGGCGTATCCAGCGATGTCCACCCAACTGTCTGCGTACCAAGGATCGCCATTGACTATGCGCCCGATCTTGTGAGCGATCATGTCGAGAGACTCCATCATATCATCATCGAGGACTTTTTCTTTCTGTTCCAAGTGATAGCGGATAATGCGCTTAATATCCATCGTTACTTCAGCGTGGCCGGTAAACTTACCGTAACGGGTTCCACGTTCTTCGAGAGTTGCTGCGAGGTCAGTCATTTCAATCTCCAAGTAAAAAGAGGGGGAAGGTTTCCCCTCCCCCAGGATTGCGCGATTAGGCGCGGGCTACACCACCCACACGCTCCATGATCTGGTCTTCGTACAGTTCGTGCTTAACTTTCACGCGAATAGCTTGGCCAGTCATCTTGCGGGCAGAAAACACATCGCCAGCCTTGTTCATATCGAGAGCCTCGCGGTAGTTGCGAAGGCCACGATTCTTACCGGGCGAGTTGTCGATGGTGCCAGCATCAGTCAGGTCGAGCATGATGCTGTCGGTCAGCGTGATGGTCGGCTGAGTCAGACCAAGTTGGGTCTGAACATCGGCGGGGATTTCCAGCGTCAGCGGGATGTCCCAAGCGATGCCCGACTTGGTTGGGTCTTTCTTGCCTTGCCATGCGCGTGACTTGACTTCACCGATGACGGCGGTGTAATCACCAGCAGGGAGGGGTGGACGCTTTTCGGTTGGGGCTTCGATGGTTGCGTCGAGGAAAGTGTCGGGATTGAACATTGACATGATAAGTTTCCTTGTGTTAAGATACTGCGATTGAAAAGTGCTACGTTGAGTGACTGAAGTTGATGTTGCAAACAAGGGTCAGTCACGACCCCCTTGAATTAGATGTTCCGATTCTTCCACTTGTCCATGATGATGCGGAAGTCAGGGGATTGCTTGGACGCAATAGGAAGGTTGCGGGTCTTGACATCGACGTTAGCGGCGGCGGTGTCCCAGTAGAAATTCGTACCCTCACGGACGCAGTAGATTACGTCCGAAAATAATTGCGGAATATCGTTCGACATTGCCTTGCCGATAGCCTTGGTCATTAACTTGATGCCGCCGGTGATTTCGTCTTGCTGGCGATCGACGTGGGCAGTCATAACGAAGGTGCAACGCAAACCCTGGGTGCAGAGTCGGAGGAAGTTCATCAGGTTGTTCTGGGCAACACCGTAATCTGGCATGGAAGCCGTCGGCTTGGAACCAATCACCATCTTGAAAGCTGCGTTAGCCAGTTCAGAAAGAGAATCAATGACAAAGATGCGATCAATACCGAAGGTGTCGATAGGCCCAAACTTTTTCCCACTGCGATCGTCAGGAAAATCAGAACAAGCTTGAAGGATTTTGTAGAAAGCATTGTTGTCACCGCCACGATTAGCATCAACCATCTTGGTGATGGATTCGTAAGAGAGCTTGCCCACGTTGTCAGCGGCTTTGAGGAGCTGGTCAAGCGCGAGTGGCTTGGTGAGGGTGGAGTGGTAGTGGAGGTTGGCAGGAACTTCAAGGTCACGATCGCGCCAGTACCCGAGGAGAGTTTCGAGACCGTTCTCGGTGAACAGGGCGAAGACTTCGGTGTTGTTCTCGGCAGCCCACTCGACTAGCTTGCCGAGAGCGTAGGTCTTGCCGGTTCCAGAGGGGCCTTCGATAAGAATCTTCGGGCCGATTGCGTTAGACATTAGGATACCTTTCTAAAATTGCGAGTAGTTCGCGTTGGAGTAGGGATGCTGAACAGTGTGTTAAGTCTTGCCCGACAAGCATTTGCCCATCGCCATGCCTGGTGCAGGGTCTCGCCATGCAAATCCAGTGACGCATACCACCCTCTGGATCTGTGCGGATAACCCGTCCCCAGATGTCTCCGCAAGTTGGGCAGAAGAAACACCAGTCGGGAAGGTGGTGGATAGAACTCCAGACACCGCGAGGGACTTTGTTTTCACCTACTGGTCTTCCGTTGTCGAAGAAGGTGTAGGTAGCGAGGTTGTCGGACATGGGAGGGCCTTGAGATCAGCGAGAAGGTTGGCGTAGATAGATTCAGCTTGAGAACTGAGGGCGAGGAAACATTGCTCCATAATGAGGATGGCTTGGGTAGAGGATAATCCGATCTTTACCTCAGACTTGTCGCCAGTAAATTCTATGTAACCATCGTACCCACCAACATCTTTGCCGTAAGTAATGACGTTTAATACTAGACGACTGACTTTCACGATACCACCTCTTCTTCACGGAGTAACGGATTCCAGATGCGGCGCGAGAATGAACCTTCGAGCCACGGTTGCGGGTCAAGGGAGAGGCAGACCTGGCGGAAGGCACAGCCAGAGTATTCTGTGCAAGCATGGTCGAGGGAATAATCCCACACACCAGACGCCCACATTTGCTTCATACGTTCGATGTCGCGGAGGAGCTGTTCGTACCAGCGGTCAATCATCCAGGCAGGGCGGAACGTCACCGCTTGCATGGTGTCATACTTGGTCTTGAGGATAGACAGACCGCGGACGAGGAAGCCCTGCAAGGGAAGGTTGGCACGACCAGCGCCCCAGCAATACCCCGTGAATTGGCTGCGAAGATCCCATTGCTTCGGCCATGATGCGCCGAGGGCTGAAGTTGTCTTATCATCCAAACCGAATACCCCTCCAGCGTAATCACAGATCATATCCATACGACCGACGTAAAGGATAGGGTCGCCGGTAACTGGATGCGTTGCGTCAGTTGGTTCGGCAAAAGAAAACTCTACGCCCTTGTCGCCGGACGGGAGGGTGATGGGGGTAGCAGCATCGGAACCGAGGGGGTACTGTGTGAAGTAATACTCGAAAGCTCCGGCGGTACGTTCGAGAGACTTGGCCGAATCGGGCGGGCACTCGAAGTCTCCGTAAGCGTGCATGAGCGCCATGAGGCCCTTGGCGATAGCGTCTTCGGCAAGCATTCCGTCCTGGTAGTACGCGACGCGGGCAACCTCAAGACCCTTGGCGTAAGCACCGCCAGCTACGAGGTGGACGGAGGGGTCTTTGGATTTCCAGTGCTGAATATACTCGCGGTAAAATCGGTTCGGGCAGCTGCGAAAGCTGGCAATCATGGTTGAGTCGAGAATCTTGGGAAACGGTGGGCGTTCGGTCATGGTAGAGCCTCCTGTCTTGGTTGTCTTGGGGGCGGCGTTTCGCCGCCTGAGGATTAAATCAGCGCCAAAGGCGAGGAACCGCCTGGCCGAGGGTTAAACTCACCGCATAGGAGATCGTCTGTCACTGCGGGGAAGGTAGAGAGAGGTTGTGGGGTCAATGACGGCCCGCGGCCTGTGGCTACCGCCGAAGGCATCATCACGATTTGAACCGCTGGCGGATACCGGCGGCACTCGCCCTCGGAACCGGCGGGGGTATTCGGGAGGAAGTGGGAACACTCACCGCAGCAATGGCGAGGGGCGGTCATTACAGGCCTCCGAGTTCGGCAAGGAGATCGTCAGCTGCGGGGATGGCTACCTTCGCGGTCTTGCGGCGGGCACCTTCTGAAGCGTGGGCTGCGGACACACGGCCCTGGCGAAGGGCGGCGATGGCTTCGCGCATCTCGTCCATAGTGATTGTCCCGTCGAGGGCTTTGGTACGCCAGATAGAGATTTTGGCCTGAAGTTCTGGGGATTGGGCGGTCACGAGCGTGGCTCCTTAAGTAGGGTTTCGAGGGCTTCGATCATTTCCTTAGGGCCGGTGACGTGGTAGCCCTGCGGGAGGCCGAACGGCTGTAGGTCGAGGCGGCGGGAATGAAAGAAGTCGTTGATGAGCTTGATGAAGAGGCGTTGATAGGAACCCTTTGGGACGCGGCCTTCGAGGTCGGAGTGTAGGAACAGCGTTAGCTTGGTGTAGATGTCTTCGGGCAGCATCAGGTGGATGCCGATAGAAGGGATGACGTTAGGGCGGCGGGGCATGGTCAGGACTCTAGGTAGGAAAGGCGTTCGAGGGCTTCGCCGGTACGGGCTTCGACGAGGGTACGAACTTCCGCGAGCTGGCTGACGGACAGGCCGCGCAAGGCTTGGCGGATGATGCCGAGGCGCAGCTCCGGGGAGAAGCCTGCATCGCCTGGGGTGTCGAGGACTTGGGAGATGTAAGAGTACCGGATCTGACCGAGAGTGGGGTAGCGTGAGGGGTGCTTCATTCGGTGGGTTCCTGTTTGTTAAGGTTATTTCGCATGGTGTCAAAGAAATCCTGCGCGGTGTGTGCGTAGGCGGCACACTGGCGGGACGCAAAGTCATATGCGCCGGACGCTGCGAACCAGCCGCCAGACATGAGGGCGGATAGTATGGCGGGTATGTCCCAGGCGGATGAGTAGAATGTGCCGTCACCACAGCTGTGATACGCTCGGCGTGGTAGTGGGTCGCGGTTGCGGCTGGGCATAGGGTTGTGTGACATGGGGGAGCCTCCAAGGTGAGCGGGTTATTGTGGCCGGATTCGGCGTTTCATGTTCGTATTATATACGGATAATTCGTTCGTGTCAATAACATTTTCCAAAGGGATGTTCGGTTTCCGTATTACCTGCGGGAAGTCTATTGGCATAGGGGCGGAGCTGTTTGCCATGCCAACTGGTATGCCGTCCCCGTCGTAAAGCCAGTAGGCGTTTCCGGTGCGGGTGACTTGGGCGACCGGCTTGCCGGAGAGGTCGGTGAGCCAGAGGACTTCCTGGGCGTGTGCGGGCTGGCAGGAGGCCAAGGCGAGTGCGAGGAGTGTGATGAGGGTCTTCCCGGCATAAGCGATTGTTTTCATTTCCCGCACCCCCTTGCTCGGATGGCTGCGGCGATTGCAGGCCACCACAAAACAAAAATCGGTATCACCCAAACAAAAACAACGAATAGTGCCCGTCTCACTTCATCCCCCTTATGGCTGCGTCTTTATCACCAATCGCGTAATCTGGGCGCTTCCAAGTGCCACGCACGATGGCGATGCAGTCGTCTGAATCGAGCATATAGTCGCCGTTATCTACGCAGTAATCGTCCTCTGCCTTGATTGCTGAACATAGACGCTCACGCTCGGCTAATACTGCGGCTTCAACGGATGGCGGGATGGTGTAATAGCCAGTTAAGCCAGTTCCTTTACACGCACTACAAAACTCCCATCCACCACACTCACACGCCACCGGCTCACCTTGCGGCACAATTGGCGGGGCTTCATGGTCTGCTGCTGAAAATAATGCACCACAATCAACACAGATATATCCAGACTTAACTATTGGATTCCTTGCGTCAGCAATACGATGCGGGCAACCTTGCGGCTGCGCCAACACATAACCTTTCCTGCTAGGCGTATCGTTTGGCTTGCACAGCCACCCACAATGGCGGCACTCTTTCATGTCTTGCGGCTGCGCCAATGCTTCACGCAGGGCGGTGATTTCATCTTCGTAATCGTGAAAATGGTTGGCTTTTATTAAAGCCTCCAACGCCTGTCGTGCGGCTTGTTCTAGTTTGTTCATTTGTTCTTCTCCCTATCAGCGGCAATGACGGCACGGGCAAAACCAAAAGACCACTCATCAAAATAAGACTTACCAATCTCCTCAATCTCATCATCCGTCAGGTCTTTTGTACGGACAGGGGCGGCGTAGAGTGGCAACCATCCGTTCTCTAATGCCCATTTTTTATGGGTTGTTACCTTGCCGTATGAGTTTGGTTCGTGCCATGCCGCAGGCTTCATTTCGTCACCTCTTGAATTGCTTTCTCAATTAGCCCAGAAAACTCCACCCACTCGTCCAGCGTAAACAGGCTCATGTGAAAGTCGCCAATCTGCGCTTCGTCTGGTGCCGCTTCTTTCGTGTCTGGGGCGGACACGGTTGTGATGTGCAAGCCGTCCATCTCAATAGTGACTTCACTTACTCGTGCGTGAAAGTTGCTCATTTCAAAAACCTCACGATATCCTTGTACACGTCGTTGCGTGCGCTGTTGTCTGACTCGTACTTGGTCCACCCGGCATAGCGCATTTCGGTTTCTGCGCGGCGCAGTAGGTCAAACGCTCGATCACCGTCTTTTGCAAGCGCATCCACTTCAGTCTGGTGTGACTGCTTAAGTGCTTTGGTGAGCGGACTGTCCAGCCAAGCGTGGTAGTCGGCGGTTGAGAGCTTCTGGTTCATGTTGTGATCTCCGCTCATGATGCGTACCCCGTTACCAATACATGGTTCTTTGCCTCTTCCAAAGCGCCGACCAACTCAAGTCGGTTCTCGACCTTGGAGCATTTGATTTTGAATTGCCCCGTCCCTCGGTGGAACATCAGCACAATGACAGAATCAGGCTCCTCGTCAACGGCCTCGTTCAGTGTGGCCTTGGCCGCTACTTTGTACTCATCAAATGTCAGTGATTTCAGTTTGCTCATTTAGTTTCTCCTCTTGCTCTGATAGCTGCGGCGCAATCGCTTGTAGCTGCCAATAACCAAACTTGTTCTTGCTCTTTGTGGTTTGTAATGTAGTGCTTTGCCACCTCTTCGCACACCTTCGCCGCTTCTTCGAGCGCCTCTGCTCGGATGGCTTTGGCATCTACTGGTGGGGTGTAGAGGGGTACGTTATATTCGTCACGCATTATATGTGAAACTTGAAATACTCCGTTTGCTGGACTATTGAAAAATGCTTTGCTTATCTTTGTTGCCCACGCCACTGGCTCCTGCTCTGATTGCTCCTGCGCTCTCGCTGCTCGGATGGTGTCTAGCGCACCAGTGCACTTTTCCAACCAATAGTCGTTGTTTTTCAAAGTAGCAACCAACGCTTCCTCAATCTGTAGCGCCTGTTCGTCTGTTAATGTAATCATTTGTTCTTCTCCTTGTATGCGGCAATGACGGCACGGGCAAAATGCAGATGGTGCGCCCACATAGGCACGATTGAACTTGTGTCATTCCAAAGTTTCTGAGCTTCATCATCAGTGAGGTCTTTTGTACGGACAGTTGTTCGCATCGAAGATGACGAACTATCAGTTTCTGATTGCAAAGCAATCGAAACAGGGGCGGCATAGAGTTTTGTAGCACCTGGAGCATTTGGGCCGGTCAGTTCCTCCCAGATGTCGTGCTCCTCATCGTAGGCGAAGTAGCCCACTGGCTCCTGCTCTGCTTGCCTCTTCAGCTCGATAATTTCTTTAGCCAAAGCCTTGTTGGTTTCAATCCAGTAAATCTCGTCTTCTTGCTCGGCTAACGCTTCTCGCAGGGCGGTGATGGCTTTCATGCTTTGAAGCTGCTTTCCTCTAGCACCTACATCCCAATCGGTAGACACCTCTAAAGCCTCCAACGCCATCTGCATGGCTGCTCGTTGTTGGTCGTTCATTCTGGGAACTCCGTGCGTGACCATTCAAGTTTGACTGTGTAATCAGGAACGATTCCGCTGCGTTCATCTTCTGTGTGTAAGTGCGCGGACATGGATCCATCTTTACTAGCCCACAGCCAACGCACCACAGGCTTCTTTTCTTCTGGCTTGATGCGGTATTCGTAGCTGTCATACCAATCAGGACTAAGATCATCTAACCATTCTCCGTAACGTTTGAATTGAATCTCCGCACCATCTGCCCAAGCATGGATTAAATCTGCGTGTTTGTGTTTCATTTTCCACCTCCCGAAATTCTCCCCAAGAATGCTCCAAAAGCAAACACTAGCAGCACCAATACCAGTGCCAGCCATACCGGAATCCAAACCCCATCGGGGCTGACGTCTACCGGCAAATAGTAACCGCTGCCTCTCATATTGATCTCCACCAATCTGGTTCAACACGCCCGCGCGCCCAGACGGCAAACTCTTTACTATGATAGTATGCTCGATAAGCTTCAACTGGATCTGCGGTGCGAAATTCGTCAGGCATACATTGCACAAACTCTGTCTGCCCTGTCCGAAGTGTTGTGCTGGGGTCGGCCAGCAACTCTATTACACGCGCAGATGCGTGGGTCTTGCCGTACCGTTCAAAGTACTCCTGCGCAAGGGCCTGACCGTGGGCTACAAGCCAGCGAT
>WBZR01004443.1_pt1 | contig 11479 bp, 10 predicted proteins | sample 5204231 | NCBI WGS metagenome assembly WBZR01 (sample SAMN12412403, study PRJNA552823) | activated sludge metagenome | isolation source: activated sludge from anammox sidestream of wastewater treatment plant... | place: USA: Virginia | collected 2017-08
AGAGGCCATCGATAAGCCGATCATACTCGCGGACGCGCTCGGCAAGACCGTGCGCAGCCCCTCGGGCGACCTGACGATACTCGATGATATCAGCTTTCTCATACTCCCCTCCGAGGCGGTGGCGGTCGTCGGTGTGTCCGGATCGGGCAAGTCCACGCTGCTGAGCCTGCTTGCCGGGTTGGACACCCCGACTCGCGGTAGGGTGTTGCTGGACGGCGTCGATCTGGGCCCGCTCGACGAGGATGGACGCGCGGCGCTGCGCGCCCGCCGCGTCGGATTCGTCTTCCAGAGTTTTCAGCTTCTGCACAGCATGAACGCCAGGGAGAACGTGATGTTGCCGCTGGAGCTCGCGGGCCGCGCGGATGCCGCGGCACAGGCCGACGCGATCCTCGCGCGCGTCGGACTCGAGGAGCGCACCGATCATTACCCGAACCAGCTCTCCGGCGGCGAGCAGCAGCGCGTGGCCATCGCCCGGGCCTTCGTCACGCGACCGCGCATCCTGTTCGCCGACGAGCCCACGGGCAATCTCGACGCCACGAGCGGCGCGCTGATCGCCGATCTGCTGTTCTCGCTGCGTGCCGAGGCCGGGACCACGCTGGTACTCGTCACTCACGACATGAAACTGGCGGCGCGTTGCGAACGCCGGATCACGCTGACCGCGGGACGCATGCTGACCGCGCCATGATCGCCCGTATGCTCAGGCTCGGTCTCGGCAACGTCCGGCGCGATCTGCGCGCCGGCGAGCTGACGCTCATCGTGGTGGCGATCGTGACCGCGGTGGCGGCGCTGAGCGCGGTCAGTCTGTTCGTGGACCGCGCCGAACGCGCGCTCCACGCGCAGGGCAACGCCCTGCTGGCCGCGGATCTGGCCGTGGAGAGCGCCAATGCCATTCCGGAAACGCTGGCCGAAGAAGCGCGCGGACTGGGACTGGATACCGCCCACACCCTGTCAATGCGCAGCGTCATACAGGGCGGCGAACGCCTGCAACTGACCGAGCTGAAGGCCGTCGACGACCGCTATCCGCTGCGCGGGAACGTGTCCATCGCCGACACCCCGTTCGGTGCGGCGCGCGAGGTACGCGAGGTGCCGGCGCCGGGGACGCTATGGGCGGACGCGCGCCTGCTGCAGGCGCTGAAGATCGACCTCGGCCAGACCGTGACCGTCGGCGCCGTCGCGCTGCGCGTCGACAAGGTGCTGGTGCTCGAGCCCGACCGCGGCGGCGACTTCTTCAGCATCGCCCCGCGCGCAATCATGAACCTCGCCGATGTCGCGGCGACACAGCTGGTGATCCCCGGCAGCCGCGTCAATCATCGCCTGCTCGTGGCCGGCGACCAGAAGGCAATCGCGGCCTTGCGCGCGCAATGGGCGCATCTGAACGACCGCAGCTTGAAGATGCTCGATGTCGGCGACGCCCGCCCCGAACTTCGCACCGCCCTGGAGCGCGCGGATCTGTTCCTCGGCATGGCGGCCCTGACGGCGGTGATCGTCGCCGGCGTGGCGATCGCGCTCGCCGCCCGCCGCTATGCCGAACGCCATCTCGACACCGCCGCCGTCATGCGCTGCCTCGGCGCCACGCAGGCCACCATCACCGGCATGCTGCTGACCGAGATGCTGGTGCTCGCCTCGATCGCGAGTATCGCGGGCGTGGCACTGGGCTACATCGCGCAGCACGTCCTGGCCGGGACGCTCAGCGGATTCGTCGGCGGCGCGCTGCCGCCGCCATCGCCCGCCGCCGTCGCCGGGGCAATGCTCATCGGCTTCATCGTGCTCCTCGGCTTCGCCCTGACGCCGATACTCTCCCTGAAGAACGTGCCGCCGCTGCGCGTGCTGCGCCGCGATCTCGCGCCGGTACCGGTGCGCAGCGCGTTCGTGTACGCGGTGGCGCTGCTCGCGCTGCTCGCCATCGCCCCCTGGCAGGCGCGCGACGTCGCGCTCACGCTTTACCTGCTCGGCGGCTGCCTGCTGGCGATCGCGGCGCTGGCGATCGCGGCCTGGCTGTCCGTGCGCGTGCTCGGCCGCCTGCGGCGGCACGTGGGTGTGAGCTGGCGATACGGGCTTGCCAGCGTCGCCAGGCGGGCACGCACGAGCAGCGTGCAGATAGTGGCGTTGGGCGTGGGCATCATGGCGATGCTGTTGATCACCATCGTGCATGGTGATCTCATCGACGGCTGGCAGGGTAAGATTCCGCCTGGCGCGCCCAACCAGTTCGTCATCAACATACCGCCGGCGGAGGTCGGGCCACTGCGCGATTTCCTCGCGGGGCACCGGCTGCAGACCGGCGGCGTGTTCCCCATGGTTCGCGGCCGGCTGATGGCCATCAACGAGCGGCCGGTTCAGCCCTCGGATTATGATGACCCGCGCGCGCGCCGGCTCGTCGATCGCGAATTCAACCTTTCGTGGGCCGGCAGCCTGCAGCCGGACAACGTCGTGACCGCCGGCAGATGGTGGCCGAAGGCGGCCGGGGCCGCGCCACAGGTCTCGGTGGAATCCGGTATCGCCGCGACGCTCGGGATCGGCCTCGGGGACACGCTGACCTACGACATCGCCGGCGAGACGATCACGGCGCCGGTGACCAGCCTGCGCGACGTGCAGTGGGATTCCTTCAACGTGAATTTCTTCGTGATCGCCACGCCGGGGCTGCTGGAGCAGATGCCCGCCACCTACATCACCAGTTTCCATCTCCCCGCGCAGGAGCGCACGGCGCTGAACGAGCTCGTGCGACTCTTCCCGAGCGTTACCGTCATCGACGTCGCCGCCGTCATGGATCAGGTGCGGCTGATCATGGATCGGGTGAACCTCGCTGTGCGCTTCGTGTTTCTGTTCACGCTTGCAGCCGGCGCGCTCGTGCTCGTGGCTGCCCTGCAGGCCACACAGGACGAGCGTGCGAGAGAGAGCGCGTTGCTCCGCAGCCTCGGCGCCGCGCGCGCGGTCGTCACGCGCAGCCTGCTGGCGGAATTCATCGTCATCGGTCTGGTCGCCGGCGTGCTCGCCGCCAGCGCCGCCGGCCTGACCGCGTGGCTGCTGGCCGGACACGTGTTCCATGTCGACTACCGGATCAACCTCTGGCTGTGGCCGATCGGCACGCTGGCCGGCGTGCTCGGCGTGGGCGCCTTCGGTCTGGCGGGGCTGCGCGGCGCCCTCGCCGAACCGCCGGCCAGCGTGCTGCGAAGGATAGCCTGAACCAGTCGCGCCCGGGCGCGCGTGGATCACTCCAGGGGCGTATCGTCCTCGGCGCGCCAGGGAGGACTGACGATGCAGAGGAACCGCAGCGGATTGATGCCGGGGTTTTCGATCCACTGCACGGCCTCTGCCGGTACGTGAACGACGTCGCCCTGCATGCAGGGTCGCGCCTCGGCGTCGACATGCATCACGCCGCAACCCTCCAGGATGTAGTAGACCTCCGCGCCCGCGAGCTTGTGGCGGCAGGACCGCGCGCCGGGCTCCACCCGAGCTTCAGCGAGTGAATACGGCAATGCGACGGGCTCATACCCGGGATGCAGCAGCTCGCGTATGGCGCAGCCGTCGTTGGCCGTGTAGGCCTCGCAATCCACCGTCCGCCTGATGTGCACGTCTCGTCTCCTGCTGCCGGGGCTGATGGCTTGCTATACTCGCCGCCCGAACTCGCGGTAGCAAGCCACGCGCGCATGACTGCCTATCAGGGACAATCCGGTTTCCGCCACGACGCGCGCAGTTGCCTGGGCGTCCTGCTCACCAATCTCGGCACGCCGGATGAACCCACACCGAGGGCGCTGCGCCGGTACCTCGCGGAGTTTCTCGCCGATCCGCGCGTCGTCGAGACACCGCGCATGGTCTGGCTGCCGATCCTGCACGGCGTCATCCTCAACATTCGCCCCGCCAAATCGGCGCACGCCTACCGGCAGATCTGGACCGAGGCGGGCTCGCCGCTGCTCGCATTCTCGCGCCGGCAGGCCGCCGCGCTACGGCACTCACTGCAGGAGCGCTGTCCGGGACCGGTACGAGTCGCACTCGGCATGCGCTACGGCAATCCCTCGATACGCGCCGCGATGGAGGAGCTGCGCGAGGCTGGCGCACGGCGTCTGCTCGTGCTGCCGCTGTATCCGCAATACTGCGCGGCCACGACCGCCTCGACCGTGGACGCCGTGAGCGCGGTACTGCGGACCTGGCGCTGGTTGCCGGAGTTGCGCACCGTGATGAGCTACCACGACCACGGCCTCTACATAGGCGCGCTGAAACGATCCGTGGAGTCGCACTGGGCGAGCCATGGCCGCGCCGGACGGCTGCTGCTGTCGTTTCACGGCATCCCGCGAGAATACATGCTGGCCGGCGACCCCTATCACTGCCAGTGCAGGAAGACCGCACGGCTGCTCCGCGAGGCGCTGGGGCTGGGAACGAACGAGTGCCTGGTCACGTTCCAGTCGCGAGTCGGGCCCGCGCAATGGTTGCAGCCGTACACGGACGTCACCTTGAGCGAGCTGCCCGCCCGCGGTGTGAAATCGCTGGACGTGCTCTGCCCGGGGTTCTCCGCCGATTGCCTGGAGACGCTGGAGGAGATCGCCATGCGCGGCCGCGACACCTTTCTGCAGGCCGGCGGCGAGCGATACCGCTACATTCCCGCGCTCAACGACGACGCCGGGCACATCGAAGCACTGGTGGAACTGGTGCTGGGGCATGCGGCCGGCTGGCCGGAGGTGAGCGACGGGTGGGATGCCGCGGCCGACGAACGTGAACGCGCCGCCACGCTGGGGCGCGCGCTTGCCCTGGGCGCCGAGCGGTAAGCGCCGCGACGCGAGTGGGGTGCCGCCGACGCCCGCCGACCGGCGTCAGCGGAACAGCGCGCAGCGATCGAGGCGGCTTTCGATCTCCGCCACGACCTGGGCGTAGGCGCCGCTGTCGCGGTTCGAGAAGCGTCGGATGAAATCCGGCTCCTGCATGCCCTCGGGCAGATTTTCCACCGATGGCATGAACTCGCGCTCCTCGGTGGCCGCCACGACTCGCTGCTGGAGCGCGTCGGGCGATCGAACGGCAAGCTGTCCGAAGCGCACCCCGGCCCGGTCCGCGGCGAGATCCGCGAAACTGAAGCCCGAACCACCGCGGGAGTCCTGGACCTCCTTGAACAAGCCGATGACATCGGCGATCACGTCGTTGGCCGCGGCGCTCAGCGCCCCGGAGACGAGGAAGTGCCTGGCCAGATCGGCGCGCCCGTCGAGCGTGATCTCGACCCTCTTCAGCGGCGGCAGACTCTGCGCCTGCTCGTCGCCGAACAGGCGTCCCAGGTCCTCCGGCGCGGCCGCGGCATACAGCGCCAGAGCGACCATGGCCGCCTTGTTCTCCTTCGCCGGGTCATTGCCGTCATCGCTGCGATCCGCGGCGTAGGAAAACATCGGGCGCAACAAATTCACCAGCGAGTCGCCGTCCTTGAGGAGGTTGCTCAGGATCCTCGCCAGCTCCTCGTAATGCACCTGCAGGCGGGCGCGCTCCTCGGCGGGCAGCACCAGCTCGCGTCCCTGCCGCTCGACGCGCCGGGCGAGGTCGCCATGCCACTGCATGACGAAGGCGACGCTCCCGGGCCGGAAGTCCACCTCGGAGATGGCCCGCGCAACGTCGCTGGCCTCACGGTAGCCCGCGATGTCCCGCGCGCGACCATCCGCGAACTCGATCGCCCTCCCCAGCAGCCACCCCGGGACCGGCACACGTCCGACCCGCAGCGCGTCGACGGCCACACCGCGCTCGGCCACGCGCAGGCGCATGGACACGTTGCAGTAGCCGCCGAACGGATTGCCGGGCGTCGGGATGCTCGCCTCGACCGTGGCGTGGCCGGCCGCGACCTGCGTTCGTGCCACCGCCCCCTTCACCAGCGGCAGCCGGGAAAGCGCGTATTCGACACCGAGGTTGATATCGCGCTGGCTGAGCTCTATCCGGCGCGTCTCGCCCTCGCGCAGATCACGCGGATCGTTCCGCTCGAGCAGTGTCTTGAGCCGCTCGACGTCCTCGACCGCAATCGTCGCGTCGCCCGCGACGCGGGGGGCCGCCTCGAACATCATCGGTGCCAGGACGAAAGGACCGAGGAGGATCGCGATCAGCACCAGCCAGAATGCGTACTTGAACAATCGCCACACCCGTCGGCACCCCGCACCTATCGCTCAGCCTCCGGCAGGGCAAAGACGAGGAACCCGTCGCCGGTCTTGAAGTTGAACAATGAATTCCCGCCTGCCGCCACCGCCACGAATTGCCGGCCGCCGGCCTCATAGACGACGGGCGGGGCGTTGACCCCGGCCTCCGCCTGGTAGCTCCAGAGACGCGCGCCGCTATCGGCGTCGAAGGCGCTGAAGCGGCCGTCGCCTTCCCCGGCGAACACCAGTCCGCCGGCGGTGACGGCCAGGCCGCCCAGCAACGGTTCCGGGGTCTGCTGCTGCCAGCGTATGCGTCCATTGGCCACGTCGATGGCCGTCAGCGTGCCGCTGCGCTCGGACTTGGACAGTTCCATATAGGTGTAGCTCGTCCAGGGCATGCCGGGGGTGGGCGTAAGCGGTTTCGTGTAGTAGGTCGCGGGATGGTGGACCCCCTCGATGTAATAGGTGTGCGTCGCGCCGTCGTACGCGGCCGGCGACCATTGGCCGCCGCCCAGTATCGCCGGCGCGATCTCCACGCCCTTGGCCGCGGGCCGTGCGAACAGGTTGCGCTGCGGGACGAACGGCTCGGACTTGTAAATGAGCTCGCCGGTGCGCCGGTCGAGCACATACACCCAGCCGGTCTTGCCGGCGGCGGCGACGGCGGGAACCGCGGTCCCGTCACGCTGCACGGTGATGAGCACCGGCGGACTGGCGGCGTCGTATCCCCAGCGGTCGTGCGGCACGAGCTGATACCCCCACTTCAGCCTGCCGGTGTCGGCGTCCAGCGCCACGACACTGCTGGTGTAGAGGTTGTCGCCCGGACGGGTCTGATCGTCCATCTGCGGGGCGGGATTGCCGGTGCCGATGTACAGCGTACGCGTCTCGGTGTCGATCGCAGGCGTGGTCCAGATCGATCCGCCGCCGAGCCGCCACGCGTCCCGCCACTTCTGCGCCGCCGCCTTCTCGGCGTGGAGATCGCGGTTCAGCGCCACGCCGTCGGGCGTGCTCGCGCGCCACTCACCGACCCAGCCCTCGTCCTGCACGGTGTACCAGCGCCAGAGTTCGCGGCCCGTCGCCGCGTCGTAGGCCGCCAGGAAACCGCGCAGTCCGTTGTCGCCGCCGGAGAACCCGACGACCGACAGGGCCGCATCGCCCTTGTCCTTGAGGTCCAGGTGCAGTCCGTAGCCGGTGCCGGTGATGCCGACGTAGACCTTGCCGTCGAACACCTGCGGCGCCATGTTGGCACTGTAGCCGGTGCCGCCGGTGACGGTCGCGCCCTTGAACAGGGCCTCGCCCAGCAGTGGCGCCACCGCCTCGCGCACGCCGGGGTCGGTGTTGGTGATCTCGACGTCCCAGGCGACGGCGCCGGTGGCAGTGTCGAGCGCGAGCAGGCGGTTGTCGATCGTCGCCATGTAGAGCCTGCCGCCCGCCACGCCGGCGCCGCGATTGGCCGGCCCGCAGCAGAACTCCTCCGTGCGCAGCACGTGGTTGTAGCGCCAGACCTGCTCGCCGGTGGCGGCATTCAGCGCCAGCACGTCGTTGTAGGGGGTCGTGATGTACATGACGCCGTCGACCACGATCGGGGTCGTCTGGAAGGAGGCCTTCCTGCCGGTGTTTATCGTCCACGCCAGTTGCAGTTTGCCGACGTTCTCACGCGTCACCTGCCGCAGCGGACTGAAGCGGGTGTTGCCGTAGTCGTGGCCATGCAGCGGCCAGTCACCCTCGCCGGCATGCACCGCCGGGACCATCAGCACCGCGAGGAAGGTCACGACCGCACGCGCAACTCTGGACCTGAAACTCATGCTCACTCTCCCTGGACGGTGATGATGACCTGCCGCGTGTGCGCGGCGATGCGATGCTCGTATAGATAAATCCCCTGCCAGGTGCCGAGCCGCAGGCGGCCCGCGCTCACCGGCAGCACGACGTCCGTATGCGTCAGCACCGAGCGCACGTGCGCCGGCATGTCGTCGCGCCCCTCCGCGGTGTGCCGGAACAGGCGATCTCCGTCCGGCACCAGCCGGGCGAGCCAGGCCTCCAGGTCGCCCAGCACCTGCGGGTCGGCGTTCTCGCAGACGATGAGCGAGGCGCTGGTGTGGCTCGCGAATACGTGGCAGGTGCCGATGCGCACGCCGCTTCCCCCGACGACGCGTTCAACCTCCGAGGTGATGTCGTGCGCGCCGCGTCCGCCCGTATGGATACTGATGGATTCCTGCGCGACTGTCATGCAGGCGACGCCGGAGTCAGCGCGAAGACCGGCAGCACCTCGCCCGTGATCACGCCCCGCCAGTTGCGGATCGGCGGCCGTGCATGGCACTCCAGCGGCGTGTCGGCAAGCTCGCCCACGAGCCCGAGCTGACGCAGCGTCTCGACGATGACGACGTGCAGGGCACGGGCCGCCCCGTCCGCGACCTTTACGGCGATCCCGATCCCGCGCCCACGCACCAGCATCGCGTGCACCGCTTCGGCCCCGCTCTTCGGTACGAAATCGCCATGGCCGGCATGCGCCAGGGCCAGGTCCATGCGTTTCATGCCCGAGACCATCTCCGGGTGCGCCACCATGGATTCGACGATCGTTCGCGGCGCCTCACCATATTTCCCGTCGGGATCGGTGCGCCCGAGACGCGCATAGGCGCGGGCCAGGGCCGACAGCGGCAGCGCGAAGTTGGGCGCGCTGCAGCCATCGATGCCGACCAAGAGGTCCGTGGCCGGAACACCGCTGAAATGCGCCACCGCGGCGCGTATCGCCCTCTGCACCGGGTGATCGATCTCCACGTAGCCGTCGATCGGAGCCTCGAGCAGCGCGCTCAGGGCCAGCATGCCGGTGTGCTTGCCGGAGCAGTTGTGATGCACGGGCGTGTAGATATCCTCGGCGCGCGGCCGGATGCCCATGGCCTCGAAGTACAACGGCGGATGCGTGCCGCACCGCAGATCCTGCTGTTTGCATCCGATCTTGTGCAGCATTTCCGCCACCGCCTCGGCGTGCCGCGGCTCGCCGGAATGGCTGGCACAGCAAAGCGCGATCTCCCTGCCGGTGAACTGCAGCCGCACGAACTGCGCATGGGCGATGAGCGGCATGGCCTGGAAGGGCTTGAGGCTGGAGCGCGGGAAGATGACGGCCTGGCTGTCGCCGCAGGCGTGCAGGGTGCGGCCGACGGCGTCGACCACCGCGATCGAGCCATGATGCACCGCCTCGACGATGCCGCCGCGTGTGGCCACCGCGAGCGGAACATGCCCCGGTACCTGCAGCGCAGCGCCCGTCACGGCAGCCGCACCAGGACTTCGTCCACCGGTCTGCGCGTCGTCGCCGGCACCTCTGCCGCATAGCCGTACCAGAACATCCCCACCACCGTCTCGCGCTCCGGGTCGATCCAGGTCAGCTCGAAAAAGCGCGGATCGCACACCACCTGACCGGTGGTCCACTTCACGCCGACACCGGCGCTCCAGAGATACAGCAACATGTTCTGCGCCGCGCAGCAGCAGGCGGCATAGTCCTCCCGCGCGCGCACCGCGTCCTCCGATCGCTCGCAGGTCAGCAACAGCCAGCCCGGCACGGCGCGCCATCGCTTGCGTTTCCGTTCGGCGCCGGCGGCGTCGCCGCTCGCGGCGATCAGATCGGCATTGAGGTCGGCAATGGCATCGGCGGTCTCGCGCCCGAGCAGGTAGAAGTGCCAGGGCTCGGTCAGGCGGTGGTTGGGCGCCCAGCGCGCCGCGTCGATGGCGGCGTGGATCACCTCCGGCGGCGGCAAGCCGGTCTTGAAGTCGTGGATCGTGCGGCGCGTCGAGAGCAGGTGCGCAACAGTCTCCGGAGACAGCGTGGGCTTCGGTTCCATGTATGTGATCCGGTCGGGGCCTCTGGTCTCACTGTTCGGCAGTCAGCCTCTCCAGGATGAGGCCGTGAAAGATCGCCTCGCGCCCGCGGTAACGCCAGCCGAGGTGTCCGCCGCACTGCGCGCAGACCGCGATCTGCCAGCGATAGCCCGCGAACCAGGTGTGCTCGGCGACCGGATCGCCAACCGTCGAGCAGCCGGCGGCGTCACGAAAGCACCCGATCTCGTAGACCCAGCCCGAGGGATTGGCGAACCGATGGGCGTGGCTGCCGCCGACCACGATGCGCTGTTCGGCCTCGGTGATCGCGTGTCCGCATCGGGCGCAGCGCAGCCGTCGTCGGGGGCCGCGCCTGGTCTCGGCGCCCGCATCGCGCCGCTGCGCCCCAAGCTCGAATGCGCCGATCTCCAGGCAATGCCTTGTCGCCGGAATTCCGTACGGCCGAACCTGTAGAGCGTGCTGCATGCGCGGATCATAACGCCGATGGCGCAAATGGCGACCGCTTCAGCCCATGAGCATGCGGATGCCGATGATCGCCAGCACCGTCGAAAAGATCCAGCGCAGCGCCGTCATCGAGATCGCATGCGCCACCCGCGCCCCCAACGGTGCGAAGACCACGCTGGCAAGCCCGGTCACGACGACCGCCGGCCAGTAGACGTATCCGGTTGTCCCCATGGGCAGGCCGGCGGTGTGCAGCCCGGCAATCACGTGGCTGACGGTCGCGGCCACCGCGATCGGCAGACCGCAGGCGGCCGAGGTCGCCACCGCCTGGCGGATCCCGACGTTGCACCACACCAGGAACGGAACGGTCATCGTGCCGCCGCCGATACCCAGCACTGCCGAGAGTCCGCCGATGCCCGCCCCGACGGCCGCCATGGTCCCCGGGGAGGGCAACGTGCGCGTCGGCTTCGGCTGAAATCCAAAGGCAAGCTGCGCGGCGACCAAGAGTTCGAAAAGCCCGAAGAAGATGCGCAGGGCCGTGCCCGCGAGCTGATCCGCGAGCACGCCTCCGGCGAGGCTGCCGACCACGATGCCCGGTGCGAAACGCGCGACCGCCGGCCACTGCACGGCGCCGCGGCGGTGATGCGCCCAGGTCGAGACGGTCGCCGTCAGCACGACCGTGGCGAGCGAGGTGCCGATCGCCATGTGCATGATCGCCCCGGGCAGGAATCCCAGGCCGCGGAAGATGAAGAACAGCGCGGGCACCACGACGATGCCGCCGCCCAGACCCAGCAGACCGCCGAGAAACCCCGCGAACACGCCGAGCAGCAGGTAGATGAGTATCGTCATGCAGGGTTCGAGTCTCCGTGGGGCTCGGGGCGAGCCGGCCCCGGGACGCTGCCGGCGAGATGATCGCAGATCTCGCCGCCGAATTGCGCGACCGCTGCGACGAGGCGGTGACCGCTCGCGGCGCCCGGAACTGCCGTGCCATCGGTGCCGCCGCCGCGGCGCAGTGACCATCCCACGCCGGCGTCTTGTGCGCAAGCCGCATGCCGGCAACAATTAGCGCATGCGTGTCCATCGCTTGCCGCCCTGGCGGCGCCGTACCGGTCGCGTCGTCC
>WBZR01000529.1_pt1 | contig 11477 bp, 10 predicted proteins | sample 5204231 | NCBI WGS metagenome assembly WBZR01 (sample SAMN12412403, study PRJNA552823) | activated sludge metagenome | isolation source: activated sludge from anammox sidestream of wastewater treatment plant... | place: USA: Virginia | collected 2017-08
TCCTGCACTGCCTGTGAAAAATTCAGGTTCGCAACGCTTAATTGATCCGCACCACCGGCGCTATCGGTCAAGACCAGACCATTGCCCGTGGTGGCGAAACTGGCAGTCACGCCAACACCGGCACTGGCTGTCCCGCCCGACGCCAGATTGATCGCCTCAATCGCGTCGGCCATGGTGATGGCGCTGCTCAGATCAACATCAAAACTGCTGCCATCGCTGCGCGTGATGCGCAAATCAGCGCCATCAGCCAGCCGCACGCCCCGGCCTTGATTCAGTTGGCTGAGCTGCGAAGTCGGATCGAAACTGCGGATTCCCAGATCCGTCGCGGTCGTACCGCCATTTTCGCCAATCCGCAGCTGCATGCCCGCCGTCGGGTTCAGCAGATTGATTCCATTTCCGGCTGCGTTGATTTCCGCCTTGACTGCGGTGCCTGATCCATTGATCCGGTTGATAAAGTCTTCCACGGTAACCGCACCCGTCAGATCGATCGTGGCGCTGGTCAGACCGTTGGTGATTATCAAACCACTGGTCAGATCAATTGGTGGAATTGATGATGGAGCCAGATCAGCCAGTTTCGTCAGCAACGTCACTTTGGCGCCAACGCCCTGTCCGCTCAGCGCCACACCCGCCCCCAGCGGCGCAGGCTGGACAATTCCCAGATCCGCCGCAACTGTCGCCCCGCCCATTTCGTTGACACTGATCGTTTCGGCTGGCCCGCCGCTGAGCGTAATACCAAGCCCATTGGGACTGATGGCTGCGGTAATACCGCCCACCGCCGCCGCGTTAATCGCGGCAACCACATCGCCAATGGTATCGGCTTTGGTCAGATCGACCGTGCCAGCCACCGAACCGTTGCTCAAGGTGATTTCGCCACGCGCAACGCCGCGCCCACTAGCCCCTTTCAGCTCACTCAAGCGCGTATCGAGATTGATCGCCGGCGACAAATCGCGGCTGCCCTCAACTCGTGTTGACAGCGCGCCAAACACTTCATCGCCATCAATCATGAACCGGGCGACAGCGTTTTGATCCACTTCATTACTGAGTGTGTTCTTGCTGCCCTGAAACTTCACTCCACCAGCTTCCTCGACAAACGGCGGACGATCCTGCTGCGCGCCGCCGAACAGATACGTCCCTTGAAACTGCTGGTTGGCCAGCGAAAGCATCTGGTTGTACAGACTCTTGATCACCTCTGCCGCCCCCAGCCGCGAATCCGGCGGAACGTCTGATCCGACATTGGCTGACGCGATTGACTGCGCCTGGCGCACCAGATCCGTCAAATCATTCAGCGTTGAATCAACCTGGCCCATGTGCATCTGCGCCTGATCGAGGTTGTCGGTGTACGCGCTGTTTTTTTCCAGTGTTTTGCGAAGCGTCTGGGCCACGGCTGCATCGCCGGCATCATCACTCGGAGCGATCAACCGCCTGCCGGTGGATAGTTCCTGTTGCACCTGCAGCAACTGCTTCTGCGAAGAAGTGATGTTCGAGTTCGTCACGCTGCTGCGAAGCAGGTTGCTGACCCGGGCAAGTTGGATGCTGCTGATACTCATCAGTTCAAACCATTATTTTTGCATTCAATTCCACAATCGATTTTTTTGGTTACACCATCGCCAAAATCGTTTTCATCATTTCATCAACGGCCGAAACCAGCCGGGCAGCGCCCTGAAAAGCGCGTTGCTGGCGGATCAGATTGATTGCTTCTTCATCAAGACTTACACCGCTGAGCGCTTCGCGCTGGGCTTGCAGGGTTTGCGCCACTGTTGTCGCGGCATCGGCGTTCGTGCGCGCTGCTGCCGCTGCCACCGCCGTACCGTTAACCATCGCCTGATACTTGTCCGACAAACTCGCCCCGCCCAGGCTGGTCAGCGGTTTTGCCTCCAACTGGGCGATCATGCGGGCGACCTGGTTGTCGCCGGTTTCACCGGTGGCAGAAGCCGCCAGCAGATTCGGCGAATTAACAAGCGCTGTATTGACCTGAATATCGCGGGCATTGGAGCCGCTGAAAAATGTGTTGATCCCCAGCGCCGCCAGCGCGCCGCTGGTGTCCTGACTGAAACTGAATTCGACATTGGCACTGTCGGCACTTATTTTCAACTGTCCGCCGACAACCGTCGCGCTGAGATTATCAATCGCATCGAGATCCGCCGTCAGCGAATTCAGTGAAGTCTGCGCGCCACTGCCACCCAGATTCACCTTCACCATGGTGCTGGATGTCTGACCGGTCACCTTGTTTTTAACATGCACGACGAAACTGCCGTTGGCCGGGACAAAATCAAGATCCGCCGCCGGGTCAGCAAGGGAAACGGTCGCATCGCCAACAACGCTGGTTGCCTGGGCGGATGAAAAACCAGCCAGTCCCTGACCACTGGTATGCAGCTTATTCAGTTCATTGATCAGGCCCGCCGCCAGTTGATCGATCTGCTCGATGCCCGTTTGCAGATAATCGCTGCGCACCTGGTTCAAAGCACCGATCTCGCCGCTGGTCAGTTGAATCGTACCTTTATCCGCCTTGAAAATAACGCTGGTTTTGAGCTGGCCATTAATCGTCTCCTGGCGCAGATCAACGCCGCGATTGGTCGTCCCCATGACCAGTGGTTGACTGCCCACATACACATTGACCAGTCCGCTGGATTCTTCCACGGTGCGAATATCCATCAGCTCCGAAAGCTGCTTGAGGATTTGATCGCGCTGATCGCGCAGACCATTGGCCTGACCGCCGCTGCCACCTTCAGAAATAACGATCTGCTGATTGAGGTCGGCAATCTGCTGCGCCAGATGATCGGCATCCTTGGCGCGGGCAGCCAGACGTTGATCCACATCCGTCTGCAGATTGGTAAAATCCGTGCGAATCGATTGAAACCAGCTCGCCACCGCCTGGCCGGTCTGGGTCACGACCTGGCGCAAACCACTGTCCTGCGGTTTGTTGGCCAGGTTGCTCCAGGCATTGAAAAACTGGCTGAGCTGTGTACTGAGATCCTGATCGCTCAACTCGTTATAGACCGATTCAATCCTGCCCAGCCACTGCTGCAGCGTATCGCTGCCTTCCGAATTGCTGATGCTGCTGCGGACACGACTTTCCAGCGCTTCGTCGATCTGCCGCTGCACGCTGGCCAGATTGACGCCGGTTCCCAGGAAAATGCCACGTTGATACTGCTGATCCTTGTTGGTGGCGGTGCTGGCCACCTGCCGGGTGTAATCAGGATTGCCGGCATTGGCAATGTTGTTACCCGTCACCTGCAGGGCGGCCTGATAGGTGGTCAGGGCTGACTTACCGACGTTGAGTGCTCCCATCAAAGACATAAAATCGTTCGTTGTCCACTGTTTTGCAGGGCTTTTTCACTCTGTTGCCCCGCCTGATCCATCTGACTGTCCGCGTCCGCGCACCAGCGTTATCACAATCGCGCCATCATCGTTTGATCAACCAACCGCATTCATCACGCCCGCCCGGCGCGACACCTGCGGGGCGCCGCTGCGGGTATAAACCCCGCTGCGATCCGTCGCCCCAGCCAGCAGGCGAACAGCCGTGTTCAAATGTCCCAGGATCGTGCCCGCCAGTCGGCTGGCGATGTAAAGCCGTCCGGCAATCTGACCCGCCAGCAGCTTAAGCTCATCACGCAGCGCCAGCAGTGTCGGGCGCTGGGCCGGATAGAGTTCGGCAATTCTCTGCAGGTCAATCGTTCCGGCAATCCGGTGCATTCGCGCCAGTTGCCCAACGGCAGCGCGCCGCCGCGTTTCCATCGCAGCGATGCGCGCGCGCGCCGCTTCCTGCAGGCGCGATGTCTGGTCCATCTCAGCCAGATTCATCAGGCGCATCGCCTGTTCATGCTGCTGGACATGACCGAGCAATTTGCGATGCTCTGTCACGAGCTGGCGAAGCAATAGCTCAATTTCCGATACGTGGCGCGACATGAATCCTCACATCAGCAAACGTGTTTGCTGCTTTGGGTAAGACACCTTGGGCCGGCGACCGATCAACCATCGGCCTGTTGTCACCGGCTTTGATTTTTTCGAGTTGCTTGACAATGCTCTGCACCAGTTGCTGGCCCGAACCATGTGTCAAGCGCTCTGACAGGTGCTGATCAAGCAGGCTGGTAAACATTTCGCCGCCGCGACCGCCGCTGAATAATTCACTCTTGAACGGGCTGCTGCGCATCTGCTTGAGCATCGTTCCGAAGAACGTCTGGCTGACCAGTTTCTGTGCCTGCTGGGTCAATTCCGTCTGGCGTTTGTCGGCAACCGTCTGGGCCTGGGTTGATTCCGCGTCATTCTTCTGCGCCTGATTCAGCGCTGCCACCGCCGAGGCAAGCTGACCGGCAATCCGCTGATGATTCAGTCCGGCCAGCATCTGGCGCGACGAGATCGCGGCGGAGTTCAGGTCATCCGATTGAGGCACCGCAACACCAGCTTGATTATTTAACAGCGTAAAGGCTGGCCCACCGTAGGCGCTGCGGCCGGACGAACCGGCCACTGCGGCGGTGTTGAGATTGACGGGTCTTAGTTGGGTGATCGACATCTGTTCACCAACAATCCGGTTCGCTTGTGACTGGCACGATACACCACCAAACGCGGTGCATGCGCTATTCAATAATCAGCTTCGCGTGCAATTTTCCACTCTTATAAAGCTCTTTAACGATGGTGATGCGTTCACTGGCCGGCACTTTGAGTTGATCCAGCGCATCGACCAGATCGCGCAGTTTGGCTCCGCCCTGACCGGTGGTATCAACAGCCACCGTTTGCTTGAGCGTCACCGTTGGAAACCGTGGCGAGGGAACCGGTGTCGGTGTGATCGTCTGGATCGTCAGCCCCTTGTGGCTGATGGCCACAGGCGATATTTCCACATCGCCGGTCACGATCAGCGTTCCGGTTTTTTCGTTGATGACAACGCGCGCTTCGGTGGGCAGAATCGGCACGGGCAGGCGCTGAACCCGGCTGATGAAACTATCGGGATATTGACGCTCGCCCGGCGGAATAATCACTTCAATCGCCGTTTCACTGTGGGCGATCGCCAGGGTTTCGCCAGCGGTGTTTTCAGCATCGTTGATCATCTTGGCGATGGTGCTGGCGGTGGTCCAGTTGGCTGCCACCGGTTCGAGGATCAGCGTAAAGCGACCATTGTCGATGGTATGGGCGGGCATGTCCCATTCCATGATTGCGCCGCGCTTGACAACGCCAACCGTCGGAACGGCGGTATTTTCAATCGTGATCGGCCCGGACGATAACGCAAAAGGAAGCCCGTTGGGCGCCAGCAGACCGGTGGGGCCGAGCATCGGCGTGACATACAACCGACCCCCTTCCAGACTCTTGGCGCCACCCATCGTCATCACATAAACGTCCAGCTCATCGCCATTGACTGCCCCCTGTGGGGGAACCGTCGCTTGCAGCATGACCACCGCAACATTCTGGGCATTGACCAACTCCGCGGCTTCGACATTGTTGTTGAACTTGCGAAGCATGGAGACCAGCGGGCGAATGGCAGGGGCAAACTTGCCGCCATCCCCGGTCCCTTTCAGACCGACCACCAGCCCCATTCCCGTCAACACGTTGGAACGCTGACCGGAAATGCGGGTAATGTCCGCCACCTTGACGCCCCAGGCTGGGCTGACCAGCAGGCACAAGGCAAGGAAAATATTGATCTTCCTGATGATCATAATGGCTCGGTCGCGAAGAAATGCTGGTGTCCGCCCATCAGAGCAATACCTGACGACAACCAGCGGTTATAGGACTGTCTTCGTCAAAATGGATTGAGAAAGTCCAATAATTTCAGCGCCCAGCCGCGTTTGGTGGCCTGAGTAACCCCACCTTTGGTCAGTTTGCGCAACTCCATGTCGTAAAGCTGTGTGCTCAGAACCGTGTTATCTGCCGTGACATCTTCAACCCGGCAGACGCCTGAAAGGATCAGCGTCAGCTCATCGTCATCGGTCTTGAGCTTCTTGCGCGCCTGCAGAACCAGCGTGCCATTGGGTTTGACATCGATCACTTCCGCCTGGATGCGCGCGGTGATGGAATCAGAGCGTTCGGCGCTGCCTTCGCCCTTGAAGTTGCTGTTGCCGTTGAGTTTGATGCTGGGGGCTGTGCCGTTGATCCCGCCGCCGGAAAGCGCGACATTTTCAAGGTTGAAGCGAATCCATTCATCAATGGCTGCCTGCAGCTCGTATTTCTTTTTCAGCTCGGTCGTGCCTTCGTGTTTTGATTCGCTTTCCTCACGAATGATGATCTGCACAAGATCATGCTTCTGGATCGTCTTGGGTATCGGAGGCGGAACATCGTAAAAACTGAACGGATTGTCCACCGCCCCGACCGGCGCCGGTGGCGTACTGATCTGCAGCAATGATCCGCCGGAGGTGCGCACGCGCTCCTGCACCGAAGCCGGGTCCATCGCCAGTGATGGCTGGACAACGCGCGGAGCGGGGTTGGTGGTGTAGGCTGGCTGGGCTTGCTCGCGCGATATCGACTGCGCCTGCAACACCGCCGGACTTAGCATCAAAATCGGAATAAAAAAGCGGCGAATCATCATTGCACTACTCGCTGAAACCAGGGCAAATTCAATTCTGTCCCTTCACAATCACGCGGAGGCTGTTCACCAGTTGCCAGCGGCGGTCAATTCCGCTGGTGCTGCGCCCAGTGTCGCCTCCTGCGGGCCACTCATCACAACTTCAAACACATTGCGCGTCGTCTCATTGCGGACGCGGATCGTCTGACCAAACGTGCCGCTTTCCATGGCACGGGCCACTGTTTTAAGCTGGATATTTCCCTGTTGCAGCGAGACGGTCACGAGCTGACCGGAGCGCACCAGTGGAACGGGATCCACCAGCCGGGCGGTGATGACCGTTCCCGGTTTTATTTCCAGCGCGGCCATGTTGCCGACCACCTGATCCACCTTCAGGACAGGCGATTCCTCCAGTTGATCCACCAGCGTGCGGCGCTGCAGGATATCTGCGGCACGAATAACCTGCTTGTAAGCCAGTGGCTGCGACGCAACGACCTGATCCTGCCAGTAGCGAACCGAAGCACTGATCGTAGCGCTTTGCGATTGGCCATCGGACGTGATGGTGACCGTCCACGTCACATTGCTGAGATTCCGGCCACGCTTGAGCGCGGCATGAAACTGAAAATGCGGTTCAAATAATTTCAAGAGTTGTTGATCCTGGGGACGGAAATCGACCACCAGTTGCTGGCGTAACAATCCGGTATGGCTCGCCAGATTATCCAACAGAACATCGCGCAAACTGCGGTAGCCCGACGACTGAGCCTGTTCATCGCCGGCGTCATCCGATGCTGCCACGGCCGCTGGCGAAGCGGCGCTGGCGGTATCAGCAGCGGCAACAGTGGCGGGAATCGTCCCCTGCGCCGATGCAATCTCACTGCCGCCTTGGGCGCGATCGCCTGTTGCTGCAACTGGCTGGGTGGCCGGCGCGGTTTGCGATTCGCGGCTGGAAACCCATTTGCGCAGGGCATCGCCCTGATCGAATTGCACATCGCTGCGCCCCACCGTGCATTGTGTGGATCCGACAAAACGGATGCGGCCGAGGTTCATCCCGGCATCGCGCAGCATGGTGGTAATTTCATCGAGGCTGATGGTGCGATAAGGCGTCTGCGGTGTCAGGCGCACGAGCACCAGATTTTCAAACGCAGCCAGTTGCTCACCATCGCGCTCGGCCCATCGGCAGATATGCTTCAGCGTCACCTCATTACCAATGACGTTTGCCTGGGCGCGCAGCTCGATGGTCACGCTCTGCAGCGCGGCATTGGTCGGGACAAATTGTTCCGGTGATGGCGCGGCGCTGGCATGAGCCTGGTGCGGCAGCCCAAACTGAGCGATTATTATCAGGATCAGGATGAAACATCCATGCCATGGGCAGGCGCGTTGGTGGGATCTATTGTTGTTTTGCATGATGGCGACCTCCTGTCGCTGCAATGGTTGTCAACCAGTTTTACCGGGCGAAACCAGCATCCCGCCGATTTCGCGCTCCCCGGCACTACGTCACTGAGACGAGCGGCCAGCCCTGCTCTGCGAATCGCGTCAGTCGGTCATTCACGCACCGCTCATAGACGCGCCAGACTCGTCATTCGACGCTCCGATTAGAACCGCCGCAGATTACCGATGGTCTGCAAAGCCTGATCGGCGGTCTGGATCGACTGGCTGTTCAGTTCAAAGGCACGCTGCGTCTTGATCAGTGTCACAAGTTCCTTGACCGGATCGACGTTGGAGGCTTCGAGAAAACCCTGAAGAATCTGACCAGCGCCATCCTCGCCCGGGTTGGACTCCAGCGGTTCGCCCGTGGCATCGGTCTGGGTATACAGACTCTGGCCCAGCAGACGTAGACCCTGGGGGTTGATGAACTGATACAGACGTAGATTGCCCACTTGCTGCTTGGTGTTCTGACCGGCAATCGAGGCTTCCACCACACCTTCCTGGCTGATGGAAACATCCGTCGTGCCTGCGGGGATGGTAATGGGCGGAATCAGGCGATAACCATCGCCCATGCCCAGAACCAGCTCGCCTTCGTTATTCACAAAAAAATTGCCGTTGCGCGTATATGCCGTGCCATCCCCCACCGTATCCAGCACTTTGACGCGAAAAAACCCATTGCCGGAGATGCCAACATCGAGCTGACGACCGGTATTTTCCATCGAGCCTTGTTCCGTATCGAGCTGGGTGTTGCTGACGCGCACACCCAGACCGACAAAGATTCCCGCCGGCGACAAGTCGCCGGCAGCCGTTGTCGTGCCAGGCGGTTTAAGCATGTTGTACATCAGGTCTTCAAAGTTGACCCGGCTGCGCTTGAAGGCGGTGGTCTCGGCGTTGGCCAGGTTGTTAGCCACCACATCAATGCGCGTGGATAAGGCTCGAAGTCCTGTCGCCGCTGAATGGAGAGCTGTAATTGCCATGGTCTACTTTCGGTTATCGGACGAATCAGCCCATTGAATTGAACCATTACGCCGACAAATGTTCTCCGCAACCAAATGAACTCCATGGCGCACCGCCACGGCGATGATCTGATGCTGGCGCAACCTCTGCGGTCATGGGCGGGATTTTTCATCCCTCGTGCTAACCAATTTTGCCAACATCATTGACCAGCCTGCCCAACATCGCGTCCTGATAGCGAATCATGTTGGCGTTGGCTTCCAGCAGGCGCTGCGTCTCGATGAGCTGGGTCAATTCGCTGGCGGGAGAGACGTTGGCGCGTTCGAGAAAACCGCTGCGAACCAGGCCACTGCCCTGAGTCATTGACCCGGCATCAGGGCCGGCCAGAAATCGCCCCTCGCCCATTTTCATCAGTTGTCGATGGTCGGCCACGTCGTACACACCCAGCCGCCCGACGACCTGTTCCTGCTGATAAATCTGGCCGGTCTCATCGATTTGTGTCGGCAGATTGGGGTTGAGCTGGATCGGGTTTCCCTGCTGATCCAAAACCCTGGCGGGATTGGTTCCGCCCGTGATCAGATTTCCATCCTTGTCGATGAGCAATCGACCATCGCGCGTGAGCAGGGTCTGCCTGCCTTCGCGAACCGCAAAAAAACCGTTCCCTTCGATACCCACATCCAGCGTCCGGCCCGTCAGTTCCAGATCGCCGGCGGTAAAATCAATCGCGGTTGGCGCCAGCTTCAACCCCCCGCCCAGATTTTCCATCAGCGGATTGGATCGACGAGCCAGGGCGCGATTGGCTTGTGCTTCGGTCAATCGTTCCTGAAAGATCGGCACATCGCGTTTGAAACCGGTGGATTCAGCATTGGCCAGATTGTTGGCGATGACATCCTGACGGTAGCTGTTGGCCATGACGCCGGTCGCAGATAGATAAAGCCCGTAATTCATCGCGTTTTATCCCGTCATTCAGCAACACGGACAACTTATCCCGATCTCTTCAGATAAGCGGCGACGGCCCCGGCCATGAAGACCGGGGCTCGTTCATTCGCCGACGGCATGAGCATCATCCTTGACGCCTGGGCTGATTCCACCAGCCGAGCCAGCACCGTCGATCATCCGCATCTGGCAGGAGTGACCCTGCTAATTTCTTTTACGCTGCGTCGCCCATCGGCAAGGCAGTACCTATCCGCGCCATACTCAAGAACCATGCCAGAGAGGCGCACCGGATGTGTAAAAATAAAAAAACTGCCTGATGCCATTGATAAATGCTTGGTTTATCCCCTTTTATGAAAACGCCCGCTTCCCTTTTTTTCCATAGCGGCAGTTCCGACAATCTTTTGTGCAATTCATTTGTGCGCAGAATCCGCCCATCAACGCGCAACAATCGCCCGTGAAAAGATTGAATCTTCGATCATTGACCGGAGCTGATTACCCCAGGCTGGCTCCATCTGCGACGGCAGACCTGCTGAGAATCGAATCAATCATCACCGCGTTCAATGGGCGCATGATTGTCGGGCAGCAAGTGCTGCCAGCTATCCGCCTGCACCTCGATGTAATAACGGCCATTGCTGTTGCGAACGTGCAGCGGGCAACGATAGACGCGCGAAAGAAGGTCATCGCGCAAAATTTGGGCTGGTGTTCCGCTGCCGGCCAACTGGCCGCGATCCAGCAACAGCACGCTATGGGTGGTGGGGGGAAGTTCCTCGGTATGATGAGTGATGAGAATAATGGTTGGACGCTGCCGCTGGGCATGAAGGTGGCTGATCGTTGCCAGAACCTGTTCCCGAGCCAGCAGATCCAGCCCTGACGTTGGTTCATCCAGCAGCAGCAGTTTCGGCTGTGCAACCAGAGCACGGGCAATCAGGGTGCGGATACGCTCACCGCTGGAAAGTGTGGCGTACTGATGATCAGCCAGCGCCAGCATGCCAACCTGTTCCAGTGCCTGACGAGCGCGGGTGATCATGGCCGCGGTGGGTTGATCGTATAACGCCAGCGTCGAGAAGAACCCGGTCAGGGCGATGCTCTGAACAGATAACTCTGGCTGAACATCGTAAGGGCCTGCCGGTTGAACCAGACGAATGTTCTGGCGTAACTGCTGAAGATTCACTTGCCCAAACAGACTACCCAGTACGCCAACCTGGCCAGCAGTAGGATATAAATGGGCGGCCAGAATGCGGGCCAGCGTACTTTTACCCGAACCATTAGGGCCGAGAATCGCCCCAATCGCGCCCACGGGTAACTGCCAGTCCACCCCCTGGAGAATCCACCGCTGGGATCGAAGGACACCCACCCCTTTCAAATTAATTGCCAGTTCCGCCGACATTTTTTTATTCTGCTCAGATTTTGATCAATCCGACACACACGATGACAATACAACGCAGAAGAATCGCCCAGTCAATGAACCATCGTCTGGCCAAATTGTCCCCAACTCGCCTGATGACAGAAAAAAATGGCTGAATGCAAAAACCCCGGACGCCGTGCACCCGGGGTTTTGAAACGCTCGTTTATTCAATCACGATCAGCCGAAATCGCCGTCAACCATTCAGGCGTTAATCGCACTGATCTTCAGCTCCACCTGCTCCTGGCGATGGCCTTGCTTACGACGATAACCCTT
>WBZR01004447.1_pt1 | contig 11473 bp, 9 predicted proteins | sample 5204231 | NCBI WGS metagenome assembly WBZR01 (sample SAMN12412403, study PRJNA552823) | activated sludge metagenome | isolation source: activated sludge from anammox sidestream of wastewater treatment plant... | place: USA: Virginia | collected 2017-08
CTTCTATCCGGTGTCGAACCCGATCAGCCCGACGGGCGGCGTGGTGGGCCTCAGGGGAACGCTCGCGCCCGACGGGGCGATCGTGAAGGTCGCCGGCCTCAAGATGCTGAAATACCGCGGCCCCGCCCGCTGCTTCGATTGCGAGGAGGATGCCTTCCGCGCCGTCGACGCACGCCAGTACCAGGAGGGCGAGGTGCTCGTGATCCGCTACGAGGGCCCCAAGGGCGGCCCCGGCATGCGCGAGATGCTCTCCACCACGGCCGCGCTTTATGGCCAGGGCCAGGGCGACAAGGTGGCGCTGATCACCGACGGGCGCTTCTCGGGCGCCACGCGCGGCCTGTGCATCGGCCATGTCGGGCCGGAAGCGGCCGTGGGTGGTCCGATCGGTCTCATCCGGGATGGCGACATCATCTCCATCGATACCGAGACGGGCACGCTCGACCTCGAGGTCGAGCCGGCCGAGCTCGAGCGCCGTCGGAAAGAGTGGAAAGCCCCGCCGAACGCCTACCAGAGCGGGGCCATCAGAAAGTTTGCGGATCAGGTGGGGCCGGCCCGTTTCGGCGCCGTGACCCACGCAGGCGGGAAAGCGGAAGTTGTTTGCTATGCGGACATCTAGGCTGATACTGGGATTGATGGCGCTGATGGTCCTGCCCGCTGTTGCGGGCGCGCAGTCGGCCTCGTTCAACTCGCCGCGCGAGGCGCTCCGGCAGGGCGTCAGCGCCTATCAGGGCGGCTATTACGAGCTCGCCATGCCGGCGCTCAAGTTCGCGGCTGACAAGGGCGAGTTCATGGCGAGCTACTACCTCGCGAAGATCTACCAGGACAACACCGGCCCCTATACCGACCACGCCAAAGCCTACGCGCTGTTCGAGAAGATCGCCGACGATCACCTCGACGCGGATCCGGACGATCCGCGCGCGCAGTACGTCGGCAAGGCGCTGACGGCGCTCGCGGGCTACGTTTTGCGCGGGTTGCCGGAGATCGGGCTCCAGCCCGATGCGGAGCGCGCGGTGTTCTATCTCAAGAACGCGTCCACGACGTTCAACGATGAGGACGCGCAGTTCGAGCTCGCCAAGCTGCAGCTCAAGGGCGAGGGCGTCGAGACCAACGTGCCGCTCGGACGGCATTGGCTGTCGGTTTTGAGCCAGAACGGACATGCCGGTGCACAGGCGTTCTTCGCCGATCTCCTGTGGCGCGGCAAGCATGTCGAGCCCGATCCTCCGCGGGCGCTGGCGCTGATCGCGGTCGCGGTCGATAACGCGCAGCCCCAGGACGCCATGTGGATCGAGGACATCTACCAGAACATCTTCTGCGGGGCGGCCGAAGGCACGCGCAAGCAGGCGACCGGCATTGTCGCGCAGTGGGGCAACCGCTACGGACGCAAGCCTACGGTCTCTTATGATCGCAGCGGGTTGCCGCAGCTCGCCGCGGCTCCGGTGAGGACCTGCAAGAACGGTGAGCCCGTCGACATGATCCCGGCGCACGCCACGGTCTCGACGCAGCGCCTCCCGGCCTTGCAGCGATTGGAATACGGTCCCATGGAGGGCGCTCCGCCGCCGCAACTGCGCGATATCAACGCGCCGGCCCCCGCTTCCGAGCCCCTCGCTCCCATCGAGCGATGAGATCCGTCGAGCGGTGCGCGGCCGCGCCATGACGCGCTGGTTGTCGTGATCGCGATGGGCGTGGTGACGTGATGCACGGTGTGTGAGGACAGGCAGGCCGGACAGGTCTGCCTTTTTTCATTCCGGCTCAGTCGAGCGTCGTCCAGACGGGAGCGTGGTCGGACGGCTTCTCCCAGCTGCGCGTGAAGCGGTCGATGCCGGCGCCCGTGAGCCTGTCGGCGGCCTGCGGAGAGAGCAGCTGAAAGTCGATGCGGATGCCGTCGTCCTTCTGCCAGGCGCCGGCCTGGTAGTCCCAGAACGTGTAATGTCCCGGCCCCGGATGGCACGCCCGCACGGCGTCGAGATAGCCGAGCGTGCCGAGCGCGCGGAAGGCGGCGCGGCTCTCGGGCTGAAACAGCGCGTCGTTGCGCCAGGCGTCGGGCCGCTTCGCGTCGGCCGGCTCGGGGATGACGTTGAGGTCGCCGGCGAGGACGACCGGCATCTCGGAGCCGAGCAGCGCGGCGGCGTGCACGGCGAGCCGCTGCATCCAGGCGAGCTTGTAGGGAAATTTCTCGCTTCCGACGGGGTTGCCGTTGGGCAGGTAGATGGACGCGATGCGCGCCGAAACGCTGCCCGCCGTGACCGTCGCCTCGATGTAGCGCGCTTGCGCGTCGCCGTCGTCGCCGGGAAGCCCGCGCCTCACGTCCTCGAGCGGATGCAGAGCCAAGAGCGCGACGCCGTTGAAGCCCTTCTGTCCGTGCGTCGCCACGTTGTAGCCGAGGTCGGCGAAGACTTCGGTCGGGAAGCCCTCGTCCACGGTCTTGATCTCTTGCAGGCACAACACGTCGGGCCTGGCTTCGCGCACGTAGGCGATGGCGCCCTCGATGCGGGCGCGGATACCGTTGATGTTCCAGGTGGTGATTTTCATCAGGATAGTGACCCCTTCACCCTTCCCCGTCATGGCGGAGCCATGCTGCGCCGTCACGGCGGAGCCGTGCTTCGTCGTCACGGCGGAGCCGTGCCTCGCATGAATGGGGAGGGGTCGGAAGCGATCGCGGATTGCTTCCGGGTGAGGGACACCTCCGCGCTCCCATGATCAGAGCGAGAAGCTGGTGCCGCAGCCGCAGGAGGCGGTGGCCTTGGGGTTCTGGATCTTGAACGAGGCGCCCATCAGATCGTCGACGAAATCGATCTCGGAGCCCGCGAGATAGGCGAGCGAGACGGGATCGATCAGCACCCGGGCCGCGCTCTTTTCGATGACGATGTCGTCGGACGCCGCGGCGTCGACCAGATCGAACTTGTACTGGAAGCCCGAGCAGCCGCCGCCCTCGACGGAGATGCGCAGCATGGTGCCTGCCGGCTCGTCCGCCACGATCTCCGCGATGCGGTCGGCCGCGCGCTCGGTCACGGTCACGGTCTCTTCGGTGGTGTCGGCCATTGGTTATCCCTGGGGCGCTGATCACACGGCGTGCGCGGCTCTGCCCCGCGCGGACTGGGGCGCCCGTTCAGATGCAAAAGCTGATACGAAGATAATAATCGGCCGGTTCAAGTCAAATGGACAGGAGACGCGGATCGGGATGGATACGGTAAAACGGCGCTCTCCAGGCGGGGTATCGGCTTACGGCGCGTCGCTAGCGCCCGGCGAGCGGGCTCCTGCGGCCTATGCGGCGAGCGCCGTCGCCTCGCGGGGGCGGCGGTTCGGCGAGCCCGGCTGCCCGACACGCAGCCCCTTCCAGCGTGACCGCGACCGCGTCCTGCACTCGACGGCCTTCCGCCGCCTGGTCCACAAGACGCAGGTGTTCCTCTATCACGAGGGCGATCACTATCGCACGCGGCTGACCCACAGCCTCGAGGTGGCGCAGGTGGCGCGCACGGTCTCCCGCCAGCTCCGCCTCGATGAGGATCTGGCGGAGGCGCTGGCGCTCGCCCACGATCTCGGGCATCCGCCGTTCGGACACGCCGGCGAGCGCGCGCTCGACCGCCTCATGGCCGGCTTCGGCGGCTTCGATCACAACGCCCAGAGCCTGCGCGTCGTCATGGCGCTCGAGCGCAAGTACCTCGCCTTCGACGGGCTCAATCTCACCTGGGAAGCCCTCGAAGGGCTCGCCAAGCACAATGGGCCGATCGTGGGCGCGGCGCACGAGCCGGTGCGGAAGGTGATCGGCGCGCTCGAGAGCTGGCAGAGCCTCGCGCCTTCGCGCTGGGCGTCGGGAGAGGCGCAGGTGGCGGCGCTCTCCGACGACATCGCCTATGTGACGCACGACATCGACGACGGGCTGCGCGCCGGGCTGCTCACGCTCGACGATCTGCGCGAGGCGCCGCTCGCCGGGCCGATCGTGGCGGCCCTGCCGCCCGTCGCAGGCGCGGCGATGCTGAGCCGCCTCACCTACGAGGTGAGGCGGCGCCTGATCACGCGGCTCATTCAGGATGTGGTCGCGGAGAGCCGCGTGAGGCTCGCAGCGCTGGCGCCGGAGTCTCCCGACGACATCCGCCGGGCGGGAGAGGCCGTCGCCGCCTTCTCGCCGGCCGTGACGGCCGATCTCGCAGCCCTCAAGGCGTTCCTCATGGGGCGCGTCTACAGGAGCCGCAAGGTGATGGACGTGATGGAGGCGGCGGAAGCGGCGATCGCCCGCCTTTTCGCGCGCTACCTCGCCGATCCCTCGGTGCTGCCGGAGACCTGGCGGGCCGCTCAGGACGGGCTCTCCGAGCGCCGCCGCGCACGCGTGCTCGCCGATTTCGTGGCCGGCATGACCGACCGCTACGCGCTCGATCAGCACCGGCGCCTGTTTGACGGCAAGCCGGAATTGGGATAGCCGGGCTGCTATCCGTCGACCGGACGTCAGCAAAATCTTAACGTCACGCCGGCGAAGGCCGGCACCCGCGCAAGTCTCCATACCCGATCTGCCAGGTGTCGTGGATCCCGGGCCGTCCATGCTGAGCATGGCTCTGCCATGACGCCGGGGAGACGTTTTAGGGCTGGCTGACGTCGGGTTAGTGCTTGGCAACGTGCGCATGCTGCGCCGGGGGGTCGCTTCATGAACGTGTTTGCGGAGATCGAGGGCCGGGTTCTCGCCGCTCTCGGCGATTTGCAGCAGGCCGGCACGCTGCCGGCGGAGCTGGACTTCGCCAACGTGGCCGTCGAGCAGCCGCGCGACCCCTCGCACGGCGATCTCGCCTGCAACGCGGCGATGGTGCTGGCCAAGCCCGCCCGGATGAAGCCGCGCGACATCGCCGAGAGGCTCGCTGAGGTGCTGCGGCGCGATCCCGACATCGCCTCGGCCGAGGTCGCGGGGCCGGGCTTCCTCAATCTTCGCCTGCGCGACGGGTTCTGGCATGGCGTCGTCGGCGCCATTCTGAGCGAGGGGGCCACGTTCGGCGCCTCGGGCATCGGCGCGGGTGAGCGCACCAATGTCGAGTACGTCTCGGCCAACCCGACGGGGCCGATGCACGTCGGCCATTGCCGTGGCGCGGTGTTCGGCGATGCGCTCGCCAATCTGCTCGCGTTCGCCGGCTACGACGTCACGCGCGAATACTACATCAACGACGCCGGCGGGCAGGTGGACGTGCTCGCGCGCTCGGTGTTCCTGCGCTACCGCGAGGCGCTGGGCGAGGACATCGGCGAGATCCCCGCCGGGCTCTATCCCGGCGAGTACCTGAAGCCGGTCGGCGCCGCGCTCGCCGAGGCGAAGGGCGCTTCGCTGCTCGGGGCGCCCGAGAGCGAATGGCTCGCCGAGGTGCGCGCGTTCGCGATCAGCCGCATCATGCCGATGATCAGGGACGATCTCGCAGCCCTCAACATCACGCACGAGATCTTTTTCTCGGAAGCCTCCCTCACGCAGGACGGCACCGACAAGGTCCGGGAGGCGATCGACGCGTTGCGGAAAAAGGGGCTCATCTACGAAGGGCGGCTCGAGAAGCCCAAGGGCCACGACGACGAGGAGTGGGAGGATCGCGAGCAGACGCTGTTCCGCTCGACCGAGTACGGCGACGAAGCGGATCGGGCGCTCATGAAGTCCGACGGCAGCTACACGTATTTCGCCGGCGACGTCGCCTATCACTACGACAAGCTCGGACGCGGCTTCCGTCACCTGATCAACGTGTTCGGCGCCGACCACATCGGCTACATCCCGCGCATGCTGGCAACCGTCGCGGCGTTCACGGGCGGCACGGTCGAGCGCGATGCAAAAGGCAAGCTCAAGCACTGGCATACGACGGGTGGCTCGGCCGATCTCGACATCAAGGTCGTCAACTTGGTGAAGCTGTTCAAGAACGGCGAGCCCTACAAGATGTCGAAGCGCGCCGGCACGTTCGTGACGCTGCGCGATGTCGTGGACGAGGTCGGGCGTGATCCGGTGCGCTTCATGATGCTCTATCGCAAGGAGCTCGAGCCGCTCGACTTCGACTTCGCCAAAGTCACGGAGCAGTCGAAGGACAATCCGGTCTTCTACGTTCAGTACGCGCACGCGCGGGCCGCCTCCGTGCTGCGCAACGCGCGGGAGGCGTTTCCCGACATCGGGATCATGACGGACGGCGCCGTGATCCCCGATCTGTCACGGCTCACGGACTCCGGGGAGCTCGACCTGATCAAGAAGGCGGCGTTTTTCCCGACCCTGATCGAAGGCGCCGCACGCGCCCACGAGCCGCATCGGCTTGCTTTCTATCTCTATGATTTGGCTTCCGCTTTTCACGCACATTGGACGCGAGGCAATGATTTGCCACAATTGCGCGTTATCCAGTCCGATGATCGAGCGATAACGGCGGCTCGGTGCGCGCTCGTTGCGTCGCTGAAGCAGGTGTTATCCTCCGGCCTCACGGTGCTTGGTGTCGGCGCACCCGAGGCAATGCGCTAAAATGCCGAATCAGGACGTTTGACGGGGCGTGCGCATCGATCGTCGAAGACGGCCTTGCGGCAGATGGGATCAGTCCGAACCGCGTTGATGGGCGTCTCCGCCAGCGTCGACGTTCCGCCGGGCGGCCGTTCGCCACGCGGATGACCGGCTCGCGGGACACAGGGCCGCGGGGGGATGCGACGAGGGGTTCCGAGAGATGACACGTTACAGCAATCCTCTGCCGCAAAATCCGGTCCCGGGCCCGCAGGCGCGTCCTGGTGCGTCCGGTCCTGCGGCGCCGGCGCCTCACGCTCATTTCGAGCCGGCCGGCTGGCCCGCGCCGCGCACAGGCGGACGGCCCGCTCCCTCGGGGTATGCCGATCCGGCCGGATACGCCGCCGAGCCGCAGGCCGCTGGCGCCCGCCCCCATCACGATCCTTATGCGGCGCTGAGGCCCGACGGGTATGGCGGCTACGGCCAGCCCCAGCCCCAACCTCAGTCCCACTCCCACTCCCAACCCATGTCCGCGCCGTTGGCGCCCGACCCGTATGCGCTCGCAGGCTACACCGCGCCGCAGCCGGCGTTCGACCCGGTGATGTCGCCGGCGCCATCTCCGCCGTCCGCCTACGGCGGCGCTACCGATCCTTACGAGCCCTATGCCGGCGGCGGCTACGGCGCGGCCGGTCAGGCACCGCCCCGGCCCTATGGCGCGGGATCCGAGCCCTCGTACGATTACGCCGCCCCTCCGGCACCGCCGCCGTTCGGTTCGGCAGCCGACTTCGCTCCCGCGCCGGACTACGGCTACGGGAGCGCTGCGCCGGCACAGTGGGGCCCCGATGGTTATGGTGAGCCCTCCCTCGATCCGGCGCTCGCGCCCGGGCCGCTCGGCGGCTACCAGGGCCAGAACGGCCTTCCGGCCCAGCATGGCGCGTTCGATCAGAGCTACGCCGAGGACGACGCGCATTACGAGGACGAGCCGCGCCGCGGCGGCGGCTGGAAGAAGATCGTGGCTCTCGTGGCCTGCACGTTCCTCGTCGGCGGCGGCCTGGTGGTCGCCTACGGCAGCATCATGGGGCCGGGAGACGGCAAGGATACGCCGCTCATCAAGGGCGCCTCGGGGCCGGCGAAGGTGAAGCCGTCGGAGCCGGGCGGCAAGCAGTTCGCCCATGCCGACAGCAAGATCATGGGTCGGCTGGGTGAAGGAAGCGCCAGCAGCAGCGACGCCGCCGAGGCGGCGGCCGGCGTGCGCAAGGTTCCGGTGGTGACCGTCGGGCGCGACGGCTCGATCCAGGCTCCGAGCGCTGAGGAGCAGACCAGCGCCGACGTCTCAGTGCCGGGCCTCACGGTCATCGACGGGTTCGGAAGCGGACCGGCATCGCCGTCGCGGCCGACCGGGACGGCGCAGCAAAGTGCCTCGCCGCCGGTGAAGATGGTTGCGTCCGCACAAGAGAGCCCGGTCGTCGTTGCGCCGCCGAAGACGACGTCCAGCCTCCCGGGGAACGACGCGGCGCCGACGAAGGCGGCCGTGACGCAGAAGGCGGATCCGCCGGTCAAGAAGGTCGCCGCCGTCGCGTCGCCGTCCGTGGCCGCACCGAAGGTCACGGGCGCAGGCTACGTCGCCGTGCTGGCTTCGGTGCCCGCCTCCGGCAGCAGCCGCATCGAGGCGCTGAAGCAGTTCGCCGACATACAGCAGAAATACACCGCGATCCTGCACAACAAGACGCCCGACGTGCAGGAGGCCGATCTCGGCGAGAAGGGGACCTATCACCGGCTCCTCGTCGGTCCGCCCGGCTCGCGTGACTCGGCGAACTCCGTCTGCACGCAGCTCAAGGCGCAAGGGTTCAGCGGCTGCTGGGTCACGGCGTACTAGAGCGGCTTGCGATCCGATGCAATCGGATCGGGCGCTCTGGGTTTTTGATGGCTCGCATTGTCTTGCGACGAGCCGGCGTCCACTTCGTCGGAAAATGCTCTAGACGGCCCTGTCCATGACCAACGCCTTCATTGCCGGTGTCGCGGGGGATACGCTTTCGCCGGCGGAAGCGTCCTTTTTCCGCGCCGCCGCCCCGGCGGGCCTCATCCTGTTCGCCCGCAACTGCGTGGCCCACGATCAGATCCGCAGGCTTGTCGGCGACGTGCGCGAGGCGGTCGGCGGGGACGCACTCCTCGTGCTGATCGACCAGGAGGGCGGCCGCGTGCAGCGGCTCCGGCCGCCGCTCGGGCGGGCGCTGCCCGCCGCCGCGGCCTACGCGAGGCTCTATGGCGAGGACCCCGAGCTTGCACAGGAGGCGGCCTTCCATGCCGCGCGCCTCCTCGCCGACGACCTCACCCGGCTCGGCATCAACACCGACTGCGCCCCCGTGCTCGACCTCCCCGTTCCCGGCGCACACGGCATCATCGGCGATCGCGCCTACGGGTGCGAGGCGGGGCAGGTGGCGGCGCTCGCCCGGTCGGTCGCCGAAGGGCTCATGGCCGGCGGCGTGCTGCCCGTCGTGAAGCATATCCCCGGACACGGGCGCGCGACGGCCGACAGCCACCTCGAGCTGCCGGTGGTCAGGGAGCCGCACGCGCTCCTGTCGGCGACCGACTTCGCCCCCTTCAAGGCGCTTCGCGACATGCCCGCCGCCATGACGGCGCATGTGGTGTTTGCCGACATCGACGCGACGGGCCCGGCGAGCACGTCGGCCCGCGTGACGGGCGAGGTGATCCGCGGCGAGATCGGCTTCGACGGCCTTCTGATGAGCGACGACCTTTCCATGAAGGCGCTCACGGGATCGTTCGCGGAGCGCACGCGCGCGGTCATCGCTGCGGGGTCGGACCTGGCGCTGCACTGCAATGGCGTGCTCGCGGAAATGGAAGCGGTCGCGGGGGCGGCTCCGGCGCTCTCCGGAGCGGCCCTGCGGCGATTCCACGCGGCCCTGGCCGTTCTGAGCAGGCGCGACCCTTACGAGTCCGCCAAAGCCGAGATGCAACTCGCGCTGGCGCTTGGAACCGGCGGACGGCACACTGAATCAGTGTAGTCTGCCGCCCATGTCGTTCCGGCGCACGGGCTCCGTGGCGCCGCTTAGAGTGCGGGACCGATGATCGAGGATGCGGGACAATTGGCCGACGCGGAGCCGGGCTGGGAAGCACCCGACCGCGACCTCGCGCCTGCCCTCTCGGAAGCGCTGATCGTCGACGTCGCGGGCTTCGAAGGGCCGCTCGATCTCCTGCTCGCGCTCGCACGCACGCACAAGGTCGATCTCGCGAAGATTTCGATCCTGGGCCTCGTGGATCAGTATCTCGCCTACATTGGGGAAGCGCAGCGCCTCAAGATCGAGGTCGCCGCCGACTACCTGGTGATGGCGGCCTGGCTCACGTTCCTCAAGTCGCGCCTGCTGCTGCCGCGCGAGAAGGAGGATGAGAACGGGCCGTCGGCCGACGAGCTGGCGCAGCGGCTCGCCTTCCGGCTCATGCGCCTCGATGCCATGCGGCGCGCCATGGGCGAGCTGATGACGCGCAAGCGTCTCGGGCGCGACGTGTTCCCGCGCGGCATGCCGGATGAAGTGTCGACGGTGAGCGATGTCCGCTGGACGGCGGAGATCTTCGATCTGCTCAAGGCGTACTCGGAGCTTCGGCGGCGCACCGTCAAGGTCATGCACGTGGTGAAGGCGCGGCGCGTGTGGTCGATCAAGCAGGCGCGCCAGAAGCTCGAAAGCCTCGTGGGCGAGTCGATCGGCGACTGGGTCGAGCTTGACCGCGCGCTGAAAAGCTATCTGCCGACCGAGGAGGAGGAGAAGACCGTCGTTGCGAGCTCGTTCGGCGCCACGCTCGAGATGGCGCGCGAAGGCATGATCGAGCTGCGCCAGGACGAGCCGTTCTCGCCGATCTTCATGCGCCGGCGCGAAGCCGGCGCGGAGTGGCAGCGCCTGGACGTGGGTCTTGATGGTTCCGAGGCGTCCGGCGCGTAGCCGGCCGGGCGTTGCACGTTACGCAAAATCGCGAGAGCGCTCCCCCGATCGGGGTGGCAGCTCTCATCCGAAACAGGGATGGCGACATGGTTCCGCCGAAACTCAGAGTGGTGACGCGCGACGGCGTCGAGGACGAGTCGATCCGGGACGAGCCGGAGGCGCAGGAGGCGATCGAGCTCGCGCGGGCGCTATCCGAGGTTGCGGCGGTCGAAGCCGGGCGCGCGCCCACAGCCGAGCAGCGGCTCGAGGATCTTCGCATCGTCGAGGCCCTGTTGTTCGGCTCCACGACGCCGCTCGGCGAAGCCGACCTCGTCCAGCATCTGCGTCATGGCAGCGACATCGGCGCGCTGCTCGACGACATCCGGCAGATCTACGCGCCCCGCGGCGTGAACCTCGTGCGGGTTGCCGGCAAGTGGGTGTTCCGCACCGCCGAGGACCTCGGCTACCTGCTCGAGCGGTATGCGGTGGAGGAGCGGCGCTTGTCGCGCGCCGCACTCGAGACGCTGGCGATCGTCGCCTATCACCAGCCCGTGACGCGGGCCGAGATCGAGGAGATCCGCGGCGTGACGACGTCCGCCGGCACGCTCGACATCCTGATGGAAGCCGGCTGGATCCGGCCGCGCGGGCGCCGGCGCGCACCGGGGAAGCCCCTGACCTACGGCACGACGGACAGCTTCCTCGCCCATTTCGGGCTCGACAGCGTCAAGGACCTGCCGGGGCTCGCCGATCTCAAGGCGCAGGGTCTGCTGGACGGGCACCTGCCGCCCGGTTTCACCGTGCCCGATCCGTCGGTCTCGGCGTCCCTGATGCCCGACGAGCTGCCGCTCGAAGCATCGGCCGAGGAGGACGAGGAGGCGGACGAGGCCGAGGAGCCGCAGGACGATGAGGAGAAGGCCGGCGAGGCAGGCTCCGAGAGCGACTTGCCCGACAGCGGCAGCGAGGGTAAGCCTTACTAGGACCGTCAACTTTATGGCGCCCCTCTCCCGCGCAGCGTCATGGCGGAGCCATTGCGTCGCAGGGTCGGGAGAGGTGAACGGCGTGTGACCTCGCGTCACCTCTCTCCTCGCCGCGGCGCCAGGCTCCGCATGGATGGGAG
>WBZR01004449.1_pt1 | contig 11469 bp, 8 predicted proteins | sample 5204231 | NCBI WGS metagenome assembly WBZR01 (sample SAMN12412403, study PRJNA552823) | activated sludge metagenome | isolation source: activated sludge from anammox sidestream of wastewater treatment plant... | place: USA: Virginia | collected 2017-08
CTGATAAAAACATCGTTCCCGTTTTGTACAAATGAGAGCAGCTTCCCCATTTCATATTCATCCGGATAAAATTGCGGAGAGATGATGATCAGCGCCTGCTTTGTATCATAAACAGAAAGCGAGTCCCAGTAACCCGGTCCGGTTTGAATAGTATGAATTGCTGCTTTAGGGAAAAAAGAACGGAGATCATTGTAAGCCACATAAAGGCCATAAGGGATCTTGTCCCTTTTTTGAAAGCTGATCCTTTCATCAAGTTTCCGTTCTGTTCTTTTCGCTCCTGAAAAAAGCAGGATGATGGTGGCGATGACCGCCGCAGCAATGAAAATATATGGAATGTATTTTTTCAAGATCTATTTTATTCTTTGTTCCAAATTTTCAAAATCATTTTTAATGACAGCGAACCTCTCAGCGCTGATCTCAAATTTTCCATACCAGGCATACTCGTAATTTCGTGTGATATTGAAAAAATCCGGGTAATAACCGGTGGAACTCAATTGCCTGAGATAATCAAAATTTGTTTTATCCGGCATGTACTGAATGAGCTTCTTTTCGGATAACTGCTTCAGCAGCCTCAAAAACATAAGCCTTACAGCAAGCCTGTAGTCATTTTCCCTGACCGCCTTGTCAATCTCCTTCGAATAGTTGATCGAAAAGATATTTTCTGTTAACTCTTCCGAGCCGGTATTTTCCGATATTGACCTGGGCTTTCTTCTGAGAAATAAAATATTACTGCTGGACAGATACATCAGGACGAATCCTGAAAAAGCGCCGATGATGATGAACCATAAAAGATTCTGAAACCATTCTCTTTCCATGACCGGGATTTTCTTTGAAGTGCCGGTATTCTGAATTTCTTTTACAAAAACATGATCAGCATACCAGAATGCTTCATCCTTTTTCATGCGGTCATTAAGGCTGTCGGGAAGATGCCGCAAAACGGTCATCTCATTACTAAACTTGCTTTTATTAAGGAAATAATTGGTATCCGCATCTTGTATATTTTCATTCTCTTGCCCGTCATCATTATATTCATGGCCTGATCCGGGGTTAATGGCGGTATCCGGCGGCTCGATAATGCTTTCAAATAAAGAATCAGGGATCCTATTGTCTTGTGAAAAAGAATAGCCAGAGTTCATCAGAAAAAAGATCAGGAGCGCTGCTGTTTTTCTCCTCAGAAAATAATGTCCGGAATAAAATAAAAGGGCCATTATACTTCCTCCTCATTGAGCATTAAAGATCTTCTTTTACCTAACCTGATGGGATAAATGACAAAATACCAGATAATGAAACTAAATGAGGCGGCAAGTATCAGAGCGTTGATGAGCAAAGGCATCTTGTAATGCCTGGTCACAAAACCTTCAAAGAATGCGGCTATCAGGAATACGGGCATCAGTCCCACAACGATCTTCACTCCGTCTTTTACTCCCCTTTTCAATGAATCCATTCTTTTCAAAGTACCCGGAAATAAAAAACTTTTCACCATCACCAACCCGGCTGCACAGGCAATGATGATCGCGGTCAGTTCCAGCATTCCATGTATCAGCACTCCCATTGCTGACGGCCATCCGAAACCTTTTGAAAAAAACATGTATTCAAAAGCGCCGAGGGTAATGGCTTCTTTGGCAACAGAGGTTACCGTGAGTAAACCAAAAGAAAGGCCTCTTGCAAAGTAGGTGAATGATACCATGATATTGTTGATCATGATCCCGATCCATGCCAGTAAGGCATTGCCGGAATCATAGACTCCCAACGGGTTGCCCTGGGCAATATTCTCTTCGGTCATGTCCACATAACCATCACCCAATACCGACCGCACAAAAGCCGGATCGTGACCGGATGAGAAAAATCCTACAATAAAGAAAAGGACGAACAGGATGAAGGTGAACAATACCAGGCCATGGTATTTCCTGATGGTAAGCGGCAATTCATATTTCCAGAAAGTGACAAGGCGGTTACTCTCCTCTTTCCGGTTCTGATAAATTCCGACATAAATCTTTGAAGCCTGCCCGTTGATGTAGCGGGTCACTTTTCCCGATGGATAAAATGTTTTTGCATAAGCAAGGTCATCCACCAGTTGAGTGAAATCCTTTGCCATATCATCGGCATTGGTGGAAGGGTGATCCTGTATGCGCTCCCAACGTTCCTTGTTCTTTTTTATGAAAAGCGCTTCTCTCAATTTTTTGTTTGTAAAATACTATTTTTTGCAGCAGAAAGATAATGTCACTGAAAATTTAGAAGTTTAAAAACGATATTTGTATCACTCATATTTCAAAGTACACAGGATGTCCATTGTACGGGTACCGACAAATTTTAATATTGAGCTTGAATTTGAGATCCCTGAATTTTACCGCAGGTTTTTTGCGCTGCTCCTGGATCTGGTAGTGTTATATCTCTATCTCATCATTGCGGGTAAGCTCATGCAGATCATCTATTCCGGTCATAATGTTTATTCAGACGATGATTATTACAATTTTTCTTTTCTGCGGTTGATATTTATGGTGCCGGCGTTTGTTTATCATCTGGTGTGTGAAATCACCATGAAAGGCCAGAGCATTGGCAAGAAGGTAATGGGCATACGGGTGGTAAGTGAGACGGGCAGCAAACCTTCCGTCAGCCAATTTATCATCCGGTGGCTGCTGAGAGTATCTGATTATGCCCTGATATTGCTGATATTCATTTTCGCTGCTTATGGTCCCGGCGCTTTTGCTTTCGTACCGTCTTTGAGATGGTTCACTCTGCTTGCATTTTTATTTCTGGCTACTGACACTTTGCTTGTGATCAGTTCGAAAAAAGGGCAAAGAATCGGAGATATTCTGGCAAAGACCATACTTATCCGCACTTCAGCAAAAGGAAGTATTGATGAAACAGTTTTCATGCTGGTAGAGGACAATTATGTTCCTTCTTTCCCACAGATCATGCAGTTGAGTGATAAAGATATTAATGCGATCAAAAGCATTTTAGAAACCTCCAGAAGAAGAGGAGATCATAAAATAGCGGAAGCTGCGGGTAAAAAGATTAAAGACCATCTCAAGATCAATTCTTCCATGCCCCCTTTCGATTTCCTGGAAGTGCTTTTAAAGGACTATAACTACTTGTCTGTTAAATAATGAAGTCTTTTAATAACCGGCATTAAACTCCCTGTTGAGATACAGCAACTATTAATAGAATGATCAACACAAGGAAAAGGATCATCAATATGGTCCAGAAAGCAAAATAGTTCCTCACTGCCGCAAAACCGGAATTGAGTGAATATTGATCATTGGAACGTAAAGCAGCGCTTATCTTAGCGCCAAAAGTCAATGAAAATATGGAACTGACCAGCATGATGATGGCAAAGCCCAGATAAATGACAAGGCCGTATCTTCCCACCACTCCAGCAGCCCCGGCCAGGTCCGGTCTTTGGTTGACGGCAGCCTGAACTGCAAATGCCATGATGGCAAACAAAATGGCAATGATGATTCCAAAGACGCCAAAGATCTTTGACCAACTGGCTGCACTGCGAAGCGTCTGGTTTGTATTTGCATCAATATTTAACTGGAAAATTGGTCCGCTTCCGCCGGGAGGCGGTGGTGCTTGATACATACTCATATAATAATTTTTTATTAGTAATAAATATAGAGATATCCTGCTATACCCTCAAATTTTAATTCGCACAAAAGGAATACCGGAGAAACTGATCTCAGTAAGCCCTGGCAAAAAGTACACGCTGGCGTGAAGGCTTGCCGGTAAGAATGCATTTTCCGTCTTCCTGTGGATTATCCAATGGAATACAGCGTATCGTAGCCTTTGTTTTTTCCTTGATTAAAGCTTCTGTTTCCGGAGTGCCATCCCAATGTGCCTGAATGAATCCGCCTTTTTCATCCAGCAGTTTTTCAAATTCATCCCAACTGTTTGCCGGAGTGATATGCTCCTGCTGGTAAGCTTTGGCTTTGTTGAACATATTTTGCTGAATGTCTATCAGCAGACGGTCCACATACTGAGCAATGCCTCCGGCGCCGATCGTCTTTTTTTCTCCGGTATCACGACGGGTCACTTCCACCTGGTCATTTTCAAGATCCCTGGCTCCCAAAGCCAATCTTACCGGAACCCCTTTCAATTCATACTCGGCAAATTTCCATCCCGGTCTTGTATTGTCGCTGTCATCAAATTTTACACTCATGCCGAGGCTTTTTATTTCATCTGCCATTTCCCTTGCCTTCGTATTGATCTCTTCTTTCTTTTCATCTCCCTTATACACCGGAACGATCACCACCTGCAAGGGAGCGATCTTAGGAGGAATCACCAATCCGTTATCATCACTGTGTGCCATCACCATGCCACCCACCAGCCTTGTACTGACTCCCCAGCTGGTGGCCCATACATAATCCAGCTTATTTTCTTTGTTTAAAAATTTTACATCAAATGCTTTGGCAAAATTCTGCCCCAGAAAATGGGAGGTGCCCGCCTGCAGCGCCTTGCCATCCTGCATCAAAGCTTCAATGCAGTAAGTATCCACGGCTCCTGCAAATCGTTCACTTTCCGTTTTCACTCCGCGGATCACCGGCATGGCCATGTATTCTTCGGCAAATGTTGCATACACTCCCAGCATCTTCTTTGTTTCCTCTATCGCTTCTTCGGCAGAAGCATGTGCCGTATGCCCCTCCTGCCAGAGAAATTCTGCTGTCCTCAAAAACAATCTTGTCCTCATCTCCCAGCGCACCACGTTGCACCATTGATTGATCAGCAATGGGAGGTCACGGTAAGAACGCACCCAGTCTTTATAAGTATTCCAGATTATCGTTTCGCTGGTGGGCCTAACGATCAGCTCTTCTTCAAGTTTTGCATCCGGGTCAACAATGATACTGCCATCCTCATCATTTTTCAAACGGTAATGAGTCACTACGGCGCACTCTTTGGCAAAGCCTTCCACATGTGCTGCTTCTTTTCCGAAAAAACTTTTGGGAATGAACAAAGGGAAGTAAGCATTGACATGGCCGGTATCTTTGAACATTTTATCCAATGCTGCCTGCATTTTCTCCCATAAAGAAAAGCCATAGGGCTTGATGACCATACATCCCCTGACCGCCGAATAATCCGCCAGCCCTCCTTTTAAGATCAGGTCATTGTACCATTGGGAATAATCCTCAGCTCTTGATGTAATTTCCTTGCTCATACAATTAGAACGTATTTCAATTTTTTATCTATAAATTAACAGTGAATATCACATCTTTACATCTGAATGGCAAATGATTTGTTGAATGATAAAAGTGTGTTACTCAAGTCGTGCAAAAGTAGTAACTTCATGATTAATTAATTAAATAAAACGCAACCATGAAACCAGTATTTTCACTTTTAGCTATGGTAACAGTGGCAATTGCTTTCAGTAGTTGCACTACCGCATATAAAACAGGACAGACCCCTGATGATGTGTATTATTCTCCAACTCAAAACAAAGATGAATACCTCAGGGTAAACAATTATGACGATCAGAGTTACAACGGTGATGAATATTATGATGACCGTTATCTGCGCATGAAAGTTCATAATCCGCAACTCTGGTCTGCTCTTGATGATTGGTATTACTATGGAGATCGTTACAATTACGGTTACGGATATTATAACAATTACAGTTTAAATTCCTGGGGCTATGCCTGGAACCCCTATTCCTACTGGAACAGTTATTACAACCCCTATTATTACAACTATGTCACTCCTTATTACGGTCATATAATTATCCTGAACCCCGGTGCCATCAGCAATACTTATTCAGCACCCCGCACGGTAAATCTGAATAATTACAATAACAACAGAAGATTGCTGAATGAAGGCCTTAACGTAAAAAATCCGAACAGATCCGGCTTTTCTTCCAATAAATTCAATTCAAAACCTGCTTCATCATCAAACTCCGGAAGTTTTTTGAGAAACATATTTAACGGAGGGAATTCAAATAATTCCACAAGCGCTCCTCCAAGAGTGAGTAACAGCAGTTCCGGCTCAACCAACAGCAGCAGTGGCAGCACGGCTCCGGTTAGAAAATTCTAAAATCATTAAAGACTCTCTGATTTCAGAGGGTTTTTTGTATCCAAAACTTTGTGAACAGGATCCATTACTTAACGATTTATAACCCGCTCATTCAATGAAGAAGATCTATTTCATCATAGTCTGCTTTATGTCTGCTTTGCAACTGATGGCCCAGGAGCCTGCTGATGCATTACGCTATTCATGGTATATACAGGGAGGTACAGCCAGGTCGAAAGCGATCGGCGGAGCGATGGGTTCTTTGGGAGGCGACCTGACCGCAGCTTTTGTCAACCCGGCAGGACTTGGTTTTTATAAGACAGGCGACCTCACTTTGACGCCTGCATACAATCTTCTCAATAACAAAGCTTCTTATTTCGGTCATAATGAGAAAGACAATAAGAACAATTTTGCTTTCGGCACTTCGGGTTTTATCATTGCCGGCAGTAATTCGAGGGAAGCATCCAGAAACAGAAGCTCAGCGATCAGCTTTGCCATCAACAGAACTGCCGATTTCAACAGCAATATTTTATACAGGGGAATCAATAATGAAAGTTCTTATTCACAGAAATTCCTGGAAGAGATCAGGAATAATAATGTCAAAGATCCCAATTCGGTGGCCCAGGATTTCCCTTTCGGAACAAGCCTTGCTTTCAACACTTACTGGATAGACACGATAAACGGGGGCACACCCGGCAATTACCATTTTCAGTCAAGAGCGCTGCCACTTTTATCTTCAGGACTGATCCAGCAAAACAACATCATCAGTAAAGGAGGCATCACCGATGCGGCGCTGGCAGGAGCTTTTAATTTCAATGAGCGCTTGTATCTTGGTGTTGCGCTGAATATTTCCCTGCTGAATTATGAAAGAACGACAGATTTTACGGAAGCTGATGCTACAGATAACCCTAACAACAATTTTGATTATGCCACCATCTCCGAAAACCTGAAAACGAGCGGTAACGGTGTAAATATAAAAGCCGGCATTATTTTCAAACCGGCTCCTTCTGTCAGGGTCGGGTTGGCCATTCACTCTCCAACTTTTTATCAGATGACAGACAAGTACAATGCTTCCGTAACCACAAACACAGAAAATTACCAGGGAACTCAAACCCAGAACTCCTCCATCTTTACCGGCGGAACCGATGCTCAATATAAATACTGGATGTTCAATCCCTACCGTATCATCGGAAGTGTTTCCTATGTTTTGCACGAGGTGGAAGATGTCAGGCAGCAAAAAGGATTCATCACCGCTGACCTGGAATATGTGAATTACAAAGCCACTTCTTTTTCCACGGATCCAAGCAATGACAACCAGAGTACCCGGGATTATTACAAATCCCTCAATAAAGCAATTGATAACTCTTACAAAGGCGCTGTCAACTTTCGTGTCGGTGGTGAATTAAAATTCACTACGTTGATGGCGAGACTCGGAGCTTCTTACTATGGCAATCCATATAAAAATCTGAACGGCGAAAAAGGAAACCGCTTTCAGATGAGCGGAGGACTTGGATACCGGAATAAAGGGATGTACATTGATATTGCTTATGTTTACACCATGGGCAAGGATGTAAACTTTCCTTACAAATTAGAATTCTCTCAATTCCCGAAAGCCACTATAAAAAGTTCGGGAGGCAATGCTATTCTCACGGTAGGGTTTAAACTCTAACCGAGAAAGTATCTCTACCGATAAACCGAATGAGCAACGACCGGGTTTTTAAAACAGGTTGTCATTTCAAACTCACTTCTACGGCGAAGAATATATTAATGCACCCTCTGTGAAGTAAAAATATATTGAGCCTGTTCATTATTTCGCTCACCATTCAACCTCTTATAATTCCATTCAAAATTTAAAAGAGGATGAACCTCATCTTTTTTTAAATTTAACCTCTAAATTATTTTTATGACCAGACTACTGCTCTTTGCACTGTTATTGTCAGGCACGCTCACCTGTTTTGCTCAAACCAAAGACAACAAAGTAAATAAAGCCAACTACGAACTTGCGGCACGCTTCTCCCCAGCCAAGATCCGGAAAATGGTGTTTTCCACTTCGGTCAGGCCTGCCTGGCTGAAGTCGGGTAAGTTTTGGTACACTTTCAGCGATACGAAGTCGCAGAAATGGTTTATTGTAGATCCTGCCACAAGAAGCAAGCGTCCTCTTTTTGATAATGCTGATATGGCACGCAAGCTGAGTGTAATGACCTGGGACCCTCATGATGCAGCACATCTCGGCATTACCAATCTTAAATTTTCTGATGACGAACGATCCATCACTTTTGAAGTGGCCAGTAAAAAAGACACTTTGAAAACCGAAAAGGAAAGAAAAGAATCTAGAAATAAAATGGACTCTTTGAAGAAGAAAACATTTTACCTAAGGTACGATCTTCAGACAGGCGCATTGACCGAACTAAAAGATACCGCTAAAAAAGAACTCAGCTGGGCCACTTATTCTCCCGACAGTTCGGTGGTGATTTATGCGAAAGGATATAACCTATTCTGGATGGATAAAGCTAATTATGAAAAAGCCAAAGAAGATGAAAAAGATTCTACCCTTACCGAACATCAATTCACCGAAGGAGGCGTAAGAAATTATGCATGGGGAGGTGATGCAGGAAGCACAACCGACACCACGAATTTTTCCAAACTGGAAAAAGACCGTTTCAAAGTGCGACTGCTCTGGTCACCCGATGGAAAATATTTTATCACTACAAGGAAGGATAACAGGGATCTCCGCGACTTGTGGGTGATCAACAGCGCCGGCGGGGTAAGGCCCATACTGGAAACTTATAAATACCAGATGCCCGGTGAAGCGGACAGCACCGAGCAGGAACTTTACATTTTTGATTTTGCAACAAAACAACACAAGCAGATCAATGTCGCCGCATTTAAAAATCAAACGATAGGATTCTGGACAGCCAAAACACTCAAGACAGATCAGGGAGGCGGCGGTGGATTCGGGTTTGGCTTCGGCTTCGGCTCAGCAAAAGCTTCCAAATGGCTGGGCAATAATGATTATTTCTATGCCTCCAGAACCAGCAGAGATGAAAAAAGGATTGACCTGCTTAAAATTCATATTGACGGAAAAGTGGATGTACTGATCGAAGAAAGAAGTAATGTCTATCAGGACATCAAACAACCGGAGATACTCGGTGACGGGAAAGAGATCGTTTTCTGGTCAGAGCGGGATGGCTGGGGACAGCTTTACCTGTATGACGGCAACGGTAAATTAAAAAACCAGATCACCAAAGGCGAGTTCTTTGTTTCGGGCATTGATGGTGTAGATGAAAAATCACGTAAAGTTTATTTCACTGCAAACGGAAGAGAAGAAAACGAAGACCCTTACCTGGATCATCTGTACAGTATTAATCTTGACGGAAGCGGATTAAAGTTGTTAAACAAAGGTGATTATGATCACCAGGCCGACCTCAACGATAATCAAACATTTTTTGTTGATAATTTTTCAAAAGTAAATACGACTCCGAGATCAGTCTTGTATAATTCTGAAGGAGCTAAGGTAATGGATCTGGAAGAAGCAGACCTGTCACAGCTTCTTGCTGCAGGCTACCGTTTCCCGGAGCCAATCAAAGTAAAAGCCGATGACGGCATCACCGATCTCTACGGTGTGATGTACAAACCTTTTGACTTTGATTCCACAAAGATCTATCCCCTGGTGGAATACGTTTATCCCGGACCGCAGACCGAAGTGGTCAATACTGCATTCAGCGTTGGCATGGATCATACTGACCGGCTGGCTCAGTTGGGGTTTGTGGTCATCACGGTCGGAAACCGCGGCGGAAGCCCTAACCGTTCAAGATGGTATCACACTTACGGATACGGAAACCTGAGGGATTATGGTCTGGCAGATAAAAAAGCTGCAGCAGAACAGATCGCTAACAGGTATTCTTTCATTGACAGGGACAGGATCGGTATCAACGGTCACTCGGGAGGAGGTTTTATGACCGCAGCAGCCATGTTCGTTTATCCTGACTTCTTCAAAGTGGGTGTATCCGAATCAGGAAATCATGACAACAATATTTATAACAGGTGGTGGAGTGAGCGGCACAATGGCGTGCAGGAAAAGATCAATGGTAAAGGTGATACCACCTTCCTTTATACTATTGAAAAGAACAGCGCCATTGCCAAAAACCTGAAAGGGCACCTGATGCTGGTGACCGGCGACATTGACAACAATGTGAATCCGGCAAACACCATACGGGTTGTGAATGCATTGATAAAAGCCAACAAGCGTTTCGATTTTGTTTTACTTCCCGGCCAGCGCCACGGTTTCGGTGCAGACTCTGAATATTTCTTCTGGAAAATGGGAGAATATTTTACAGAGTACCTGCTGGGAGATTCAAGGCGTGATGCCGTGGATATGATCGAGATAGATAAAGAAATACCGCAGACAAGATAATAAATAAAGCCTCTGTGAATTTGTTAATAACCCACAGAGGCTTTTTCATGCAATTTATTTTCCCTACCAGATATGGATCCTTGTGCTGTCGGGTAAATACATCTTTTCTCCCGGCTTCACTCCGAAGGCATCATAAAAATGCGTGTTGTTCATCAATGGGCCGTTCACTCTCCACATGGGTGGTGAATGAGGGTTATTATTGATCCAGTAGCGCAGGAACTGGTCTTTCATTTTTACACGCCAGATCAGCCCGATGGAAAAAAAGAATCTCTGATCGGGAGTGTATTCTCCAAGCCTTGCCGTATCCTGCCCTTCTTTTGTCAACTTAAAAGCGTCGTAGGCAATGGACACTCCGCCGATGTCTGCTGTATTCTCTCCCAGGGTCATCGCTCCCTTTACATGCACAGTGTCCAGAACGGTGAATGTGTTGTACAGATCAACCACCTGCTGTGTCTTCGCTTTGAATTTTTCATAGTCTTCCTTGGACCACCAGTTTTCCACGTTGCCAAATTTGTCGAACTGTGCTCCCTGGTCATCGAAGGCATGGGTGTCGTCCTTCGTGAAGGAGTCTACCTCGCCAGTGAAGTCCGCGACCCAGGGTGCCGCTTCAGGGATGCAGACCAAGCCTGCCTCCAGTGAACCTTGTGCATCACAGGCTCGGGAGAACTTGTCCTTCGTCCGCGGGATACCCGAGATTGGTATGCGTCCACGTTTGCGGATGTTCTGCACCAGGCCGGTGCCGGATGACTTGTCCTCGACTTTCATCGCAGACAGGGGACAGCTCAGCCACTGGTCATGGTCGAGATGTTTCTCCCAGAAGTCGATTGCCTTCTGCTCCAGTTCGTGGGCTTCCCACTTGCCTCGCATCAAATCAATCAGATAAATCTTCCCATCATCGCCCAGGCCCCAGCACTCGAACACCGAGTAGTCGTTGCGCTCAGCAGTCTTCTGCGCAGTGTCTGCGTATATCCGGCGGGCCACCATCTTCGGCAGTGCCTTGTAACGACCGAACCATGCAGATTTCAAAACGCCACCGCCTCGTGGCGATGGGCGCTGTT
>WBZR01004452.1_pt1 | contig 11466 bp, 15 predicted proteins | sample 5204231 | NCBI WGS metagenome assembly WBZR01 (sample SAMN12412403, study PRJNA552823) | activated sludge metagenome | isolation source: activated sludge from anammox sidestream of wastewater treatment plant... | place: USA: Virginia | collected 2017-08
CTGACGCTCGACGCCACGTGTCCGATCTCGAAGGAGACGGACTTCAAGAAGTGCGCGGTGAAGATCGTCAAGGCCTGACCGGAACAATCAGGGAGCGCGACGGCGGGCGGCCCATCCTCCTCCTCGGCCGCCCGCCGGATGCACAGCACCGACATGCACAAGCCGGAAAAGTCAGTCGCCGCGGCGCGGCGCCAGTTCCTCTTCGAGTCCGCCCGCGTCGCCTGCGGCGTCGGGTTGCTCGGGCTTGGCATCGGCCTCTACGCCAAGCAGGCGAAGGCCCTGCCGCCGCTGGCGGTGCGCCCGCCCGGCGCGCTGAAGGAAGGCGATTTCCTCGGCGCCTGCGTGCGCTGCGGGATGTGCGTGCGCGATTGCCCCTACGACATCCTCAGTCTCGCCAAGCCGGAAGAGCCGGTGGCGACGGGGACGCCGTATTTCGTCGCCCGCCAGCTGCCCTGCGAAATGTGCGAGGACATCCCCTGCGTCAAGGCCTGCCCGACCGGCGCGCTCGACCACAAGCTCACCGACATCAACAAGGCGAAGATGGGCCTGGCGGTGCTGGTGGACCAGGAGAACTGCCTCAACTTCCTGGGACTCCGCTGCGACATCTGCTATCGCGTCTGCCCGGTCATCGACAAGGCCATCACGCTGGAGCAGCAGTTGAACGCGCGCACCGGCAAGCACGCCCTGTTCATCCCCGTCGTGCATTCCGATGCCTGCACCGGCTGCGGCAAGTGCGAGAAGGCCTGCCCGCTGGAGGCGGCGGCGATCAAGGTCTACCCGACCGAGCTGGCCAAGGGCGAGCCGGGCAAGCACTACCGCCTCGGCTGGGTCGAGCAGCAGAAGGCCGGCGGCAGCCTGGTGGCGCCCGACGCGCCGCACCAGTACAACCTGCCCGAAGGCCTGCGCTACGAATCGGGCAAGGGCCTGCTGCCGAACGAGGCGCCGCCCGGCGCGCAACCGGCCGTGCCGCGCGCGCTTCAGGGGGGCAAGCTGTGAGCGCCGCCCGCATTGGCGCCGATGCCGTCGCCGCCAAGGGCTGGCTGCGCGCGCACAAATGGCTGCTCCTGCGCCGCGCCTCGCAGCTCTCCATCCTCACCCTGTTCCTGCTCGGGCCGCTGGCCGGCATCTGGATCGTCAAGGGCAACCTGACCTTCAGCTACACGCTGGATTTCCTGCCGCTCACCGATCCCTTCGTGCTGCTGCAGTCGCTGCTGACGCGGCACCTGCCGGAGACCAAGGCTTTCGTCGGCGTGGCGGTGGTGCTGGTCTTCTACGCCCTGGTGGGCGGCCGCGTGTTCTGCTCCTGGGCCTGCCCGGTGAACATGGCCACCGACGCCGCGGCCTGGCTGCGCAGCCGCCTCGGCATCAAGGGCGGCGCACACATTTCGCGCAAGACGCGCTACTGGATCCTCGCCATGACCCTGGTGCTGGCGGCCGTCACCGGCACGCTGGCCTGGGAGCTGGTGAACCCGGTGTCGATATTCCACCGCGGCCTCATCTTCGGCCTCGGCGCCGCCTGGGCGGTGATCCTGGCGATCTTCCTGCTCGAGCTCTTCGTCATGCAGGACGGCTGGTGCGGGCGCCTCTGCCCGATGGGCGCCTTCTACGGCCTGCTCGGCCGGGTCAGCCTGTTCCGGCCGGCGGCCATCCGCCGCGGCGCCTGCAACGACTGCATGGACTGTTTCGTGGTTTGCCCGGAGCCCCAGGTGATCCGGCCCGCCCTGAAAGGCGTGGAGGGCGCGGGTCCGGTGATCCTGGCGGGCAATTGCACCAACTGCGGCCGCTGCATCGACGTCTGCTCGAAGGAGGTGTTCGCCTTCGGCACGCGCTTCGGCAACAAGCTTGAAAAGGTTTCTCCGCCGGCCAGCACCATGGCCCCGGCGGCGTGAATGCAGGAAGACAGGCTCGATTAACTTTTGACGCGAAGGGAGACGATCATGAACAGATCCGTCACGATGATTCTGGCCGCGGCGCTGGCCGCCGTGGCATTCGGTTGCACGCAGTTCGGCGGCGTGGCTACGCTGCGCGGCGCGGACACGGCCGCGGCCGACCAGGCGCCGGCCGAGGACAAAACCTATGTCGGCAAGAAGCCCGGCCTGCAAAAGCCGATCGCCCGCACCTTCAGCACCCAGCCGCCGCTGGTGCCGCACGCCGTCGACAACTTCGACGAAATCACCGTCGAGTCGAACCAGTGCATGGAATGCCACGGCCTCGATGTCTACAAGAAGAAGAACGCGCCCAAGCTCGGCGACAGCCATCTCGATGCCGGCAAGAAACTGGTGACGATGGACCGCTACCAGTGCAACAGCTGCCACGTGCCGCAGGTGGACGCCAAGCCGCTGGTGGAGAACACCTTCGTCGGCAACGTCGCGCCGAAGCAGTAAGCACGTCCTTTCGCGTCAGGACAGGGCCGTGACCGGCAGCGCCGGTCGCGGCCTTTTTGCGTCCAGCACGCAGCCCGGCTTTCAGTCAAAACCGAGCGCCCCTTCTTCGTCCGAAGCGTAACAAATATGTTAATATCCGCCTCGTGGATTACTCGATCAGCTACTACAGCGTGTCGGTTCAGGCGGAAATCCTGAACTTGCCGGACACGCTTGCCGCACGCTACGTGGTATTGACCCGGAGAATGCTGGCCCTCGGTCCGAATCTGGGGGAGCCTCACACCAAGGCATTTGGCAATGGTCTGTTTGAACTCCGCCTGAAAGGTGCCGAAGGTATTGCCCGGGTTTTCTACGGCACGTTGGTCGATAGGCGCATCGTGATACTGCACAGCTTCGTCAAGAAGTCCCAGAAAACACCGCGTCGCGAACTGGAAATCGCCGAACGGCGACTCAAGGAGGTCAAAGATGGACACGCATGAGCAACTCGTTAAGAAACTGATGCGCCGCTCTGGCGTAAAGGCCGAGGTCGAACGGATCGAAAGGGAAGAGGGTGCCTTGCTGGACGCCTTGCTGAAAGCCCGGCAGGATGCCGGTCTGACTCAGGCACAGGTGGCCGAGCGCATGGGCACCCAGCCACCGGCCGTGGCCCGGTTGGAGCGCTCGCTGGCCACAGGCAAGCATTCGCCTTCGGTGGCTACGCTTCGCAAATATGTCAAGGCTTGCGGCAAGCGGCTGGTTCTCAAGGTGGCCTGACGCATTCAAGATCTGCAATCCGCCTCATTGCGGGCCTATCGCCGAGCGCACTCCAACAGCCGCTTCGGCCGAGTAAGTCGCTCTGAGCTTCTGGAGTTCGGCCTTAGCTGCCGGTGGCGTTGATTCAATCGAATGGCCGGTGTTGCCCAGTTTGCTGACGTTGATTGGGTTCTCTAACCGAAGTCTCCACCCTCACGCGCGCCAAGCTGAACTCGGTTGTTGCTGGAGATGAATTCGCAACTCGGAAGGTCGCCTATGGCCTTTTGAATATGCTAGCCGCGTTCTGCATACTCAAACGGATTGCTGTCAATCCTGCCAACGATAACCGCGTTCCCCCATCGCTGCTCATCCTCGGCAAGTAACGCTCCGCAGAACTGCCAGAGGACAATCAAGTCACGGTAGACATGTGGCACATGAGTTTTAAGGCCAATGAGCGCACCGTTTGTGGCGCCCTCCGTAATCGTCGCTGTGATGACTGCGACAGCACCTTGATTTGCGTCGAAGCCGTTTCGCTCCACCAATGGCATGAAGGCGTCAAGCGGGCCGGACTCGAAAAACCGCAGAGTCTCACTGTTAAGGCGGTTCATCGTGATGAACTTCGCAATCGCTGCTTTCACTCGGAACTTCAAGAACATGGTTTCCTCACTTGGTATCAATCGTCCCGGCATCTCAGAACGGATAATCTTCCCCGGGATCGTATGTACTGCCTGCCGTACTATTCGTGGGCGGTGAATTGCGGTCAGGATTCTTGTTCGGCGCGGCGCCGAGCATGCGCAACTCGGATGCCTCGATCTCTGTGGTGTAGCGGTCCTGTCCGTCCTTGTCCTGCCATTTGCGCGTGCGCAGGCGTCCCTCGACATAGATTGGCGCACCTTTTTTCAGGTACTGCGCGGCGATCTCGGCCAGACGGCGATACAGAACGATCCGGTGCCACTCGGTCTGCTCACGGTCTTCCCCGGTCTGCCTGTCCTTCCATTTGTCGGTTGTCGCCAGGCGCAGGTTCACGACGGTATCGCCGTTCGGAAAGACGCGCCGCTCGGGGTCGGCGCCAAGGTTGCCGATCAAAATCACCTTGTTTACGGATGCCATGGTCTTGAGTGGATTTGTTGTGGTTCGGTGAATATAGGGCCGGCCGGGCTCAGGGGATGAGCCCGATACGAGCATTTCCCGTCATCACGGCCGACAGCACGAAGGAGTCAGCCTATCGGCTTGCCCCTCATGATCGGGGGCGCTTCGCCAGGAGGTGTTCGTCCACCACGAAGCCTCCGGGTTTCATTCATCCAGAACTGCGATTTGCGCTCGTCTTCCTCGACACCGTAGCCGTAGTAATACGCCGACCAGAGTTTCTCCGCTGCATCGGCATTGCCTGATTCAGCCGCTTCGACAAGAATCCGCAGCCCTTCCCGATGCGCTTCCTTGTCTCCTTCCCTCCCAAGCAGTGCAAAGCCCAGCAGGGCAGTCCCGTATGGGTCGCCTTTCTTAACCGATTGCCTCAGCCAACGGATGGCCTCCTCGGCATTTCTGTCGACACCCCATCCGTTGAGATAGAGCTCTCCCACCCTCGCCATTCCCGCTGGCTCGCCCAATAGCGCGGCCTTCAGATATAGCTCGAAAGTCTTGGCGTCGTCCTTGACGACCCCCCTCCCGTGCAGGTGCATGTAGCCCAGCATCAGCATCGATAAGGGATCGGAATCCTTGGCCATGGAAAACCACTTTGCCGCTTCCCGCGGATCGCGTATGACGCCCTGGCCCTCGAAATAGAACATGCCAACCAGGAACTGGCCATCGGGGTTACCGAGTTCTGCAGCGCGCCGGAAATAGTTCAGCGCCTTGCCAGAATCAATCGCTACCCCTTTACCTGACTCATAGGCAAAGCCGATCATCAGCAAGCTGGCGGTGTGCCCCTTATCTGCCGCCGCAGAAAAATGCTCCAGCGCCTTGGCGTGATCAGGTGAATTCTTCCCGTTCTCCCATATACCGAGACTATAAAAGGCATGTGGGTAACCGGCATCGGCCGATCTTTTGATCCAATCGACGCCCTCCGCCTCACGCCCGGACTTGAACAGCGCCCTGCCGTACTGATAGGCAATGCGCAGATTGCTCGGTTCTTCCTCGGCAGCCTGGCGGCAGGCGACGAGCGCGCCAGGTAGGGGGATATCGCCCAGGTTCGCTCCTTCGGCCTGGCGCTGGGGATCGAGGGGGTGCGCCGCCAGACGGTCGCATTCCTCGGCTGCTGAAGCCAGCGCAGGGCTCGCCAACAGGGCCGCAACACACAGTAGCGGCAATACCAGCCAGTGACGCGGATTCATGCTCGATCATCCTTCTTGCGCCGACGCAACAGGTTGCCGAGCCGCGCCGAAGCTCTTCCCATGGCATCGACTGAACGACGACCAGCGCTCTTTCCAGGCGCATCGCCCTGCACGATGACTGCTGCCTCGCGTCGGCGCGTCTTGCGGGCGGTATCCGCGCCTTCGGCCAGTCCGCTTGCGGCCATGACGCCTTGGTGCACCTCCATCGGCATGTCGACCGGCAGGCCGTGCAGGGCGCCGGGTTGTACGAAGGCGTCGACGAGCAGGTGGTAGGCCAGCCCGGCCCCGGTGCCGATGGCGAGGTTGTGCGTCAGGGGCCGGCCGATGCGGGCGAGCCCGTCCCACAGCGGATCGTGGTCATGCGGCAGCCGGCCATGCACTTCCGCGGCTAGGTCGGCAAGCGCCAGCAGCAGCCCCTCGGCAAGGATGCCGGCGATGAGGGTATGCGTGAGCGGCGAGCGGTGCGCGCCGATGCCGGCCAGAAGATCGAGGTCGGGGATGCCGCCGTTGCCGTCCAGGCCGCCGGAGCCGGTGGAGAAGCCGAGCACTGCGCCGATCACGGCCGGTGCGGTACGCTTCGGATCAGAGGCGAGCCCTTTTACCACGGCCGTGAGCAGCCGCCCGCCCTCGCGCCCGACCGAAAGCGTGCCGTCGATGGCCGCCGCCGTCCGATCACCGAGATGGGTGATGAAGCGCCGCTGCCGGCCGGCGGTGACTAGCCCGACCAGTTCCCCGCCGCCCGAGCGTGCCAGTAACGTAGCCAGCTTGGCGAGACCGCCGACGCGACGGCCGGTGAGCACGAGCAGGCGGCGGCCGTTTCGTCCACCCCAGCCCGCTAGATCGTGGCGTTCCATTCGGCCAAGGGCGAAGGCGAGTTCGGCCTGCAGACGTTTTGCACGAGCACCGGAAAACCGGCCGGCAAGGCCGAGATCGAACAGGTAAGCTTTTGCGGTGGTCGTCGTTTCGTTTCAGAACAGGATGTCGTCGAATTCGTCGACCACGCGCCGCCTCTTGCTGCGGCAACCGTCCATTTCGCGGTGCACGGCCGGCAGCATTGCGTAGGCGTCCTCCAGGGTGCGGATGACGGCCTGTCTCCCGCAACGGCTGTAACGACGTCTTGCTTGGGTCTTATGCGTACAGTATAACAATGCTTTTATGGATCATGATGTGGTCAGCATGGGGCTGATGGAGGTGCGCAACCGCCTGACTGCAGCATTTTGATCAGCACTTAAAACTGATCATGTCGGCGGCCAACATTAAGAGAATGACATTTTCAAATCTGAGTTTCGTTTGTTTTGAGAGATTAAACAGATGCGCAGACGTTTTTCTGAGGCAATACGAGGCGATAATTAAACGCACACATTGCCCTTAAACCATGGCGTCAACAAAACCACTTTTCGTACCCGTGGCCGACGATCTCAACAAAGGAGGGAGAGGTGTTTGGTTGGGGCGGAATAATCTAGGTTGGGTGTTCCTTGACCGGACACTCTCCTGCAATCAGCCGTCTGGAACGGAATACCTCTTTGTCCGCGCGTCTGATTGGACAACGTTTTGGAGTGATGCTGCAAGTTGGAAGGATGGGGGCACATTTGCTTATTACGCTATGTACCTGTCAAGCCTAAGAGACGATGCCAAAGTAACTGCTATCGCGGCAGTTGAAGCACTGTGCGCTGAGTATCTCGCCAGAGCACCAGACCTGCGGCATAAGATGCAACAACTAATCAATGAAAAGAGGCGCAAGCAGAGAGAAGATTTTGCCGCTCTGAAGGCGGAACAGGAAGAGCGAGCACGGATCTTTCTTGAAGAGAGGCGTGCAGACGCTGAAATAGCAGACAAGCTTAGACACGAGAAGCGCATTGAGAGACTGAAGTCTTTAATGTTGGAAGCTCAACAACGCGATTGTGCAAAGATAAAGACGTTTGTTCGGGAGCGCGGAGTTAGACATTTATTTCATTTCACACGTATTACGAATCTAAATGGAATAGCTGCTCATGGTGTGCTGCCTCGCTTTGAGATTCCGGATGGTTTCTCGGCGAATGACGCCTATCGTTTTGATGGGTACCGTGAGGCAATCTGCTTAAGTGCCGGATATATCAACTACAAAATGTTTTGGTATTGCTACTACCAGAATCAGGATGTTCCTAACTGGGCATTGGTCGCCATCTCACCTGAGATTCTCCAAGATACGCCTTGTTTATTCTTTTCGACTAATGCAGCCAATGGCCGTTTTCGTAACTTAAGCGATGAAGCTCTTGCTTCTCATATGGGGTTCAATGGAATTTCGAACATGTATTTTGATGAACCGGCTGGCCTGCGTGCCGAAAGAAACCTTAAGGGCTATTGGACTACAGATCCTCAAGCCGAGATTCTCGCCTTCGGACGTATACCAGCTAACAGGGTCGAGGTAGTAGCCCTCTTGCGTCCCGATCATCATATTGAACAAAAGTTACGCTCATTGCAGCCGGGATGGCGTGTCGACACAAACCCCGGATTGTTTGAAAAACGCCATGACTACAAGCTTTGGCAGGGGGGGGAAGCTGTTCGCCTTTCCGACGACACATCCTCCTTTGACGATATTCCTTTTTAACCATGGCTAACCGTCCTGTTTTCGTTCCGCGCAGATCAAAAACTGCATTTGTGGCGGAGATTCCTATTGAATTCAGGTGGTATGCAGGAATGGCTGTGTCACAAAAACAGAAGTCCATTGCCTCTCTCCATGAGGCAGCCAAGACGCGACTGTCAGCTACTCGCATACTTGAGATATCCAGCAAATCGCCCGAAGCCATCGGCGTATGCCTCAGCGCATTTAATCTCACGCTCCCTCTAGGTGACAGGGTCGTTAATGTTGAGGTGGCCTTTCAGTCGGGAAAGATATTTGAGCGAGGTGGGCCATACATCGACCTGCTAGATAAGACCTCACGAGACGCTAAAGGTGATCCTAGGCTCCGACAATCAGGTTGCGTGATCGGATTCTCATATGCTGGTGAAGCGTGGCCCTGCGAACCTCGAACGGCTTTTTATGACTGGATATACCTTCAGGCATTAAATGCTCATCCTGAGCTTGCGCGCCAACTATCCAGATATGAGGCATTTACTGATATTGAATTCAATCCTGAAAAGTCTATTAACTGCCAGGCGCGATCAGCAGCTTTATATGTATCTCTAACCAATGCTGGCCTACTGGAAGAGGCCTTGGCAGGCAAAGACTCATACTTAAGAATACTTGGGGGTGGAGCCGGCGAGGGTGATCAACGCCGACTATTTTAGAAATACTGCCACCCTGTCATTCCTGATAACAATGTTTTGCAACATGCTCCACAATAAATAACTTAGCCAAGGTCTTCTAACCGCTCAGTACCTGCCGTTAATTTAGCTATAACTGTATGTCTGGATTGGCCGAATTTGAGACGCATAACTTGGCCTGTCTGTCCTTAGTACCGCGCCTGGTGTTGGCCGAAAGCCCTCATCCCGAGCTCTTTTGCCGTCCTGTAGCGACTGACTTTTCCGCAGTTCCGCGCCAACCCTGAATTTTCTTTTCAGGCGGCTCGTTTTTTGTGGCGCGCCGGCAGATGGCCGGCCATTCGCCGTTCCGCCTGCCACAGGTCGTGGCGCATCTGCATGTCGATCCACAGTTGCGGGCCGCTTCAGGCCGCCTTGTGCGCCTTGACGTATTCCTGGAGCGCGTCGTCGACGCGCGTTTGCCAGCCCGGCCCCTCGGCCTTGAAGAATTCCACCACCTCCGGCGACAGGCGAATTGCCGTGGCCACCTTGCGCGGCGCCTTCTGCGGCCCGCGAGTGCGCCGCACCTTCGCCTGCTTCCAGTAGGCTTCGACCGCCTTCGGGTCGTTGGGGTCGTAGGGATCGACCGCCGGATCATAGGGCACCGGCGCTGCGGCCTCCGCCTCGCGCTTGACGCGCTTCCAGTCAGTCTTGCTCTTTGCATGCGGCTTCATACAGTTTCCTTTCGGTCTTCGATGCACGGCGCAGCGAAATGGCTCGCACTTCCTTGCCGCGCACGACATACACCAGCGCCAGCACAACCCCATGCATTACTTCGACCATGGCAATGTCCATTCGCCTCGGTTCGCTTTTGCGGGGCGATTCCAGCGTGATCTTGTTCGGCGCGTCATAGACCAGGCCGGCATCCGCCAGATCGAGCCCGTGCTTGTCGAGATTGGCTTTGCGCTTGGCCTGATCGTAGGTGATCACAATCTGATTGTATATACGAAATGGCCTGAGTCAAGCCATATTGTTTATACAAATTGATATCGCCGCCCTGCGGCGGCTGACTTTTCCCGCTCAGGCTTCGTAGCCGATCAGGGTGACGTCGGCCGCCTGCTCGCGCAGGGGGATCAGTGCCTGGTAGGCCGGTGAGTCGAACCAGGCGCGGAGGGCGGCGGGGTCGGGGAAGCGGATCACCACCGTGTCGGTGTGCGCATGGCTGCCGCCGAGCACGGCGAAGGCTTTGCCGCGGAACACCAGCTCGGCCCGCCATGGCTCAAGAGTGGCCGGCACCTGGCTGCGGTAGGCCTCCCACTTCCGCGGGTCCTTGATGGTGATGTGGCCGATGAGGTAGGCGGCCATCGCGGTGCTCAGACGAGTCGAGCGGCGGCGAGCCCGACGGCGAGCAGGATGCCGTGCAGCATGGCCGCGCCGATGGTGGCGCGGATGGCCGGCACGAGTTGGCGCGGCTCGGCGGCATGGGCCAGCAGGCCTTTGGTCGCGGCGAGCGCCGGCGCCAGTGCGGCGAGGGCGAGGAGCGCCGTCCACGGCAGCGCGCCCAGCGTCACCGCGCCGAGCAGCCAGCCGTAGGCGGTGCCGACGATGAGTGGATAGCCGTAGCGCGCGCGGCCGGGGCCGAGGCGCACCACCCAGTTGCGCTTGCCGGTGGCGGCGTCGGCCCGGTAGTCGGGGAACTGGTTGATGTAGAGCACGTTGGCGACATGCAGCGCGTAGGGCAGGCCGGCGACGAAGGGCAGGGGCGAGAAGGCGCCGCGCTGCACGTAGTCGGCGCCGACGACGACGATGAGCCAGCCGCAGGCCACCGCTGCCTCGCCGAGGCCGCGGCTCATCAGCTTGAACGGCGGCGCCGAGTAGGCCCAGCCGACGAACATCCCGGCCAGGCCGATCAGGATGAGGCCGCTGGCCGAGGTCCACGCCAGCCACAGTCCGGCCGGAATCACCGCGGCGAGGAGCGCGTAGCCGAAGAGGCCGGCGGCGCGCAGGCTCAGCACGCCGTTCTGGATGAAGCGGCTGCCGCCGGTGAAGGGGAACTGGCGATCGGCATTGGCGGCGTCGGTGCCGTTCAAGGCATCGTAGTAGTCGTTCAGCACGTTGATGCCGGCGTGCGCCACCAGGGCGAAGAACACCGTGAAGAAGGCCGCCGCCGGGCGCAGCATGGCGCCGTCCGCCGCCGCCGTGGCGAGCCCGACCAGGCAGGCGGCGAAGGTGACGCTGAGGAAGGGCGGACGCGTCGCCGCGAAGTAACGGATGAATGGGTTGGGGAAGGCGGCGAGCGTCGGTTCTACGGGCGGCGGCATCATTTCGCTCCCAGGAGCTGACTGGCGGCGGCTTCGATTTCGGCGTGGTTCATGGCGCCGAGTTTACTGCCGATGACCTTGCCCTGCCGGTCGATGACCAGGGTGAAGGGCACCACGGCCTTGGCGTTGCCGGTCGCCTGCATCAGGGCGATGCCGCTCTCCTTGGCCAGCAGACCGGTGTAGCGCATCTCGTAGGCCTTGGCGAAATCCTTCGTCGCCTCGACCTTGTCGTCGAGCGCGATGCCGACGACGACGAGCCCCTTCCTGGCGTACTTGTCGTGGGCGGCGGCGAGTTCGGGGATTTCCTTGCGGCAGGGGCCGCACCAGCGCGCCCAGAAATTCACGATCAGCGGCTTGCCGCGCAGCTGCGCGAAGGCGAACGGCTTGTCGTCGGCGTCGTGCAGCGTGGCGGCGAACAAGGCGGAGGCGTCCGCCGCCGCGACCGCCAGCGGCAGCCAGAAGAGCAGCGCCGCCAGCAGAACC
>WBZR01003799.1_pt2 | contig 11454 bp, 9 predicted proteins | sample 5204231 | NCBI WGS metagenome assembly WBZR01 (sample SAMN12412403, study PRJNA552823) | activated sludge metagenome | isolation source: activated sludge from anammox sidestream of wastewater treatment plant... | place: USA: Virginia | collected 2017-08
GAATATCGCATTCGCCGCCCCGACGGCGAACAGCGATGGCTGCGCGACGCCGATTTTCCGCTCCGCGACCATACGGGCCGGATTCGCCGCATCGGCGGGGTCGGGCGGGATATCACCGACCAGAAACGCGCCGAAGAGCACACGCACTTCATGATGCGCGAGATGGCGCACCGCTCGAAGAACCTGCTCGCGGTCGTGCAAGCCATGGTGCGGCAGACCGCGCGAAATTCGCTGAGCATGGAGGAATTCCAGGACCGGCTGGCCGATCGCATCGCCGCATTGTCCGACGCTCACGATATTTTGCTGGCGCGCGATTGGCGCGGCGCGCCGCTGCGCGACGTCATCATGGGGCAACTTGAACCCTTCGTCGGCGCAGAGCGCGAACGCGTCACGCTCGAAGGACCTGACTTGATGGTGAGCGCCGCGGCGGCGCAGAGCCTGGCGCTCACCGTGCACGAACTCTCGACCAATGCGTCGAAACATGGCGCCTTGTCCGCGCCCGGCGGAAGCGTCTCCATTCATTGGGAACTCGAAGAGCACGAGGGGCGCCGGCGTTTTTCGTTGCGCTGGACCGAGCGCGGCGGACCGCCCGTGCCGGCGCCGGAACGGCGCGGATTCGGCAGCTTCGTTTTGGAGCGCATGGTGGGCGCGGGGCTGAACGGGGAAAGCCGCGTCGATTTTCCGCCTGCCGGGGTCACTTGGACCCTCACCTGCGATCGTCCCTCCTTTCTCGTCTGACGAAGGCCGGTTGCTGAAAAAACCGCTTCGTCAATCCAGACGCCGCGAAGCGGCGATCCGGAATCCAAAATCCGAGCCGATTCGCGCCCGGGATGCTTCAAACGCGGCCGCAGACGTGCCATGACAAAACGTTCGCCGGGAACGCGCTAATGGATTTCGCCACCTTCGCCGTTCAGCTTTTGAACGGAATTCAGTACGGCCTCGTGCTGTTTCTGCTCGCGAGCGGCTTGACGCTCGTCTTCGGCATTCTCGGCGTGATCAATCTTGCCCACGGCGTTTTCTACATGCTGGGCGCCTATATCGCCTACTGGCTCACGCGCGAGACCGGCAGCTTCTGGCTCGCCTTGGTCGGCGGCATGGCGATCGCCTTCGTCGCGGGCCTCGCGCTCGAGGACATATTCGTCAAGCGCCTTTACGGGCGCGATCATCTGGCGCAGGTTCTGCTCAGCTACGGGCTGATCCTCGTCCTCGACGAGGTGCGTCATATCCTCTTCGGCAAGGACGTCCATTCCGTGCCGGCGCCCGATTTTCTCGCCGGCTCGTTCCGATTGACCGACGTGCTGTCCTATCAGACCTACCGGCTTGCTGTGGCGGGCTTCTGTCTCGTAGTCGCGATCGTCATTTTCCTCGTCATCCAGAAAACGAAGCTCGGCATGATCGTGCGCGCAGGCGCGGAGAACCGCGACATGACGCGCGCGCTCGGCATCCGCTCCGACCTCGTCAACAAATTCGTGTTCGCCGTGGGCATCATGCTCGCCGCGCTGGCCGGGATCGTGGTCGCGCCGCTGTCCACCGTCTACCCGGGCATGGACAACCAGATGCTGATCCTGTCCTTCGTCGTCGTCGTGCTCGGCGGCATCGGCTCGGTTCCGGGTGCTGCGATCGGCGCGCTCCTCATCGGCCTCGCCGACACGTTCGGCAAAGTGTTCTTCCCGAGCGTATCGAGCATTTCGGTCTATCTCCTGATGGCGCTCGTGCTGTTGTGGCGGCCGCACGGCATCATGGGAACGCGGGAGGTTTGAGGTGGGCGGGCGCGCGCACATGGTCCGGCTGGCGCTCCTTGTGCTGCTCGCCCTCGCCGCCGCGCTGCCGTGGCTCGCCACGACCTACTACGTCCAGCTTGCGACCAAGGTGATGCTGCTCGGCATCGCCGCCATGGCGTTGAACCTCGCCGTCGGCTTCGGCGGGCTCGTCAGCCTCTGCCATGCCGCCTTCTACGGCATTGCCGGCTATGCCCTGGCTCTCGCCGCGCCGAAATACGAGGCCGCTTCCCTCTTTATCACGCTGCCGATCGCGATCGGAGCGGCGAGCCTCGTTGCGCTCGGGATCGGCGCGCTGTCGCTGCGCACGCGCGGCATTTACTTCATCATGGTGACGCTCGCCTTCGGCGAGATGCTGTTCTACCTATTCCACGACACCAAAATCGCCGGCGGCTCGGACGGCGCGTTCATCAATCTGCGGCCGGAGGCGGCGCTGTTCGGCGTCACCTTGCTCGATCTGGAGAAACCGCGCGTCTTCTATTGGACCGTGCTGGCGCTCACGGCGGGAACGGTGGCGCTGCTCGCCATGCTCACCCGCTCGCCGTTCGGCCGCGCGCTCGCGGCTGCGCGCGACAATGAGCGGCGCGCCCGCGCGCTCGGCTTCGCCGTCTACCGGCTGCGGCTGATGGCGTTCACCATTTCCGGCGCGATCGCGGCGCTCGGCGGCTATTTCGCGTCCGCCCAGTTCGGTTACGTCGCGCCGCAAATGCTGGGCTGGCACTTGTCGGCCTCCCTGCTCGTGATGGTCGTGCTCGGCGGCATGCGCTCGGTGACGGGTCCTCTGCTCGGCGCCGTGATCATCGTCGGCCTGGAGGAGTGGCTGCAGGTTCTCACCGAGAACTGGAAGCTCGTGATGGGCCTCATTGTGATCGTGCTGGTGCTCGCCGTTCCGGGCGGCGTGCGCGAGCTGATCGAGCGCGTCTTTCCGAATTCGGACGCGCCGCAGAAGACGCCGCCGGACAAGCCTACCGTGCCCGGCGCGAAGCTCGCCGCGGAGCGCGACCATGGTTGAGGTCGCCATCCGCACCGAGGCTCTGGGCAAACGCTTCGGCGGCCTCGTCGCCGTGACGGATGTCTCGCTTGACGTGCGGATCGGCGAAATCCACGCCGTGATCGGACCGAACGGCGCCGGCAAAACGACGCTTGTGAACTTGTTGTCCGGCGACCTGATCCCGACTGCAGGCGAGGTCTATCTCGGCGAGCGCCGCGTCACCGGCCTGCCGCCGGAGCGCCGCAGCAAGGCGGGCATCGGCCGTTCCTATCAGAAGACGACGATCTTCCCCGCCTCCACCGCCTTCGAGAACGTACGCCTCGCCGTGCAGGCGCATTCGCAGGCGCCGATCTCGCCTTTCGGCCGCGCGGATCGTCCCGAGCTGCGCGCACGCGCCGAAGCCGCGCTCGCGCTCGTCGGTCTTGACGGCCGCGGCGGCTTGCGCGCCTCAGCCTTGAGCCACGGCGAACAGCGCCAGCTCGAAATTGCGATGGTCGTCGCCACCGATCCCAAGGTGGTGCTGCTCGACGAACCGCTCGCCGGCATGGGCCAGGCGGAATCGCGCGCCATGGTCGAGATCATCCGTCGGCTTCGCGAAAGCCGCGCGGTGATGTTGATCGAGCACGACATGGACGCCGTCTTCGCCGTCGCCGACCGCCTCACCGTGATGGCCGACGGCCGCGTCATCGCCAGCGGCGAACCGGACGAAATCCGACTGCATCCCGCCGTGCGCGCGGCCTATCTCGGCGCGGAGACGCTGCACGCATGACGCCGCTCCTCGCCACTAGCGGCCTGCACGCCTATTACGGCTCGTTTCACGTGCTGCACGGAATCGACCTTGCTTTGCGCCCCGGCGAGACCGTCGCCTTGATGGGACGCAACGGCATGGGCAAGACCACGCTCATGCGCGCATTGATGGGCCTCGTGCCGCAGCGGCGCGGCCGCATCGTGTTCCGCGATCGCGATGTCTCGGCAGCCGCGCCCGAGATGATCGCGCGCGCGGGCGTGGCCTTCGTGCCGGAAGGACGCGGCGTCTTTGCCTCGCTGAGCGTGGTCGAGAACCTGACCATGGCCGCGCGCCCTTCGTGCGACGGGCGCGCGACCTGGACGCTGGAGCGCATCTACCACCTGTTTCCTAGGCTCGCCGAGCGGCGGAAGAACCGCGGCAATCAGCTCTCCGGCGGCGAGCAGCAGATGCTCACGATCGCCCGTGCGCTCATGACCAATCCCGATTTGATTCTGATCGATGAAGCGACCGAGGGCCTCGCCCCTATGGTCGCGCAGACGATCTGGAGCACGATCGAGGCGATCCGCGCCGAACGCGTCACAACGATCGTGGTGGACAAGGATTTCCGTGCGCTCGCGCGCATCGCCGATCGCATCGTCCTGATGTCGAAAGGAACGGTCGTGTTTGAAGGCGCGCCCGCCGCGCTTGCGGACGACACGGCGTTGCGCGAACGGCATTTGGGGGTGTAGGAGCGCGACATCTTACGCGTCGCGTGGGGCTGCGCGCCACTTCTCACCGTCATTCCGGGGCGGACGCGGAACGCGTCCGAACCCGGAATCAATGAGAATTATGGATTCCGGATAGCCTCGCTTCGCTCGGCTTCCGGAATGACGCGCGGGAGGTTACTTGCCGGCGCCCGCGCACAGCTGTTCCGAAATCCGCTCCAGCTCCGCGACGCAGTCCTCGATGGACTTCTCCGATGTGTCGAGCTGCGCGTGAGCGCGGCCGTATTCCGCCTCCCGCGCATCGAGAATCGCGACGAGATCCGTCATCGCCTCGCGGTTGCGCGCCATCGGGCGGAAATCGCCCTGATCCATGACGCGCCGCATGTGATCGTTGGGGGAGGCCTTCAACCAGACGGCATGCGTCGATTCGAGAAGCTGTGCGAACGTCTGTTCGTCGGAGACGATGCCTCCCGCTGTCGCAATGACGATCCGATCATTGTCGGCCACGATCCGCTCGAGGCACTTGCGTTCGTAGCGGCGGAACGTGGACTGGCCATAGACCTCGAACAGGGAGGAAACCGGCGCGCCGTATTCCCGCTCAACGACCTTGTCGAGCTCGACGAATGCGCATCCGAGCCGATCGGCAAGCGCCGCGCCGAGCGTTGACTTGCCGGCGCCGCGCAGCCCGATCAGCGAGACGCGGCGCGCGCGCCTCACCGGTCCGTCCGTCCACGCCTCGGCTTCAAGCAGCCGCAGCGCCGCGGCGGCCTGGCTTGCGGGAAGCCGCCGCGCGCGCTCGATGAGCGCCAGTTTCGTTTCATCCGCCGTCCCGAGCGGCAGCAAATCCAACAGATCGAGCCCGAGCGCGCGCGCAATCGCGTCGAGCACGAGCACGGTCGGATTGCCGTCGCCCTTCTCGATTTGCGCGATGTAGCGCTCGGACGTCTCCGAGGCGCGCGCAAGGGCCTTGCGCTTCATTGCGCGTTTGGCCCGCGCCTGGCGCACGAGCCGGCCGATCTCGGCGAGCATTTCGGCGTTGCGCCGGCGCGGTTCGATCGCCGCGGATTCGTTCGGCGTAGTGCTCGGATTCGCGATGTTCGTTTTTGTGTCCATTACCGCATCAACCCGGCCTCGTCATTCCGGGGCGCGGGCGAAAGCCCACAGACCCCGAATCCACAATCACCATTGGAGAATATGGATTCCGGACAGCCTCGCTGCGCTCGGCTACCGGAATGACGGTTTGTTTGGTTCGTCTTCCGGGGCGGACGCGGCGCGCGTCCGAATCCGGAATCCATAACCACCGCCTTGAGTATGGATTCCGGGTCCGGTCCCTCGGACCGTCCCGGAATGAGGAATGCTCAATTCGACTCGCGCCCTCATCAATACGTCTCGACATGATAACGGCCCTCGCCGCGCATCCGCGCCTTCAGCTCCGTCCAATCGAGCCCGTCGCGCCGGCAGATGTCGGCGAATGCTTCATCGACCCCGTGCTCCATGCCCTTGAGCCCGCAGATGAACACGTGCGTCGCCTGCTCGCGCAGCAAACCGGCGACGAACGGCCCCTCCTCGCGCATGCGGTCCTGCACGTAGGTTTTCGGCCGTTCCGGAACGCGCGAGTAGCACAGATACTGCAGCAGCAACGAGCGCGGCAGTTTTTGCAGCGGGCCGAAATAGGGAAGCTCCTGCGGTCGCCGCGCGCCAAAAAAGATCACGAGCTTGCCGGGCGCGCTCGGCATCGTGCGACGGCGCCGTTCGGTGAAGGCGCGGAACGGCGCAGAACCCGTCCCGGTGCAAACCATGATGATGTTCGCGGAGGGATCGTTGGGCATCAGGAAGGTCGAACCGAACGGCCCCGTCACCTCGACCTTGTCGCCCTTCTTCAGGTCGCACAAGTAATTCGAACACACGCCGTCCGGCTCGCGCTTGACGGTCAGGGCCAAATTGTTGGCGTTCGGCTTTTCGCCGTCGCGCTCGCTGGCGACCGAGTAAAGGCGCACAGGATGCGGCGCTCCGGTCTTGTCGATGCCCGGCGGCACGATGCCGATGCTCTGGCCCTCCAAGACGGGGAAATCCGTGTCGCCGAAATCAAGAATAATGTGCCGCACGTCGTTTTCGGCGTCGGCGGCGGTGAGGCGGAAATTGCCGGCGACCCGCGCGATGGCGGGCTTGGCGCGCCGGTGCAGGTTGACGGTCGGTTTGCTCGCCGAAACAGGCGCCGCCGCTTTGCCGCCGAGACCTTGATGCGCCTCGGCAAGCAGCCGCTCGACCTCATCCTCGAATGCCTCAACCGTCTCGGCCGCGTCGGGCTGGATCGGGATATCCTCCTGGCTCGGCAGCTCCGTCCATGAGAACTGCTCCTCGAGCGAATAGGACGTCGCGACCACGCGCCAGTTGTCGATCGCGCCCGTCGGGCAGGGCGAGATGCAATCCATGCAGTAATTGCACTTTTCGGCATCGACGACGTAGTTGTCGTCGTTGTGCGTCACCGCGTCGATCGGACACGTCTCTTCGCACGTATTGCAACGAATGCAGATTTCGGGATCGATCAGGTGCTGTTTCTTGACGGGGGCGTTCATGGATCGGTTCCGTCGCGATTCCGTCATTCCGGCGCGCGAGCGAAGCTCGCGAACCCGGAATCCACAACCATCGCTGGGAATATGGATTCCGGATAGCCTCGCTTCGCTCGGCTTCCGGAATGACGTTTAGCGGGCTGACGTGTCATCCTAAGCCGCGATCTTCACATATTCGAAATCGCCCTGCTTGTTGTCGATGCCGACGCGCGGGGGGGCGATCCACGAGGCGAACTTGCCCGTGTCGAATTCCGGTTTCATCAACTCGTTGATGAAATCGCCGTCGGAAGCCGAGGGCAGCCATTGCTCCTTCTGCTTCTCCCACGCCGCATCAGCGATGATTTCGCCCACCGGCGTCGCATGTACGTCGCGGAATTCGCCGATGTGCCGGTGAAAAGCCACATGCGGCAAGGCGAGACGGAAATCGACGCCGGTCTTCTCGATGATCTTATTCCAGCGCTCGACGCCCTTGGCGCAATCGGCCGTGTAGTCGTCGCGCAGCCGCATGTTGAGCGCAGTCAAAGCCGGCTCGTCTACGCGCTTAATCTCTCCGCCGACGAGCTTGAGCACGGGATAGGTCGCGTTGCTCAAGCGATGATCGTCGTCGATCTTCGTCTCCTCGAAGCGCCCCTTCAGGCCGGCGTTGAACGCATTCGCCGCATTGGTCGAGACCTCGGAGCCGAACAGATCGAGCGAGAGCGTGTAATGCAGGTTGAGCTTCTTCTGAATCGTCGGCAGATCGATGACGCCGAGCGCGCGCACCTTGCCGACCGCATGCGGATCGTCGATGCCTGCCTCTTTCATCGCCTCGCAGGTGCGCTGGATGGTGCGGCCCACGCCCGTCTCGCCGACGAACATGTGATGCGCCTCTTCCGTCAGCATGAAGCGGCAGGTGCGCGACAGCGGGTCGAAACCCGATTGCGCCAGGCTCTCGAGCTGCATCTTGCCGTCGCGGTCGGTGAAGAAGGTGAACATGAAGAACGACAGCCAGTCCGGCGTCGCCTCGTTGAATGCGCCAAGCATGCGCGGATGATCGGTGCTGCCGGAGCGGCGGCGCAAGAGTTCGTCGGCTTCTTCGCGCCCATCGCGACCGAAATACTTGTGCAGGAGGTAGACCATCGCCCACAAATGGCGCCCCTCCTCCACGTTGACCTGGAACAGGTTGCGCATGTCGTAGAGCGAGGGCGCGGTCTTGCCGAGATGGCGTTGCTGCTCGACGGAGGCAGGCTCCGTGTCGCCCTGGATGACGATCAGGCGGCGCAGCATCGCACGGTGCTCGCCCGGCACCTCCTGCCAGGCCGGCTCGCCATAATGCTCGCCGAACGGCACGGTGCGGCCTTCCACCTGCGGCGCGAGCAGGATGCCCCAGCGGTATTCGGGCATTTTCACGTAGTCGAATTTCGCCCAGCCTTTCGGGTCGACGGAAACGGCCGTGCGCAAATAGACGAGCGACTCCTGAAACCCCTCCGGCCCCATGTCCATCCACCAATCGATGTAGCCGGGATGCCAGCCTTCGAGCGCCTTGAGCACGCGGCGGTCCTCGGTCAAGCCGATATTGTTCGGGATTTTCGTGGAGTAATCGACGTTAAGTCCGAGCATGTCACTTCCTCTGTCATGTTCCGGCATTCGTGATCGTGTTTGCGAGAGAAGGCGCGGCGCTCGCTCCGTTCAGGCTCACGTGCGCGCCATGTCGAATGCGGGCTTCTGGCCGGTGCCGTAACGCTTCAGCGCCCCCTCCGGGCCGACCGCATTGGGCCGCTGGAAGATCCAGTTCTGCCAGGCGGTCAGACGCGCGAAGATCTTGGTTTCCATGGTTTCCGGCCCCCCGAAGCGCAGATTCGCTTCGAGCCCGGTCAGACCGTCGGGAGAAAAGCTCGTTCGCTCTTCGAGGAAGACCCGGATTTCGTCTTCCCAGTCGATATCGTCCAGAGCGAAGGTGATCAGCCCGAGCGCTTCGGCCCGCTCGGCGTCAAGCTCCTCGCCCACGGCATTGCTTGCTTGCTCAAGCGATTGCGGCTCGCCCAGAAACCGCGTCGCCAGCCGCGATAAGCCGTTGCTCATCGGCAAATCATCGCCGACATTGACGTTTCCGAGAACGACCATGGCCGGCGCGCGGTTGTCGCCGGAGAATTGGCCGATCAGCATGTACGAGCGGTCGGCGGCGAAGATCAGCTCCGCAATCGTCCCGGCGAAACACGAGCCCGGCTCGATGAGGGTCACCAGGCTGCGCGATGTCAGATCGATGCGCTTGAGCACGCGCTTCCATTCGAGCCGGACTTCGCGCGCAAGCCAGTGCTCGATGTGGCGCTCAAGAAAGGCGTCATAGGCCAGCACCGATTGCGGGTCGCCCTGCGATTTGAAGACGATCGCGGCGATTTCGAGCTCGTTGAGACGGATGTCGAGAATGGCGTCGTCGAGCTCGCGCGCGAGCGCCAAGGGCCAGAACGCAGCGCCCTGCGCGAGCATGGCCTCGGGCCCCTCCGGCGGCGGAGCATCGGGGCCGCGCAGCGTGATCGTCGCAAGCCGCGCTTCCCGGTCGAATTCGACCGACAGATGCGGATACTCACGTGAATTCGCAGCTATTCGCCGTTCGAGCGGCGCCATCGCAACGCCCTTGATGCCGGCCGGCCGGGGCGAGGCCGCCGCAAATTCGCGCACCCGCGCAGCGACGGCCGTCTCCAGCTTGCTGTTCGGCGCGACCTCGTCGACGAGCCGCCACTCGGCGGCGCGCCTGCCCTTGATCCCTTCTTCCGTCGTGCAGAAAACGTCGGCATGGTCGCGCCGCACACGACGCTTGTCGGTTACCCGCGTGAGCCCACCGGTGCCCGGCAAGACCGCCAAAAGCGGCAATTCGGGCAAGGACACCGACGAGGAGCCGTCATCGACGAGGATGATGTAGTCGGTCGCAAGCGCAAGTTCATAGCCCCCGCCCGCGCACGAGCCCGTGACCACCGTCACATATTTTTGGCCGGAAAACGCGCTCGCATCTTCGATCGAATTGCGCGTTTCATTGGTGAACTTGCAAAAGTTCACCTTGAGCGCATGCGAAGACGAGGCCAGCATGCGAATGTTTGCGCCGGCGCAAAAAACCCGGTCCTTGCCTGAACGCAATAATACGACTTTGACCTCCGGATGTTCGAAGCGCAGCCGCTGCACCGCATCCGCAAGTTCGATATCCACGCCGAGATCGTAGGAGTTGAGCTTCAGCTCATAACCCTCGAACAAACCAGCCTTTTCGTCGACATCCATGACGAGCGTGGCGACTTCCCCCTCAACCTGGATCTCCCAATGCCGGTAGCGCGAAGGATCAGTCTGGAAATCGATCCGCTGCGCTGTTTGGCTCGGTCCGGCGTGCTTGGCATCCACAGCCTGCGTCATGGGGGCACCCTCTTCGAATTATAATTCTGAAAATGAAGCTCTGTTCCTGCCAATTGCATTATAATGCAGTATACTGCGACTAATTTGCATGTCCAGTCCAAACTACGGAATTCTCCTTAGTTGACCCCTGCCCGGCCGTGACCTCCCCTTGGGCAGCGCACGGTCGGACCTGTTGCGCCCAACAGGTCCCAAGGCACGGGAGGGAGCCACGGCTGGCGCGATCAAGGGCAGGGCCCATTCGTCCGATTTCAGCACAGGCTTGACGGGACGCCCGGCGGCGCCGACCTCTCGCCTGTTCCGTTTCGCAATGCTGTGCCTTGCGATCGCCGGCCTATATCTCACCGGGGCCTACAGCTTTCTGCTATTCCATTCGATCGCCGAGACCTTGCGCATCGTCGTGCTGTTCGGCGTGTTCGTGCTGACCTGGCACTCGCGCCACTGGTCCAAGAACAACTATATCGTCCTCATCGGCATCTCGTATCTGTTCGTCGCTTCGCTCGAGCTGCTGCATGCCCTGGCGTATAAAGGCATGGGCGTCTTTGTCGGCTATGACGCCAACCTTCCGACCCAGATCTGGATCGCGCTGCGTTATCTGGAAAGCATCTCGTTCATCATTGCCCCGCTGGTGATCGACAGACGGCTGAGCCTGCCCGTTACCTTTGCCGGCTATCTCGCCGTCACGGTCGCCGTCGCTGCCGCGATTTTCGGCGGAATCTTTCCCGCCGCTTTCGTCGAGGGACAAGGGCTCACGCCGTTCAAGATCAACAGCGAGTACGTGATCTCCGCTCTGTTCCTCATGGCGATCTTGCTCCTGCTGCACGTCCGGCGCTCTTTCGATCGCCGCATCCTGACCCGGCTTGCGGCTTCCTTGGCGCTCGGCGCAGCGGCGGGGATGGCCTTTACGCAATATGTCAGCGTCTACGGCGCCGCCAACGAAATCGGCCACCTGTTATTGCTGCTGTCAACCTATTGTCTCTACCGCGGGATGCTTGTTGCGGGAATTGTCGATCCGTATTCGCTGCTGTTCAGGAATCTCAAACAGAAAGAGGCGGAGCTCGAAACGACCATCGCCGATCGCACCGCAGCGCTTGCGCAAACCGAGGAGCGCGCCGAAGAGCTCGTCGCGGCGCGCGCGGCGGAAGCGAAACTGCACGCGGCCGATGCGCAGCTGGCGGCCATCATTCGCTCCTCCTCCGACGCGATCGTGAGTTATTCCTGCGACGGCATCGTTCAATCATGGAATGAGGCGGCGGAACGCATGTTCGGCTACTCGGCGCAAGAGGCG
>WBZR01004454.1_pt1 | contig 11452 bp, 9 predicted proteins | sample 5204231 | NCBI WGS metagenome assembly WBZR01 (sample SAMN12412403, study PRJNA552823) | activated sludge metagenome | isolation source: activated sludge from anammox sidestream of wastewater treatment plant... | place: USA: Virginia | collected 2017-08
TGGAGAGCGGCTGATCAGGGAAGGCAAGCTGATGGAAGGCGATCTTGAGACTGCACTAAGGATACAAAAGGACAGAAAGGTTTATCAACCTCTTGGCTCCATACTTACCGAGAATAGATTCATAGAGAAGGATGTCCTTGAAAACCTTATACAATCGCTGATCAAAGAGGTTATATATGAGCTGCTTTCCTGGGACGAGGGTGCGTTTCGTTTTGAACCGGAACTGCCCACGCATAATGTCCATCAGGGGATGAGTGTAAGTACCGAGTATATTCTGCTTGAAGGGACGAGACTGAGAGACGAAGGGAAGAAGGTTGTCCCTGTAATTGAAGAGGATGAAAATATTACACCTCAGGCGGCCGGTGACTCAGGCATTTACTCAAATACACTTATATCAATGATTGAAGAGCTCAAAATTCCCTGCGTGATCACAGAGATGATGGTCATGATCCTCAGGTTTGCAGGGGAATTGATGAACAGGGCCGTAATTTTCAGGATCTCCGGGGACAGTGTTGCTGGATTTGGACAAGTTGGAATATCGATGGGCCCAATCGAAAAAAGGATAAAGGACCTGCGGATTCCTGTTGATAAACCCTCTGTGTTCAGGAGTGCGATTGAAAGACAGGAGGCGTATAAAGGGCCGTTGCCTGAGACAGACTGGAATTCATATCTTGTTAATCATCTTGGTGAAGGAGTGCCAGAAGAGGTATTTGCAGCCCCCGTCATTGAAAATAATATTGTTACTGCCCTATTGTATGGAGACAATCTTCCCGGAAGACATAAAATAGGTGATACCTCAGCCCTTGAGGCGTTTATCAGGATAGCCGGAATCGCCCTAATGGCGTCAAAGAGACAATAGTGAGGAATCCCTGTAATAATTATAAAGAGTATCTGGCAGAGGCTGAGGATATCGTCAACGGCCTCAACAAAAATCTCTATGTCCTGAAGTCACGATGTAATTCTGCCGGGGAACCCGGGCCTGACGTAGTAAATGCACTGTTTCGGGATGTACACACACTGAAGGGCATATCAGAGGTTACAGGATTACCGAAGGTCAGTACATTGAGTCACAGACTTGAAGACCTGCTCGATTGCCTGAGGTTCGGGAGGATTGATTTAGATTATGATGTTGTAGAGACACTGTTTGAAGTTGCAGATGTTTTGACTGAACTCCTGAAGGGCATAAATGACAAAGGGATTGAAAATGCTGAAATAGGACCGGCGATCAACAGGATCGGAACTCTGATGAGTGACAAGATACATGATACCGTGCATGACGAATGTGCTTCTCTCCGTCTCGATGAACACTTGGGCAACCTGTCTGATTTTGAGCAGTACAGAATTACAGAATCTGTAAAGCAGGGCAATAAAATTTACAAGGTAATTGTCGACATCCCTGTCGATATGGTTGATTCAGAGATGTCTGGACTGAGAGAGCATCTCTCCGGCCGGGGTGAAGTAATTGCCATCATTCCCGCATCAGCTCTTTCTGCGGATGACAGGGTGTCATTTGAGATTATTTATTCCTCGAAAACCCCCCCAAGCCCCCCTTTTTCAAAGAGGGGTGAAGGGGGTGAGCCTGGATTTTCCTGCGAAATAACAGGCATCCGGGAATTAGTAAGGGTAAATGACACATGCGATGACCGGGATCATGGGCAAAATCATGATGCTGAGGGAGCCGTCAACAGGTCTGCAAGGAGTGTAACAAAGACCGTAAGGGTGGATATTGAACGACTGGAAGAGCTGCTCAATGATGTCGGCGAGGTACTGTTATTGAATAGTTATGTGACGCACTCGGTGAACGGCCTCAGGATGAAGTATGGACAGAGCGCAGAAATTCTTGATGCCGGCAAGTCTAACAGATTGCTGCACCGGAAGATATCGTTGCTGCGAAGCGGACTTATCGATATACGACTGGTCCCCATAGGTTTTTTGTTCAGCAGGCTTTACAGAATCGTTGAACTGTTGTCAAAGGATCTGTCAAAGAAAATCAGACTTGAGGTTTCAGGCGGCGATACCAGACTCGACAGGTCGATGATAGAAGAGCTTGCCGATCCGCTTATGCATATAATTCGTAACGCCATTGATCATGGGATAGAGGATGAGGCATTACGAATGAAGATGGGGAAGGTGCCTGAGGGATTAATAAAAATCAGGGCCGGGCAGAAAGAAAGCAACGTCGTTATCGACATTGAAGACGACGGACGTGGCATAGACTATGACCTGGTCTACGACAGGGCTATTGAGATGGGATTGATCAGTCACGATCAAAAGGATGAAAAAAGCCTCAAGAGGGCGCTGTTTATGCCTGGTTTTACGACTAAAAGTGTGATTGATGACATATCCGGCCGGGGGGTCGGGCTGGACGTAGTGTCAAGAAACATAGCGGATTTGTCAGGCATGATAGATGTTGATACAGCAGAAGGCAAAGGGACGACATTCCGGATTACCCTTCCGGTTACTTTGCTTATAGTAAGGGCTTTGATAGTCTCTGCCTCAGGACGGGAGTATGCCCTGCCAGTGAATTCAGTTTCAGAGAATCTGAGATTAAGAGAATGTGATATTACAATGATCAGGGACAGGGAGTGCATTAATTTGAGAGGAGACTATCTCCCCCTGGTCAGGTTAAAGGACGTCCTCGTGTATCCCGGCAGCCATAAGGAGTCCATTCACAATAAAGGCTACGTTATCATAGCCGGTCTTTCACAGAAGAAGATGGGAATAATCGTTGATAAGATACATGGTCAGAGAGAGATACTCATAAAACACCCCGGAAAGTTTCTGAAAGAGATTCAGTATATAGCCGGATTTGCTGAAGTAGAAGCAAAGAAGATTGTTCCTGTCATAGACTTGTCCGGCCTTGCTGACAGGATGTTTGCCGCCGGTATCCCATCTTAAGATTATTACCTGGTTGCCGAAAAGTCGTAAGATGAATAATAACGTGCTGATAATTGATGACTCACCTCTATTAAGGCAGACGGTGATCGAAAGCCTCAGGAACGCAAACCTGTTTGAGAATTACTTCGAGGCGAACGATGGGTTCGAAGCCATCAAGATCCTGTCAAGAGAAGTCATTGACATGATGATCTGCGACGTGATGATGCCTGGAATGGATGGTTTCAGGTTAATGGAGATGTTAAGCAAGGAGAAGAGGTTTGAAGATCTTATGGTCATAATATTGTCTGCCAATCGGGGTATATACGACAGGATTAAAGGCCTCGAGAGCGGCGCAATTGACTACATGACGAAGCCATTTCACCCTCAGGAGCTCTCTTTGCGGGTGAATATCTTATTGAGGATGAAGAGTCTCCAGAAGGAACTTAAGGCCAAGATAGCAGAGCTGGAACATGTCACTGTAGTTGACGCTCTGACCGGCCTGTACAATCAGAGATACTTATACGATACCCTTCGAAGGGAATATAACAGGAGTGAGAGATTCAATCTTAAACTATCCCTGATTATACTCGACATTGATAATTTCAAGGATATTAACGATACGTTAGGGCATCAGCGAGGCGATGAAATCATAAGAGAGGTCGCAAGAATTATGCAGGTAATGCTGAGAGGTTATGATTTTGCTGTTAGATACGGAGGAGATGAGTTTATCATTGTCCTGTCGCAAAATACAGTGATTGGATCACATATTGTTGCCGAACGGATCCGCAGGCTGATAGAAGAAAGTCCTCTCCTGATTGAATTAAACGGCGGCAGGCAGGTGACTGCAAGCATAGGTGTTTCTACATTTCCCGATGACACCAAAGATGGTTGTGATGCGCTAATCAGCAAGGCTGACCAGGCGCTTTACAAGGCAAAACGAGAAGGAAGAAACCGTGTCGCATATGGAAGTGGGCGATGATCAGTTAAGGGAGGTGGCGGACACTTCCAGGTACCTCGTCTTCAGATTATCCAGCCAGGATTTTGCGGTGGATGTCACGCTTGTAAAGGAAGTAATTCACTATGCGGGTGTTACAGAGGTTCCAAATACTTTCTCATACGTCAGAGGCGTCATGTCCCTGAGAGGTGTTGTAATTCCGGTAGTAGACTTCATGGATTATATCGGCCTTACAGCCGCCAGCGTGGACGGAAACACGCGTATTCTTATAGTGCATTATAATGAAATGCTGATAGGCATAATTGCCGGTTCAATAGAAGGAGTCATTGCAATACCTTCATGCAGGTTCAGGTCTGTGCCGGAATTTATCGAAAAAGAATATCTCAAATTTTACAAAGCTGCCTTTGAATACAATAACAGGCTTGTGTTGTTGATAGAATCGGGATTGCAACCTCATGAACAGAACGTCTGACGATGTGCTTGTAATATGTGCTGCAGATGATGGTTTGAACGGAATCATCACTTCAATCCTTGGTCAGGGCTGTTTCATTCTTGTGTCTGCATTGAACCAGCATTCGATATTCAATCTGATTGAACAGTTTCATCCGCTGGCTGTGATAGCAGATTCGGGACTTTCCGGGATAATGGGATACAAACCCTGGGAGATAGTTAAGGGCATAGAGCGGTTTAAAGATACGAAGATTGTCCTGGTTTCAGCGGAGTCAGCGCAAGATGATATTTGTAAAACGATGAATATTGATGTGGTGATTGACAGGGAGTCACTCAGCGCCAGTCTGCTTTCAACAGTCTCTGAATTCAGCTCGCTCACTGATCAGGTTCAAATAAATGAAGATGCAAGGAGACTGGCCAGGGCAATCGTATCAGATATCGTGCATTATAACATGGACGCGGCTTGCCGGAGTGCTGCAGACGGGACCTTTTATGATGTCCTTGGCAAAGAGATTGAAAAGGGAATGGCTGTTTATCAGCAGAGGATCTCATTAGAAACGCCCGGTTTGCCGGATTACTTTAACGAGGCCATAAGAGAGTTCATCACCAAAACTCAGCAGAGTAATTTGGTCTTGCCGTGAAAGTTTAATTCCTGATATAATATGAAAAACATGACAAATCTATCTCCTTCATTTCCAGGCGGCTGTACATAAGATGAAATTTGCCATAATTGTATTTCCAGGTTCAAATTGCGACCATGATTGCTATAATATCGTTAAGCATGTATTGGGTCGGCAGGCAAGTTTTGTCTGGCACAAGGAAAAAGACCTTTCTCAGTATGATGTAGTAATCCTTCCAGGCGGATTTTCATACGGGGACTACCTTAGAACCGGATCCATAGCACGGCTGTCACCTGTAATGTCATCTGTAAAAGAGTTCGCAGGCAGGGGTGGGCTGGTACTTGGAATATGCAATGGCTTCCAGATACTCCTTGAGGCCGGGCTTCTTCCTGGGGTCATGCTGCGCAATAAATCATTAAAGTTTATCTGTAAACATGTATACTTAAGGGTAGATAATATCAATACACCCTTTACCCTTAAGTATTTTGAAAATCAGGTTGTCAGGATGCCAATTGCCCATGCAGATGGTAATTATTACGTAGATAGTGAAACATACACACACCTCAAAAAAAACAATCAGATTATTTTCAGATACTCCGGGCAAGCTGGAGAAGTGGATGATGGTGTCAGTCCAAACGGGTCCACTGGCAACATTGCAGGGATATGTAATGATAAAGGCAACATACTTGGCATGATGCCTCATCCGGAGAGATGCGCGGAGAAGATACTTGGCGGAAAGGATGGATATACCCTTTTTGAGTCAATAGTGTATTATGTGGAGAAGATGAATCACAAGTCGTAATGGAGGGGCTTTTGTTATCGAGGGAAATAATTGAATCACACGGTCTGTCAGGTGATGAATACGACAGGATATTAAAGATTCTCGGCAGGGAGCCTCGTATTGTGGAACTTGGCATCTTCTCTGTGATGTGGAGTGAGCACTGCAGTTATAAGAGCTCCAGGATTCACCTGAGGAAGTTTCCTGTCAAGGGCGGCAGGGTATTGCAGGGGCCGGGTGAGAATGCCGGTGCCGTAGACCTTGGAGACGGGCTTGCTGCAGTCTTCAAGATGGAAAGTCATAACCATCCTTCATTCATAGAACCGTATCAGGGCGCTGCCACAGGAGTCGGAGGAATTCTGAGGGATATATTCACGATGGGGGCAAGACCTGTGGCTATACTTGATTCGCTCAGGTTCGGTGACATTAAAATACCCCGCAACAGACACCTGTTCTCAGGGGTTGTCAGCGGAATTGCCGGTTACGGGAATTGCATCGGTGTTCCAACAGTCGGTGGTGAAATATACTTCGACGAGATTTACAATAATAACATACTCGTGAATGTTTTTGCGCTCGGAATAGCAAAGAAGGACAGGATTTTCAAAGGGGTGGCAAGCGGGGTCGGTAATCCGGTCATTTATGTCGGATCAAAGACGGGGAGGGATGGCATTCATGGGGCAACCATGGCCTCCGACGTATTTGATGATGCATCAGAGGCCAAGAGGCCTACGGTGCAGGTCGGGGACCCTTTTACGGAAAAACTTCTCCTCGAGGCATGCCTCGAGGTTATGGGCAAGGGTCTTATTGTCGGGATACAGGACATGGGTGCTGCCGGGCTTACAAGTTCATCCTGCGAGATGGCCGGGAGGGCAGGGACTGGAATTGACATTTATATTGACAGGGTCCCTGTGAGGGAGACCGGCATGACACCTTATGAGGTAATGTTGTCGGAGTCTCAGGAAAGGATGCTGATAGTCACTGAGCCTGAAAAAGAAAAAGATGTCATGGAGATATTTCATAAATGGGACCTCGATGCAGTAGTAATCGGTGAGGTTACTGATACAGGCAGGATCAGGGTAATAAACAACGGCGATATTGCTGCTGATATCCCTGTAAGTCCATTAACTGATGAGGCGCCGCTTTATGACAGGCGGATCTCCCCGCCGACTTATCTTGACATCGTTCATGATCTTGACATTGAAAATCTTCCGGTGCCACAGGATCTTAACAATGTCTTGCTTAATCTTCTGTCATCTCCATCGATGGCATCAAAGGAATGGGTATTCAGACAGTACGACCATATGGTTCGTACAGACACAGTAGTGGTTCCTGGTTCCGATGCGGCGGTGATTAGAATAAAGGGGACTAAAAAGGGCATAGCAATGACCGCTGATTGCAACAGCCGTTATTGTTTCTCCGATCCTCATGCCGGTGGTGCAATAGCAGTTGCTGAGGCGGCGAGAAACATCGTATGTGCAGGGGGTGAACCAGTTGGTTTGACCGACTGCCTCAACTTCGGGAATCCTGAAAGGCCTGAGATCATGTGGCAGTTTCAGCAGGCGATAGAAGGCATATCTGCAGCGTGCAGGAAATTCGACATCCCTGTCATAAGCGGCAACGTGAGCTTTTACAATGAGACAAATGACATATCAATTTATCCGACCCCGGTAATCGGAATGGCAGGCATCATTGAAGATATATCGTTTTGCATGACGCATAATTTCAAGAAAGAAGGGGACATAATAGTGCTCTTGGGGCGCAACCTTGAGGAACTCGGCATGAGTGAATACCTCAGGGAGGTCCATTTTAAGATACGGGGCGCTCCTCCTTTCCTTGACCTTGATATGGAAAAGAAGGTGCAGGATCTTTGTCTTTACGGGATAAAACAGGGTATAATAAGGTCAGCACATGATACATCAGAGGGTGGACTGGGCGTGGCGCTTTCCGAGTGTTGTATTCAGGCCGAAGATACTCATAACATTGGCGCAGTAATCGAACTTGAGGATGACATGAGGGTGGATGCCCTTCTTTTTGGGGAGAGCCAGTCAAGGATAATCATTACTGTCAGCCAGGAGAGGGTTAAAGAGCTGGAAGGTGTTGCAAAAAGTTCGGCTACCCCATTCACCGTAATAGGAAAAGTCGGTGGAGGAAGGCTCGTGATAAGGCATAAATCAGCTGTTGTTATTGATATGTCAGTAGATGCCATGGCAGATGCATGGAGAAAGGCGATACCTGGATATCTTGGAGAAGGACAGTCATGATCCGGAGTTCTCAAATGGGAATGTGAATCCGGCGCGTCACCCACTATGTATCTTGAGTGAATAGGGATCTTTATGTGCGGAATATTCGGCATATATAATCATAATGAGGCAGCAACCCTTGTTTATCTTGGCCTTCACGGCCTGCAGCACAGGGGGCAGGAAGGGTCTGGAATAGTGTCATCCGATGGCAGCAAGCTATACAGCAAGAAGGGGATGGGGCTTGTTTCAGAGATATTCAAGGATGATAATTTTTCCCGCCTTAAGGGTATCAGCGCCATTGGTCATAACAGATACTCTACTTACGGCGAGAGCATAATTGAAAATGTTCAGCCTGTAGTTGTAAATTTTGCCATGGGCTCGCTTGCCCTTGCCCACAACGGTAATCTGGTCAATGCATCATTTCTGAGGAGTGAGCTGGAGGTGCATGGTTCAATATTCCAATCTACGATTGACAGCGAGGTCATTGTTCATCTGATAGCACTTTCCAGGGAGCGGACAATCCTTGATAGAATAACAGATGCGCTCAGAAAGGTAAAAGGGGCTTACTCACTGTTGATATTGACTGAGAAGGAGATGATCGGTGTCAGGGATGCCTATGGTTTCCGTCCCTTGTCTCTTGGGGAACTAAATGGTTCTTTTGTGCTCTCTTCAGAAACGAGCTCGTTTGAGTTGATAGGCGCCCGTTTTATTCGTGATATTCTGCCAGGTGAGATTGTTGTCATCAATAATAACGGACTGACTTCATACATGCCATTTGATAAGGCTAATGAGGCATTCTGCATCTTTGAGCATATCTACTTCGCCCGGCCTGACAGTTGTATATACGGAGAGAGTGTGAATATTATACGGAAGAATATGGGGAGAGAACTTGCAAGGGAGAGTGCGATTGATGCTGATATTGTTATCCCTGTCCCTGATTCAGGCACTCCTGCAGCAATGGGTTTTGCCGAAGGCAGCGGTGTCGCTTTTGACAACGGACTTATCAGGAGCCATTATGTCGGCAGGACCTTTATCGTGCCCAGGCAGTCTGTCAGAGACTTCGGCGTAAGACTGAAGCTGAACCCGGTTAAGGAAGTGTTGAAGGGAAAAAGGGTGGTAGTAGTGGATGATTCAATAGTGAGGGGAACTACAAGCAAAAAGATTGTTACAATGATAAGGGAGGCAGGGGCGAGCGAGGTTCATGTAAGGATTGCATCACCACCGGTGAAATATTCCTGTTTTTATGGTATAGATACACCTACGAGAAGGGAGCTTGTTGCCTCCAGGATGGGAGTGGAGGATATAGGCAGGCAATTAACGGCGGACACTCTTGCCTATCTGAGTATTGAGGGGATGTTAAAGGCAGTGAGCACCTCCCCTGATAAGTTCTGTGTCGCATGTTTTGATGGTAAATATCCAATCCCGTTCAGTGAAGACGAAATCAATCAGCTTGGTCTTTTTGACGTATGAAGTCAGATCCATATATGAATAAAGAACGACGGCGCTTTTTGCGTGCACCCATTTCCCTGACAATAAAGTACCATAGTCCTGACAGTATCGTTATTGAGGAGGGATTTACTGCTACCATAGGCGGTGGAGGCCTTTTCATAGAGACCTTTCATCCATTGTCTGAGAATGACGTTGTCACAATGGAGTTGTATCTCCCGGGAGACATTGACAAGACTGTAATGGAAGGAACGGTAGTCTGGGCGAGGAAGGAGTTTTCAGGAGACGTCTCGCCCGGGATGGGGATAAAGTTTGTAAAGATATCATTGAAAGACAAGAAGAAGATCAATGATCTTGTTGCAAGGACACTGGGTGGCAAGGCGGACGGAGGGGTATAGGATTTAAAACAACAGCAGGATATGAAACTCAAGAGTCTGTTTATATGTCAAACCTGCGGCTACAGCTCACCTAAATGGCTTGGCCGTTGTCCTGATTGTAATGGCTGGAATACGATTGCAGAAGAGACTGTAAATGTCTCTCCGGTTGCCAGAAGCCGGGATTCGGAAGTTGTGCCATTTGTACTCAATGAAATAGAATATGAGCAGGGTGAGAGGCTGCTGACCGGAATCGGGGAGTTTGACAGGGTTCTTGGCGGCGGGATAGTCCCCGGGTCTGTTGTCCTGATAGGCGGCGATCCGGGCATTGGCAAGTCAACGCTTCTCCTGCAGGTTGCTGAGAGAATTGCCGGCGATTCAAGAAGCGTCCTGTATATATCCGGGGAGGAATCTCCTGCTCAGATAAAACTCCGTTCGGAAAGGCTGAGCGTCTCTTCAGCAGGCATTTATGTCGTGCCTGAGACATCGGTTGATGAGATACTGATTCACCTGCAGAAGTCAGCTTACAACGCAATTATCGCAGACTCGATCCAGACCATGTTTACCACGGGCATTTCTTCCGCGCCCGGGAGTGTCAGCCAGGTGCGTGAAACGGCTTCAATCCTGATGAATTATGCGAAAAAGAAGGGCATACCTGTCTTTATTGTCGGTCATGTGACTAAAGACGGGTCAATTGCAGGGCCGAGGGTGCTGGAGCATATTGTTGACACTGTATTGTATTTTGAAGGTGACAGGGGGCATCCTTACAGGATACTGAGGTCAGTTAAAAATAGATTTGGTTCTACCCACGAAATAGGGGTGTTTGAGATGCGGGAAGGCGGGCTCGAAGAAGTGGTTAATCCGTCAAGCCTTTTTTTGTCGGAGAGGACCGCCGGTTCAGCAGGTTCAGTTGTTGTTTCGAGCATCGAGGGGAGCCGGCCGATCCTGACCGAGATACAGGCGCTCGTCAGCGCCTCCCCCTTCGGTATACCAAAGAGGGGCGCTATCGGAGTCGATTATAACAGGCTGCTGTTGCTGGTAGGGGTGCTCGATAAAAGGGTCGGTATACATATTCAGGGACAGGATGTTTTTGTCAACGTTGTGGGAGGCCTTGAGTTAACTGAACCGGCAATTGACCTGGGTATCATTGCCGCCCTGACATCGAGTTTCAGGGATACACCCATTGACCCTTCAACTGTTGTTTTTGGGGAAGTCGGTCTGGGTGCTGAGGTGCGCGGAGTGACCTCAGCGGAAGTCAGGGTGAAGGAGGCTTCAAAATTGGGTTTTAAGCGCTGTATAATCCCTGAGCGGAACGCCAGCATGCTTTCAGTCAGTTCAGTGGAAGTGATTGGCGTCTCTTCAGTGAAGAAGGCAATAGATATTATGTTTTCCTGATGAAACATCTATTTTATTTTATTGCGGTGATGTCAATCCTGCTTCTTCAGTCATGTTCAGCACTCAGGCCTCAGATTGAACTCATTGCAAGCAGTGATACAACTGCGCTCAAATTACTTCAGGACAGATATGAAAGTGTACTTAGCTTGAAGGCTGAACTGAAAATAAGGCCTGCAAGTGTGACAATCCCATCTGTTGATGCCTTTTTGGCATATGACAAGACAGGTAAATTCAGGCTTACCGGACTCTCTCCGGCAGGATTCACTTTGTTTGACGTAGAGGTTTCAGGATCTAATGTGTATGCCACGGATCATCTA
>WBZR01004456.1_pt1 | contig 11446 bp, 5 predicted proteins | sample 5204231 | NCBI WGS metagenome assembly WBZR01 (sample SAMN12412403, study PRJNA552823) | activated sludge metagenome | isolation source: activated sludge from anammox sidestream of wastewater treatment plant... | place: USA: Virginia | collected 2017-08
GTAATAAAATATCACTGATCTTCAGTGAAGCCTTATCAGTCCCTCTGGTCCAGGGCAGGTAATCTCCAAGAGTTTTGTTCAATTCAATTTTCCTTTCATCATACAACCGCATGATGGAAACAGTGGTGGCAGAAACTTTCGTCACTGATGCCAAATCAAAAATGCTTCCATAGCTCATGGCCGGTGAGGGACCGTATTCATAATTGCCAAAAGCTTTATGATACACGATACGGCCATTCTGTGCAGCAAGGACCACACAACCCGGAAAAGCTTCTTTGCCAATGGCATCTTCAATAATGGAATCCACTGCTCTAAATTTATTTTGCCCAATACCCACCTGTGGGATCACTGCTTTTTGCCTGATGCCTGCACCATATCTGTACCCGCAAACAGAAACAGGCAAAGTTCCCTCCGTTGACAGTGTGCCATTCAAAAGATCAGCAGCCACCTGCCTTGTGATATCATCATCCTGGTAGCAGGCAACAAGGTTTTTTGCAGAACAGAAATTTTTAATGGCCAGCACATTTCCAAATACTAGCGTCACCGGATCTTTGAATTGCAACTGATTCCATAATTGCAGAACCGTATCCGTAATTCCATAATTATTCATTGGCTTTAATGAATACCCATGAATGCCGATCACCACCGCATCATAATTTCCTTCAGTGACGGAGCTCACTATTGATGCAGCTTTGCCGGTACTGTCATTGTATGAAAGAAAATAACTATCTGCACTTCTGCCCTCTTTCAGCCTTTCACTCAGAATATCCGGTTCGGCAGTGCCGATTCCGATATAAGCGATCTTCTTTGCTGATGGTGAAATCACCGGAGAACCACTCAGAACAGTGATGGTCTTTCTCGCCACTTCATAGATTATCTGATTTGTTTTCCGGTTCAGGTCTTTTACAAGATCTGTCGTATCTACCGGTTTCCAGTTACTTAAACCAAGATCATATTTTGAAAGCAACACTTTCTTGACTTTGTTATCAATATCATTCCAGCTCAGCCTTTTCTGGCTGATCGCTTTCTTGATCGCTTCAATGGCATCGGGCACGCTTTCAGGAAGGCAGAGCATATCATTCCCCGCAATCAATGCCTGCACTGCCACTTCACCACCCGGCCAGTACTTGGCCACGCCTTTCATTTCAAGGGCATCGGTGAATGTAAGGCCCTGGTAGCCCAGCTTATTTCTCAGCAGGTCGGTTACATTGTTTTTTGAAATTGAAGTTGCTTTGTTTTTCGCCGTGTCAATAGCAGGAATATACAGGTGAGCGATCATCACGCTGCCTACACCGGCATGGAACAACGCCTTGAAAGGAACCAATTCCAGGGTATCCAGCTGAGCCATTGATTTGTTGATCACCGGCAGGTCCAGGTGCGAATCCACATCCACATCGCCATGACCCGGAAAATGTTTGGCGCAAGCCATGATACCTGCATCCTGCATTCCTTTCATGTAAGCCAATCCGAATTCAGTGACTTTGTTTTTATCTTCTCCGAAAGAACGAAAGCCGATCACCGGATTGTTGGGATTATTATTGACATCCACCACCGGCGCAAAATTGACCTGCACTCCAATACGCTTACATTGTTCTCCGACTGCCACACCCATCCGGTAAACCAACGAAGGATCTGAAAGAGCGCCTAAAGTCAGTTGGTAGGGATATTTGGTAACACTATCGAGGCGCATTCCTAAACCCCACTCACCGTCAATGGTGACCATCAAAGGTGTCTTTGCAATACTCTGATAAAGGTTGGTGGCCACAGCCTGGCGAACCGGCCCTCCCTGGAAAAAACATAAAGCGCCGACATTATACTTTCTGACCAGGTCAGCAACCCTGGAAATATAACCTGTATCATTGGAAAAAGACCGGACCACCATCAGTTGAGCGATCTTCTCGTCATCGCTCAGGCTTCTGAAAACACTGTCGGTCCACTCTGCAGCAGATAAATTGCTCTTATGCTGTGCTCTTAAACCAATAGAAAATAACAGAATTAAAAAAATAATGAATAACCGTAGTTTCATACAGAAGCTAATTTCAGGTTTGAATAATTCAGGTTTATAAAATTAATCGTTTCCATCCTTAGTTGTATTTCAAATTTCGAAAGATTGTATTTGAAGCTCTCTGCACAGGAAGTTTAGAGAATTGATTGGGTCACTTTTTTATATCGTATAAGAAAAAAGCGTTCGATCTGTGATCAAATTGTTGTGTGTACAGTAAATACTTCTTTTCAAGTACACTATTTACACTTTTTAATGAATAGCCGCCATAGTTCTCAGCAAACGTGCTGCCCAGAAATATATATTGTTCCCGACTATTGTATGGCGCATCTGTTTCATACGGAATTGCTGTTCATCCAACGGCATTTCCAATGCAGTCTTTATTGCATCCGCTGTTTTTTCAATGTCATAAGGATTTACAATGATGGCTCCCTGCATTTCCTGCGATGCTCCGGCAAAACGGCTGAGAATAAGTACACCATCGGATTGCGATCTGGCGGCTACAAACTCTTTGGCAACCAGGTTCATTCCATCGTGCAATGAAGTGACCATGCACAAATTCGCAGAAGAATAAAACGGAGCAATCTCCTCATGACTGTGATGATGTTTTAAAAGCAAAATAGGCTTCCAATTTTTTGATTTGAATTTCCAGTTGATCCGTTCTGCCTCTTTTTCTACCTCACTCACCATATCTGAGTACGTTTTGATCAGGGTGCGGCTCGGCGCACCAATCTGAACAAAAGTGAACCGCTCCTGGTAAGCAGGGTTTTTTTCAAGAAACCTTTCTATGGCTAAAAACTTTTCTACAATACCTTTGGTGTAATCAATACGGTCCACACCGATCCCCATAAACTCCGCACTGATATTGTGCCGGCTGAGTAAAAGCGCCGGATCCTTTTTCCCCTCTCCGTCATCATAATCTTTCAGTGTAAATGCAATACTGATCGGAAACGGTTTTACCATGGTGGTGTGTCCTGCCCTGTTCACGGAAAAATTCTCCCACAATACTCGTGCTTCAAGCGAACTGTTTATGGTTTCCAGAAAATGATTGCAGTGATATTGCGTATGAAACCCGATCAGATCCGCTCCCAGCATGCCGGTCAAAATATCCCTTTGCCAGGGGCAAATACCGAATGATTCGGGATTGGGCCAGGGTATGTGCCAGAAGAGCGCCACTTTCGCATTGGGCTTTTCCTTTTTGATCAGCGCAGGAAGCAAGGCGAAATGATAGTCCTGTATCAGAACAAAAGGGTCATCTTCCCCGGCTGTTTCTTCGATCACTGCACGGGCAAAATCCTCATTGACTTTTTTATAATAATCCCAGTCAATTTTTCTAAAGGTTGGCCTGGTATGGGCAATATGACACAGAGGCCAGAGTCCCTCATTGGAAAACCCATAATAGAAATGATCTTCTTCTTCTTTGGTGAGCCACATTCTCCGCAGGGTGTAAGAAGGTTCTTCCGGCGGAACTTTCAATTTATCTTTTGCATCCACCATCTCTTTGTCTGCATCTCCGGTACCGGATGCGATCCATAATCCGCCACACGCTTTCAGCACCGGTTCCATTGCCGTGATCATTCCACTCGCCGGCATGATGCATTGTATGTCCCTGCCCGAATGAATATGCATATAGGGCTCCCTGTTGGACACCACGATCATTTTCTTTCCATCCAGCAAATTTTCCATTTCCACTTTCAACCGCTCCGGTGTCCATACTGATTCAGCCTGAGATCTCAGTCTTGCCTCTTCTTCAGCCACTGCTTTTGCTTCATGCATTGCTTTAGTGATGTTGACAATCTCTTTGTGCAGCGGCGCCAGGAATCCGGCAGGTGGTTTTCTCTTTAAAAACTCAACATTCCCCGACCGGGCGGCATGCACCCAATTCACGATCTTATTGATCGGCTTAAAGATCCCCCAGCGAATGATCATGATAATGACAAAAGAGATCACCAATGCCTGAATGAACCACCGTACAAAATTTCTCAGCCAGATGTCATTGATCATATTTTTAATGTACTGTGCATCCGAATAAAATATGATCGCATTACTGGTAATATTTCCTCTGACCACCGGCCTGATGAACTGATAGACCCTTTTCTTATCATAAGTGAAAAAACTTTCCGTTGTAGTGTCCGCATTAATAGCCCGGGAAACGTAATCGGTAGAACTGGCCAGGTAAGGGCGGATGGCAAGAGCGGAAGTAATCACACTGTCATTATTATAGTAAACAGCTATTCCCAATAAATTGTAATGGATGCTGACGCTATCAATGAAATGACGTACTTTTTCTGTATCATTACTTTCTATATAAGCGAGATCGTTTGAATAAAATTCTTTTGCGATCTGTCCGGTCCTTGCTTTAAGTTCGCTGACGAGGCTTTCTTTTTCGCTGGAGCTTTGAAATATGGTAAACGCAAAAGCCACCAGGCCTACCGCAACAATAATGGATAATATGAGAGCAAAGTTCAATTTCATAAGACTGTGTGTATCTGTCCACCCTTTATAACAGACCAACAAACTGCCTCTATAAAAAGTTAACCGGATTGATAAGCAGCTTTTCTATCAGGTACTGCAATTGCATTGATCCCGTCCAATTGGCAAATACCCTCTGCATTTCTGATCATAAGTATAATATTGGAATTTACGGATATTATAACAAAAACTTTGTTAATCTGCCTGCGGAATAAATTAAAGAGGTTTTTTGTGCTTTTTTATCATTCAAACACCATTTGCAAATCATGTATTTTTGGCAAAGAAGAAAATGACCGTGACCGACAAAATTTTATTACTTCCCGATCATATTGCGAACCAGATAGCCGCAGGTGAAGTGATTCAGCGCCCTGCCAGCGCTGTGAAAGAACTGCTGGAGAATGCCGTGGATGCAGGCGCCTCTTCCATTCAGCTGATCGTCGCCGATGCAGGAAAAAGCCTGATACAGGTAATAGACAACGGCGCCGGCATGAGTGAGACAGATGCAAGAATGAGTTTTGAACGGCATGCCACTTCAAAAATCCGTACCATTGAAGATCTGTTCCACATCCGCACTATGGGGTTCCGCGGAGAAGCGCTGGCTTCCATCGCTGCGGTAGCACAGGTGGAATTAAAAACAAAAAGAGAAGAGGATGATGCAGGCACTTATATTGAAATAGAAAATAGTGCAGTAATAAGACAGGAGCCGGTTGCCATGCCGGAGGGAACAAGCATTTCCATGAAAAATCTTTTTTTCAATGTTCCGGCAAGAAGAAGTTTTTTAAAAAGCAATGCAGCCGAAATGCGGCATATAGTGGACGAGTTCACCAGGGTGGCGCTCTCTTATCCTCATATTTTCTTTTCCCTGACAGCCAACGGGCAACAGTTGTTTCACCTGGATAAAGGAAATCTGAAACAGCGGCTGCTTCAGTTATTGGGCAGCAGTTACAATTCAAAGCTGGTCCAGGTAAAAGAGGAAACCGATTACATGAACATTCATGGCTTTGCAGGCAAGCCCGAGACCGCCAAGAAGACCAGGGGTGATCAGTATTTTTTTGTGAACAACCGTTTTATCAAAAGCCCTTACCTGAATCATGCCGTGATGAATGCTTATCAGCAAATGATCCCGGCAGACAGTTACCCGATGTATGTATTGTTCATTGACCTGGATCCGGCCCAGGTGGATGTGAACGTCCATCCCACCAAGCAGGAAATAAAATTTGAAGATGAAAAGATCATCTATGCTTTTTTACAGGCAGCAGTGAAGCATGCGCTGGCGCAGTTCAGCATCAGTCCCACTCTGGACTTTGACCTGGATGCTTCCATTCAGCAACTGCCATCCATTCAGCAACCATTCACCAAACAAAAAGAAGAAGCGGCTTCTTCCACCAGGATCTTCCAGGGTTTTACTCAAAAAAACCAGGCACACTTTATTGAAAAAGGAGAGCTGAAACACTGGAAGGATTTTTTTGAAAATACGGAAAAGCAAAATCCAGAAAAGCCGGCTGCGGAAGAAACAGGTCAAAAGCCCGAAAGTGTATTCTATACGGAAAGTTCCATTCAAACATCAGATACCAATCTGCAGTCTTCAACAGAACTTACCGTAACTCAATTACTGAACACCTACATTCTTCTTCCTTCTGCCAACGGATTTCTGCTCATTCATCAGCAGGCGGCACACGAACGCATCATTTATGAACGGCTGACCGAGGCAGCAAAAGGAAAAAGCGTGGCTGCACAAAGAAGCATGTTCCCGGTGACCATAGAACTTTCTCCTGCTGATGCAACTTTACTGGAAGAACTTCTTCCCGACCTGTCCTCTTTCGGATACCTGATCGAGACATTCGGGAAAAATACTTACGTGGTACAAGGCACTCCCGCCGATACGGAACCGGGCAATGAAAAAAAGATCATTGAATCCATGCTGGAGCAATACAAACATTTCAGCAGCGAACTTAAATTCTCCAAAAGGGAAAAGATCATACGCTCCCTGGCATGGCAGCAGGCAGTGAAGGCAGGTACTCTTTTATCAGTAAAAGAAATGAAAGCAATCATAGAAGAATTGTTTCACTGCAGCACGCCCAATATTTCACCGAATGGAAGTCCAACCTACCTGGAGTTTAAAAAAGATTACCTGGAAAAATTATTCCGCACTTCCTGAATTGCGGACAGAATATTCTTTAAAATTTATTTCTGAGTCCTTCAATAAATTTTTCCACTGTTCTTCTTATAGTTGCCGCTGAAGAATGATGATTATTTACCAGCACAGAAAAGATCAGTTGTTTATTCTTCCGGGTAAGCAGGTACCCGCTCAGGGAAACCACACCTGAAAGGGTTCCTGTCTTGGCATAAATGTAACCGCTGTCCGCTTTGTAATAATTGGTCAGTGTTCCGGTATTTCCGGTGGCTAAAATGTTTTTCATCCTGTCAAGGCCGAAATCATTTTTCATTTTATTCAGGATGGATATAAAATCCTTTGGAGAAAATAAATTGTAATGACTTAAGCCTGAGCCGCCCACCCATTTGGGTTTTTGCGGCAGGTCTTTATAATCCGTTTTCAATAATGTATCAAGGATCTGCTCTTCATTCATCACTCCAAGCAAATGCTGGCTCACCATCATTAAAGACTGCTCCAGGTAAAAGTTGTCACTGCGGTGCATGCCAAGCCTCATGAAAGTGTCAACAGCCTGGCTTTTGACAGGGCTGAATTTTAAATTCAACTGCCCGGTAAGCTGCTGAAATTTTTGTGAACTGATCCATTCTATGTTTTTGTGAAGAGTATCCGGCAAAAGTTCCAAAGAAGTTTTGAGCCCATGGGTGATAAAGGGCACTTCTATCTCCTTATACTTTTCTTTTCCCTGAGTAATGTGAAACACATTTGCACAGAAATCCCTTTGCACCGAAAAATTCTTTGCATTGGCCGAATTGAAATCAACTTCCCAGTTCACTTCGGGCAATGAATAGACCACTGCCGTTTCCCTGGCATTTTGGTTATCCTGTATCCATTTCAATACATTGCCATAAACAGGCAGGGGGCTGCGCTCCGGCTGGTAGTCTTCATTGTAATCATCCCACGACCAGCCCATTCCCCAGGCTTCGCTTTGCCAGTTGCCGTCAGAAATATAAATTTTCTTGTTGCTGTTTCTCAGAAGATCAAATACAGGATGATCCTTGAAATCCGGGTGCAGAAAAGTGGGATCTCCCGTAGGAATAAGATAGATGGCCGTGTCATTCTCTGCTTTTAAAATTCCCGTCAAACTATCGCCAAGATATTTAAGTGCAACATAACAGGTGGCCAGTTTTGTATTGCTGGCCGGGGTGAAATATTTATCACCCTGGTAATTGAACCAGTACTTACCGGTGGCCGGTTCGTAAATACTGATGCCTACGTGTGCATTGGTCAAAGACGGGTTTTCAATGGTCTTTTTGGCCGACCGTGATATCTGCCTGGAAACAGAACAGGAAGTGAAAAGCAATATGCAAAAGACCGGCAACCATTGCGATCCTGAACGAAATAAATATTTTTTCATTTTGAATTTTGATGTTTTAATTCAACAAAACGATCTTTCTTTCATTCACACTCCTGAATCCGGCTTCAATGATACGGATCGTATTCAATCCCTCCTGCGGCGGAACCGGATTCTTTTCACCGGCAGTCAAAGATCTGTACAGATCATCAAACAGGCCCATATAATTTCCCGGAGCTGCAGCAGTCTTTTTTCTTATTACTTCACCATTGAGTTCGGTATGTAACAGGCCATCCGGTTTGGCTGCGGGTATGCACCAGTCCTGAAGCGAGGGAACTGCGCCTGCCATCAATTGGGTTTCCTGGAGATCGGAACGCTTTTGAAAAAAACTTCCTTTCATTCCATGTAAAACATATCCCCATTCCTGTTCGCGGCTTACCATGGAAGCGCTCAGATGCACTCTTAGTTTTTCATAATACAGGATAAGGTTGAAATAATCCGTTGCTTTCACTTCTTCACGCATTTTCCAGATATCAGCAAATATTGCCTGCGGCCAGCCGAATAACTGCAATGCCTGATCAATGAGGTGAGGGCCTATGTCGAATATCACTCCCGCTCCCGGAAGGCCGCCTTCCTTATGTTCTTTGCCGCTGTATTGAATACGATATCGGTCATGGCTGATCTTAACATACCGGAGGTCTCCCAACAAATTTTCGTCCACTGTTTTTTTCACTGCTTTGAAATCACCGTCATAGCGCCTGTTTTGATAAACCGTGATCTGAAGTTTTTTCTTGTCCGCCAGTTCTATCAGCTCTTCTGCTTCCCTCACAGAAATTGTAAATGGTTTTTCCACCAGAATATTCTTTCCTGCCGATAAAGCCAACCGGGCATGTTCAAAGTGCAGATAACCGGGTGTATTCACAATGATCAGTTCAATGTTATCATCGGCACACAGTTCTTCCACAGAGCGGTAAAGTTTTATATCAGGGTATCTCTTTAAAGAATCACTTTTATGTCTTTCCACGATCGCCGACAATTCAAATCCGGGATGAGCTTGAATAAACGGAGCCTGGAAGATCTTACCACTCATCCCATAAGAACAGATACCGGTCTTTATCACAGGTTTCATGATCAAATATTTTTATCATCAATTCTTCTCTTCTCAGAGAGAATTGAAAATTTATTTACTCTGAAATCAGGTTTTTTGATGACCTGCCAATAAAATTCTGAAGGATCCGGCAAAGCCACTTAAAAAATGATCAATGGTTTTTTCAGAAATGAAATTGAGAAAAAGAATCCAGTTGCTTTCATTTCACGGTATAATGATTTTAGCTTCTCTCCTGTGCTCTCAGCCACCGTTCGGGAATTTCATTGCTGCTGGCCAGCAGATAATCTTTATAACTGCAGGCTATGAATTTTTTATCCGGCAATTGCATCCACCAACGTCCCGTCTTCCTGCTTTGCAAAAAAGTGGTTTCCACTTCTGCAAAAGCTGTGTGATATTCATTGAAAGAATCTTTTTCATCCAATGTAGCTTCTCTCCTGCCACGGCTTCTGCCATCGAGCAGATACCAGAGCATGTGAGCGATCTGCTTGGCGGTCAGGTCGTCTTTGTCATGTTGCACATCATAACCGTAAATACCAACACTGCTTACATTCGGGCTTAAGCCGGCATAACGCATCAGCAAGCAAGCTTCTTCTCCGTCAAGCCCGTTGGGTGAAGTGGCGCTGGCAGGTGCATAGGCATGGGCAATGGCAGAGACATCAAAACTGAAAAGACTGCTGTTACGGATCACCGGTTCCATCTCATCAATATTCTCCTTTACATTGCCCACCCGATAGCAATCAAACCGGAGTTTATCCATGGTCTCCAGCATACGGGGGTGTACATAATAACTTTGAAAGGCTATATGGTTGTAGTGCCGTATATAGTTCGGTTCACCGGTTAGCATTTCCATCAGGAAGCTTTCATGTTTAAATGGAGAACCGAGGTCAAGGTCTATGAGTGCATCCACACAAGCGGCTTCGATAGATTTCTTATTTTCTGCGTAAGCGTTGTATTGTGCCAATGTAAGATCATGCGATCCGCCGAGAATGATTACCGTTTTCCCGTCATTGACCAGTTCATGAACTACTGTTTTCAGTGCTGCATAAGAATCCGTGTATAAGGAACCGGCTTTTATATTACCGATGTCGGCGATCGGAACATCCTGATGCCAGTAATACAGGGAATAAAACTGACGCCGTATCGTATCCGGCGCATTGCTCTGCCCGTGGATCAGCCCGCTGCCTCTCTGCTCGCCACAGCCGACAATTACCAGTTGCACTTCATCCAGGTCAGGAAACTCTTCATGATAAGTGGAGATGGTGAATCCTATCTGGCCGTCTTTATAAGGCTCATCATGAGAAATCGCATGGATATTGACAGGGATCAGAAAATCAGAGATGTTCAAATAATCGGACATAACCGCTGAATATTATAGCTAAGATACAAAGGACATAAGAAGAAAAGCTCCGTTTTTTTATTTATAACTCTCTTTTTTCTTCACCTATCTTTGCGGCCATGGAGCAATTACTTGAGCAGATAGAAAATTATAAAAAAGAGATCGGAGACTATACTGCCACAGATCCTCAGGCAGCTGAAAATTTCCGCATCAAATTTTTGGGGTCAAAAGGAATCGTGAAGAACCTGATGGGTGAAATGAAAAACATTCCAGCTGACAAGAGAAAGGAGTATGGCCAAATAATGAATGACCTGAAGGTCTTTGCAGAAACAAAATATGAATCTATCAAAGAAACCGTTGATGTACATCAGCAGGCAACCGGCAATCAGATGGATCTTTCTCTTCCCGGCGATCCGTTGACTCCCGGCAGCCGTCACCCGATAACCCTGATGCGCAACCGCATCGTTTCCATTTTTCAACGCCTTGGCTTCTCCATAGCAGACGGGCCCGAGATAGAAGATGACTGGCATAATTTCACGGCGCTGAATATTTCTGAGAACCATCCTGCCCGCGACATGCAGGACACCTTTTATATACAGCATCAGCTGGAAGGCCATACCGACTGGCTGCTGCGCACTCACACCAGCAATGTGCAGATAAGGGTAATGGAGAAAAACCGCCAGAGTGGACAGGGAAATTTGCCGATCAGGATCGTGTGCCCCGGCCGTGTGTATAGAAATGAAACGATCAGCGCCCGGTCTCATTGCTTCTTTCACCAGGTGGAAGGATTATATGTGGATGAACATGTAAGCTTTGCCGACCTGAAACAAACGCTTTATTTCTTTGCACAGGAAATGTATGGCAAGGATATTAAACCAAGATTCCGTCCTTCCTACTTTCCATTCACAGAACCCAGTGCGGAAATGGACATCACTTGTTTTATTTGCGGAGGCAAGGGTTGCCGTATCTGCAAACAAACCGGTTGGGTGGAGATTTTGGGATGCGGCATGGTGCATCCTAAAGTTTTGGAAAATTGTGGTATTGATTCCAACAAATACACAGGC
>WBZR01004461.1_pt1 | contig 11436 bp, 12 predicted proteins | sample 5204231 | NCBI WGS metagenome assembly WBZR01 (sample SAMN12412403, study PRJNA552823) | activated sludge metagenome | isolation source: activated sludge from anammox sidestream of wastewater treatment plant... | place: USA: Virginia | collected 2017-08
TGGAGGTCTCGGCGATGCGCAATTATATTGCGACCGGCTGAGAAAAATCGCCCTGCAAAAAAAAACGGCGTGCTTCAAAAAAGCACGCCTTTTTTTTATGTGCGCCGCTCAGGCGACCGTCATCTGGCGGCTGTCGCTCACGTCGTGGCGCGTGTCGAGCTCGCGCATCAGATCCTCGATCTCCCGCTTTGCCGCCGTTTCCCCGCGCGCGATCAGTTCGTCCGCCCGATGGAAATCGAAAAGACCGAAGCCGTGCAGGCGCGGGCTGATCATGGAATCGGGGGGATCGCCGGCGAGCCGCGAGCGCGCGATGCGGTCCTGCACGATGTTGAAGGCATCGACCATCACGGTCGAGATGCCGGGCACGTCATCGCCGCGGCCGAGAAGCTGGCGCTGCAGAAGCTGGCGGACCCCCTTGCCGTTTTTGGCGGTGACGGGGGGTGCTTCCTCTAGCTCCTGGTCAGACCCCGGCATCGGGTTGATATAGGAAATCGTGCCGCGGTTGGAGATATCGATGTTGAGGTTGACCGCGATCACGTAGCGCGCGCCGAGGGCGCGGCACACCGAGACGGGGATGGGATTGACGAGCGCCCCGTCGAACAGCCAACGTCCTTCGACCTTGACCGGCCGGAACACGCCCGGCAGCGCGTAGGACGCGCGAACCGCGTCGACGACGTTGCCCCGCGACAGCCAGACCTCGTGTCCGGTGCCGATCTCGGTCGCGACCGCCGTCAGCCGCCGCGGCATGTCCTCGAATGTCATATCGCCGAGCTGTTTGCGCAGCCGCTCGCCGAGGCGATGGCCCGTGATCAGGCCGGTGCCGGAGAGGTTGAAGTCCAGGTAGCCGAGCACCCTGCGGCGCGTCAGCTCGCGTGCGAACTCCTCGAGCGCATCGAGCTGCCCGGCAATTTCGCAGGCTCCGACGACGGCGCCGATCGATGTTCCCGCGATGATGTCAGGCCGGATGCCTGCCGCGTTGAGCGCGCGCAGGACGCCGATATGCGCCCATCCCCGGGCTGCGCCACCGCCGAGCGCCAGGCCGATCTTCATCTTGCCTGCACCTGAATTGGCTGCTGTGGCCATGGCAAGCTCCACTCTCCGGTCCCCGACCGACGGCCGTTGACCGGTCTATCCCTTGATCGTTACTTGGAGATTAGCAGAATCCGATTAAAGGCCTCCTACCAAGGATGCGCCATCGTTCGAGAAAACGTTGCTGCGATGCAGTTTAAGGATAACGCCGACACGGCGGAAACGTTGCACCCTCCTTGACCGGGGGGCGCCGTGCAGCGTCCCCGTCACGGGTCGTTCCGCTCGAGCCGGATTGGGCGCCCGGCGCCGAGGGAGAGGGTGCGGTAGAAGCAGGACACCGCTCCGGTATGGCAGGCAACCCCCTTGCCCGCGACGGAGACGCGGAGCCAGATTGCATCCTGATCGCAATCGACGCGTGCTTCCTGAATGGCGAGCGTATTGCCGCTCTCCTCGCCCTTGCGCCAGAGGCGGGCCCGCGACCGGCTCCAGAAGTGGGCGATGCCGGTCTCGAGCGAAAGCCTGAGTGCCTCGGCGTTCATCCAGGCGAACATTAAAACCGTACCAGTCTCGGCATCCGTGACGATGGCGGCGATCAGGCCGTCCTTGTCGAACTTGGGCTGGAACGTCTGGCCCTGCTCGATGTCGGCGACGGCGTCGCGGGGCGGGACGGGAGAGGATGCGCGATCGGTCATGATGGGCCCTGGGACATGCAACTCGATTGGTCCTGCGAGACGCCCTATATAGAAGCGAATGCAGGCAGCCGGAAGCGGCGGAGAGGCATCTGAAATCCATGGCGGATCTCGACGATATCTACAACGAGAGGATTTTCGAGCTGGCGGCGGCCATTCCGCACGCTGTCCGCCTCGACCACCCGCAGGCGACGGCGCGCGCGCACTCCAAGCTCTGCGGATCGACCGTCGAGGTTGAGATCAGGATGGACGGCGAGCGGATCTCGGATTTCGGCCAGACGGTGAAGGCGTGCCTTCTGGGCCAGGCGTCCGCCGCCATCGTCGGTCGCGAGATCGTGGGCACGCCGGCCGACGAGTTCCGCGACGTCGCCGCCGTCATGCGCCGTATGCTGAAAGAAGGCGGCCCGCGCCCGGAGGGCCGCTGGGCGGATCTGGGAATGCTCGCGCCCGTGAAGGACTACCCGCACCGCCACGCCTCGACGCTCTTGGTGTTCGACGCCGTGGAGCGTGCGCTCGATCAGGCGCAGGGCGAGACGCCGCAGGACGCCACGGCCGGTGCCGCTTCGAAAGCCGCGACCGGCGCTTAGCGCGTGCGGGAGAAAGAGGACGACCGATGGGCTGGATCGAGACCGTCGTCAAAGCTCCCGTGCACGTCTACCGCTGGACGCTGAAGCCCATCATGGGCCTCGAATGCCGGCACCTTCCGACCTGCTCGGAATATGCGCTCGAGTCTATCGATCGAAATGGCGCCTGGCGCGGCTTGTGGCTCACGCTCTCTCGATTGTCACGCTGTCATCCGTGGGGCAGCGCCGGCTACGATCCGGCTCCCGATATCCGCAACGAGCGTCACCCCTTCGCGCCGTGGCGCTACGGCCGTTGGCGGCTGCGGCCGGCGTCGAAGGACGGCGACGTCTGAGACGCTGACGCCCGTGTTCCCCCGGGAACACTCCGGCACGATGACTCTGCGCTACCGTGCGCGTCAAACTGCCGTCTTCGAAGAAGAGAAATCTGACGATGACCCAGCCGACTGTCCCGCCTGCCGAGCGATCGCCGATCGTGCGCTTCATCCGCCGCACCGCTGCCGCGCTCATTCTAGGCGTCGTGTTTTTCGCGGTGCTTTGGATGACGGTGTTCAACGCGGTGACATCCGCCGTCGTTGCCTCCGGCGGCGCCGTGGTTCTGGTTGCGGGCTCGAGCGCGTCCGAGACCTTTCAGTCGATCTTCGAGACGGTCGCCGAGGTCGTCCTCGGCATCTTCGGTGCCATCGCCGATTTTTTCTCGTCGATCTTCGACTGGTAGGTCGTCAGTCCGCGGCCGCGGCAAGCGGCATGGCAAAGCGCACAAACGGACCATGCTCGACGAAATCATCGTGCCGGTCCCCGATCGGCGGAACGCCCAACTGCAGAAAATCCTCGGACACGCGCTGATCGCTGTCGAGGGCCTGCAGCCAGGCGTCGACACGATAGCCGACCGTCAGCGTGCCCCGCGCGACTGCAAATGCGACGCCCGCTTCCGCGTCGAAGGCGCCGACCGTGCGGCTCTCCTTGTCCTTGTAGGGCACGACGTCGAGACCGAACCCCTCGGGCTGCGACATGGAATTCCTGAACTTTGACCGGCCGAACAGCACGGCCACCGATCCGCCGCCCACGAGTTGCACGCCATCAGTGATGGGAATGCCGCCGCGGAACCCGGCCTTCGGACCGATTCCTTCAAATGTGCTGCCGTAGTGGACGGCAAGGTCGGAGCACGAGCAGTCGAGCAACGAGATGTCGCGGTCGAGTGTCGCGTAGGTGAGCCCGCCGAAGAGTTGGAGGCGGCCCACCCCGCCCGGACTATCCTTGCTGGCGAGCACGTCGACCACCGAGGCGCTGGACTCGACCCGCGTCCGCACATCCGCGAGCGGAAACGGAAAGCCTCCGACACCGGGCACGACATCCAGGCTCGGAACGAAGGCAACAACATACGGCGCCACCGGCCCGCCGGCTGTGTCGGCCTCGAGCCGGCGATAGCGCACCGCGGCACTCCATCCGTTCTGCCACGTATAGCCGATGGTCAGCGCGCCGCCCCAGCCGTCGCCTTCGTCTTTTTCAAGGGGGTGAAATCCCGACGGGCTGAGGTCCGGCGCCAGCCCCGCTTCGAACTCCGAGGACCCGAAAACCCGCTGTCCTTCGGCTTCTACGGTCAAGCCCGGCACCGTCTGTGCCGCCGCGCTGCCGGCAGCCGCCACGACCGCCGCCGTGAGCGCAAGCGTCCCAAGACCGGGCGGGAAAGCCGAAATCCGGCGGCGAAAGAAAGGCATGGGTCCCTCTGTCGCCAGGAGTTGCGGAGTCGGGGCACGAGTCAAGACAGACGTCGGATTTTCCCGCTTCGGGCCGCGAGATCCCTGCCGCTTTGCCTTGACTTTAGGCGAAACTCGCCCGATCTAAGCGCCTGTCTTACGCGGATCGGTATGCCGCGAGTGAGAGGAGAGACGCTATGTCGGATGCCCAATCCGAAGTCACGATCACGTTCCCGGACGGCAAGAGCCGCAGGATCGCCGCGGGAACCACAGGCCTCGAGATCGCCAAGTCGATCTCGCCGTCGCTGGCCAAGCGCACGGTGGCCATGAGCCTCGACGGCGCGCTCGCCGACCTTGCCGACCCCATCACGAAGGATGCTGCGATCAAGTTCGTGTCCCGAACGGATCCGGAGGCGCTCGAGCTGATCCGGCACGACGCCGCGCACGTGATGGCGGAAGCCGTGCAGTCGCTCTGGCCCGGCACGCAGGTGACGATCGGTCCCGTGATCGAGAACGGCTTCTTCTACGACTTCGCAAAACAGCAGCCGTTTGAGCCCGAGGATATTCCGCGCATCGAGAAGAAGATGGCGGAGATCATCCAGAAGAACGCGCCCTTCACAAAGGAGTTCTGGAGCCGCGAGAAGGCGAAGCAATTCTTCCGCGACAAGGGAGAGGCTTTCAAGATTGAGCTGGTCGACGCCATTCCCGCTGGCGAGGATCTGAAGATCTACAAGCAGGGCGAGTGGCTCGACCTCTGCCGCGGCCCGCACATGACGAGCGTCGGCCAGGTCGGCCGGGCGTTCAAACTGATGAAGTTTGCGGGCGCCTATTGGCGCGGCGATGCCAATAACCCGCAGTTGCAGCGCATCTATGGCACGGCGTTCGCGACGGAGGACGAGCTCAAGGACTATCTGCATCGGCTCGAGGAAGCCGAGAAGCGCGACCACAGGAAGCTCGGCCGCGAGATGGATCTCTTCCATTTCCAGGAAGAAGCGCCGGGCTCGGTCTTCTGGCATCCGAAAGGCTGGACGCTGTTCCAGACGCTGATCGCCTACATGCGCCGCGCGCAAGCGCGCGCCGGCTACGAGGAGGTGAACTCTCCCGACATGATGGAGAAGCACTTCTGGGAGCTCTCCGGCCACTGGGAGAACTACGGCGAGAACATGTTCACGACCGTGCTCCCCGACGAGCGCGTGTTCTGCTGCAAGCCGATGAACTGTCCCGGCCACGTGCAGATCTTCAAGCATGGCTTGAAGAGCTACCGCGATCTGCCTCTCAAGATCGCCGAGTTCGGCAAGGTGCACCGCTACGAGCCGTCGGGCGCGCTGCACGGCATGCTGCGCGTGCGCCACTTCACGCAGGACGATGCGCACATCTTCATCACCGAAGATCAGATCATGGAGGAATGCCTCAAGATCAACGATCTGATGCTCGCGATCTACAAGGATTTCGGCTTCGAGGACATCTTCATCAAGCTCTCGACGCGCCCCGAGAAGCGTGTCGGCGCCGATGAGCTTTGGGACAAGGCCGAGCGCGCGCTGGGGGACGTGCTGGACGAGGTCACGAAGCGCTCGAATGGCCGCATCAGGACGGCGATCAACCCGGGCGAGGGTGCCTTCTACGGGCCCAAGCTCGAATACGTGCTGCGCGACGCCATCGGCCGCGAGTGGCAATGCGGCACGACGCAGGTGGACTTCAACCTCGCGGGCCGTCTCGGCGCCTTCTACATCGACGAGCACTCGCAGAAGAAGACGCCGGTGATGATCCACCGCGCGATGTTCGGCTCCCTCGAGCGCTTCACGGGCATCCTGATCGAGAACTACGCCGGACACTTCCCGCTCTGGCTCGCGCCGTTGCAGATCGTCGTCGCGCCCATCGTTTCAGACGCCAACGACTACGCGCTCGAGGTCGTCGAGAAGGCGAAAGCCGCGGGTCTGCGCGTCGAGAGCGACCTCAGGAACGAGAAGATCAACCTCAAGGTCCGCGAGCATTCGCTGGCGAAGGTGCCGGTGATCCTCGTCGTCGGCAAACGCGAAGCCGAGGAGAAGACGGTCTCCATCCGTCGCCTGGGCTCGCAGGACCAGTCGGTGGTCTCACTCGAGCACGCGTTAGCATCGCTCAGCGCCGAAGCCACCCCACCGGATCAGGTCTGAGAACCGCTCAGGCGGCTGAGACGGCGACGACCCACGGAAGCATCCAAGATGGGCGGCGGGGGCGGCGCCCTCGGCTGCGTTCGCGCGGGTTTGCTCGGCGCCGCGCGCGCGACGTCGCTGAGCGATCAAGCAGCCGCTCCCGGCCGGCTCGGTCGCGCGCCCGTCCCTCATTCCGCTCCGCGCCGCATCTGCTCTCGGCGTTCGCCGTCGCGTGCTATGCGGTGTAATGCGCCAGCATGACCATGATCACGCAGACGAGTGCGAGCTGTACGGCGACGCGAAGGCGCATGAGCATCTGGCTGCCGTCCGTGGTTGGCCCCGACACCGCGTTCCAAAGGCCGAGCACGACACCGACGACCAGAGTGGCGAACAGCCCGAGGATCGCGAGTGCGGCGACCGTGTGTATCAGATGGAACAGGCTTTCGTGAGCGGCGCCGGCCATCCACGCCTGCAAAACGTCGAAACCGTAATAGGCTGCGATGGCGGTGAAGGCGGCGATCACTCCGATCATGCCGAAGGCGAGGACATAACGCACGTTGTGTCCCGTGACGCCGCTGCGGACCTCCTCGTCGGTGAGAGAGACGATATGATGGGCTTCATCGTATGTGGCCATGACATGGGCTCCTTCCCGTAGGGCTCCAATGACCAGACACGGATCGGTCCGAGATCGTTTGCCGATCCGGCGAGCCAGGGGGTCTCCTTGACTGTTAATTTAGTGCCGCCGACCGCTGCCGGGATGGTCCGGCGCATCACAGTTTCGCGACTGGTCTTTCGCGGCGGGCCTTAACCTCGAATTAGCCCTGCCGCCTAACCCGATCTTAGGCCGGTGGGCCGACAGTCGCCCCGCGGCGCGTCGTCCGCTGGAGAAATGAAATGTCGATCCTCAAATCCTCGGTCGCTGCAACGGCTGCGGCCGCCATGGTGGTCGCGTCGCTCGGCATGCCGGCCGTCGCGTATGCCAAGAAGGCCAAGCACCACGGTCACGGCCATCATCACCATCATCACCACAATAAGCACCGCGGGTATGGCGTCGGCGCCGCGGTGGGAGCGGCCGCCATTATCGGAACGGCGGCTTACTACGACTGCAAGAAGTGGAAGACCCGCTACAAGAACACGGGCAACCCCTATTATCTCGATCGCTATTACGCCTGTAAAACCTGGTGAGCCTGGCTGCGCGAAGCGCCGCATGCCGTCCGTCGGGCTCGCCCGGTCGTCAGTCCTCGGGGAACTGCGGCGTGTCCGATGGCGCTTCGATGATGCGTGACTGGTCGCGCGCCACCTCGAACGAGCTGCCCGAGTCGATCAGATAGACCTCGATGAACCGCGCCGCCGAGAGTGCGTCCGCATTGGTCCACAGTGCGCCGCCGATCGGCACGCGTTCTCCCGCGCGGCTGCACGAGACGGCGAAGTCGATCGTGTCGCCGACGGACAGCACGCCCGGCGTGTCGCGGAAGACGCGCACGACCTCGCCGGTGACGAGGCAACTGCTTGGGGTCTGCTCGGGGATCGCCACGTCGGAGATGGCGACCTGCACGTGAAGTGGGGCGTCCGCGCGCGCCTTCTGATAGACGGCAGGCGGCATCGCCGCGTGCGCCGCTGCCGTCACGAAGAGGCCCACAAAGGCAACGGCGGCCGGTCTCATCGCCAGTCCCTCCAGCTTTTTCGTGTTGAGGTTCGCAGGAGTGCCGTCGCCAGGGCCAGCACGGCGAGGTAGGCGACGGTCACGATCAACGTGTTGACGAGCTCGATCCAGGCGTACCCCACGGACAGCGCATTCAGAGAGGGATCGGTTGCGGCATAGACGATGCCGATCTCGCTCCCGGCGCTGTAGCGTGTTGCGACATCGTCGGAGATATAGGCTGCGCCGCCGATGAGGGCCGGGCCCGGCACGTCGAGCCGGTAGACGAGCGTCCGACCGCCCTCGGGATAGCCGATGGCGGACGCCGGCTCGATGCTTTGCACGATGGCGGTTCCCGGCGTTCCGAATTCGAGGATGTGCCGGTAGAGGGAGAGGTCCCGGCTGAGCTCGCCGAACACGGCGATAAGGATGAATGGCGCCGAAAGCAGGATGAGCGAGAGCCTTGCGTCCGTCATGCCCGTGGTTCCGAGGTGGGAGCCAACCTGCCGCATCCTACGACGCGGACCCCCTTCCCGACGAGGCCGGTGGAATTTCGTGCACAACTTCACTCCCGTCGGGTGCCGGGACGGCGGGCTGCGTCCGGACCGGCGGGGACCGATTGCGCTTTGACCGGTCGCGCAGTATTCGGAGGCGAACGCGTCCGCGCTCGTCCGGCAGGCTGCCCGTGCAACACCGATCCAATCCCCCGATCCCCGTCGTCGGCGGCGGGCCCGCCGGGCTCATGGCGGCGGAAACGCTCGCGCTGGGAGGCGCCCGCGTGACGCTCTACGAGCGTATGCCGCGGCTCGCGCGCAAGTTGCTCCTCGCCGGCCGCGGCGGCCTCAACCTCACGCACGGCGAGCCGCTTGAGACGTTTCTCACACGGTACCGCGATGCCGCCCCGCGGCTGCGGGCTGCCATTCAGGCGTTTCCGCCGGACGCGCTCCGCGCCTGGTGCGAGGGCCTGGGCCAGGAAACGTTCGTGGGTACGAGCGGGCGCGTGTTCCCGCGCGCCATGAAGACGTCGCCGCTGCTCCGGGCATGGCTCAAGCGCTTGGGTGCGCTCGGCGTCGAGATACGTCTCGGCCACCGCTGGCTCGGCTGGGATGGGGAGGGGCGGTTGCTGCTCGAAAGCGACGAGGGGCGCTGCGCCCTCGAGTCCCGCGCGGCGGTGCTGGCGCTTGGCGGTGCGAGCTGGCCGCGCCTCGGCTCGGACGGGAGCTGGGTGGCGCCGATGGCCGAATCCGGGATCGAGGTCGTGCCGCTCATGCCTGCAAACTCAGGCGTTTGCGTACCCTGGAGCGAGGTGTTCCGGGCCCGCTTTGCCGGCCAGCCTCTGAAGCGGGTGGCGCTGAGGCTTGGATCGGAGACCGTGCGGGGCGAGGCCATGGTCTCGCGGGACGGACTCGAGGGCGGCGCGGTCTATGCGCTCTCCGCGCCGCTCCGCAAGGAGCTGGCGGCGCACGGCCGGGCGGTGCTCTGTGTCGACCTGCGCCCCGATGTGTCCGAGGAGGCGCTTGCCGCCCGCCTCGGCAAACCCCGCGGCAAGCAATCGCTCGCCACATATCTGCGCAAGGCGCTGCACCTCGATGCGGCAGCCATCGGCCTCCTGCAGGAGGCGGCCCACAGCGGGGGCGCACGGCTGGCGGCCCTGGAGACGGATGCGCTCGCCCGTCTCATCAAGGCCGTTCCGGTCCACGTCACGGGGCTCGCTTCGATCGCGCGCGCCATCTCGACGGCCGGCGGCATCTCTCTCGATGCCATCGACGACACCTTCATGCTGCGCGCCCGGCCCGGCACGTTCGTCGCTGGGGAGATGCTCGACTGGGAGGCGCCCACCGGGGGGTATCTGCTGCAGGCCTGTTTTGCAACCGGCCGCGCGGCGGCGGAGGGTGCACTCGCCTACGAGGCCCGCTCCGAGCGCGCGATGAGCCCCATGGCCGGCGATCCGGCCTGATGGGGCCCGACGCGAGCGGGATCAGTTGTCCAGGAAGCTGCGGAGCTTCCGGCTGCGGCTCGGGTGCTTGAGCTTGCGCAGCGCCTTGGCTTCGATCTGGCGGATGCGCTCGCGCGTCACCGAGAACTGCTGGCCGACCTCTTCCAGCGTGTGGTCGGTGTTCATGCCGATGCCGAAGCGCATGCGCAGCACGCGTTCCTCGCGCGGTGTGAGCGACGCCAGCACCCGTGTCGTCGTCTCGCGCAGGTTGGCGGCGATCGCCGCCTGGTCGGGCAGCACCGCGTTCCTGTCCTCGATGAAGTCACCGAGGTGGCTGTCCTCCTCGTCGCCGATCGGCGTCTCGAGCGAGATCGGCTCCTTGGCGATCTTCAGCACCTTGCGCACCTTCTCGAGCGGCATGGCGAGCTTCTCGGCCAGCTCCTCCGGCGTCGGCTCGCGGCCGATCTCGTGCAGCATCTGCCGGCTCGTGCGCACGATCTTGTTGATCGTCTCGATCATGTGCACGGGGATGCGGATGGTGCGTGCCTGGTCCGCGATCGAGCGCGTGATGGCCTGGCGGATCCACCACGTGGCGTAGGTCGAGAACTTGTAGCCGCGGCGATACTCGAACTTGTCGACCGCCTTCATGAGGCCGATGTTGCCTTCCTGGATGAGGTCCAGGAACTGCAGGCCGCGGTTGGTGTACTTCTTGGCGATGGAGATCACGAGACGGAGGTTGGCTTCCACCATCTCCTTCTTCGCTTGGCGCGCCTCGCGCTCGCCCTTCTGCACGGCTTTGACGATGCGGCGGTACTCGGTGATCTCGAGGCCGGTCTCGGTCGCGAGCTCGTGGATGTTGCCCCGGATCTGCGCGATCGCGGGACGCTCGTTCTTGATGAGGTTGCCCCACTTCTTGCCGTTCTCGGCCATGCGGTCGAGCCAGGTCTGGTCGAGCTCGTTGCCGAAGTACTCGTCGATGAACTGCTGGCGCGGCACGCCGTAGCTGTCGGCAAGCCGCATCAGGCGCCCCTCGAGGCCGACGAGGCGGCGGTTGATCGAGTAGAGCTGCTCGACGAGGCTTTCGATGCGCGCGTTGTTGAGCGAGAGGCTTTTGACGTCGGCGATGATCTCCTCGCGGAGCTTGTCGTAAGCCTTCTGCTGCTGACGCGAGCCGCTCTCGCCCGCCACCTGCTGCTCGAGCTTCTTGTCCTGCTGCTTTCTGAGCTTCTTGTAAGTGTTGGCGATGTTGTCGAAGGTCTCGAGCACTTTCGGCTTGAGCTCGGCTTCCATGGCCGCGAGCGACAGCGCGTTCTCGAACTCGTCGTCGTCGTCGCCTTCGCTCTGCGCCGCCGCGGCGCCGTCCGCGCCCTCGCTGGCAGCTTCCTCGTCCGCGCCCTCGCCCGCCATGGCCGGAGGGGCCTTGGCCTCGGGACCCTCATAGGTCGCCTCGAGGTCGATGATGTCACGCAGCAGGATCTTGCCGTCGTTGAGCTCGTCGCGCCAGATGATGATGGCCTGGAAGGTGAGGGGGCTCTCGCACAGGCCGGCGATCATGGCTTCGCGGCCCGCCTCGATGCGCTTGGCGATGGCGATCTCGCCCTCGCGCGAGAGAAGCTCGACCGAGCCCATCTCGCGCAGGTACATGCGCACGGGGTCGTCGGTGCGCTCGGACGGCTCGGCGCGGGTCTCGGAGCGCACGGGCAGGCCGGGGGCAACGAGTGAACGGTTGTCCT
>WBZR01004462.1_pt1 | contig 11435 bp, 8 predicted proteins | sample 5204231 | NCBI WGS metagenome assembly WBZR01 (sample SAMN12412403, study PRJNA552823) | activated sludge metagenome | isolation source: activated sludge from anammox sidestream of wastewater treatment plant... | place: USA: Virginia | collected 2017-08
CCCCTCTCTATTTTTTATGGAGAGGGGGGAGCATATCGTTTGGTGTGGTGCACTTAACAGGCATAATTAAAAAACTCCCCCTCTCTATTTTTTATGGAGAGGGGGGAGCATATCGTTTGGTGTGGTGCACTTAACAGGCATAATTAAAAAACTCCCCCTCTCTATTTTTTATGGAGAGGGGGCCGGGGGGTGAGGGAGTAATTAATCCTCCCGCTTAATCATTTGCTCCAGCATGAAGATATTTTTATCACCCATTTTACGAACCAGGGCCAGGTATTTCTCCATGGTGGTTACTTCCTCCAGTTGTTCATCGACGAACCAGTTCAGAAAGTTCTGTGCCAGATAATCGTTTTGTTGTTTCGCCAGATCCATTAAAGCATTGATCTGACCGGTTACTTCGGTTTCCCAGTTTAAGGCCGCCTGAAAAGCTACTTCGGCAGAATTGATGTTGGCGGTGGGTGCCGGAACAGTCAGCAAGTGGGCGTCTCCACCGGTTTCAATCACATAACGCAGCAACTTCATGCCGTGCACTTTTTCTTCCTCAGCTTGGGCATAAAAGAATTCTGCGGTGTTATCCATGAAATCCTGTTCAAAATAGGTGGCAATGGCCAGGTATTGTAAGCCGGCGGCAAATTCGTTGCGCACCTGCTCCATCATTTTCTTAGCAAGTTCTGGTTTAATCATCATAATATATTTCTCCTGTTTATTATTTTCTAAGTATCAGTTTAACTGCAATGATTACTCTTTTTCTTTTTAATTATAATGAGCAATCCGGCAGATGAGGATGGGTTGTATATGGATTGTCTAAAGAAGCGCTTCGCGTGCCTGCAGCGCCAGATAAAGGGCGATAGATCCGGCGACGGCGGCATTCAGGGAATCGACCTGCCCATGCATCGGTAAACGCACGAGATGATCACATAGTTTGCGCGTCAGGGGGCGCATTCCGCTGCCTTCGCTGCCTACGACGATGACCAGATCCCCGGTTAAATTAACAGTTTGGATGGGTTTTGATCCCTGACCTCCTTCCAGTCCCACCACCCAGGCACCTTTGGTTTTCATTTCTTCGATAGCTTGCGCCAGATTTACCTGTGCAACGAGCAGGTGCTCTACCGCACCGGAAGAGGCACTAACCACCGCGGGGGTAACCGAAGCCGTGCGCCGAAAGGGAAGCAGGACCCCGTGTACTCCAACCGCTTCTGCACTGCGAAATAAGGTGCCTAGATTTTGCGGGTCCTGCACCTCGTCCAGCACGAGGACGAAGAGTGGTTGCTGGCGCTGCCTGGCGGACTGAATGATCTCATCCGGCGCTGCCATCGTGTATTCGCTGGCCTGTAAGGCGACGCCCTGATGATTAGCTCCCATGGAGTCGATTTGATTGCGGGAAACTTCTTCGGCTTGCAGTTTTCTGCCTTTCGCTAGCTGCAGGATGTCATTCACATGCCCGCCCCGATCAGTGCCTTTGGCGACCAACAAACGGAAAACATGCCGGCGTTTTGCGCGCAGCACTTCATAAACCGGGTTCCGGCCTGTAATCCACTCCTTCATTTAATCAGGAGTTCCAGCGCCAGGTGGTGCCATCTTTGCTGTCTTCCAAAATAACGCCCAGAGCTAGCAAACGATCACGGATGAGATCGGAGTAAGCCCACTGTTTGTCTTTCCGCAAATTTGTGCGCAACTCGAGTAAGAGTTCAATAAAAGGTTCCGCCTGGGAGGAAGACGGAGAGCCATTTGCCAATACCAGCCCGAAAACATTGGTTAATTCCCGCAGTTTGGATTGTGCTGGCTGCAATTGTTCTTCGGTGGCTCCGGTAGTCCGAGTCTGATTGATCACCCGCACCAGATCGAATATCGATCCCAACGCCCCGGCACTGTTGAAATCGTCATCCATGTTGGCGATAAAGCTTGCCTGGGTGGCGTTGACCTGCGCCTGGAGGGTTGCAAGACTTTCCTCCGAAGTGCCTTTGGCGCCTGGAAGAGCTGATCGAAAAGCAGAAGCCAGGCGATCAAGCGCTTTTTCAGATTGTTCTAAGACGTCATCATTAAAGGTGAGCGGGTTGCGATAACTGGAATTGAGTACCGTGAAGCGCAAGGTATCAGCGGTATATTTGCTGAGGAATTCCTCGATGGAGACCAGATTGCCGGTCGATTTTGACATTTTTTCACCGCCCAGTTGCAGCATCCCGTTGTGTACCCAATAGCGGGCAAAGGGTTTACCGGTCAGGCTCTCGGTTTGGGCGATTTCGTTTTCGTGGTGGGGAAAAATCAGGTCGTTGCCACCACCATGAATATCGATCTGCTCACCCAGGTGGTGGAGGTTCATCGCAGAGCATTCGATGTGCCAACCAGGGCGGCCTTTGCCCCAGGGGCTTTCCCAGGCAGGTTCTCCCGGGCGAGCTGCTTTCCAGAGAGCAAAATCCATCGGGTTTTCTTTGCGGCCATCCACATCAATTCTGGCACCGGCGACCATATCATCCAGTTTGCGTCCGGATAGACGCCCATAATCGGCATCGCGGGTCACGCGAAAAAAAACATCACCATCCACCGGATAGGCATAGCCTTTCTCAATTAAACCGGCGATCATCTGAATGATTTGGTCAATTTCTTGCGTGGCGCGTGGATTAAAAGTGGCTGGTTTGATGTTTAAGTCTGCCAGGTTTTGTTCATATTCATGGATATAGCCTTCCGCCAACTTGAACGGATCGACACCCTGTTGATTGGCGCGTGCGATGATTTTGTCATCCACATCGGTAAAATTCATCAAGTAATCCATTTTATAACCGCGGTATTCCAGATAACGGCGGATGATATCAAACACCATCGCCGACATGGCATGCCCGACATGCGCTTTAGAATAGACAGTCGGCCCGCATACGTACATTTTGACCACGCCGGGCTCTAATGTTTGCAGTTCTTCCTTTTTGCGTGTCAAAGTATTATAAATTCTAACAGTCATACTTCTTTTACTCCTCGATGAATTACCCTTCGACCTCTTCAGGCCGGGCAAAGATCATGCGTCCGGCAGCGGTTTGTAACACTTTGGTGACCACCACTACAATTTGGCGATCCATATAATCTCTGCCGTTTTCGACGACCACCATGGTGCCGTCATCCATATAACCGACGCCCTGATTGGCTTCTTTACCATCCTGGATGACATGAACGCTCATCAATTCGCCGGGCAATAAGACCGATTTCACGGCGTTGGCTAGTTCATTGATGTTTAATACAGTCACTCCTTGCAACTCAGCAACGCGATTAAGGTTGTAGTCATTGGTGAGCACCGGGCAGCGCAGTTGACGCGCTAGAATAACCAGCTTGTCATCCACCTCTCGGACGCCTTCTACATCAATATCGCTGATGCGCACCGGGATGGAAGGTTCTTTCTGTAAATTTGCCAATACTTCCATACCGCGCCGGCCGCGCTGGCGGCGCAGACTGTCGGAAGAATCGGCAATATATTGCAATTCATTCAGAACAAAGCGTGGGATGAGCAAGGAGCCGGGTAGAAACCCGGTTCGGGCGATGTCCGCGATTCTGCCGTCGATGATTACGCTGGTATCTAAGAGAATGGTGCGCGTTTCCGCCCAATTGGTGGAAACTTCACCGACTGGTGTACCCGGCAGGTTGGAAGCACCCTTTCCAGAAAAGCTGCTAATGACATTGAACAAATCATTCTGGCGCATGGAAAAAACTGTAATACCCAGGTAGCCGAATACAACCACACCAACGAATGGGAAAATTGATCCAAACGGTTTGGGTAATAAAGATATGGGAAATGCTAATAAGGCAGCGATCAGTAAACCAGAAATTAAACCAACAAATGATGAAAATAATGATTGCGCAGATATTCGGGTAAGTTTCGATCGGAGAGCACGTACCGGTTTTGTGGTGATGTAAGGAGTTAAAATTAATCCGAACAGGGCGCCTACCAGCCCAAAGGTAAAGGTGTATTGTTCCAGATTCAGGGGAATTTCAGGATTCTGGTTTATTGCATTGGTCGTTCCTAAATGGGAGCCGAGGAAGACACCCAGGATACAAAAAACAACCATTCCAACTAAACGAAAAATAAAATCAACACTCATGCGATTACTCCAGTGTTTTACAGTTGTTAAGGTGCCGGATAATAATAAAGAATAATTCCGTTAAATAAATAATATCATGTGCGTAGACGCAAGTCAACCAGCCGCACAATTGATTCGATATCCAATCGTTAGAAGGCTTTTAATGAGATTGACTGCATCGAATAACCTCGCCTTTTGATTGATATTGACAGCCCTATACCCGCATGTTAAAATTTCATACGTTGTGCGCCCCCATCGTCTAGTGGCCCAGGACGGAGCCCTCTCAAGGCTCAAACAGGGGTTCGAGTCCCCTTGGGGGCACAGGAAAGACCACATGGAACTCATTCTCATTGTGGTCTTTTATTTTTCTTGAAATCAAAATTGGTTGAAAAACTGGATGGAATATTTATATACCTCGATTTCTGGCGTTTCAATCTAGAAGAAAATTTTTTCCAGCAGACTTTGCAAGGCAGATTTTGTTTTTTCTATATAATAAATTAGTCATTTAAAGTCACCAGGATCAGAAAAAATCCAATTAATTGATTATCTCCAGAGGTTAAAAAATTATTAGTACAAAAGGTTCTCATCATTCCCGCGCGCATTGAAGGAAGATATGCATTCAGATCTGATTGAAAAATTAAAACCGTATTTTGGTTTTACAAGTTTTCGCCCCGGACAGGCAGAAGCCATCCAATCCTTGCTGAATGGCAGGCATACTGTCACCGTGATGCCGACCGGTTCCGGAAAATCGTTAATATTTCAGTTAGCAGCCATGTATTTACCAGGGATTACCCTGGTAATCTCCCCGCTGATTGCCTTGATGAAAGATCAGGTGGACAGTCTGGAAAAGCATGGAATTTCAGCAACGTTTATTAATAGTTCGCTAAGCACCCGAGAAATTGAATTCAGATACCGCGGGATTTCTGAGAAAAAATTTCGGATTGTTTATGTTGCCCCGGAAAGACTGCGTAATTCAAGATTTTTGGAGGTGATTAATCAAGCCAAAGTTAGCCTTCTGGCGGTCGATGAGGCACATTGCATCTCCGAATGGGGTCACGATTTTAGACCGGATTACCTCCATATTGCCAAATTTCGCGAATTAATTGGGAACCCCACTACGGTAGCGCTGACTGCAACAGCGACGGCTCAGGTCCAGTCGGATATCAGTAAGCTGTTGCATCTTGAAAAACCAACTCTGATTGTCAATGGATTTAATCGCCCTAACCTGGTGTTTATGGTTCGCCCGGCGCTTGACCCGGCGCATCGTTTGGCAGTGTTGCGGGAAGCTGTAAAATCTCAAGCCAGTGGTGCAACAATTATTTACGCCGGAACGCGGCGGGATACCGAAGAAGCAGCTGAATTTTTGCGTACCGAGATGGGGATTAATGCCCATCATTATCATGCCGGCCTGGATTATGATGTTCGTACCGATATCCAGAATGATTTTATTCGCAAGAAAATTTCCGTTATTGTAGCTACCAATGCTTTTGGCATGGGAATTGACCGATCGGATGTAAGACAGGTTATCCATTACTCTATGCCAGGATCGCTGGAGGCTTATTATCAGGAAGCCGGGCGGGCTGGCCGGGATGGGATGCCAGCCAAAGCGCTTTTAATTTATTCTAATAAAGATCGGGCTTTACAGGAATATTTTATTCGTAACTCTGAAATCACCAATAATGAATTATTAAAACTGTACAATGCACTCAAAAACCATGCAAACCAGGAATTGACTGTATCAGGTGAATCCCTGAGTATTTTAACTGGTTTAAATGATGTGAAAATTAGAGTCGGGTTGGCAACCCTGGAGCAGGTAGGAATCATTGAGCGTTTTGGGGATGAAGGCTCGCAAATGATCATTAAAAAGCACGCCTGGCAGGCTGAAAAAATTGAGGCTGCGGGATTGCGCTTTAAACACCAGCAGGAGATCAAAAACCAGCAATTAAAGAGTATGATCCACTATGCAGAGAGTGATCAATGCCGTCGGAACATCATTCTTAAGTACTTTGGAGACAATTCGTGCGTTCCGGCGGAGGTATGTTGTGATAATTGCATCGGGCGCAAAGCGATCCGGAAAACCAGGACTCAAAACAATCCGAAACCTTCTGCTGAATTGGTAGATCCCTCCTTACTCATTTTGGAGACTATTCAGCGAATAAAGTATGGTGTTGGCGTCGTTAAAATTGCCCAAATCTTACAAGGTTCCAAAAATAAAGAATTGTTGACTGCAAGATTGGACAAACTCCCTCATTATGGCAAACTATCTGGCTTGAGCACCAACGCCCTTCGATCCATGGTTGAACAATTAATTAAAGAAGGTTATATCAAGGTGACCGGTGGGCCATATCCGGTGTTATCCCTCAACCATGCGGGTATGAAAGCTTTGCAGGAAAGGGCTGCAATTCCCCTGAAAACAAACAATTTAGCCAATGTTCAAAAAACACCCAGACAAAATAGAACCGAAAGAATCAATAATACGGTTGAACAAACTTATCAATACTATTTGTCTGGTCACCGCGTAGCAGAAATTGCCAGATTGCGAGAATTGAGTGTTGGCACCATTTATTCTCACCTTTTAATCTTAATAAAGAATGGCAAGGTCGATATTGAAAAGATCATCCCTCAAAAATACATCCAGTCAATCGAGAAAGTGATTGCAGAAATTGGGCAAGTGGATCGTTTGACTCCGCTTAAAGAACTATTACCGGATGAAATTGGGTATGAAATGATTCGTTGTGTGGTCGAGAACTGGAAAATGAAACAGGGACATGAATCTACTGTTGTGCTTCATAGTCCAATAAATAATCTGTCGAATAACGCAGTCAAAAAAGACCGAAAAATGATTGATAATGCAGAGAATGACAAAAATAAAGATCATAAATCGGATGATTCGATTAGGAATTTCTTAAACCGGGATCATCCCAGACAATTGGCTGGCCTCTGGGATTGTGGCTGGGCACTGGGTTTTCACAGTCGTTATCAGGGTGATGATTGGTCGCGTAGTGGGGTAGGAGAATTACTGTTTCGCCTGAAATATCAGGAAGATTTCTCGGTGATGCAACCCATTCTTCAGAAGATCATGTTCTTGATACAGGAATATCCGGAAATTGGACAGGTGGATGCGCTTCTGCCGGTGCCTTCCTCGCTTCAACGGGAGCGAGATCCGGTCAGCAGCCTGGCCAGGGAACTCGCCCAACAACTCAAGATCCGGTATTGGCCGGTGTTGAAAAAATCGCGGGAAACAGCCCAGCAAAAACAATTTCAAACCCTGGCTCAGAAAAAGAATAACGTCGCTGGCGCTTTTCAATTAACATCCTCTGTACGCGGAAAGAAATTGTTGGTCCTGGATGATTTGTTTGACTCCGGTGCTACAGTAGAGGAAATAACGAAATTGCTTAAACAAGCCGGGGCTGATAAAGTTAATATATTGACAATCACCCGCACAATTCATTCCGAACGTTAAGGAAAGGGTTTTATTTATGCTTTCTCAAGATTCAAAAGTAGTTCTTCTGTTAGGCTCCCGATTAGCCATCCCGAAAGAATCGGATTTATCTGCCTTATCCTTGCGTGAATGGAATGTGCTGGAAAAGAAATTGAGTGCTATCGGAGTGAGTCATTTCGACGACTTACTAGGAATGAATGTCAGTGACCTGTGTAAAAATTTAGAGATCGGTGATGAAGAAGCCGTCCGGATCGTTGAATTATTAGAACGTATGGATTTACTGGAAAAAGCCCTTACCTATTATGCTGAGAAGAGAATTCAGGTAGTCACTCGTTTTGATGAGATTTACCCTCAAAGATATCGGGAGCGTTTGCGGGATTCAGCGCCGTTGGCCTTATTTTACGCTGGGGAAGCCGCATTGATGGGGCAGCCGGGGATTGCCGTGGTAGGTTCGCGCCACCTCGACCCGATTGGGCAGGAGTGCGCCGAGTTTGTGGGCAACACCTGCGGGCTATCCGGCCTGGTTTTATACTCGGGAGGGGCAAAAGGGGTGGATTCACTCAGTACGCAGGCAGCCCTGGATGCACGCGGAACGGCGGTTAGTGTCCTGGCTCATAGTCTCGAACAAACCCTGAAGGATAATTCGATCAAAAAAGCGGCGGAGCGCGGTGATCTTTGCCTAATCACTCCCTATTTGCCGGATGCCGGATTTTCGGTGGGCACTGCTATGGGGCGGAATAAACTGATTTATTGCCTGGCAGATTATGCCATCGTCGTCGCCAGCGATGCTGATAAAGGCGGTACCTGGAGCGGCGCGGTAGAAACATTGAAGGCGGGCTGGGTACCGGTTTTTGTTCTGGAACATAAAGATATGCCGGCAGGGAATCCTTTATTGCTTCAAAAAGGTGGCTTGCCCTTCCCGTATCCTTTTCCGGTGCAATATCACCAATTGGAAAACTGGCTTAAAGAAAAAAGCCAGCCAGCCGCTCTCAAACCAAAACAATTGGGGTTGTTATAATTTCAGAGATTTTGGCAAAGGTTCCAAAACTTTAATTTTTCTTCTACTTCAGGCTAAATTAAAACTTCCTTCGTCCGCTGGCTAACGATTAATCTATCCATTTGGGTAATGAAGAATCTCCTCATTTGAGCAGTGAAATCCAACCATGCATGCACTATCCTTGGCAGGCAGTTTAATTTAAATACCTGGAAATATTGAAGGAGAAATTGTGGTAAACCCTGACCTAACAAAAAAGAGAAAAGGATCTGGAAGGAAGATGATCATCGTATTTGGTATTCTATTCATTCTTGTGGCCCTGATCGCCAGCTCACAATGGCGAGCGCATACACCACCCATTCTGGATGAAAATGGACAGCCGGTCCCGGGCAGCATTGCATCCCTCGAGAAAGTAATACTTGGGGGAGTGGATCAATGGCTGATCATCCGTGGATATGACACCCATAAACCGGTATTACTATTTCTATCCGGTGGTCCAGGCGCATCGGAAGCGGCACGCGTGTTAAGGTTTAATCAAGAACTGGAGAAGAACTTCGTGGTGGTGATCTGGGAGCAACGCGGCTGTGGGAAGTCTTATCCGTCCATTCATCCCAAAACCTCACTAACCGTGGATCAATATGTTGCAGACCTGGTTGAATTAACGGAATTGTTGCAGAATCGGTTTAACAAAGATAAAATTTATCTGGTCGGGCATTCCTGGGGCACGATCATTGGGGTAAAAGCGGCACAGCAAAGACCGGATTTGTTCCACGCCTATGTTGGCACAAGCCAGATGGTGGATGTAGTGGAGACAGATCAAATGATTTATGACGTTGTGATGGATTATTCCAAAACCCATGGGGATTTGAAGTTTGTTGAAAAGCTGGAGAAACAAGGAAAGCCGCCTTATTTTGGCAGGAGCCCTATCCAACCCTATTCAACCCTGTTTGGCCGGGAATACGCCATTTTTGAAGTTCCGAATATTCGCAATGAAGAATACCGGCAGAATGGGGATGCTATCCTGTTGATGTTAAAACAACCTGAATATGGCTGGCTGGATAAGGTCTATTATTTACTTGGGTTAATGAACACATTTAATGAGGTGTACCCGCAGCTACAGGAGATGGATCTGCGGGTGGATGCTAGTCATTTTGAGTTACCAGTATATTTGGTGCTGGGCAGACATGACATGAACAACCCTTCCCGAATCCCGGATGAGTACTTCCAATTAATTGATGCACCTGAAAAGCAATTAATTTACTTTGAAGAATCAGGCCATGGCATGATCTGGGAGGAAGCTGCGAAATTTCATGACCTGATGATGAATGTTGTTTTGGAAAATACCTATGATTCGAAATAAAGGATTTTGATTTTGTAGATGAAAAATTGAAATACTTAGCCCTTGGGAAGAGTTAATAACCTTGTACAACCTGTAATCGAAAACGGTGAAAAACCGGTTTGAATCAGGTATAGTAGTAAACACGAATAAACTCTTGGAGAGGGTGATGGCAAACAACAACAATTTTGTGCCGGACAGGCGCAGAGTGCGGATTGGTACAGCACAATACCATATGCACTCTGTTTCATCCTGGGAAAATATCGAAACCAAGATCATGTTCTTTGCAAAACAGGCAGATAAAAACCACTGCCAATTCTTGCTGCTGCCGGAATATTTCGGTATTCAATATTTCAGTTGTTTGCCAAAGGAGTGGTCCGGCAGGGAAAAATTAATGGCGCTGACCGAGAAGTATGATCGCTATCTGGAGGTATTTAAAACCCTGGCCGGTGACTATCAGATCTTCATCATTGGCGGTTCGCACCCGGTGGTAAAGGCAGAAGAGCAGGTTTACAACATCGCGCACCTGTTCACCCCCAATGGAAATATCTATACCCAGGAAAAATTGCATGTTACCCCTACCGAACGGCGTGCCTGGAATTACATCGGCGGAAATTCGTTGCGATTGTTCGATACCCCGTATGGTCGCATCGCGATTCAGGTCTGTTATGATATTGAGTTTCCGGAAATCAGTCGATTGCTGGTTTTGAGTGGGGCTGAAATCATTTTTAATCCCTTCTTTACCTCTGATTTATATGGCTACCAACGGATTCGCTATTCGGCTCAGGCCCGAGCGGTGGAAAATTATGTGTACACGGTTATATCTGGCAGTCATGGCAATTTGCAGGAGACGATGAATTTCACCTGTTACTCGCAAAGCGCCATTTTCACTCCCAGTGATCTGGGATTTCCTTACACTGCAGTTGCTTCCGAAACGCCATTAAATAATGAAACAGTTGTGGTGGCTGATCTCGATCTGGAATATTTGCAGGAAGTCAGAGCCAACGGTACGGTCAATCCATTGCTGGATCGCCGGAGTGACTTATATTCCATCCAATTAAACACGCCGATTGAGGTCGTCCAGGTGGAATAAAAAAACACAGGAATCAATTTTCCAAAATTCCTTGACTCTAATCATGGTTGCGGTATAATACTGCCCGCTGCTAGAAATAAGGCAGCCCGGATTACCCGGAAAAATGATCTTTTATAAAGTAATAGCCTTTAAGAATTCTGGAACCCCAGGCCCGAATATGCAAAAGAACCGTCGGGACACGAATAGTGTCTTGACAGAGTCGAAAAAAGGGTATACAATAATACTCCCGAACTGTGAGTGGGTGGTCTAGTCAGCATTGACAGATCATTGAAAACTGAAGAGGGCGTTGATCCCCCTTTAATAACATCGCTGTTGATAGCCGATGTTGCCAACGAAGAAAGTTGCGACAGCATCGGATTTTTTGGCGCATATTGAGGGCAGATCTTCAAGGCAGCACCTTAACAACTGAAGAGTGATAGGAAAGACGAAGAACCTGTCAATTTTTTAAGTAAATCCGCAAGAAAAAAGCACTTCAGAAGAAGTGATAAAAGCATTTAGCGGAGAGTTTG
>WBZR01004463.1_pt1 | contig 11432 bp, 5 predicted proteins | sample 5204231 | NCBI WGS metagenome assembly WBZR01 (sample SAMN12412403, study PRJNA552823) | activated sludge metagenome | isolation source: activated sludge from anammox sidestream of wastewater treatment plant... | place: USA: Virginia | collected 2017-08
GCGGGCATCCAGCCCGCATCATCCGGGCGGGCTGGATGCCCGCGGTCCCAGGCACGGCGTCTCCGTCGACGCGCCATGCCACGCCCTCGGCCACGCCCACCGAGAGCCCCCACCCCACACGATATATAATGCACCCATCGACCATGCCTCCCACCCCCGCATCCCCCGCGCCCCCGGATGCTGCCTCCCCCGCCAGCGTCCGCCGCGCGCTGCGCCGCTGGCACGAGCCCGACCTCGGCCGCACCGAGCTGGCGGCGGCGCTGACCCAGGTCGGCGCGTGGCTGGCCGAGCACGGGCACGCCGACAGCCCCATCCACCGCGCCCAGGCCCTGCGCGCCGTCCTCGGCCGCGCCCTCGACGCCATGCGCCGGGCCGGCTACGGCGAGGCCGCCGACCTGCTCCACCGCCAGTACGTCCGCCAGGACGCCGTGATGCTCATCGCCGACGACCTCGCGCTCGGCGAGCGCGGCTACTTCAAGCGCCAGCGCGCCGCCGTCGAGACCCTCGCCGCGACCCTGGCGGCGCTCGAGGCCGACGCGGCGCCGCGGCCGCCCTCGTCCACGCCCTCCGCCGCGTCCGTGGCCGGGAGCCCGGCCGCCGACGCCTCCGACCACCTCGCCCCCTTCCAGGCCCCCGCCGCGCCTGCCTGGTGGGTCGGGCGCGCCGACGACGTGGCGTGGCTCGAGGCCATGCTGGCTCCCCCCGCCCCGCCGCACCCCGTCGTCGTCGGCCTGGTCGGCATGGGCGGCCTCGGCAAGACCGCCCTGGCCGCGCTCGCCGCCCACCGCCTGCGCGACGCCTTCCCCGACGGCGTGCTGTGGCTCAACCTGGCCCACGCCGACCTCGACACCCTGCTCTTGCACCTCGCCGGCGCCTGCGGCGCGCTCGACCGCGTCACCCGCCTCGGCGACCCCGCCGCCCGCGCCGCCACGGTGCGCGAGCTCCTCAACCGCCGCCACGCGCTCGTCGTCCTCGACGACGCCCGCGACGACGGCCAGTGCGAGCCGCTCCTCCCGTCGGCCGGGCCGACGTGCGTCCTCGTCACCACCCGGCGCGGCGACCTGCGCGTGCTGCAGGCCGCGACCACCCGCCGGCTCGAAGGCTTCACCGAAGCCGAGTCGCTCGCGCTCCTGCGCCGCGCGCTCGGCGACAGACGCGTCGACGCCGATCCCGCCGGCGCCGCGGCCGTGGCGGCGCGCTGCGCCCACCTCCCCCTGGCCCTCGACGTCTCCGCCCGGCTGCTGGCGCGCCGCCCCGGCTGGCGCCTGGCCGACTACGCCGCCCGCCTGGGCGCCGCCCAGGCCGGCGGGTCGCCACAGCGCGCGGGCGACGTGGTCGACGCCGCCCGCATCGTCGACGCGTCGGTCGACGCCAGCATGGCACAGCTCGCCCCCGCACAGCGCGACCTGCTCCTCGCCGCCGGCGTGTTCGTCGACGAGATCGACCCCGCGGCCGCCGCCGCCCTCGTCGACGCCCCGCTCGACGCCTGGGAGGCCGGCGAGTGGCTCGAGCAAGGGGTGGACCGGTCGCTCGTGCTGCGCGCGGGCGGCGACCGCTACCGGCTGCACCCGCTGATCCGCGACCATGCCCGTGCGAGGCGCGACCCCGACGCCCTGCGGCCGCGCCTCGCCGCGCACGTCGCGGCACGCGTCCGGGCCGCGGACCGCGACCTGCGCGGGGCGGCGTGGCAGCGCGAGGTCGCGTGGTTCGACGCCATGCTGCCCGAGATCGAGGCGTCGCGGGCCTGGGCGCTCGCGCACCGCGACGAGCCGGCGGCCGGCCGGCTGCTGCAGGCGTGCGGCGGCTGGGCGCACCGCTACCTCGAGCGGCGCACGAACTACGACCTGTGGCGCCACTGGTCGGAGGATGGGCTGGCCGCGGCCGAGCGCGGCGGCGACGCGCACGCCGTCGCGGCCTGCTCGGCCCAGCTCGGCCTGCTGCACTACCGGCTGGGCGACCGCGACCGCGCCGAGCCGCTGTATCGGGCGGCGCGCGACGGCTTCGAGGCGGCCGGCGACGGCGCGGGGGCGGCGTCGGCCCGCCTGGGGCTGGCCGGCATCCACCTCATGCGCGGCCAGGTCGCGGACGCCGCGGCGGCGTGTGCCGCGTGCCTGGCGGCGGCCGAGGCGCTGGGCGACCGCGAGCTGGCCGCGCGGGCGCACAACCTCTACGGCCTGGTCCACTCGCGCCAGGGCCACACGGCGGACGCCGTGGCGCACTTCGAGCGCTCGATCGCGGCCGCCGACGCGGCGGGCAACGCGGTCCTGGCGGGCTTTGCCCACAGCAACCTCGCCGAGATGTGCCGCCGCGACGGGCGATTGGAGGCCGGCATCGCGCACGCCCGGCAAGCGCTGGAGGTCGCCGTCCGCATCGACGACCCGCGGCGTCTCACGCGCTGCCTGGACGCGCTCGGCGAGCTGTACCTGGCGGCGCCGGACGTCGCGGCGGCCGAGCGGGTGTACGCCCGCATGGTGGCGGTCGCCGAACCCTACGCCGGCGCCGACCCGGCCGACCTCATCGCCGCCGAGATCGGCCGCGGGCGGGTGCGGACGGCGCTCGGCGACTGGGACGCCGCCGCCGCCAGCCTCGAGCGGGCGCTCGGGCTCAGCGTGTCGTCGTCGCTCCCCTACCTCGAGGCCGAGTCGCGCCGCTACCTGGCCGCGCACTGCCTGGCGCTGCCGGAGCCCGACCGCGTGCGGGCGGCCGACCTGGCCGCCGGTGCGTGGCGCCTGCACATGGGCCTGGGCCGGACCTACACGGCGGGGCTCGCCTGGCAGACGCTCGTGGCCGCGGCGGGGTCGGAGGAAGCGGCGCGGGCGGCGGCGGGGGAGTGACGGGCCGCGGCGCGGGAGCGATCGGCGGTGGGAACGGTCGGCGGTGGAGATGGCCAGCGGCGGCCACGGCAACCACAAGGGTCGCCCCTACCGGGAATCGGCCGCTCTATCCGCCTCGCGCTTCACGTCCCCTACCCACGCCACCACCCGTGCCCAATCCCAGCCCTGGCCTTCGCGCCAGGCCGCCTCGAACGCCGCGTCGCCCAGCCGTTGGCGCAGGTCCGGCGCCTGGCGCGCGATGGCGGCGGCGACCTCGGGCGCCATGGCCGGCTCGACGTCGGCGCTCAGGGCCGAGACCGCGCCGAGCACCCGCGCGGCTTGCACGGCGTCGCCGCGGCGGGCCTCGATCGTCGCCCGGTGCGACAGCGCCTTCAGCGCCACCCATCGGCTGCCGAGCGCGTCGGCGAGCGCCACGGTCTCGCGGACGTGCGCGGCCGCCTCGGCGAGCTGGCCGGTCGCGATCTCGAGCGCGACGAGGTTGTCGAGGACGTTGGCGACGCCCTGGGTGTCGCCGACCTCGCGCACGAGCGCCAGGCTCTCGTGCCACCGTGCGCCGGCGGCCTGCAGATCGCCCGCCGTGAAGTCCAGCATGCCGAGGAGGTTCAGGGCGGCCGCCAACCCACGGCGGGCGGCCAGGCCCTCCATCTGGCGGAAGCGGTCGGCGCTCTCGAGCGCCTGGGCGTGCGCCGCGCGCACATCGCCCCGCTTGAACGTCAGGACGGCGAGCTGATAGAGGCTGAGCGTCGCGCCCCGTGTGTCCGACGCCGCCCGCTGGAGCGCGAGCGCGTCGGCGAGATACCGCTCGGCGGCGGCGGTGTCGTCGAGGAACGCCGCCATGCCGCCGGCAGCCAGGAGCGCCCGCGCGTGGAGCGCGGAGTCGGCGGCGGCCTCCGGGCGTTCGAGCAGGCGGGCGGTCAGCGCCAGGCCGGCCCGGAGATGGCCGCGGGTGTACCAGTAGTACGGGAGGCCGCACGCCAGGCGCAGGCCGGTGGCGGGATCGCCCGGCGTGCCGGCGCACCAGGCCAGAGCCGCCATGAGGTTGTCGTGCTCGCGCGCCAGGCGATCGATCCACGCGCGCTGGTCGGGACCGTTGAGGCCGGGCTCGGCCGCTTCGGCCAGCACCGCGAAGTGACGCGCGTGGCGCGCCCGCAGGTCGCCCTCGCGCGCCTCGTCGAGCTTCTCGGCGGCGTACAGCCGCACGGTCTCGAGCATGCCGTAGCGCACGCCGCCGGCATCGAGCCTGGTGACGACGAGCGAGGCGTCGCGCAGCTCGGCCATGCGCTCGACGGCGAGCACGTCGTCCAGCACGGCTTCGGCGGCCTCGATGTCCCAGGTGCCGCGGAACACCGACACGGCCGCGAAGTCGGCGCGGGTCTGGGCGTCGAGCAGGTCGTAGCTCCAGTCGATGGCGCCGCGCAGCGACCGCTGGCGCTCGCCGAGGTCGGCGCGCTTCGCGGCGAGCCACGCGAGGCGTGTGCCCAGCCGCTCGAGCATCTGGCGCGGGCTGAGCACGGTGGCGCGGGCGGCGGCGAGCTCGATGGCCAGCGGGATCCCCTCCAGCGCCGCGCACAGCCGGGCCACGTCGGCGGCATTGGCCGCGTCGAGCCGGAAGCCGGGGTCGGCGGCCCGCACGCGGTCGACGAAGAGCTGGACGCTCGGCACGTGTTCGAGGTCCGCGACGCCGGCCGACGTGCCGGGCACCGGGAGCGGGGGCAGCTGGAGCTCGTGCTCGCCCTCGAGGCCGAGGCGGACGCGCGACGTCACGATGCACTTCAGCTCCGGGCACGCGGCCAGGAGGCGACCCACGACGGGCGCGCCGGACGGCACGAGCTGCTCGAAGTTGTCGAGGACGACGAGCGCGGGTCCGCGGGCGAGCGCGGCCTGGAGCGCGGGCAGCGGGTCGTCGGCCTCGGGCACCGGGAGGTCGAGCGCGGCGGCGACGGCGCGGCCCACCTGGCGGCCGTCGTCGATGGCGCCGAGGTCGACCCACGTGGCGGCGGCGGAGGCCGCGGCGGCCGCGAGGGCCTCCCAGGCACCGGCGGTCTCGATGGCCAGCCGCGTCTTGCCGGTGCCGCCGATGCCGGTGATGGTCACCAGCCGGACCTCCGGCCGGGCGAGCTGCGCCAAGAGGTGCCGGCGTTCGTCTTCGCGCCCGACGAAGCGCGACAGGCGCACGGGCAGCCGGGTCGTCTGGGCCGGCGGCACGGCGGCCGGGGCGGGCGCGCCGGCGGGATCGCGCCCGTGTTGGATCCGGAACAGGCGTTCGGGCGCGGCGCCCGGCCGTACGGGGTAGCGGCCGACGTCCACCGCGCGGTCGTCGGCTTCGAGCGAGGGGCCGGCGCGGATGGCGGTCTCTTCGGTGACGAGCACCTGCCCGGCGCGGGCGATGGCGGCGATGCGCTGCGCGACGGGGCCCACGGGCTCGGCGTCGGTCCCGGGCGGCGCGTCGAGATCGCCGCTGTGGAGGCCGGCGTGCGCGCCGAGGCCGGGCGTGGCTTCCGCGCGCCGCACGGCGTCGAGCGCGGCGGCGACGGCGTCGGCCGCCTCGGCGAACGCCACGAGCGTCTCGTCGATGCCGGGCCGGATCACGCTGCCGCCGAGCGCGCGCAGCGTGCGGCCGAGGGCGCGGACGTAGGCGGCGACGGCGTCGGCCGGGACGTCGACGCGGGTGAGGCGCAGGGCCAGGACGGTGGCCGGGCCGGCGGGGAGCGGCGTCGGCGTGCTGGCGGTGCCCGGCTTGACGCCGGGGCGCGCTCCGGCGGGCGATCGAGGCGTGGCGGTCGCCCGGATGTCGTCGACCAGCCGCAGGGTCTCGGCGTCGGGCTGGACCCCGAGCTCGGCGTCCAGCAGGCGTTCGAGGTCGCGGTGGTGGCGCAGCGCCTCGACCCGCCGGCCGGCGGCGGCGAGGGCCCGCATGAGGTCGCGGTGCGCCGGCTCGCGCAGGGGATCGGCGGCCACGGCGGCCCGGGCGACCTCGACGGCCCGGGCGGCGTCCCCGTCGTGCACGAGCCGCTGCACGAGGGCGCCGAGGATCTCGAGGTGGATCCGGGCCAGCGCCTCGCGCTCGACGGTGGCCCAATCGCCGTCGACGCCGGGCAGGAGCTCGCCGTGGTAGAGCGCGGCGGCCGCCTGGAGGGTGTCGCGGTACGCGGCGGAGGCGGGGTCGAGCCGGCGGGCGGCGCGCCAGGCGTCCCGGAGGCGCGCGGCGTCGGTCTCGACGGCGCCGGGCGCGACGGCGACGGTGAAGCGGTCGGCGACGAGGACGGGGCCGGCGGCGCCGTCGCCTTCGAGCAGGCGGCGCAGGCCGGTCAGCGCCTGGCTCAGGCTGTTGCGGCCGGCGTCGGGGGCGCTGTCGGGCCAGAAGGTCTCGATGAGGGCGTCGCGGGTGGCGGGCCGCCCGGGGTCGAGGGCGAGGCAGGCCAGGAGGGCGCCGGTCTTGCGGGTCGGGAAGCGCTCGATGCGGCGCTCGCCGCGGGTGGCGCGGAGCCGGCCGAGAACCTCGAGCTGCCAGGGAAGGGTCACGGCTGGGGGCCTCGTGTCCGAGTTGCTTGTATCGTTGAGGTTGGACCAATCTGGATTATACAAGCCCCTCTCCTCAGCCCGTCGCTCGTCGTCGATTGCGGGCTTGACCGCAACCGACGCCAACGGTTGCAGCCCACAGCCGCCCGCGACGCCCCCGCACGTCCCGCCCGCCCCCCGGCCGCCCGCTCACGCCCCCGCAGGCGGCACGCGTCGGTAGCGGCGGTGCTTGCGGCCGCCCTCCGTGGCCAGGGCGCCGGCTTCCACCAGGGCCACGAGGTCCTGCCAGGCGGTGGTCCGCGTGACGCCGAAGTGCGCGGCGTAGTCGACCGAGGTCCACACCCGGCCGGCGGCCGCCAGCGCCAGCGCCTCGGACAGGCGGCCGTCGCGGTCGCGCACGGGCAGCGGGAGCTGGGCGGGACCAGGCGCCGCGGGCACCGTCGGGCCCGCTGGCGCCGGGTGCGCCGGGTGCGCCGCCCGGGCCTGCCGCTCGTCCACGGCCTTGCGCGCGGCGGCGAGCCAGCGGTAGGCGTAAGCCTCGGCCAGGTCGCGCGTCTCGGCGAAGCACCACGCCACGCGCGGGTGGCGGAGCTGCAGCGCGGCCATCACCGAAAGCAGCCAGTCCGGGCGCACCTGGTCCTTGGACACCTTCAGCAGGTCCGAGAACCGGCCCTCGACCACGAGGCAGGCGTGCGGGAGCGACTCGAGCTCGGCCAGCGCGAAGGCGAGCGTGCCGGCCACGGCGCCGGAGGCGAGGTCTTCGGGGCGCTTGCGCTCGACGGCGGCCACCAGGCGGCCGTCGGCAAAGATGCCGTAGTCGCCGACGGGCAGCTCGCGCCGCACGCACGTGGCCTGCAGCCCGCCGAAACGCCAGCCGTAGCGCTCGCGGACGTCGACGGCGATCTCGAGCGGCGCGTCGAGGCCGCGCGCCGCGGGCACCTTCAGCCCGGGGCGGGCCGCGCCCATGCTGCGCTGGCTGCGCCAGAAGATCAGCTCGCGGTCGCCCTTGGGCGCCCACACGAACAGGCTCCGGCGCCGCTGGCGGCGCTGCAGCACGAGGTGCACGGCCTTGCCGGCGCGCCAGCACTGGGCGACGGCGTGGGTCTCGACGACGTCGGCGTCGTCGGGCCAGCCGGGCAGGGGGTGGCAGTAGACGTCCTTGGCCGTGGGCCAGTCGGCCCCGCACGCGAGGACGAGCGGCGCCTCGCCGGCCACCGGCAGCGAGAGGACGTACGGCAGCCGGGTGCCGGCGGTGGGGTTGCGGCCGATGATGAAGTCGGGCATGGGGGCGGAAAGCGACGGCCGGCGGCGTCAGGCGGGCCGGGCGCGGCGGGCGGCGGGGAGGGGCGGGCGCCGGCCCGGTGCGGATCCCCATACATCTGGTGTCGACATCTCTGGAGAACGCAACCCCAGTTGCCGGTAGGACTGGCCTCGAGATCCCATGCGGAATGTGTCGATTCGTCCGGCTCGCGGTAACGGGCGATCGGGCGGCGGAGTCGGGGGCCCGCGCGACGGTCCGCCGCTAGGTGCCTGGCGGGCCGGGCGACGGTGCGCTTGCGGCGCGCCGACGCGGTGCGGGGACCGCCTGTGGGTGTCGGCAGGCTGCACGCGATCGCGGCGGGTATTATACGCGTGGACCGGCGCCTGCGGGCACGGCGAACCCGGGGGCGACCGATCTGCTTCGCTCGGCCAGCGCTCCGGGCGCGGACGGCGGGCGGCGGCAGCCCCTACCGTCTCCCCCACGGCAGGAAGGCGCGGATGGCCCGGACGACGGCCGCGGCCGGCCCGTGGGTCTCGGGCGCGCCGTCGGCGTTGACCACCTCCAGCCGATACTGGAAGCGGCCGATGCCGGGCGTGTCGTGCGCGGCGTAGCGCGTGCCGCCGCCCGCGCCGCCGCGGGCGGGGATCAAGCCCGCGACGACCGTCCACGGGCCCGCCGCCTGGCCTGGCGGCGCGGCGGCCCGCTGCACGCGGAAGCCGGCGACGCCGACCTCGCTCGCGGTCTGCCAGGTGATCCGCACGCGCCCGGTGGGGTCGGGCGCGGCCGCGAAGTCGAGCACCTGCGCCGCGGTGGGCGCATCGAACCGCTCGAGCTCGAAGGCCCCGATGTCGCAGACGCCGCCGCCCGGCTGCGGGCGCGCGATGCCGCGTTGGTCGAAGGCGTCGACGGGCGACGCCGCGCACACGGCGTTGCTCGCGGCGTGGAGCGCGTCGCTGGCCGTGCTGATGGCATGGGTGAAGGTCGGCCCGCCGTTGTCCTGGAGCGGGCCGAGGTCGGGGTCGCCGTTTTGGATGTCGCCGGGCGCGGTGAAGCCGCAGGCGGTGCCGCTCTCGAGGTTGAACCCGCTGCTGGCGATGGTCGACGGCCCGCCGGCGGCGCAATCCTGGCCGCCGCCCTGCTGGTCGGCGACGATGCTGCCCGAGGCCACGATGCGGGCATCGGTGGTGCCGGCGATGCCGCTGCCGCCGGAGGCGCCGACGTTGCGGGTGATCGTGGTGTGGATCAGGCTGATGCTGCCGAAGTAGTTGTAGACGCCGCCGCCCAAGTCGCTGCGGTTGCCGGAGATGGTGGTGTTGGCGATCTCGGCGATGCCGGCGGTCAGGACGTAGTCGACGTTGTGGCCGTTCGCGACACCGCCGCCGGTGCTCTCGGCCGTGTTGCCGGAGATGGTGCTGCCGGCGATGCGCAGCCCGGCCAGGCCTTGGGCGTTGGCGATGTTGAAGACGCCCCCGCCGTGGTAGGCGGTGTTGCCGGCGATCGTGCTGTCCACGATCCTGACGCTGCCGTCGGCGTAGATGCCGCCGCCCCGCGACCCGGCCGAGTTGCCGGTGATGACGCAGTCCTCGATCCGGAGCGTCCCCCGGTTGTTGATGCCGCCGCCGTTGTAGCCTTCGTTGGACGACACGGTGCAGCGCACCAGCTCGGCGTTCCCCGTGTTGAAGATCCCGCCGCCGCCGATGTTGCCGTCGAATCCGCCGGTGATCGTGGTGTCTTCGAGGGTCAGGTCGCCGGCGTAGCGCACGAACAACACCCGGAAGGCGTCCTCGGCATCGAGGGTTGCCCCGTTGCCCTGGATGGTGATGGCGGACTCGATATCCGGCAGCGCGCCCCCGTACGCCGTGTTCAGGAGGTAGGTCCCGCCGGCCAGGACGAGGGTGTCGGGGCCGCCGCCGGACGTGCAGGCGATCGAGCCCGACTGGTCGTCGTTGTTGGCGTTGATGATGGCCGCCGACAGCGTGCAGCCCGCCCCGATGTCGATGGTGATCGTCGCCGCCTCGCCCGCCCCTCCGCCGAGCGCCAGCAGCAGGCCCGCCAGCGGCGCGGCCGGCGCCAGGCGCCGCAGCAGCCGTCGGCGGGCGTGACGGGGCAGCTCGGCGAGCCGGGCGCGCAGGGCGCCGAGGCGTTCGCGCGTCGTGTCCAGGCGGCGCATGATGAGGCTGGCAAGCCACGGATCGCGCCTGGCGGCGGCGAGCATGGCGCGCATGGCGGCACGCTCCGCGCCGCCGGGCAGGATCACGTCGACCTGGGCTGGGCTGGGGTCGGCTTGGGGCATGACGTGGCTCTCGGGAATGGGTGTGGGAGCGGGTGACGCGCGCTTGCACTAGTAACGGGGAATCCGGGCTGAAGATACGGGTGCGGGGTGCGAACGCGTGGTAGATCCGGTTACCGATACCGTCACAAGTTAAGCTGGAGAGGGAGAAGTCAAGGTGGGGGAACGAGGGCGTTTGATGATGGCCAGGCCCTTGGCATCGTCGGCAAGGTATGCCACAGCGTCGCGGGTGTCGCCGCGGTTGCGGGCGGTGACGTAGTGATACAGGCCGCGGTAGACCATCTCGATGCTCAAGGCATCGAACAGTGTCTGCAGCCGGTCGGCGACGGCATCGGTCAAATCGACCAACATGGCGTAGATCAGCCAAGTGCTCCAGATCTGCAACTGGATGCTGTTGGCCGAGCCGGCCCAGATGTAGGCCAGACCCAGCAGGCGTTTGACGGTCCGGAATACCTCCTCGATCGACCACCTTCGACCGTACAGGTCGGCGGCATCCATGGCCGCCAGCCGCTGGGGATCGGTCACATTGGTCAGGTAGCGATACCACTTGCCGCGAACCAACAGCTCGATCAGTCGCAGGGTCTGGCCGTGGGCCTCCACCAGCGTGTCGTGAAGCGCCGGCTGCCGTGCCAGCACCTCCATCGGCCGCAGGCGAGTGTTGCTCTTGGGTCGGGTCAGGAAGAACACGCCGCGCACCGTCAGGCGGCCGAAGAAGGCGAAGTCCAACAGACCGCGATCCATGAGCACCAAGTCGCCGGGGGCCAGATGTCGCTCCAGCTGCGGCAGCAAGCTCATGTCGTGGGCGGCCGGGTCCGGATCGAAGCTGATGCTCACCGGCAGCCGGCTCGCCAGGTCCAACAACACGCCGATCCGCCCAGCCAGTACCCCCACGCGCGCCGTAGCCAAGACGTCCAGCTTGCGCAGCAGCCCGTCGAGCGTCGAGCCGTCGATCACCAGCAAGCGGTTGAAGTGCCCGGCAGCGCGCTCCACCGTGGCCGGCAAGGGGCGGCTGCGCGCCTGCCATCGCGCCTGCATGGGTCCAATCACGTCCCACAGTACGCGCTCGACAAGTTCGGCCGGGAAGCTGTGCAGGCGCTGGCTGAGGGCCTGCTGGCTGACCCGCGTCGGCGAGGTCCACAGCAACCCCTCGCGCTCGAACATGCGCACCAACTCGCAGACGCTGCCCACCTGCCGCCACAGCAGGGTCAGCAGCAGCGCCATGACTACCGGCAGACTCAGAACGCGATCGCGCAAGCCCAAATGCCGATAGTAGGCCAGCTGCGCGTACACCGCCGGCTTCACCAACTCGTCCATCCACCGGGCCACATCTTCCGGCGGCGGGGCCGCCGGAGCCCGCATGCGCCGGTCGGCCTGGATCGCCCGCGTGTGGCGGACACTGCTCTTCTTCCTTGGCTTGGGGTCCTTGGCTCTCTGGTTCATTCGACCAGTATAGAGCCTCTCCCCCTCTTGTCGCCCTCGCCCTGCTCACGTTTGACGTCCCGCCTTCCAGCTTAACTTGTGACGGTAT
>WBZR01004464.1_pt1 | contig 11432 bp, 8 predicted proteins | sample 5204231 | NCBI WGS metagenome assembly WBZR01 (sample SAMN12412403, study PRJNA552823) | activated sludge metagenome | isolation source: activated sludge from anammox sidestream of wastewater treatment plant... | place: USA: Virginia | collected 2017-08
GACCGGGCGCCTGCCGGCGCGGCGCGCCCGCCGGACACCCAACCCGCGGCCGGTGCGCCGCCGACGCCGTCCGCCGAAGCGCCGACCGCGGCGCCGACGCCATCGCCCACCGCGGCCGCCCGCCTCCTGGCCCTCCGCGTCGAGGCCGAGGACCCCGCCCTCGCGCTCGACGGGAAGCAGGCGGCGGTGCTGATCGAGGCCGCGGCGGGCGACGGCTGGACGCCGGTGTACGAAGAGCTGCTGGCGTTTTCGGGCCCGATCGCCGAAGGGCGCGCCGCGCTCGACGCCCCCCCGCCGTACGCCGTCGAGCTGCTCGGCGTTCCGGCGCCCGCCGTGCTGTGCCCGGGCGAGGCGCGGCGGCGGGTGCTCACGGCGGCCGACGTCGACGCCGCCGTGGGCATCGTGCGCTTCCGATTGTGCGCCGCGGCGCCGGCCGCGACCGAAGCGCCGGCCGCGACGCCGGAGGCGCCCGCCCTCGCCGCCGATGGAGGCCGGTAGCGCGCCGGCCATGCGTCCGCGACGCCTCGGGGCGGGCCTGCTGGCCTCCGCCGCGATCCTCGCGGCGGGCTGGGCCATGCCCGGTGCCCGCGAGAGCGCCGCGTCGCCCGCCCACGACCCCCCGAGCGTCTGCCGCGGGGTGGTGCGCGTCGAGGCTTGGCCGCGCCCGTGGCGCTCGTGCGACGTCGGTCATCTGACGGTCGCCTTCCAGCCCGTGTGCACCGCGCAGCGCGTGCACATCGTCTACGTGCTGGACCCGTCGCGCCACGCGGCGTGGTCGCTCGGGCTGGTGGGGTCGGTCAACCAGCTCAACCTCGGCGCCAACCCCAACATCCGCGTGGCCGCGGTGTTGGCGCCGGCTGGACGCGACCCGCTGGTCCAGCCCTTGCGGCACGACATCACCCGCATCCAGCGCGGGCTCGACGAGCTCCTGCGCTACTGGCGCCCGACGCCCGGCCCGGGGCCCACGCCCGAGGCGGCCGCGCGGAGCTGCGGCGCCTGCGGCGTGCGCACGGCGCTGGACCTGTTGCGCCGGCACCGCGGGGACGCGGCGCCCGACACGGTGGCCGAGTACGTCGCGTACTTCGGCGCCACCGACCCGGCGCCGCCCGACGGGATGGACCCGCGGGCCTACGAGGCGCTCGGCGCAGCGGTCCGGGCCGCCAAGGACGAGGGCGTGACGGTCATCGCCGGCGACCGCGCCCTGGCCTCGGACGACGCCCACTGGATCGGCGGCCTGAGCGGCCTCGGCCCGACCTTCAGCCGCGTGGCCGTGGACAACAACGGCACGCAGCTGCGCGACATGGACCTCGCCTTGCTGTTGCCGGACCACACGCGGGTCATCAGCTATGCGGTGCAGCCCGCCGGCTACCACGTGAGCGCCGACGGCCGGCGGCTGACGTGGACCGATCCGCCGTGGAGCATCGACGGGGTCACGCTGAGCATGGCCATCGACGTGCTGGGCTCGGCCCCGGCCACGCTCGACCTGCCGCGCCTCGAGGCCCGGCTGCAGTGCTTCCGCGGGCGCACGCGGCACTTGACGCTGCCGGACCCTGCGGCCGTCACTGCGACGCTCGGGCTCGTCGACGGCTGTCGGCCGTCGCCGACCGACGACCCCGCCGACCCGCCGACGCCCGGCCTGCCGCCCGACCCGCCGACGCCCGGCCCGCCGCCCCCCACGCGGCCGGCGGGCGGCGCCACCGTCACGCCGTGGCCGTCGCGCACGCCGTGGCCGACGCCGACGCGCGGGCCGCCCGCCACCCCGGGGCGCCGACCGGGCGTGGCCTTCCTGCCGCTGGCCGTGCGCGACCCGTGCGGCGCCGGCGTCCGGCCCGCCGACGTCGCGCTCGTGCTCGACACGTCGACGAGCATGCGCGGCGCCAACCTGGCCGCCGCCGTCGGCGCGGCGCGGGCGGTGGCAGACGTCCTCGGTGCGGGCGGCGGGCGCGCGACGCCGCCCCACCGGCTGGCGCTCGTGCAGTTCCACCTGGCCGCCAGCGTGCTGGTGCCGCCGACGACGGCGCTCGACACCGTGCGGGCACGGCTCGACGACCTGGCGGCGCGGCCCGACGCCTATCTGGCGGCCGGCACGCGCATCGACCTCGGCCTGGCCGCGGCCCGCGACGTCCTGGCGGCGCACCCGCGGCCGGCCGCGCGGCCGATCGTCGTCGTGCTGACCGACGGCGTGCTGCCCGAGAGCCTGTACGAGGCCGCGCTCGAGGTCGCGCGCGACGCGCGCGAAGGGCACGGCGCAGCGATCTACACGGTCGGGCTGGGCACGCTGTTCGACGCGCGGCTGCTGGAGGCGGTGGCGGGCCGCCCCGAGCGCTTCGCCCCGGTCGTCGAGCCGGCAGCCCTGGCCGGGGTCATGCGCGGGATGGCGCAGGCCGCGGTGTGCGAGGATGACGGCGGGGCGCCGTAAGGGGGTGGCGCGCCGGTCGTGCGCTGCACCGATCACGGGGCGCCGCGCGGCGGATGACGGCCGCTACCGCAGGTACTCGCGAAGCTTGTTGCTGCGGGTCGGGTGCCGGAGCCGGCGGATGGCCTTGGTCTCGATCTGGCGCACGCGCTCCCGGGTGACGCCGAGCTTCTCGCCGACCTCTTCGAGCGTGCACGGCGTGTCGTCGACGAGGCCGAAGCGCCAGATCAACACCTGCTGCTCGCGCTCGGTGAGGTTGCTGATGGCGTCCTCGAGCGCCTCGCGCAGCAGCTCGCGGTTGGCGTGCTCGTTGGGCTCGGGGCTCTCCTTGTCGGAGATCAGGTCGATGTACTCCGAGTCCGCTTCCTCGCCGACGGGGCGGTCCATCGAGACCGGGCTGCGCGCGATCTGCAGGATTTGCTCGACGCGCTGCGGCGGCAGGCCGACCTCGGCGGCGATCTCGTCGGCCGACGGCTTGCGTCCGCCGAGGTCCTGCTCGAGGTTGCGCGAGGCCGTCATGACCTTGGCGATCAGCTCGCTCATGTGCACCGGCACGCGGATGGTGCGCGCCTGGTCGGCCAACGCCCGGGTCACCGACTGCCGGATCCACCACGTGGCGTAGGTGCTGAACTTCAGCCCGCGGCGCCAGTCGAACTTCTCGGCCGCCTTCATCAGGCCGAGGTTGCCTTCCTGGATCAAGTCGGTGAACGGCACGCCGTGGTTCATGTACTTCTTGGCGATGTGCACGACCAGCCGGAGGTTGGCGCTGTGGAGGCGGTGGCGGGCGTTGTCGCCGTCGGCCACCTGCTGCCACAGCACGTGCTGCTCGGCATCGGACATCCGTGCCCGTTGGGCGGGGTCGTCGAGGCGCAGGCGCGCCTTGCGTCCTTGCTCGAACAGGCGCGCGAGGTCGTGCTCGTCCTGGGCGGTCAGGAGGGGGATGCTGCCGATCTCGCGCAGGTACAGGCTGATGGTGTCGTCGCTGTCGCTGGTGCCGTCGAGCGGCTGGGTGCGCCGGCCGCGGTCGCTGGCCAGGGCCTCGAGCGACACCGGCACGTCGTCGTCGGCATCCTCCCGCAGCACGACGCCCACCTCCAACAGGCCGGCGTAGACGGCGTCGACGAACTCTTCGTTCATGGCGGCCTCCTCGGGGATCATGCCGGCGATGTCGTCCGGCGTGACATAGCCCTGCCGACCCGAGATGGCCACCAGCTTGTCGACGGTCCGCTGTATCTCGCTGAGGGTCGTACTTTCCATGCCGTTTTCGAGCTGAGGCACCGAAGGAAGCAAACCAAGTGTAGCTCAGGCAGGGGCACTGTCAAACCATTCCGCGCGCCGGAGCCGGCGGCCGGCGCGGGCCGGCGCGGGCAGGGCGCGAGGGGGCTTCCGGTCGATATGCTATACTGTCGGCCAGAGGCGCGGCCGGTGCATCGGCTCGCCGTTCGGACCGAATGCACCGCTTCGCCGACGAGCCCATGACGCAACTCCTCCTGATCCGGCACGCGACCAACGACTGGGTGGGCAAGCGCCTGGCGGGGTGGACGCCCGGCGTGCACCTCAACGCGCACGGCCGCGCGGAGGCCGCCACCTTGGCTGCGCGGCTGCGCGACCACCCCATCGACGCCATCCACGCCAGCCCGCTCGAGCGCACGCTCGAGACGGCCGCCTTCCTGGCGCTGCCGCGCGGGCTGACCGTCCTGCCGCTGCCGGACGTCGGCGAGGTGCGGTTCGGGGCATGGACGGGACAGGCCATCGAAGACCTGCGGAAGGACCCGCTGTGGGCGGGCGTCCAGCACTACCCGAGCGTCACGCGCTTCCCCGACGGCGAGACGCTGGGCGAGGTCCAGGCGCGGGCGGTCGCCGCCCTGGGCGCGGTGGTCGACGCCGCGGGGGAGGCGGTCGGCGACCGCGAGGCCGTCGTCGCCGTGGTGTCGCACGCCGACGTCATCAAGGTCGTGCTGGCGCACTACGCCGGGGTCCACCTCGACCTGTTCCAACGGCTCGACGTCGCCCCCGCCTCGGTCAGCGTCGTGCACCTCACCGTCGACGGGCCGCGCATCGCGGGCATCAACCTCGGCGGCCCGGTGCCGCCGCCGTCGCGTGCCCCAACCACGGCGGCGGCGGGCGCCGGCACCCCCGCCGGCCCGGCCGGGCCGGGCGGATCGAGGTAGGCCATGCCAGACGAGTACGATTACGACCTCGACCCGGTGTCGTTCATCACCGTCGGCACCCAGGGGCCCGCCGGCCAACGCACGTTCTTCCTGCAGGCGGCGCGGCAGCGGGACGTCGTTTCCATCATCATCGAGAAAGAGCATGCGATTGCCCTCGCAGTCAACTTGAGTCAGCTCATCGACGACCTGGCTCAGCACGATCCGGGCCACGCCTCGGACCTCGCGCCGGTGCCGGGCAGCATGGCGCTGATCGACCCGGTGACGGCGGCGTTCCGGGCCGACAGCATCGGGGTCGGGATCGACACGCAGCGGCACATGATCGTCTTGGTGGTGGGCGAGCTGGTCGACGAGGAGGCCGAGGCGACGGCGCGGCGCGCGCGATTGGTGGCGTCGTACGCGCAGATCCTGACGCTGGCACGGCACGCGGCCGAGATCGTGCAGCAGGGGCGGCCGATCTGCCCGCTGTGCGGCGAGCCGATCGAGCCGGGTGGGCACTTCTGCCCGCCGCGCAACGGGCATCCCAAGCCGCCGGGGCGCTAGGGCGGCGTGCCGACGATGGCCGATCGGGGCCCCGAGGACGTCGACGAGACCTGCGCGCTGCTGGCCGACGGCGACCTGGTGTTGGTTCAGAGCCTGCCGTGGAGCTCGAACGGCACGTGGCTGGCAAGCGTGAGCGACGGCGAGCGGGGGGTGTACGCGGTGTACAAGCCGCGCCGGGCCGAGCGGCCGCTGTGGGATTTTCCGACGGGGACGCTCTGCCTGCGGGAAATGTCGGCGTTCGTCATCAGCCACGCGCTGGGGTGGGACCTGGTCCCGCCGACGGTGCTGCGCGACGGGCCGTACGGGCCGGGGTCGGTGCAGCGCTTCATCCCGCACGACCCGGAGTGCCACTTCCTGGCGATGGTGGACCCCGACCCGGTGTTCACGCGGCGCGTGGCGGCCTTCGACGTGGTGATCAACAACGCGGACCGCAAGAGCGGGCACGTGCTCCGGGCGGCCGACGGGCGCCTGTGGGCCATCGACCACGGCATCGCGCTGCACACCCAGCCAAAGCTGCGGACGGTGATCTGGGAGCACGCGGGCGAGCCGGTGCCGGCCGACATCCTCGACGACCTGGCGGGGCTGGTGGTGGCGCTGGGCGGCAGCGATCCGCGGATGGCGGCGGGCGACGGGGGCGAAGCCGGCGACGGGTCCGGCGGCGACGTTGCCGGGGACGAAGCCGGCGGGTCGGGGGCTGGGAGGGGCGGCGCCGGACCGGGCCTGCGCGCGGCGCTGTCGGACCTCCTGTCGCCCGGCGAGATCGGGGCGTTGCGGACGCGGGCGCGCCGGCTGGTGCGCCAGGGGGTGTTCCCCGGCGCGGACCCCCGGCAGCGGATGATCCCGTGGCCGCCGGTGTGATGGGGTGATGCGTTGAGGCGGCGGCACGCGCCGAAGCGGCGGACCGATGGATGACGTCGTGGTCTCGCCGGACCTGACGATCCCGGGGGGGGAGCTGGCGCTGCGCTTCTCGCGCAGCGGGGGGCCGGGCGGACAGCACGTCAACGTGACGGCCTCGCGGGTGGAGCTCCTCTGGGACGTGGCGGGCTCGGGAGCGCTGACGGACGACCAGCGGGAACGCCTGCTTTCGGCCCTGGCGAGCCGGCTGGACGGTACGGGAGTGCTGCGGATCGTGGTCGAGGACACGCGCAGCCAGCACGAGAACCGGGCGCGGGCGATGGCGCGGCTGGCGACGGTGGTGGCGGCGGCGCTGCGCCCGCGCAAGCCGCGCCGCCCGACGCGGCCGTCGGCGGCCGCGCGCGAGGAGCGCCTCGCCGCCAAGCGCCGCCGCGGCGAGATCAAGCGGTCGCGCCGCGCGTCGCCGGGAGGCGGCGACGCGGGATGAGGGGGTGCGCGGCGGGCCGCGCCGTGGCCGTCGCCATCCCTTGCCCACCAGCCGCCGACCGGGGCGGTCGGCAGTCGTCCGGCGTCGCCCGGGGCAAGAGATGCCGCAAGGGCTGTCCCTGCGCCCGGCGATCCCCCGACCGGCGAATCTGCCCGCCCGGGAGCCCGCCACCCGACCGGCCCTATCCCCCGCGTGCGTCACGCTCCACGAGCACCGTCACCGGCCCGTCATTGACGAGCTCGACGTCCATCATGGCGCCGAACACGCCCGTGGGGGCGCGGAAGCCAGCCGACCGCAGGCGCGCCACGAAGTGCAGGTACAGCGCCTCGGCCGTGGCCGGGTCGGCGGCGAGCGTGAAGTCCGGGCGGCGGCCGCGGCGCGCGTCGCCGTAGAGCGTGAACTGGCTGACCACCAGAACGTCGCCGCCGACATCGGCCAAGGCGCGGTCGAACTTGCCCGTGGCGCCCTCGAACACGCGCAGGCCGGCGACCTTGTCCGCCAGCCACGCCGCTTCGGCCGCCGTGTCGCCGCGGCGCACGCCGAGAAGGACGAGCAGGCCCGGCCCGATCTCGCCGACCGTCGCGCCGTCCACGCGCACGGCAGCGCGACGCACCCGCTGGACCAGCGCGCGCACGACGCGAGCCTTCAGCGCCGCGCCGCGCCAGGCGGCTGGCGCGCGATCTGGCGGAGGAAGTCGCGGTCGGCCGGGTCGTCGGCGTGCTGGGCGAGCACGCCGAGCTCGTCCTCGACGGCCGGTGACTTGACGGCGCCTGCCAGCGCGGCCAGCGCCTGGCGCGCGGCGGCAGCCGCAGCCCCCTGGGCCTGGCGCTGAATCGACCACAGGAAGTCGACCGCGCGCGGGCTGGCGGCCGCGATGCGCCCGGCCAGCCGCGTGGCGTGCACCGGCTTCGGCAGCGGCGGCTCGAGCAGCCGGTGGCACAGCGGCAAGAGGTCGTCGGGGTCGGCGGCGCGCCGCACGAGCTCGTCGTCGAGGCCGGCCACGGCCCGCGCCCAAAACGGGTCGGTCGGCCGCTCGGGCGCCTCGGCCAGGGCCGCCACGGCGAGGTCGCTGACCCACGGCGACGGCAGCCGCGACACGGCGTCGAGGGCGTCGCGCCAGCGGTGCTGGGCTGCCCCGTCGTCCGGCGCGGGGGGGACGAGGAGGACCTCCGCATGGCGGGCGGACGCTTCGGCGCGCGCGAGATCGGCCGCGTCGCCCAGGTCGCGCAGGACCTGCAGGGCGCCGCGCCGCGTCAACGGGTCGGGGTCGAGGGCGAGCTGCGCCACGATGGCGGCGGCCCGCGGCACCTGCTGCCCGGCGACGGCGCGCATGGCCTCGATGCGCAGCGCCGGCTCGGGGTCGCGCAGGCGCTCCATGAGCGGCTTGTGGAGGAGGTCGCGCACGGTGACGCGGGGCACGCCGTCGGGCGGCGCGGCGAGGTCGCGCAGGGCGGCCTGGCGCACCACCGGGTCGGCGTGCCGCAGCAGCATGGCGTAGGCCTCGGCCGTCTCGTCGGCCGTGCGGTCGCGGTGCAGCGCGATCCACAGCCGCGCCGCGGCGGCGCGGCTGTCCGCGGGACCGTCGAGGGCGCCGAGCACGAGGCGCCGCGTCTCGGCGTCGGCTTCGGCGCGCGGCTCGAACGGGTCGGCGGGGCCGGGCGGCGCGCCCAGGCGGGCGCCGATGTACGACAGGCCGGCCTGGACGAGGCGGGCGTCGGGCGACGTCAGCAACGTGGTCAGGATGCGGCGGCGCGCCGGCGGGGCCTCGTGTCCGATCTGGTGGTGAAGCACGTCGAGCGCGGCCTGGCGCACGGCGGGATCGTCGGCGTGCGCGGCGTCGAGGACCTTGGGCAAGAGGCCGTCGTGCCGGCGGGCAGGATCCCGTGCGAGGGTGGCCAAGGCGCGCAGCCGGCGCTCGCCGCCGGCGTCGAGGTCGTCGGCCAGCCCGAGCTCGGCACCGCCGCCCTCGAGGCGCAGCGTCACCTCGGCCGCCAGGCGGCGCTCGTCGGCGTGGGGGGCGACCATGGCGGCGCGCAGGAGCGGCGCGAGGGTGGGGCGGACGCGTTCGAGGGCGTCGGCGGGCAGCTCGGCGACGGCGCGCAACGCGGCGGCATGCACGTCGGCGCGCGGCACGGCAAACAGGACCTCGAGGCTGCGCAACGGGTTGCCGGGCACGGCGGGCCCGAGCCCGGCCGCGAGCCGGACGAGGCCGCGGGTGGCGGCGGCGCGGACGGTCTCGGCACGGTCGCCGAGGCCGTGCTCGAAGCCGGCCTTGAGGCGGGCGCTGGCCTGGTTCCAGCCGGGATCGTCGCGCATGGCGTCGGCCAGCATGCCGAGGATGGTGCCGCGCGCGAGCGGCCCGGCCTGGCCGGCGACGAGCAGGAGATCGGCGACGACGACCGGCGTGGCCGCCCCGGAGAGCTCGGCCAGCGGCTGGCCGTCGAGGTAGCGGGCGATGGCGACGGGGCGCAGGCAGTCGGCGAGCGCAGCGGGGTCGAGGCCGGCGTCGGGGAGCGCGACGACGGCATACGGCGCGGCGCTCCCTTCGGCGGGGCCGCCGCGTGTGGAGGCCGATGTTGCCGGCAGGTCCGCGCCGGCGCGGGGGTCCGGCGGCGGAGCGGCGGGCACGAGCACGCGCGCGCCGGGCAGGAGCCACGCCGGCGCGCCGGCGCCGTGAGGCACCGGGAAGCCGAGCTCGGGGAACGCGGCGCCGCCGGGCAGCACGACGGGGGCGGAGCAGTCGACCCACTCGTCGACGCGGAACGCCAGCGCGGTCAGCTCGCGGGCGCCGCCGACGGTGGCCAGCCGCTCGAGGAGCTCGAGCCAGCCGATGAGGCGTTGTCGGTCGGATGAGGACGGCATCGCGGGGGCCTCCGTTCGTGCGCGGCGGGCGGTGGCGAATTATAGGCGGTGGGGGTGGACGGTGCGGGTGGCGGGGGGGAGAGGGCCTTCCCGCCGCTCGCGTCGCGGCGTCGACCTCGGGTATCATCCCCGGCGTGACCGAACCGACCCGCGAGGCTCCCAGCACCGCCGAACCCGCGCCGGACCCCCTGCGCAGCGTCTACACCACCAACCTGGCCGGCATCTTCCACCAGCTCGGCATCAGCCTCGTCGTGTCGACGTACCAGGCCGGCAAGGTGATCCTGGTGCGCCAGGACGGCGGCGCGCTCAACACGCACTTCCGCACCTTCGACAAGCCCATGGGCATCGCCGCCGACCGCCGGCGGCTGGCGCTGGGCAGCGCGCGCGCCGTATGGATGCTGCGCAACATGCCGGCCGTGGCGCGCAAGCTCGACCCGCCCGGCAAGCACGACGCCTGCTTCCTGCCGCGCCAGGTGCACGTGACCGGCGACATCGACGTGCACGAGATGGCGTACGACGCGGGCGACGACCTCTGGATCGTCAACACCCGCTTCTCGTGCCTCTGCACGCTCGACGTCGACCACAGCTTCACGCCGCGCTGGCGCCCGCCGTTCGTCACGGCCTATGCGCCCGAAGACCGCTGCCACCTGAACGGGCTGGCGATGGTCGACGGCCGGCCGAGGTACGTCACGGCGCTGGGGACGACGGACACGCCGGGCGGCTGGCGCGCCAACAAGGCCCGCGGCGGCATCCTCATGGATGTCGCGTCGTGCGAGATCCTGCTGCGCGGCCTCTCGATGCCGCACTCCCCGCGCTGGTACCACGACAAGCTGTACTTCCTGGAGTCCGGCGAGGGCAGCCTGGCGCGCTACGACTCTGCGGCGCGCACGTGGGTCACGCTGGCCCAGCTCCCCGGCTTCACCCGCGGGCTCGACTTCTGGGGGCCGCTGGCGTTCATCGGCCTCTCCAAAGTACGCGAGTCGGCCGTCTTCAGCGGCATCCCGCTCGTCGAGCGCCTGGAGGAGCGCACGTGCGGGGTGTGGGTGGTGGACCTGCGCACCGGGCAGACGGTGGGCTTCCTGCGCTTCGAGGAGGGCGTGCAGGAGATCTTCGCCGTCCAGGTGCTGCCCGGCATCCGGTTCCCCGAGATCCTGGAGCTCCACGACCCCAAGCTCGCCAACGCCTATGTCCTGCCGGACGCGGCGCTGTCCGAGGTGCCGCCCGAGCAGCGTGAACCGGCCTCGGACAGCCCCGTCGCCCCGTCGCCGGGCGCCCTGACCGGCGCGCCCGACCCCTTCGTCGCAGCCTACGACCGCGGCATCGCGCTGCGCGATCGCGACAACTTCGAGGGCGCGGTCGCCGCGTTCCACGAGGCCGTCGGCATCCGCGGCGACAACGCCGACGCGTGGAACGACCTGGCCAACGCGTGCGCGGCGCTCAACCGGCTGGACGAGGCGATCGCGCATTACGAGCGCGCAATCGCGCTGCGCCCGGGCTTTGCCGTCGCCCACATGAACCTCGGCATGGTCCTCATGCGCACCGGCGACCTGCCGCGCGGGCTGGCGGAGTTCGAGTGGCGCTGGCGCACGCCCGGCTTCCTGCCCTTCCAGTGCCCCCAGCCGCAGTGGGCAGGCGAGGACATCGCCGGCAAGTCGCTCCTGGTCCACACCGAACAGGGCGCCGGCGACGCGATCCAGTTCGTCCGCTTCCTGCCGCAGCTCGCCGCGCGCGCGCGCCGCCTCGTCCTGGTCGCGCCCGAGCCGCTGCTGCGCCTGTTCGCGTCGGCCGATGGCCATGACGTCCTGCGCGCGACGGGCGAGATCCCGATGTCGGAGTTCGACGTGTTCACGCCGCTGATGAGCGCACCGCGCCACCTCGGCATCACCATCGACACCATCCCGGCGCCGATCCCGTACCTCGCGCCGCCGGCGATCCATCCGCTGCGGCTGGATGCGCTCCGGCCGGGCCCCGGCCGTGCCGACCGCCGGCCGAAGATCGGCCTGGTGTGGGCCGGAAGCCCGACGCAGGGCAACGACCGCAACCGCTCGACCCACATCGAGGCGCTGGCGCCGATCCTCGACGTGCCGGGGGTCGACTTCTT
>WBZR01004465.1_pt1 | contig 11431 bp, 11 predicted proteins | sample 5204231 | NCBI WGS metagenome assembly WBZR01 (sample SAMN12412403, study PRJNA552823) | activated sludge metagenome | isolation source: activated sludge from anammox sidestream of wastewater treatment plant... | place: USA: Virginia | collected 2017-08
CATTGCCGATCCAGCCTTTCAGGGAGATGCCGGTGGGCTCGCCCAGGATGATGCCGGCGCCGAACCCGTCGGACTGGGCCGCGGCACCGAGCCAGGATGACAGGAAGAGCACGGGGAGCAGGTGCCTCATGGGAAAGTGACGTAAGGCGGTCCGTTCGCTATTGGGCATGGGTGGGAATGATGAGCACGGGGAAGCGGTTGGCGCGCAACACGTCGTCCGAGGTGCTGCCCAGGAATGCCTTGGCCAGTCCGCGGCGGCCATGGGTGCCCATCACGATCAGGTCGGCCCCGACGCGGCCGGCTTCCTGCAGGATGGTCTCCACCGTTGGCCCCAGCACCATGATGGGCCGGACATCCACGCCATCCCGGGCCAGTTGCGCGACCAGGAGGTGGAGCTTGGTCCGTTCTTCCTTCAGGATCTCGGCCCGTTCATCGCGGATGTATTGGGGGCCCGGTTCGTACCCCACGAAATCGGGATCGGGTGCTGCCACATGCAGCAGCCACAACCGGGCGCCCAGGGCCTTGGCCATGTCGCTGGCGTGCTGCACCACGCGGGAGGTGTCCCCCTTGAGTTCCAGGGCGGCAAGGATGTTTTTCATGGATACCGGGGTTTGCGTAAAGGTAGCGCCGGGGTGATGAACGCGAAATGGCGGCCGATGCCGCCATTTCGCGTTGGTTGAAAGGCCCGATCAGGCCATCTCGTGCTCTTCCTCGGGCTGAAGCACAAGCCGGTCATAATGCTGCTTGCGCAGTTTGCCGCTGCTTTGGAAGAACCACTCCCGCAAGCCGTAATGGTAACCCCGGCGCAGTCCACTGTGATGCGTGCCGAGCATCTTCTTCTTGCCGCTGAGCTTTTGGAGCGTACGGGTGAGGAAGGCCTCCACCTCCGCATGCGAAAGTTGCGGCTTGTGCTTGGCCGCCCAGGCGGACACATGCGTCAGCAGTTCCTCCTTCGGCATCAGGCGGCCGGTCTTTTGGATGGCTTCAATCACGGCGTTGTCCCATTCATTCAAGGGACGCTCCTTGCGCTCGCGCTTCTTGGGGCGGCCTGGTTTGCCGGGCTTCTTCGTGGCGGCTACCGGGTGCTTGCGCGGACGGCCTGGACCCCGTTTGGTTGCTGCACGGGCCTCCCCGGCATCGCCGTCGGCGCCTGCATCGCCTTCAACATCGCCACGTTGGGCCTTCAGGTCGGCGATCGCACTCTTCACTTGGTCCAATTGGAAGTTCAGCCGCCGCCGCTCATTCCGGTAATGGTTCAGCAGCTCATCGATGTTTTTTACACTTAAAAGCCTTTTGGCCATTGGAGCAGAAATTTGGTTGGTTTGAGAATGTGCGCCAAAATTACGGCGCAATTAATTCTTCTTAGCTGCAATACAACTGCCTTGTTCACAATAATTTGTGAAGGTTGGATTCATTGTACCCGGATCATCCGGTCCCCGCGGCCCGCGTGCAATTCGCCGATCGGCTTGGCCTGGGTGCCGAAATGCTCGCTCAGTGATACTATTTTATCGACCAACCCTGGTTTGCAAGCGATAAGCAATCCCCCACTGGTCTGCGGGTCGCATAACGTGATGATGATTTTCATGTTGGCCGTGCCATCGAAATGTGGAGCGCAGCTTTTCCAATTCCTGAGCGTCGCGTCGGGATAGCAAGTTTCTTCCAGGTAGGCCGTGATCTCGGGGATCAAGGGAATGTCCGCCAGGCGTATCGTGGCGGCCACGTTGCTGCCGGCGCACATTTCGCCCAAATGCCCCAGCAGCCCGAAGCCGGTCACGTCGGTTAGTGCGTGTACGCCCTCCAAGCGCCCCAGTTCGCTGCCGAGCGCGTTGGGGGTCACCATCAGGTCGCGGGCGATATGGCGGTGTTCCGGTTTCAGCTTGCCGCGTTTGCCGGCGGTGGCCAGGATGCCGATGCCCAAGGGCTTGGTGAGCAACAGGACATCCCCGGCGCGGGCGGTGTCGTTGCGTTTGAGATGTTCCAAACGGACCTCGCCGGTGACGGCCAGGCCGAAGAAGGGTTCGGGTGAATCGATGGTGTGGCCTCCGGCCAAGGGGATGCCGGCATCATGGCAGGCCTGCCTGCCGCCGTCCACCACCCGCCCGGCCAGCTCCGCGCCCAGCTTCTCCAAGGGCCACCCCAGGATGGCCACGGCCAGCAGGGGCGTGCCGCCCATGGCATACACGTCGCCGATGGCGTTGGTGGCGGCAATGCGGCCAAAGTCGAAGGCATCGTCCACGATGGGGGTGAAGAAGTCGGTGGTGCTGATCACCGCCCGCCCGTCGCCCAGGTCATACACCGCCGCATCGTCCCGGCTGCCATAGCCCACCAGCAACCGGGGGTCGGGCAAGGTGCCCATGTTGCTGGCCAAGATCCTTTCCAGGTCGGCGGGCGCGATCTTGCATCCGCATCCGCCACCGTGGCTAAACTGGGTCAACCGGATGGTCGTCTGCCCGGGCATGTGCATGTTCGATGAGTTGGTCGATGATGGCCTCCTGCACCAGGTCCTCGGCATGGATGGTGCGGGTACGGCTTGGGTCCCTGGTGGCGAGGCCCCGCGCGTAGGTCTTGTCGTAATAGGTGAGGGTGATCCGTGCCACCGTGTGCAGGTCACCGTTGTCCAGGGCCTCCAGCGCGGACTGGGCATGTTGGGGTCCCAGCCGTTTTTGGATGCGCTGGATGGCGGCCGCCAGTTCCCCGGCGGGGAGTTGGCCATATTCCTTCACCAGCCGCTCCACGCGTACCTGTTGCGGCAGGTCCACAAACAGGACGGGGGCGGAGCGCATCCGTGCGAAGAAGGCATCGGGGATCTTGGCCCGGCCCACCAGCATGCTCTCATCCTCCACCCAGATGGCCTGCCGGGGATCCATGCGGTGCAGCTTGTCCCAGATCAGGTTCTCGAATTGCTCGGTGCTGGGCTGCGGCGGTTCTCCGATGCCCCCGAAGGCCGATCCCTTGTGGCGGGCCAGGCCCTCCAGGTCCACTACCTGGCAACCTTTGGCCTGCAAGCACCTCAAGAGCATGGTCTTGCCGGTCCCCGTGAACCCGCCGACCACCTGCAGCCTCCACGGCTGGCTGAACGAGTTGATCACGTGGTGGCGGAATGCCTTGTAGCCTTGCCGCAGGACCGCCACTTCCAGTCCGCCCGTCTTTTCCAGCAGCCAGGCCATGCTCGCGCTTCGTTCGCCGCCGCGCCAGCAGTGTAAGCCCACCCGTCCGCCGGGAGCCAATGCCTGCACTTGCTCCACCAGGCCCGCCAACTTCGGCCCCACCAGGCGCAGCCCTTCCAGCAACGCCTCCTGTCGGCCCGTTTGCTTGTACAAGGTGCCCACCACGGCCCGTTCACCATCGGAGAACAAAGGGAGGTTGAAGGCACCGGGAATATGGCCCTGTGCGAATTCACCGGGAGACCGCACATCGATCAAGGGCAGCCCCGCCGCCAGAAAGTCTTCAATACCCAGGATGGTCGGCACGCCACGAAATTACTTGGTGTGGGTGGAACGAGCGGGCCGCATTGGGACACAAGTTTCACCGTTCATCCCCCATTTCCCGGCCCAGGCTGCCGATCATACGGCAAGGTCCCTTGTACGCGCCGAAAGGACATTGCAACAAGGCGGCGTTGCAGGGGGAATGGCGCGGCCGCGATGCCCTATCGCGGGTTTTTGTAGTTGTCCATCACCTCTTCCCGCTTCACCCCGCCGTCCGCCATGCCCGGCACCAGCATGTCCAGCCACCGGGGATTGGTCAGCTCGCCCGGCATGTCCGAGGTGAGCAGCGTCCAGCAGGTGGTGGAGCGCTCGGGTTGGTAGAAGACGAAACGGCGGTCGGAGTATTTGGAGGCGCGGTAGTAGTGCCAGATCATATAGGGCACCGCTTGCGTTTCCTGGCTCCGGTCCACCACCGTGTTGGGCGCACCGTAGCGCAGGTAGATGTACCCTTGGTCGCTTTGGTAGCCGCGCATGTTGCGGCAGCCGAACTTCCGGTTGGCGTAGTTCACCGCTTCCAGGTACTGCGCCCAGGCCGCCTTGGGGTCGGCGGGGTTGCGGTTGTACCAGAAGGTATACATCAACTGCCGCATCAGGTCAGGGCGTTGGTCCTTGGCGCGGTCGTCGATCATTTTGCGTTCCAGTTCATCGGCGATGGGCCGCATGGACCGCAGGTACTCGGCCAAGGTGTCGGGGTCCGTAAAGGCATCGGTGAAGTTGGGCCCGAGCTCGCCGCCGACAAGCTTGTCCGGCTCCAGGACCATGGGGTTGTTCCGTTGGAAGAACTGCGTGCGCCGCTGCACCACCGAATCCTGCCTGTCATGCAGTTCCAAGGCCAGCAGGTAGTTGCCGCTGGGCAGGTGGCCGATGCCGAATTCCACGGCGGCGGGCACCACCGTGTCCGCCTTCATGCGCTGCACATGCCTAAAGTGGCCCACCACCTGTCCGCTCTCGTAATCCTCGATCTGCGTGACCAGGAGGAAGGCACCGTCGGGGCCGAAGTGTTTCAGCGTTCCATACACCTCGGCATAGGAGCCCAGCTTGTCCGTTTCCTGCGGGAAGTAGGTGCCGGGGAAGGGGTGAACCTGCCCGGTACCGCCGGGCGGCACGGTGAACAGGATGTCGGAAAAGGTCATTTCGTCACCGCGGTCGGGGATCACCAGGGGAAGGTTGACGTAGGTGCGTGCGGTGTCGGCCAGGTTGGCGTCGTGCAGTTCCACAGTGATGGCATACTCGCCCGGCGGCAGCAGGAAATGGGCCTGGTAGGTGAAGTCGCCTTGCAAGGTGTCCGCCCGGTCGGGCGAGGCGATGCGCTCCTTGCGGAAGTCCACGATGCTGTCCCCGCGCTCGATCAAGGTGAGGGCATCCACCAGGGCATGTTGGAACCCGCGGTCGTCCATGGTCCAAAGCACGGTGCCGCCCAGCACGGCGATGTTCACGTCCACCCGTTCGCCCTTGCCGGGCTCGTGGAAACGCTTGGTCTCCACCACGGCATCCAGCCGCGTTTGTGCCCAGGTGCCCACGGGCAGCAGGCAGGCGGCCATCAACAGGGATCTGCAGGTCGTCATGCCTCAAAGTTACTGTGGGGCCCGGTAGAAGGCACGTGGTGCGGCCTGCGGATCCGGGCATCGTTGGCGGTGGGCCTGGGACCGGTTTGATCGGCCGATGGTGCGGCATGCTGCGATCCCGGCAACGGTTCCCACGCAGTCCGTACCGGTCTGTCCGCCGGGCTACTTTCGCGCCGCCGCTTCCCCCATGCGCCACCGCCTATATATCGACGATGCCCGGCAACGGGTCCGCCTGGGGCACCCGTGGATCTTCGACAACCAGGTGAGGCGCGTCGAAGGGTCGCCGCAGCCGGGCGAGGTGGTGCAGGTCTTTGATGTGCGCAAGGGGCCGCTGGGCCAAGGGTATTTCAACCCGCATTCGAAGATCCGCGTGCGCATGCTCACCAAAGACCTCGATGAGGCGGTGGATGCGGCCTTTTTCCGGCGGAAGGTGCAGGCGGCCTGGGACCTGCGGGTGCGCTTGGGGCAACCGGAAAGCTGCCGCGTGGTCTTCGGCGAGGCCGACGGCCTGCCTGCTCTGGTGGTGGACAAATTCAACGACGTGCTGGTGGTGCAGACCTTGGCGCTGGGGATGGACCGCTTCAAGGCGGAAGTGGTGCAGGCGCTGAACGAGGTGCTGTCGCCCCGTGGCATCTATGAGCGCAATGATGTGCCGGTGCGGGAGAAGGAGGGGCTCGGGCAGGTAAAGGGGTTCATCGGCGGGGCGTTCGACACCGGTCTGGAGATCATGGAGAACGGGTTGCGCTTCGCCGTGGACGTGGCGCAAGGGCAGAAGACGGGGCATTTCCTGGACCAGCGGCTGAACCACGCGGCGTTGGAACATGTGGCGAAAGGGGCCCGTGTGCTGGACTGCTTCACGCACACCGGCGGCTTTGCCCTGCATGCGGCGCAATACGGGGCCCGGGAAGTGCTGGGCCTGGACATCAGTGGGGAGGCCGTGGCCCAGGCGCGGGCCAACGCGGTGTTGAACGGCCTCGACGGCATTTGCACGTTCCGGGCGGAGAACGTATTCGACCATCTCTCCAGGCCCACGGCTCCCGGGAAGGGTTGGGACGTGATCGTGCTGGACCCGCCGGCCTTTGCCAAGAGCCGTTCGGCGCTGGAGGGTGCCATCAGGGGCTACAAGGAGATCAACCTGCGGGCGATCAAGGCGCTGCCACCGGGCGGCTTCCTGGTGTCCTGTTCCTGCTCGCAGCACATGGTGCCCGACCTGTTCCGCAGGACCATCGCCGATGCCGCGCGCGACGCGCACCGCGAATTGCGGGAGGTATTCAGCGGCGGGCAGCCGCCGGACCACCCGGTACACTGGTCCATCCCGGAAACGCACTACCTGAAGTGCTTGATCCTGCAAGTGCTGTAGGACTGGGCCGGTTCAGGCCGCCGAGGGGCCGGGGTCCGCTTTGGTCGTTTTCACCTTGCGGCGGCGCAGGGCCAGGCGGATGCGCTTCTCCTTGGGCCACCGCTTTTCCTCGCCCAGGATGAACCCCCAGGGCTTGAGGGTGGGGATCTCGTCGAACACCAGCTTCATCATCCCGGTGATGGGGATGGCCAGGATCAGGCCCATGAAGCCCCACAGCGATCCCCAGGCGATCAGCGCGATCATGCTGGCCAGGGGGTTGATGCTGACGCTGGAGCCCACGATCTTGGGCGTCACGAGATTGTTGTCCAGGAATTGGGTGAAGGCGATCACGGCCACCACGCCCACGGCCACCATGACCGAGTCCTTGGTGAGCAGGGCGATCAGCACGGGGAACAGCGCGCCGAGCCATGGTCCCACGTAGGGGATCACGTTGAGCAGGGCGGCCGTGGCGGCCAGCAGGATGGCATACGGCAGGCCCAGCGCCAGGAAGCCGATGGCATCCAGCACGCCGATGAAGGCCATGACGATGATCACCCCTTTGAGCCACTTGCGCGAGAGGTGCGCGATGTTTTCCACCACGCGTACCACCGCTCCGTCGCGGTTGCTCCCCAGCTGGGTGAAGAAAGCGCGGAAGCGCCCCTTCATCAGCAGCAGGAAGAACGTGATGATGGGGATGATCACCGCCGTGCCCAGGACCGATCCGGTGGCGGTGAACAGGTTCATGGCCATGGCGCCCGCGCGGTCGGTGAAGGCGGTAAGCTCCTTGTTCAGCCATTCGATCTGTTGGCCTTGGCTGATGTTAAAGCGTTGTTCCACGAACTCCTGGCCCTGCTGGATGCGGGCCATGAAGGCGGACTGCAGGGCGGGCAGGTCCTTGCCGAAATGGGCGTACTGCCACCCCAGGAATCCCAGCACGCCGAATAATACCAGCACCAGCAACAGGAAACTGGCGCTTGCCGCCAGCCCAAGCGGCCAGCCCCAGCGCTCCAGGCGTTGGCACACGGGGAGCAACAGGAAGCTGAAGATCCCCGCCACGAAGAGCAGGATGAAAAGATCACGCGCCAGATAGAGGATGGCCACGGTACCGACCAAGGCCAGCACCACCAGCACATAGCGCAACAGGGGATCGGTGATCCGTCCAGGGCCCGGCAGGCCCGCGTGGTGGGCGGGTCGGTCCTCCATGTCAATCACCATCTTGTTCCGCATGCCGTGCCCGGCGTTCCCTCCAGAACGCCCTGGCCCGGCCCATGCTGATGCCCACTTCGTGGCCGATGTCGGCCCATGACACGTTTTCCAAGGTTTTCAACAGCGACGGCGCCGCCCAGCCCAAGGCCATCAGGCCGGCCCGCTTGGCCCAGCTTCCCTGGTTGGCGCCCAGGGCCAGTTTGAGCCCGCCCAGCAGGCCTTCCCGCACGAAACCTCCGCCTTTTGTGCCTTTGTGCCACAGGCCGGCAAAGGCACCCCGCAGCGCATTGGCCGCCATCTCCCGACGGAAGTCCTGTTCCGCCAACTGCCCCAAGTGTGCCTGTAGGCGGTCGGCATGGCCGTCGCGCAAGGCCGTCAAGCGCTGCCGTTCAGCCTCCACGGCCCGCAGGTCGGCAAAGCGCTTAGGCTTCCTCGTCATCGTACAGGGAATTGATCAACCGCAGCGTGATCAACCGCCGTGCCTTCGGGCCGATCACGAAATGGGCCAGCAACAGCAGGACGATGTACATGCCCGCCACCGTGAGCAGGCCCCACGCCAGGCCATTCATCAGGTTTCCCAGCCAGACCGCCAAGGCCAAGCTGGCGAAGATCACGATCATCACCACCGCCACGGACGTGAGCAGGACCTGCAGCAGGAGACCTGCCGCGTGGCCCGCCTTTTCGTAGGCACGCAGCGTGAACAACCGCTTTTGCGCGTCCCACCATCCTTGCGCATCCGTGGACATGGAAAGGAAGAACTCCGCCACGTCCGGGCCTGTCCCGTTATCCGTGTCGTGCATTTCCCCTTCGTGGTCGCCGGTGGCCGCCATGGTTGCCGAAAGTATGGAATGGTCCTGCCCGGGCAACCGGGCGGGACCATTCCTTGCCGTTTCAGTTGTTGATCACCTGGTCCGCCGTGTGCCGCGAGGACGATGCGGAAGCCGTGTGTCCATCACCCTTGATGTCGCGTTTGATGCGCTCCTTCAGGTCGGCCCCCTCCTCGGCCATGAATTGCAGGAAGTCCTTGATGTCTTCCTTGGTCATGTGTGCACGTTCCACGAACCGGTTCTTCGCCTTCCGCCATTTTTCAAAGCCGCTGTCCAGCAGCTCGTCCAGTTCGTCCTTGAAATGCTCCCCCTTTTTCCTGAGGATCTCACGTGTTTCCTTGCCCGACCGTGGTGCCAACAACACCCCGACCGCCGCGCCTGCGGCAAAGCCGAGCAGGACGCCCAACAACGTTTTTCCGGTGCTCATGATCTTTTGGGTTTTGCCGGAAGGCACGAAAATCCATGCCACCGTTTGGCACCGTTCAGTCTGTCAGGCCAACGGGCAATGGCGGGGGAAAAAATTCTTCCGCCGTATTGCTGATCGGGGACAAGATGCCCCACCGGCCGATCCCGGCGCGACGGCAAAAGATGCCAGGCGCAGCAGGCGGTTTCCCGGGGTCAATCCCTGGGGGCCTTGGCCATGGAGGGATTGGCGGTGAAGCGCCGTTGCATCAAGGAGTAGCTGTGCCCTTCCGCGATGATGTGGGTGCGCATGCCTTCGATGCTGAAGACCTGTCCTTCCTCCACGTCCGCATAATTGGAATAGGTGACATCGTGTCCGTCGAAGATCATCACCTGGCCGCTGCCAATGGTCTCCAAGTGCTCCCCTTGGGTGATCACCACCCCGGTGTCCTCGCCCAGGCCCACGCCGATGACGGTGGGGTTCGCGGCGATGGCCTGGGTAAGCCGACTGAAGCGGCCCCTTTTCACGAAGTGGGTATCGATCACCACGTCGCTCACGAATCCCAAGCCGGTCGTCATTTTCACGCCTCCCTTCACCAGGCCGGTGGCGCTTTGCCCCTGGTAGATCATGGTGCTGCTCATGCACATGGCGCCGGCGCTGGTACCTGCGATCACGAAGCCGGCCTCCTCGCGGTACCGCTGCTTGAGGATCTTCAGGAAATCCGTGCCGCCGAAGGTGGTGGTCAGCCGCAGTTGGTTGCCGCCGCTCAGCATCACCCCGCCGGCCCTCTCCAGCCGGTGGCACATCTCCGGGGTCACGTCGGTGCGCTCGCGGATCTCCAGCACGTCCAGCTCCTTCACGCCCAGCTTGGCGAATGCCTCCCGGTAGTTTTCGGCCACCTCCTCCGGGATCGAACTGGCGGTGGTGATCAGGGCGATCCGCGTGGAGGCCCCGCCCATTTCGTCCACCACGCGCCGCAGGATGCCCCGCTCCACGAAGTTGCCGGCATCGCCGCCGTTCTTGTCCGTCCCGTTCCCCTTGTCCTCGGCACCGCCAATGGCGATCAATGTTCCCTTGGGCACAATGTCCATGATCCTTGTATTGGTCCCCGCCCCGATGTTGCGGCCGATGCCCGTTTGGCGCGCCGCAACGAGGCAAAGCTAACGGGGCTGGCCCATTTCTACCGGAATGCCCGGAATTTGTTCAACAGGCCGATCTTCATACATTGACCGCACCAAAACCACCCCCCATTCATGCGGATATTGGACCTGAAGGCCATGCGTGGCCCCAACTATTGGTCGGTGCGGCGCAACCACCTGATCGTGATGCGCCTCGACATCGAGGAGCTGGAGGAACGTCCCACGGACAAGATCCCGGGTTTCTTCACGCGGCTGAAGACCCTGTTGCCCTCGCTGTATTCGCACCGTTGCAGCGAGGACCACGAGGGTGGCTTCTTCGAGCGGGTGGAGCGCGGCACCTGGATGGGCCACGTGATCGAGCACATCGCCTTGGAGATCCAGACCCTGGCGGGCATGGACACCGGCTTCGGGCGCACACGCACCACCGGTGAGCACGGGATCTACAACGTGGTGTTCAGCTACATCGAGGAGGCCGTGGGCCTTTACGCGGCACGCGCCTCGGTGCGCATCGCGCAGGCCCTGGTGGACGGCACGCCCTACGACCTGGAGGAGGACATCCAGCGCATGCGGGAGCTGCGCGAGGACACCCGCCTGGGCCCCAGCACGGGTTCCATCGTGGAGGAAGCCGCCCGCCGGGGCATCCCGTACCTGCGGCTCAACGGGCAGAGCCTGGTGCAGCTGGGCCACGGGGTGCACCAGAAGCGGATCAGGGCCACCATCACCAGCAACACCAGCAACATCGGGGTGGAGATCGCCTGCGACAAGGAAGAGACCAAGGACCTGCTGGAGAGCTACGAGATACCGGTGCCCAAGGGGCGCGTGGTGCGCACCGAGGAAGGGCTTGAGACCGCCTTGAAGGTGGTGGGCTTCCCCTGCGTGATCAAGCCCATCGGCGGCAACCACGGGCGGGGCGCCACCATCGGCATCAAGAACTGGGAAGAGGCCAAGGCGGCCCTGGCGGTGGCCAAGGAGGTGAGCCGCAGCGCGGTGGTGGAGAAGCAGATCTTCGGCCTCGACCACAGGCTGCTGGTGATCAACCACAAGTTCATCGCCGCCGCCAAGCGCACGCCGGCCGCCGTGGTGGGCGATGGCAAGCACACCATCACCCAATTGGTGGAGGAATTGAACAAGGACCCCCGGCGGGGCTTCGGCCATGAAAAGGTGCTCACCCAGGTGGACATCGACCAGCACACCATCGACCTGCTGGCGCGCGGCGGCATGACGCCCGACAGCATTCCGCCCGCGGGCGAGACGGTATACCTGAAGGCCACGGCCAACCTCAGCACGGGCGGTACCGCCACGGACGTCACCGAACTGGTGCACTCCTACAACATCTTCATGGCCGAGCGCATTTCGCGCATCATCGACCTGGACATCTGCGGCATCGACGTGATGACCGAGGACATCACCCGCCCGCTGAACGAGTGCGGCGCCGTGCTCGAGGTCAACGCCGCGCCGGGCTTCCGC
>WBZR01004466.1_pt1 | contig 11428 bp, 9 predicted proteins | sample 5204231 | NCBI WGS metagenome assembly WBZR01 (sample SAMN12412403, study PRJNA552823) | activated sludge metagenome | isolation source: activated sludge from anammox sidestream of wastewater treatment plant... | place: USA: Virginia | collected 2017-08
GATCACGCCCTCCCCCAGGATGAGGTCGTAACCCTCCGCCTTGGCCACGTCCTGGATCGACTGCACGATCTCCTTCTGGATCTTGCCGAACTCCTCGTTGCGGCGCAGGTTCACGTCCTCGCGGAATTCATCCTGATCGCGCTTCAGGTCGCGCCGCTTCGACACGATGTCGCGCTCCAGCTTGCGCGCCTCCGCCTCGCTCATCGTCGCGCCCTCGCGCGCCAGCCGGTCCTCCATCTCCTTGATGGTCTTCTGGCGCGCAACGAGGTCGCGATCGCGGGAGGCGAATTCCTTCTCCAGCTGCTTGCGCGCGGCCTCGGCCTGCGGCGCCCCTTCGAGAATCTTGATGGCGTTCACCACGCCGATCTTGAGTTCTGCGCTGGCGGTGCCCGGCAATGCCATGGCTGCCAGCAACGTCATGAATGGGAATATTGTCTTGGCCTTCAAGGTTTGCTACTCCAGATGTGAAATCATGGCTGGGCGCCCTGCCCCTGCGCGCCGGTCGCCCCGCTCAGAAACTCGTGCCGAACGTGAACTGGAACGGCTGTTCGCTGTCACCGTCCTGCGTATTGAAGGGCTGGGCGACGCTGACTGTCAACACGCCGAACGGCGACAGCCACAGGCCGGCGAGTCCGGCGGAATACCGTATGGTGCTGGCGTCGAAATCCTCGTCGACGCCATAGACGTTGCCCGCGTCGACGAAGCCGGTGATGCGCAGCGACTCGATGTCCTGGAGGAAGGGTACCGGCAGGATGACCTCGGCATTGCCGACCACCAGCAGGTTGCCGCCCAGCGCATCGCCGCGGCTGTCCTTGGGTCCCAGCGTGTTGTCCTCGAAGCCGCGCACCGAACGCGGGCCGCCGGCGTAGAAGTTCTCGAAGAACGGAAAGACCTCGGTGTTCCCGTAGGCGTCGCCGTATCCCAGCCGGCCCTGCAGCGCCAGCGTGTACTTGCTGGTGACCGGGTAGAACCAGCGCGCGTCGTAGTCGACCTTGTAGTATTCCAGGTCCCCGCCCGGGATCGCGACCTCGGTACGGATACGGTGCAGCGTGCCGCGGTCCGGCAGGATCGCCTTGTTGCGGGTATCGTAGGCGAAGCTGCCGGAAAAGCGCACGGTGTTGAACTCGTCACCCTCGCGGTCGACGAAGTCGCGCACCTGCTCGGAGGCGAAACTGCCGAGATCGAGCTGGGTGTTCTCGAAATCCAGGCCCAGGTTCAGGGTGTTGTACTCCGTCAGCGGGATGCCGAATTCCGCGCCGGCATTGAGCACCGCCGAGTTGTACTGCGTGACGTTGGCGTCGGCGGCGTCGGTCTCGCGGTACCCGGCATGTATGCCCCGGCTAACCCCGTCCACGGTCCAGTAGGGATTCATGTATCCGAGTCGATAGGTGCGGTTGACGTCGCTGTTGTTGAAGGCGAAGTCCAGGCGTTTGCCCGAGCCGAGGAAGTTGTCCTGGGTGACCTGGCTGTTGAAGATGACGCCCTGGGACTGCGAGAAGCCCAGGCCCAGCAGCAGATTGCCCGAGGCGCGCTCGACGACCGTGAAGTTCACGTCGACCTGATCGGCGGTCCCGGGAACCGCGGGCGTCTCGACGTTGACCGACTCGAAATATCCAAGGCGCTGCAGCCGCACCTTGGAGCGGTTGATCTTGCTGGTGGATATCCACGCGCCCTCGAGCTGGCGCATCTCGCGCCTGAGGACCTCGTCGCGCGTGCGGGTGTTGCCGAAGAAGTTGATGCGGCGGACGTATGTGCGCTTTCCCGGGTCGATGAAATAGGTGAGCGCGACGGTCTTCTCCTCGTTCCTGATGTCGGGCACGGCATTTACGTTGGCGAAGGCATAGCCCTCGTCGCCGAGGCGATCGGTGATGCCCTTGCTGCTTTCGGTCACCAGCTTGCGCGAGAAGGTCATGCCCTTGCGGATGCTGACGACCTTGAATAGATCCTCCTGCGGTACGATGAGCTGGCCGGAGAGCTTCACGTCGGAGACCGTGAACAGGTCGCCCTCGGAGATGTTCACGGTGACGTAGACGTCGCTCTTGTCCGGAGTGATCGAAACCTGCGTGGAATCGACGTTGAAATTGACATAGCCGCGATCGAGATAGTACGAACGCAGCGACTCGAGATCGGCGGCGAGCTTCTGCTTGGAGTACTGATCGTTCTTGGTGAAGAACGAGAACATCGTCGGCGTGGACAGCTTGAACTGCTTGAGCAGAGCCTTGTCCTCGAACGCCTTGTTGCCGACGATGTTGATCTGCCGGATGCGGGCGGTCTTGCCCTCGGAAACGTCGATCGCGATGGCGACCCGGTTGCCCTCGAGCCTGGTCACCTTGGTGTCGATCCTCACGCCATACTTGCCCTGGGCGAAATACTGGCGCTTCAGCTCCTGGGTGACCTTGTCGAGCTTGGACTTGTCGTAGACCTCGCCCTCGGCGAATCCGATCTCCTTCAGCGCCTTGGTGAGATCCTCGGTCTTCATGTTGTCGTTGCCGCTGAAGGTGATCTGCGAGATCGCCTCGCGTTCCTTGACGATCACCACCAGCACGTCGCCCTCGCGCTCGAGCTGCACGTCCTCGAACAGCCCGGTCTTGAACAGCGCCTTGATGGCGTCGGCGGAACGGCGATCGTCGAAAGTGTCGCCGACCTTCACCGGCAGATAATTGAAGACCGTGCCGGGCGAGATGCGTTCAAGGCCCTTCAGGCGTATGTCCTGGATGACAAAGGAATCGGCGAAGGCCGGTACCACGAATAATACTAAAATAACCAGGTAGAGCGCTTTCTTAAAGTACTTTCTAGCTCGATGCAGAGACTCCCGAGTGACTTTTGCGAGATTGTTTTTGTGCTTGCCCGTCGCGCTCCTCACAGTACCCTCGTCAAATCGTTGTAGAACGCCAGCCCCATCAACGCCAGCAGCAATGCGATCCCCACCTGCTGACCGATGGCCTGCACGGACTCAGGCACAGGCCGGCGCGTAACAAGCTCAATAAGGTAATACATTAAGTGTCCGCCATCCAGTAGCGGAACGGGCAGCATGTTCAGCACGAACAGGCTCACGCTCACCACCGCGAGGAAGCCGATGAACGCCGAAAGTCCGAGCGAAGCAGTCTCGCCGGCGAACTTGGCGATGCTGATGGGGCCGCTGATGTTCTCGACCGACGCCTCGCGCACGAGCATCTTGCCGAGCAGGCGCAAGGTCAGCACCGAGGTGTCGATCGTCCTGCGCCATCCCTTCGCGATCGCCGTGAGAGGATCGTAGCGCTCCGTGGCCACCAGCTTGCGCAACTCCTCGCCGACGTATTCCGGGACCTTGAGCTCGGCTCTGATACGCCCGACGGTCCTGCCGTCCGCGGTCTCGGCATCGGGCACGATCTCCACACTCGTCGTCGAGCCGTCGCGCGTCACCTCCAGATCGATCCTCTGCCCGGGATGCGCCTCGATGTAGCCGATGAACATCGAGAGGCTCGTGACCGGCGTGCCGTCCACGCGCGCGAGCACGTCGCCCGCGCGCAGCCCCGCGCGCTCGGCCGCGCCGCCCCCGATGACCCGGTTCACGACCGGCGCGTGCTCGGGGATGTACTCGCTGAATCCGAGCCTGCGATAGAGACGGCCTCCGGCCATGTCGTCGATCGCGCCGGTGCCAACGGGAAGCTGCACGCGCGCGATCGTCCCGTCGGGATTGCGGACCTCGAGCGGCAGCGGCTCGCCCTCGAGGAGGTAGTGGAAGCTCGCCTCGGTGAAATTGCCCCACGTCGGCGTGGGCTCATCGCCCAGCGCGAGGATCTCCTGACCCTTGCGCAGACCGGCACCTTCCGCGACCGACCCGGCCTCCACATCGCCGATGACCGGGCGGATGCCCTCGATCCCCAGCGTGTAGGTGGCCGAGTAGGCGAGGATTGCGAAGAAGAAGTTCGCCATCGGCCCGGCCAGCACGATCGCGCTGCGCTTCCACAGCGCCTGGCGATTGAAGGCGCGCCCGAGCTCCGCATCGGCCACGCTGCCCTCGCGCTCGTCGAGCATCTTCACGTAACCGCCGAGCGGCAGGGCCGCGACCACGAGCTCGGTGCCGTCGGGTCCGAACCGCCGCTGCCAGAGCGGCCGGCCGAATCCGATCGAGAAGCGCAGGATCTTCACGCCGAGCCTCTTCGCCACCCAGAAGTGCCCGAACTCGTGGATGGTGACCAGCAATCCAACGGCGACGATGAACGCCGCGATCGAGTGCAGTATGGTCACGCCGCCTTCCTCTCCACGCGCTGGCGCACGAGATCGCGCGCGGCGGCGTCCGCGGCCAGCACCGCCTCGAGACTGTCGGCCGGTTCGGCGGCGACGCCGTCGAGCGCGGCCGCGATGAGCTGCGCGATGTCGAGAAACGCCGCCCTGCCCTCGAGGAACGCCGCGACCGCAACCTCGTTGGCGGCGTTCAGGATCGCCGTCGAGGTGCCGCCGGCAATCATCGCCTGCCGGGCCAGCTGCAGGCACGGGAAGCGCTCGGCATCGGGCCGTTCGAAATCGAGTCGTGCCACGGCGAAGAGATCGAGGGCGGCCACCCCGGAATCCATCCGCTGCGGCCAGGCGAGCGCGTGGGCGATGGGCGTGCGCATGTCGGGATTGCCCAATTGCGCGAGCACCGAGCCATCGACGAATTCGACCATCGAGTGGATGACGCTCTGCGGGTGCAGCACCACGTCGACCTTGTCCTGCGTCGTATTGAACAGCCAGCATGCCTCCACCACTTCCAGGCCCTTGTTCATCATCGTCGCGGAGTCGACGGAGATCTTCCGCCCCATCACCCAGTTGGGATGCGCACACGCCTGCTCCGGCGTGACGGTCGCGAGTTCCATGGCCGGAGTGCGGCGAAACGGGCCGCCGGAGGCGGTGAGCAGGATGCGCCGCACGCCCGCCTCGGGCAGGCCGCGCTCGAAGCGGGGAGGCATGCACTGGAATACCGCGTTGTGCTCGCTGTCGATCGGCAGCAGCTCGGCGCCGTGGTCGCGCACCGCCTCCATGAACAGGCGCCCGGACATCACCAGCGCCTCCTTGTTGGCGAGCAGCACCCGCTTGCCGGCGCGCGCGGCCGCCAGCGTGGGCAGCAGGCCCGAAGCACCGACGATCGCGGCCATTACGTAATCGGTCTCGGGCAGGCTCGCCACGGTCTCCAGCCCGGCAACCCCCTCGAGCACTTCGGTGGGAAGCCCCGCCTGCCCACAGCGCCGCCGCAGTTCGCGGGCGGTGCCCGGGTCGGCCATGACGGCCCAGGCCGGAACAAAGCGCCGGCACTGCTCCCACATCGCATCGACATTGGAGTTGCCGGTCAGGGCGACGATGCGGTAGCTCGCGGGATGGCGGCCAAGAACGTCGAGCGTATTGACGCCAATGCTGCCGGTCGACCCCAGTATGGTCACGCCTTTCACGCCGAACCCTCCAACCAGTGCAAACCCAACAGGAACGCCGGCGCGGCCGCGCTCAGGCTGTCCACGCGATCGAGCACGCCGCCGTGCCCGGGAAGCACCGAACCGCTGTCCTTCAGGCCGGCAACGCGCTTGAACAGGCTTTCGGTGAGGTCGCCGACCACCGACAGCAGCACCACGCCGACGGCGAGCAGCGCGTAATGCCAGCGCAGGCTGCCGGGCACGGCGACCCACGCCGCGCTCGCCAGCGCGAAAGCCGCCGCGGCCACGACCGCAGCCAGCAGGCCCTCCCAGCTCTTCCCCGGACTCACGCGGCTCGCCAGCCGTCGGCGCCCATAGCGGCGCCCGAAGAGATAGGCGGCGGTGTCGGCCACCCAGACGAGCACCAGCAGGGCGAACACACCGGCTGGGCCGTGCGTCCGGTGCAGATAGACCAGCGTCGCCCAGGCCGGCAGCATGATCGCCCATCCGGCCGGCAAGCGCCACCACAGCCCGCGCGGCGGCGGCCTGCCCAGGGCCTGGTAGCGCAGGACAAGGATCGCGGCCAGGATCCACCACGCGAGAGCAGGCAGCGCAATGGGCAGGGCGGCGCCGGCCCCGATCCATTCATATACGGCGGCAAGCAGCAGGGCCGTGACGATCAGATAACCGGCGCGCACGGCGCCGCCGGCGGCCCCGGCCAGCGCCGACCACTCCCGGGCGCCGAGCAGGACGACGATGCCGAGCAGTGCCGCGAGGAGCGGCGTCGGGCACAGCAGCAGGGCGGCGGCGGTCGTGGCCATGAGCACCGCCGCCGTCAATACGCGCGTGACCAACTCCGCGGAGCGTGTGCCCGGCCCGCCCATTCTCAACGTTGCTCCCCATGACGCGGACCTGCCGCCGCGTGGCGATGCCCGATTCCGCGCGCCGGCGGCGCAGGCCGGTTCAGATGCCGACCGGGATGACCTCGTCGGCGGAGTCGATCTGGTCTCCGGTGCGCCCGAAGCGCCGCTGGCGACGGGCATAACTTCCGAGCGCCCCGCGAAATTCGTTCTCGTCGAAGTCCGGCCACAGGCATTCGGTAAAATACATCTCGGTGTACGCCAGCTGCCAGAGCAGGAAGTTGCTGATGCGCTGCTCGCCGCCTGAGCGGATGAAAAGGTCGGGTTCCGGCAGATCGCTCAGGCACATCTCCGCCCTGAGGGCCTCGGCGGTCACCGCCTCGGGGCTCATGGCGCCCGCGGCCACCTTGCGGGCCAGTGCCCTCGCCGCCTGCGTCATGTCCCACTGGCCGCCGTAGTTCGCCGCGATCACCAGCGTCAGTCCGGTGTTCCCGCGCGTCGTCGCCTCGGCATCGGCGATGCAGCGCTGCAGCTTCTCGTTGAATGCCGTGCGATCGCCGATCACGCGCAACTGCACATTGCTCTCGCGCATGCGTCTGATCTCCTGCTGCAGCGCGCTGACGAACAGCTCCATCAGCAGCCGCACCTCGGCCTTCGGGCGCCGCCAGTTCTCGCTGCTGAAGGCAAACAGTGTCAGCACCTCGATGCCGCGGCTGGTGCATTCCCGCACGGTGCGGCGGACCGCCTCGACCCCGGCGCGATGACCGGCTATCCGCGGCAGGCCGCGCTGCTTGGCCCAGCGGCCATTGCCGTCCATGATGATGGCGATGTGTCGGGGCAACGGGGAGATGTCCATCACAGCCTGACCATGTTCGAGCGCGGGTGCGAGCGCGGGCGCGTCGCGCCGCCGCCCTCAGACCTCCATGATCTCCTTTTCCTTCCTGGCGGTGAGCTCTTCCGCCTTGACGATGTGATCGTCGGTGAGCTTTTGCACCCGATCGTGGGCACGCTTCTCCTCATCCTCCGTGATCTTCTTCGCCTTGACCATGTCCTTGAGCTGCTGCAGGGCGTCGCGGCGGACGTTGCGCATCGCCACGCGCGCGTTCTCGGTCTCGTGGCGGACGACCTTGGTGAGCTCCTTGCGGCGCTCCTCGGTCAGCGGCGGCAGCGGGATGCGTATGACCGTGCCGGCGGTGGCGGGATTCAGTCCCAGCGCCGCCTCGCGGATGGCCTTTTCCACCGGCGTGACCATGTTCTTGTCCCAGGGTGTGACGACCAGCGTGCGCGCGTCCTGCACGGCGACGTTCGCCGTCTGGTTCAGCGGCATCTTCGCGCCGTAGCACTCCACCTGGATGTGATCGAGCAGCGAGGTGCTGGCGCGCCCGGTGCGCAGCCGGCTGAACTCCTGCCTGAGCGCCTCCAGCGCCTTGTTCATGCGCGCATCGGCATCGCGGATGACGTTGTCTACCATCGAAGATCCTCCCGGGCCGGGTGTCAGGTCCCGCAGTCCACCAGCGTGCCTTCGTTTTCCCCCATGACGGCGCGCAACATCGAGCCGGGGCTGGTCATGTCGAGCACGCGCAGCGGCATGCGATTGTCGCGGCATAATACCACGGCGGTCGCGTCCATCACCGCGAGCTTGCGGTTCAGAACCTCGTCGTAATGCAGGTGATCGTAGCGGCGCGCGCCGGGATCGCGCTTCGGGTCGGCGGTGTACACGCCGTCGACCATGGTGGCCTTGATGAGGAGATCGGCGCTGACCTCGACGGCGCGCAGGCTGGCGGCGGAATCGGTGGTGAAGAACGGATTGCCGGTGCCGGCCGCGAATACCACCACCCGCCCCTTCTCGAGATGACGTATCGCCCGCCGGCGGATGTAATCCTCGCAAATCTGGTTGATCTTGATGGCCGACATCACGCGCGCATACAGGCCGTGGCGCTCCAGCGCGTCCTGCAGGGCCAGCGCGTTGATGACCGTGGCGAGCATGCCCATGTGATCGCCGGTGACCCGATCCATGCCGGCCGCCGCCAGTCCCGCGCCGCGGAAGATGTTGCCGCCGCCGATGACCATGGAAACCTGGACGCCGGCGGCGATCATCTGCGCGACCTCCTGCGCGATACGTTCGAGCACGGCCGGGTCGATGCCGAACTCGCCCGCCCCCATCAAGGCCTCGCCGCTCAGCTTGATCAGCACGCGCCGGTAGCGCGGCGCGTCGCCCGGGGATGGCGTCATGTGCGCTCAGCCCCCCTGGGCCTGCTTCATGACCTCGGCGGCAAAGTCCTCGACCTTCTTCTCGATGCCCTCGCCGACCTCCATGCGCACGAAGGACGCGACGCTCGCGCCCCGGGACTGCAGCAGCTTGCCGACGGTGGTCTTGTCGTCCTTCACGAAGGGCTGCCCGAGCAGCGTCACTTCTCCCAGGTATTTCCTGACCTTGCCCTCGACGATCTTCTCGACCATGTTGGCGGGTTTGCCTTCCTCCAGGACCTGTGCGGTGAAGATCTCTCTTTCCTTGGCGATCAGCTCGGCCGGCACACCCGCCTCGTCAACGCACATGGGCCTGCTGGCCGCAACGTGCATGGCGATGTCCCTGGCAAGGGCGTCGTCGCCGTTCCTCAGGTCCACCAGCACGCCGATCTTCGCGCCGTGCATGTAGCTGCCGAGTGTGCCGCCGGCGGTCTCGACACTGAGGAATCGTCGCACCGAGACGTTCTCCCCGATCTTCGCCACCAGCGCGGTGCGCGCGCTTTCGACCGTCCCGCTGCCGCCGGCGACGGTGGCGGACATCAGCGCTTCGACATTCGCGGGCCGCGCGTTCAGGACCGTGTCGCCCACGGCCTCGGCGAAGCGGCGGAAGTTCTCGTCCTTGGCGACGAAATCCGTCTCGCTGTTGATCTCGACCAGAACGGCCCTGCTGCCCGCCTGTTTCATGACCACCGCGCCCTCGGCCGCCACCCGGGCGGATTTCTTCACCGCCTTGGCGATGCCGCTCTTGCGCAGCCACTCCGCGGCGGCCTCCATGTCGCCGTTGCTCTCCACGAGTGCCTTCTTGCACTCCATCATGCCGGCGCCGGAACGCTCGCGCAGCTCCTTCACCATCGATGCCGTGATTTCCATCGTCCTGTCTCCAGATCGCTTGAAATTCACCGGCGGCGGGCGGCAGTGCTCAACCCCCGGCCCCGGTGCACAGATGCGCGCGCGCCGCGCGCCCCGCCTGCCGGCCGGGCGCGGGCCGCGGGATTACTCCGCCCCGCCACCCTGCTCGGCGCGGTCGCGGGTGCCCTTCTTCTTGACCGTGGCCTTCTTTTTCGGTGCCGCCGCCGGGCGGCGTGCGGCGACCTTCTTGCGGGCGGCCTTCCTCTCCTCCTCGGGGGCAAGCAGGTTGACGGGCTCGCCGGCCTCGTTCAGCTCGACGAATTCATCGCCCTTCTCGGCGGCCGCCTCGACTATCGCCAGCCGCGAGTCGAGCACCGCGTCGGCAGCCGCCTTGGCATACAGCTGGATGGCGCGGATGGCGTCGTCGTTGCCCGGGATCGGGTAATCGACGACGAGCGGGTTGTTGTTGGTGTCGACGATGCCGACAACCGGTATGCCCAGGGTTCTGGCCTCGGCGATCGCGATCTTCTCGTGGCCGATGTCGATGATGAACAGGGCGTCGGGCAGCCCCGGCATGTCCTTGATCCCGGCCAGGCTCTTGTTGAGCTTCTCCAGTTCGCGCGTCAGCGTCAGCTGCTCGCGCTTGACCAGCCGCTCGAAGGTGCCGTCCTGCTGCATCTGCTCGAGGTCGCGCAGGCGCTTGATGGACTGTTTGACCGTCTTGAAATTGGTGAGCATGCCGCCGGTCCAGCGACGGTCAACCCAGGGCATGCCGCAGCGTGCCGCCTCCGTGCGCACCACCTCCTGCGCGGCCTTCTTGGTGCCGACGAACAGGATGGTGCCCTTGCGCGCGGCCAGCCGGCCGATGTAGTTGATGGCATCGCCGAACAGCGGCATCGTCTTCTCGAGGTTGATGATGTGGACCTTGTTGCGCTCCCCGAAGATGTAGGGGGCCATTTTGGGGTGCCAGTAGCGGGTCTGGTGGCCGAAATGCACGCCGGCCTCCAGCATCTGGCGCATGGTGACTTCCGCCATTGCGATCTACTCCTTAAATATGGGGTTGAGCCTCCACGCGCCCCCGGCGTCGAACCCCGGCGAGCCTGCTCGGCGGGGCACCCCGATGCGGGTTGCGGCGCGTGTGTGGTATTCCGGACGCGCAAGTGCTTGTTGCGCCCGGTTTAGTTTGCTTCGAAAGCGGGCGCTTTATACCATACAACCCGGATGGCAACAAACTGCCCGGGACGTTGTCGCACGCCGGGTAACGGCAGTTGCCGGGGCCGACCGCAGCGACGCGGTTGCCACAGACGGCAAGGTTCCACAGACCCATGTTGCAGAAGACCACTACAGTCCATATCAAGACCGCCGAGGAGATCCAGAGAATGCGCGTCGCCGGCCGCCTGGCCGCCGAGGTCCTCGAGATGATCGCGCCCCACGTCCGGCCCGGCGTCACCAGCAACGAGCTCGACCGGATCTGCCACGAATACATCGTCGAGGTGCAGCAGGCCGTCCCGGCGCCGCTGAACTATCGCGGCTTCCCGAAATCGATCTGCACCTCGATCAATCACGTCGTCTGCCACGGGATACCGAACGACCGGCCGCTGAAGGACGGCGATATCCTCAACATCGACATCACCGTCATCAAGGACGGCTATCACGGCGACACCAGCAAGATGTTCCTGGTCGGGGAGCCCGGCATCCGCGCCCGCCGGCTCGCGGAAGTGAGCTACGAGAGCATGTGCATGGGCATCCGGATGGTGCGGCCGGGAGTGCGGCTCGGCGACATCGGCGCCGCCATCCAGCATTACGCCGAGAGCCACAGTTTCTCGGTGGTGCGGGAGTACTGCGGGCACGGCATCGGACGGCAGTTTCACGAGGAGCCCCAGGTGCTGCATTACGGCACGCCCGGCACCGGCCTGCCGCTGGAGCCGGGAATGACGTTCACGATCGAGCCGATGATCAACGCCGGCAAGCGCTTCGTCACCCTGCTGCCGGACGGCTGGACCGTGGTCACCAAGGATCGCAGCCTCTCGGCGCAGTGGGAACATACCGTGCTGGTCACCGGGGGCGGATTCGAGATCCTGACCCGCCGGCCGGACGAGCGGTTCT
>WBZR01004469.1_pt1 | contig 11424 bp, 10 predicted proteins | sample 5204231 | NCBI WGS metagenome assembly WBZR01 (sample SAMN12412403, study PRJNA552823) | activated sludge metagenome | isolation source: activated sludge from anammox sidestream of wastewater treatment plant... | place: USA: Virginia | collected 2017-08
GGCGGCAGCCTCGCGCTATCGTGTGTCCATGAGCGGGGAGCTTCGGATGACCATTGCCTTCGAGGATCCCGATGAGAGCGGCTGGATCGTCGCGCAGGTGGTCGAGGTCCCCGGCGCGATCAGTCACAGCTGCCGGTTGTCACCAGCGAGCTACCTGGCATTTCCGCAATTACTGCTGGGGCGCAATTAAGCGGTCGCCATGCCCTGGCCGGTGTCTCCCATCCTGTCAATCGCCTGCCGGACATGCTGTTCGACGCTGCATGCCGCACGCAGCGTCTTCGCCCTGTCCGACGCCTTGAATTCGATGAATGTGATCTCATGCTGCGCGAGGAAGCGGAGATACTCCTCGTAGAGCGCGGCATCGATCTTTCTCAGGTCATGGCCGGCGCCCATGAAAAGCCCGATCGCACCCAGGTAGCCTGCGGCGCTCAGTGCCTTCATGATGCCGTACTCTGCGCCTTCTGCATTGATCCGCAGGATGTTGCAGGCCCCGTTCCGCAGGGAACATGCCGCTTCGATGGAGCGGAAGATGTCCGTGATGCCAATGCACGGCACCTGATGAAAACTTCGCGGATCCACGTTGTGCTTTCCGGGAAACAGGCTCGACCCGAGGGGATCTCCGGAGCGGGTCAGATACAGCCTTCTGAAGCTGAACCCGTTCTCGGCATCGACTGCCGCGCGCAACGGGAAAATGGCCAGATTGGGCAGGCCCTCCGTCAGTGCCTGCAATCGCCGCACCCTTGTCAACTCGAGCTGTGGATCGATGAGAAAGACATTGACGGCAATCGTGCCACCCAGCAGAGACGCCGGAATGAATCTCGGCCGCCGCGACAGCCGCCAATGGAAACGACTGGTCCACCCCGGGTGATAGGTCGATCCTCTGCCGTAGCGTGCTCGACGCGCCATTACCCGCACCTCGTCAGCTAGGGTCTCCGGCAGCGTCAGTGGTGAATCGAAAAGAGCAATGGCCTCACTGCAGTCCAGGCTGCCGATATCGAAGAAGTTGACGGTGAGCATGGCACCCCCCGACCAGTGCTATTGAGCAAAAAGGTGTCTGACATATTTTTCCTATTTTTCCCTATTTTTCCTGTTTTCCGGGTAAGGATCCGATTGGCATCCGGCAGGCTCACGCCCTGAGCCACCGCCCCTGCAGAATAAGCGCTGTCGGCAGCGCTGACGGGTCTCCTGCCCTCTGTCGTGGACCCGCTGCTGCGGTTGCGCCCCGGCAGCCTGGTGTCCTCCAGCCAGCTGCCGGGCCGCCTCCCGGCGGCGGGTCTGCGCCCAGGGACGACATGTGCCGCGAAGGGCGCCTGTCCCGCTGTCGGGAGCCGCGGGAGCGAACAAATATGTCTGACACCTTTTGACACCTTTTTGAGTGTCCGGCGGCGGCCTATGCCGCCAGCACCCCGGCGCGCCAGAGGAAGTCGCCGAAGCGCTCGGCAGGCTGGCGCTGCGCCTGGTAGCGGCCGAGGAGCCCGTCGAGGATCTCGAGGATGGCAGCCTCGTCGATGTTGTCCCGATAGATGACGTTCAGCCGCTGGCCGCTGGCATCGCCACCGAGGCGCAGCACATAGCGGCCAGGCGCACGGCCAATCAGGCCGATCTCCGCCAGGTAGGGCCGCGCGCAGCCATTGGGGCAGCCGGTCAGCCGCAGGCTCAGGGGTTGCCGCTCGAGGCCGTGCTTCACGAGCAGGCGCTCGATCAGCGCGAGGATGGTCGGCAGGTAGCGCTCGGCTTCGGCCATCGCCAGCGGGCAGGTCGGCAGGGCGACGCAGGCGAGCGCGTCGCGACGCAGGGGTGTGCCGGCCAGCGCCTCGCCGAGCCCGTGTTCGGCGACGAGCCGGTCGATCTGCGCGACAGCCTCCTCCGGCACGCCGGCGATGACGAGGTTCTGGTTTGGCGTGAAGCGGAAATCGCCGGTGTGTATGGCGGCGATACGTTCGAGGCCGGTCAGGTGCGCACCCGCGACCCGCCCGGACTCGATTCGCAGGGTCAGGTGCCGGCGGCCATCCACGCCCTCGATCCAGCCGAAGCGGTCGCCCTGGCTGGTGAGCAGGAACGGCCGCGGCGACGCGAGCGGCCCGCCCAGGCGCGCCGCCAGCTCCTCCCTGAACCAGTCGAGGCCGCGGTCGGCGATGGTGTACTTCAGCCGCGCGTGCTTGCGATCCGACCTGTCGCCATGGTCGCGCTGGATGGCGAGCACCGCTTCGCTGACTTCATGCAGGCGCCCGGGATCGAGAAAGCCGATGAGGTCGGCGAGCCGCGGAAAAGTCGCGGGCTCGCCATGCGTCATGCCCAGCCCGCCGCCGGCGACAAGGTTGAAGCCCGCGAGCCGGCCGCCTTCGACGATGGCGATGAAGCCGACATCCTGCGAGAACACGTCGATGTCGTTGTGCGGCGGCACGACGATGCCCACCTTGAACTTGCGCGGCAGGTAGGTCGGCCCGTAGAGCGGCTCCGCTTCCGGCGTGCCCTCCACCTTCTCGCCATCGAGCCAGATCTCGTGGTACGCGCGGGTGCGCGGCCGCAGGTGCTCGGAGAGGCTGCGCGCCCACTCGTGCACCTGCGCGTGCAGCGCGGATTCCACCGGGTTCACGCTGGCCATGACGTTGCGGTTGACATCGCCGCAGGCAGCGATGGAATCCACCAGCTCGGCGTTCATGGCGGCAATGGTCGTCTTGAGGTCACGCTTGAGGATGCCGTGCAGCTGCACCGTCTGGCGCGTGGTCAGGCGCAGGCTGCCGCTGCCATGGCGCCGCGCGAGCCCCGCCAGGGCCAGCCACTGGCGCGGCGTGCACACGCCACCCGGCAGGCGCGTGCGCACCATGAAGCTCCATGCGGGCTCGAGCTTCTGCCGCTCGCGCTCCTCGCGCAGGTCGCGGTCGTCCTGCTGGTAGCTGCCGTGGAACTTGATGAGCTGCCGGTCTGGCTCGCGCAGGCCACCGGTATGCGCATCGGCCAGGCTCTCGACCAGCGTGCCACGCAACAGCCTGCTGGCACGCTTGATGCCCTCGACGGGGGATTCCGCGGCCATGTCAGTAGACGTCGCGCAGGTAGCGGCCTTCGGCCGCCAGCGCGGTGAGCCATTCGCCGGCGCCCTCCTCGTCGAGACCGGCGTGACGGGTCACGATCCCGAGCAATGCGGAATGGACATCGGGAGCCATGCGCCTTGCATCGCCGCAGACATAGAGGTGCGCACCACCGGCCAGCCAGGCATGCAGCTCGGCACCGGCCTCCTGCAGCCGCTGCTGCACGTAGATCTTGTGGGCCTGGTCGCGCGAGAAGGCCACGTCCAGCCGATGCAGTGAGCCACGACGCAGCGCCGCCTGCCACTCGGTCTGGTAGAGGAAGTCCTCGCGCAGCGAGCGGCCACCGAAGAACAGCCAGTTGCGCCCGCTGGCCCCCGTAGCCTCCCGTTCCTGCAGGAAGCCGCGAAACGGTGCCACCCCGGTTCCGGGGCCGATCATGATGATGTCCCGGGAGGCATCTGCCGGGAGGCGGAAGCGCTCGTTGGCTTCGACCCAGACCCCCACCGTGGCCCCGACCGCCTGCGCCGCGAGGAATCCCGAAGCGGCACCCTGGGCGCCCTGGCCATCGGCATCGCTGCCGACCACCGCCACCGTGAGGTGCAGCTCGTCACCGACGGCGACGGGACTCGATGCCACGGAATACACCCGGCCGGCGACCGGCCGCAGGGCCGCCACCAGCGAAGCAGCATCCCAGGCCGCGGGCCAGCGCTCGAGCACATCGGCAAGCTGCGAGCGGGCGGTGAACGCGGCGAGTGCCGCGGGCTGACGCGTATCGAGGAGTTCGCCCAGATCCGCGCCGCTGCGCTCGGCCACCGCCGCGAGCAGCGGCCGCGCGATGCGGGTGATCTCGAACTCCTCGCGCAGCCAGTCCTCGAGGCGTCGCGTCACGCCCTGCAGCGTGACGCTCTCCCCACCCGTCAGGCCAGTTGCCCGCAGCACGCGCGCAATCGCCGACTCCGGATTGCGGTGGACGATGCCGATGGCATCGCCCGGCCGGTAGAGCTGGCCGATGCCCGCAACCGCCAGTTCGACGTGCCGCACGTCGCGCAGCGCCTGCCGCCCGGTGATGCGCTGGTTGACGAACAGCTCCGCCGGCAGCGGGCTGGCGCGGCCCGGCGCCACCGGAGGTGCAGCAATGGCCGCCACGGCACGTGCTTCGGCCAGCGGCTGGCGCTTCAGGGCGTCGCGCACCCGGGCCAGCGCATCCTCGATCCATGGCGCGGCCAGGCGCTCGATGTCGGTATCGCAATCGACACGCGGCAGGAGGCGGCGCGCGCCGAGCCTGGCGAGCCGCTCATCGAGGATCCGGCCTGCTTCGCAGAACTTCGTGTAGCTGGAGTCGCCGAGGGCGAGCACCGCATACTGCAGGTCGTGCAGCTGCGGCGCGCGCCGGCTGCCGAGGTACTCGAACAGCGCGCGCGCCTCCTCCGGCGGCTCGCCGTCACCGTGGGTGCTGACGATGACGTAAAGGTGGGTCTCACGGGCGATGTCGCGTGGCGAATAGTCGCCGGCCTTCACCACCCGGGCGCCGATTCCCGCCTGCCGCGCACCCGCGAGCAGCCGCTCGGCGAGCTGGCGGCCATTGCCGGTATGGGAGGCGGACAAGATGGTCAGCTGGTTTGCTGCCGGCGTCGCTGCCGGAGTGGCCGACGTGGTCGCAGCCGGCCTGGCGGCTGAGGTCGCGGCGATGCCCGCGAGGTAGCCGGAGGCCCAGGCGAGCTGCTCACGGCTGAGTCCGCCGGCCAGCTCGGTGACGAGGGCCAGCTTCTGGAGCGACAGGGGATGTTCGGTGAGCGCCGTGGCCGGGTTCATGGGAGGCGATGCTAGGCGACAGGTGCTGCGGCCGGAACGGCCAAGCCGTTATGGCCTCATAACCACCGCCGCAGCCGGCTCAGGGATGGAAGCGCTCGAACTCCCGTTCGAAGGCCAGCCGTGTCAGATCGGTCATGCGATCGAGGTAAAGGCGCCCGTCGAGATGATCGAACTCGTGCTGGAACACCGTGGCATTGAAGCCCTGCAGTTCCAGTGTCTTCGATTCCCGCTGGTCGCTCGTGTAGCGCACCCGGATCCCTTGCGGGCGCTCCACCCAGCCGCGCAGCCCCGGTACCGAGAGGCAGCCCTCCCAGTTGCCCGCGGTGGCCGGATCGAGTATCTCGATCACCGGGTTGACGAACACCGTCAGCGGCAGGGCCGCCAGCTCGCCGTAGCGCGTCGGGCCGCCCCTGATCTCGATCAGTGCCAGACGCAGGGATTCACCCACCTGCGGGGCGGCCAGGCCGATGCCTCCATAGTCGTGCAGCGTGTCCACCATGTCGGTGACCAGCTGGCGGAAGCCGGCAGCGCCGATCTCCGCGGGCGCCAGCTCGCGCGCCACCTGCCGCAGCAGCGGATGTCCCATGCGAAGCACGCGCCGGATCGCCATGCCGGCAAGGATAGCGGCTAAGATACGGGCATGGAAATCGACATCATCCTCAACGAATTTGCCTCGCCCCAGGCGGCGCTGGAACTCGGGTTGATGGCCGAGCGCTACGGCGTGCGTGGCCTGTGGTCGGCCAACTATGCCTGGTCTCGCGACCCCTTCTTCACCCTGTCGCTGCTGGCCGAACGCTCCACGACGATCCGCATGGGGCCCATGGCCATCAGCCCGGCGGAACTGCATCCGCTGAAGATGGCGAACCTGCTGTTCTCGCTCAACGAGCTCAGCCGCGGCCGTGCCATGATCATGGTCGGTGGCGGCGGCGCCGTGCTGCAGGCCATCGGCGGCAAGCGCGAACGCATGGTGCGTGGCGCGCGCGAATGCCTGGAGATCCTCAAGGGCGCTTCCGCCGACAAGACGCTGAACTACAAGGGCGAGGTCTACAAGGTCTGGGGTTACCGGCCGGCGTGGAAGACCGATCCTCCGCCGCTCGTCTACTTCGGCTCGAACCACCCGCAGAGCCGGCGCATGGCGGTGAAGCATGCCGACGGCCTCATCACCAGCGACTTCGTCGTGCCGCTCATGAAGGCGTTCGTGGACGATGCCAGGGCGGAAATGCGTGCCGCCGGGCGTGATCCGGCCGGCTTCCGCTTCAGCAATTTCTGGGCCTGGCACATCAAGGAGGATGCGCAGGCATCCTTCGCCGAGGCACGCCGCGAACTGATGCTGCGCGGCTGGCTGCGCGACAAGTACTTCGCGCCCTTCCTCGACCCGGATGAACTCAGGATCATGCGTGCCCACGAGAAGGACTTCCTCGATGCCTTCCTGCGCGGCAGCGACCGCATCGAGAACGTGCCGGCCGGCCTCGTGGACAAGATGGTCCGCAACATTTCCTTCGCCGGCGGTCTCGAGCAGATCGATGCCGCGATCGCCACCCTCAGGGACTTCGCCGCCGCCGGCCTCACCGAGATCGCCATCCGCGTGCACGACGACCCGGCCGATGCGCTGCGGCTGATCGGCGAGCGGGTCATCCCGGCGTTGCGGAACTGATGCCGGGCGACCACCTCTTCCAGCCGCTGTTCGACGGCCCGCTCGACATCGTCGGCGACATCCATGGCGAGCCGGATGCGCTGGGGAACCTGCTCGCCGCGCTCGGCTATGACGCCGATGGCCGCCACCCCGGGGGCCGGCGGCTGGTCTTCATCGGCGATCTCTGCGACCGCGGACCCGACAGCCCCGCCGTGTTCGCCCGGGTCGCGGGCCTCGTCGAGCGCGGCCTGGCGCAGTGCCTGCTCGGCAACCACGAGCTCAACGTGCTGCGCAATGCCCGCAAGGAGGGCAACGGCTGGTTCTTCCCGGACGACCACGACGCGGCCCACGGCCGGTTCGCCGGCAGCAGCCGCGCCTCGGACACCGACCGCAGCGCCATCCGCCGCTTCATTACCGGCCTGCCGGTGGTGCTGGAGCGCGCGGACCTGCGCCTGGTACACGCCGCCTGGGACGATGCGGCACTGGCCCTGCTGCGCGAATGCCGCGCGGCGACCCTGGCCATCTACAACGCCTACAGCGAGCGCACCCAGGCCGTCGTGCAGGAAAGCGGCATCGGCGAACGGGCGGGCGCGCAATGGCGCGAATATCGCGAGCAGCTGACGGACCCGCAGGTCGCCCCGCCGCTCCTCGAGAGCCTCGGCCGGCTCGATACCCTCGAGCAGATGGCCAACCCGCTGCGCATCGCGACTTCCGGGCCGGAGACCCTGGCCAGCAAGCCGTTCTTCGCCGCGGGCAAGTGGCGCATGGTGGACCGCGTGCGCTGGTGGGATCACTACCGGCACGAGGTGCCGGTCATCGTTGGCCATTACTGGCACTGGCCGACGGCGGAACTGCGCGCTGCCCTCACACGCGGCGAACAGGATCTCTTCGACGGTGCCGGGATCGACCAGTGGCTCGGCATGCGGCGCAATGTCTATTGCGTCGATTTCGGTGTCGGCGCGCGCTACAAGGAGCGCGCGGCCGGGGTCGCGCGCTTCGCCACCCGGCTGGGCGCGCTGCGCTGGCCGGAGCGCGAGGTGGTCACCGACGACGGCGGCCGCATCCGCCTCCGCTAGATGCCGCCAGCTTCGATGTCGGCCTGCTCGCCCTCGTTGGCCTCGCGCAGCTTCTGGATGACCTCGTCGTAGTAGGGCCGGTCCTTGAGGCTGGCGTACTCGCCGGGGAAGCACACGGTGGTGAGATCGGCCGCCTCCGGCGAGAAATTCGACAGCGTCACCGCGCAGCGCATGCCGCCCGGCAGCCGCGTGTTGTCGATGACCGGGAAGTCATAGAAGCCGACAGAGAAGCTGGCCCGCGAATCGGGGACTTCCTCGCCACCATCCGCCGCAGCCACCTTCAGGCGCACGATGAGCTGCTGCTGCCCGATGTCCACCTTGAGTACCCGCAGGGCCACCTCGGCCGCTTCCTTGCGCAGCGTGATGGTCTCGGGGTCGAGCGCCACGCCGGCGGGTCCTGCCGCGGCCAGCTCGGCGAAATCCACCGAGCGCCGGAAACTCCTGCCGTGGCCCTCGAGCGCGAAGAGCTGCTTGGCGGTGGTCTCGCGCGCCACGGCATTGATGCGCCGCAGGTACTCGCCGCGCTCCGGGTCGGCGGACTTGCGCAGCCGCCGCTGCATCTCCAGGAACAGCGGCTTGAGGTTGAGCGAGTCATGGAAGTTGTAGGCCAGCAGCTCGAGGTTCAGCACCCTTGCGGAGAGATCCTCGTGATCGCCGCCGAGAAAGGAGCCGATGATGGAGACGAACATGTCCTTGCGCAGGCTGGACTCGGCAGCCTCGCGGCGGCTCATGATCTCGGAATACAGCCGCGCATTGGTCTCCACCGCCTGGCGGCGCTCGAGCAGCTGTGAACCCTTCATGCCGACGAAGGCGACCGCGAAGGCGGTGAGCAGCCCGCCCACAGGGTGCAGGACGATGGCCAGCTTGTCCCAGAAATCCTTCTTCTTCGGTTCCTCGGCCATGGCGATCAGCGCCGCCGGGCGACGAGCTTGCCGTCCTTCTTCTCGAGCACCACATCCGCCTGCGCGGCGTCTTCGTAGGATGCAATGCCCATGCTGGCGGTCTCGCCCTGGTAGCTGATCGTGAGCTGGCACTTGCCGGTCTCGTCGACGACCAGGTGGTAGCCTCCGGTCTTGTCGGTCTTCACCGGCGGATAGGCCCTGGCGCCGCAGGCCGCGACCACTTCGACGCCCTCCCCGACACTGGCTCCGGCGAACGTCACCCTGCCGTAGATCTCTCCGGCAGAAGCAAAGGCGGGAAGCAGGCACGCAGCAGCAAGCAGGGCATTCCGGGCGGCAGGCATGGGGGGATCCTCCTCCGGCATCCGTCGGGGCCGGCAGCCGGAATGCTAGCGATTCCCCGCGCCGCCGGCCACCGTGGCAAGCGACGCCAGGCGTCCTGTGGCGAGCGTCTGCCGCCGGTCACCCTGCGGGACCCGTGACGGCGGCCGCGACGCCACGCCACAGTGACCGCGCCAGGCCGAGGAAGGTGACCGCCCACGCCGCCAGCGCCACGTAGGCGAGGTACGGCAGGACCGGATACAGGAATCCCAGGTCCAGCGCATGGGCCAGCTCGTAGGTGCAGGCGGCGTACATCCCCAGCGGAAACACCGCTCCCCAGTACAGCGGGTCGTAGCGCAGCGGGAAGCGGGCATACACGTGCCGCCAGACACCGAGCACCAGCAGCATCGGGATCCACCAGGTGCCGGTCGCCCAGTAGAACACCGTGAAGCCCTTGATGAAGGGCGCCAGCGAGGCAAGGAAGGGCGCATCCGGCGCGTTGACGATGAGCAGCGCCCCGGCGAGCGTCGAGATGGCCATGGCCCCCATGTTGATCCAGTACGGCGGCGAGAGGTCGCCGGGTGCGAGCCGGAAGAAGGTGTAGCGGTAGAAGATCAGCGAGATCATCCAGGTGTAGAGCATCCCGCCCCACAGCCACATCGACAACGCCAGGAAGTTGAGCTCCAGCCGGTAGGGATTGCCCCAGTGCACCGCGAGGTTGGCACTCAGTACCGCGACCGATTGCGTGGCGACCACCGCCAGCAGCCAGGCACCGGAGATGCCGGCGTCGAGCGCGGGCTTCTGCTGCTTCACGGTGAATGCCGCGAGCACCGTATAGGTCAGTCCCACCCAGAGCACCAGCGCCACCAGCCACAGCCCGTGCGCCATCACGTAGTCGTGCGACAGCAGCACGAACTGGCTGCCCAGCACGCCGGAAGCCGCCACGCTGGTGAAGAATCCCGGGCCACGCTGGTGATCCACCAGATCCTCCCACAGCTCGCGCGGGAACCACAGGGCGCGCAGTGCCGTGAGCAGCCAGAGCATGACGTAGGCCGCCAGGTTGAAGGCGAACAATGCCGCGGCAAGGGCCGACAGGCCATGGAGGTGCGCCGCGACCGAAACGATGCCGGTCGCCATGACCAGCGCGAAGTACGCCGGCGACAAGCCGCGCACCGCCGCCCGCAACACACCGGCTGCCACGGGTGCTATTGCACCAGCGGTGTCGGCGCCGCAGCGAGATCGACGCCGCGCACCTCGGCCCGCCCGGCCAGCACCCGTACATACTGCTCCAGCGCCCGCCGCTGCACGCTGTCGCGCAGCCGTTCCGCGATCGCCTCGCGTGCATCCTCGAAGGGCACGGGCCGCCCGGCTACCCGATGATCCACGGCGACGATGTGGAAGCCGAAGCGGGTCTTCACCAGCTGCCTGGCGATACCGGTCCATGCGCCCTCGAACACCACTTTCTCGAATTCCGGCACCGCCTCGCCACGTTGCATCTGGCCGAGATTGCCGCCGTGCTGCGCCGATGGGCAGTTCGAGCACTCGCGGGCCAGCGCCTCGAAGCGCTCCGGCGTCTTCAGCAGCTCTCGCAGGATGTGCTCGGCCCGGGCCCGCAGCGTATTGACCGCCATACCCGGCGTCAGCTGGAACAGGATGTGGCGCACCATCACCAGCTCGCCGCACAGGAAGCGCTGCGGGTTTGCCTGGTAGTACTGCCGGCACTCCGCCTCGGTGGGCTCTGGCGTCCTCACCTCGCGCTCGAGCAGACGCTCGATCGCGGCATCGACATCCCCGGCATCCGCGCCATCGGTGATGTCCGCGCTGGCCACGGCCCGCTGTCGCAGCAGCTCGCGCACGGCCGCGGCCGCCGGCGAAGGGAACCCGGCGGCGTCCACGGCGATGCCGTTGATCGACACGTCCGCCACCGGCGCCGGTGCCCCGCTCACTTGCCGCCGGCCGCCGGCACGCCACCCCGCGGGTTGGCACCCCGCGTGCGCACCAGCTGCGGGGGCCGGAACAGGTAGGCCACCGTGGCAAAGCCGCTCCAGATATGGGCGAGGCGCGTGAACGGAAAGACCAGGAAGATCGTCAGCCCGAGGGCGATATGCGCCTGGTAGACCCAGGGCACCCCCGCCAGCAGCGCGGCATTGCCGGCACGGAAGATGACGATGCCCTGCACATACTGCACCAGCTGCAGGAACATCACCCCGCCCAGGTGCTGGGCCGAGAAGTAGATCGTCCACAAGCCCAGCACGAGCTGCAGCCAGAGGATGACCAGGATGGCCATGTCCCAGCCGCGGGTATTGGCGTGGATGCGCGGGTCCACCACCCGCCGGTGGATCAGCAGCGTCAGGCCGGCCAGCGCCGCGAGCCCGGCGAGGCCACCGCCCACCATGGCCAGCAAGGCGTGCTGCTGCGCCGTCATGACGGCATCGACCAGCGGCTCCGGGATCAGGAAACCGAACAGGTGGCCGAAGAACACCACCAGAATACCGAAGTGGAACAGGTTCGAGCCCCAGCGCAGCTCACGCTGGCGCAGCAGCTGCGAGGAGTCGCTCTTCCAGGTGTACTGGTCGCGGTCGAAGCGCACCAGGCTGCCGAGGAAGAACACCGCCAGCGCGATGTAGGGATAGATGCCGAACAGGAAGGCGTGC
>WBZR01004470.1_pt1 | contig 11423 bp, 9 predicted proteins | sample 5204231 | NCBI WGS metagenome assembly WBZR01 (sample SAMN12412403, study PRJNA552823) | activated sludge metagenome | isolation source: activated sludge from anammox sidestream of wastewater treatment plant... | place: USA: Virginia | collected 2017-08
TTGGTGAGCGTTTCCGGCCGGAGCGAGAGACTCCATGGCCACGCCAGCATATGCAGCGACATGCCGTAGCTGACCGGCGGCAAAACCACCGCGGTGCCGAGTTCCCAGGCGAACCGGTGGGCTAGGGTATCAGCCGCGATGGTATCGGTGGAAAATGGCAGATGCGCGCCGTGGTATTCGGTGGCGCCGACCGGCAACACGGCGGTGTCATAACCGCCGGCGCGCAATTCGACCGGGGTTAGTTCGGCCAGCGCCGGCGCGCGTTTGGGTGCGTTGCTCATTGCGGTCCGTTCTCCTGAATCCATACCAGATATCGTTGCATGCCTTCGTCGAACGGGGTCGCTGGCGCCCAACCGAAATCGCGGCGCAACCGGGCGTTGCTCGGCACCGGACCCGGAGGATCGCCGGAAACCAGATAGTTCGCTTCTGCCGCCGGCACCACGCGGTAGTCGAAATTCGGCAGATGTTTCTGGAATTGTTCCAGCACATCGCCGATGGAATAGAGCTTGCCGCAGGTCAGGGAATACACTGGTTCGGGCAGGTGGGGGGTCGCCCAGGCGCGTTCGATCCCCTCGGCGATGTCCTCGACCCAGGTCCAATCGAGATACGGTCCTTCCAATGAGTTGATCAGCACGGGATGCCCCTCGACCCACAGCCGCAGCATCTCGCGCGGTTCGGTGCCGCCCTTGTAGCCGGGGGTGTCGCGTTCCATCGGTCCATAGACATTGGCGGGGCGCATGGCGACGATATCGAGCCCAAAGAGTTCGGTATAGCGGCGGCAGATGCGTTCGCTGGTGTGCTTGCAGATGCCATAGAGGCCGGTCGCGGTCGAAACGGTGTCCTCGTCGGTTTCGGCGAGTTCGGGATGATCGCCGGTGGCCGCGCAGGAGGAGACGTAGACGAACCGCTCGAACCCGTCGAGCTGGCGGGCGACATCGAGAGCGTTCATGGTGCCGAGCAGATTGACTTCGACGATGCGTTTCGGTTCGGCCAGTTCGCGTTGCCGGCGCGGGGTGATCGCGGCGGCATGGACGATCCTCGTCACGCCGTATTCCCGCGCGGTCGCCAGCATGGCATCCGCGCCGGTGATATCGCCGGCGACGAACACCACATTGCCGATGGCCGGGCCGAGCATGTCACGAAGAAGATCGTCGACTGGCATGAGGTCGTAGGAGACGACGGTTTCTCCGCGCTGGGCGAGTCTGCGCACGATATGGCTGGGCACCCAACCATTGCCACCGGTCACCAATGTCGCCAAATTTCACCATCCCGCCATGCGTGGCCGCTCGTTGGGCGCATACTACACTCGGATCGCAGTTTCGTGGACTGGACAGGACACGGATGTCCTGTACTACGGTGACGGGACGACGGATTGGAAGAGGGCGCTTTGGTACAGAAACGACTTTGGGGTGGACGTTTTTCGACTGCTCCCGATGAGGTAGCCGCGCAATTTACCGCGTCGATTCTGTTCGACAACCGGATGGTGCGCGAGGACATTCGCGGTTCGGTAGCGCATGTGCGCATGCTCGGCAAACAGGGCATCATCTCCCCCGAAGAAGCCTCCGAGATCGAACGTGGTCTCTGGCTGATCTGGGATGAGGTCGACGCCGGCACATTCGATTTCTCTGTGCAGGACGAGGATATCCATACCGCCGTCGAAAATCGCCTGCGCGCGCTCATTGGTCCGTTGCAGGGCAAGCTGCACACCGGCCGCAGCCGCAACGATCAGGTCATTACCGATGTGCGCCTCTGGACCAAGGGCGCGCTGCTCGATATCGCCGCCGGGGTTGCGAATCTGATCGATGCGCTGGCCGAGGTCGCCGGGCAACATATCGACACCGTGATGCCCGGTTATACCCACACCCAGCGCGCGCAGCCGGTGGTGCTGGCGCATCATTTCCACGCCTATATCACGATGTTGTTGCGGGATTTGCAGCGGTTGCGACAAGCCTATGAGCGGGTCGACGTTTCGCCACTCGGTTCGGCGGCAATGGCCGGGGCGACCTATCCGCTCGACCGCGAATTCGTGGCCGCCGATCTCGGATTCGGTGGCATCACGGTCAACAGCATGGATGCCATTGCCGACCGCGATTTCGTACTCGATGCGCTCTATGCTTTTTCGCTGATCCAGCTCCATCTGTCACGCTTGAGCGAGGAATTGATCTATTGGTCGAGCGGGGAATTTCGCTTCATCGAGATCTCCGACGCGTATTCGACCGGCAGCTCGATCATGCCGCAGAAGAAGAATGCCGATGTGGCCGAATTGACGCGAGGGCGTTCCGGGCGGGTGTTCGGGAATCTGCTTGGCACCCTGACCATGCTGAAGGGGTTGCCGCTCACCTATAACAGCGATATGCAGGAAGACAAGGAAGCGCTCTTCGAAGCGTTCGACACCGTCCACAAGGCGTTGCTGGTCTATCCGGGGATGATCCGGACGATTCGGGTGAGGAAGGACCGGATGGCGGACGCGGCCATCGCCGATTTCATTCTCGCCACCGATGCCGCCGACCTGCTGGCCAAAAACGGGGTGCCCTTCCGGGAAGCCCATGAGGTGATCGGGAGTCTGGTCGGTCGTTGCACGGCAGAGGGGAAAACTTTCGCCGATCTCACCGATACCGAATGGGCCGAGATCCATCCGGTGTTCGCAAAACAGAAGCCACCGTTGACCGCCGAGGAAAGCGTCGCCCTGCGCGATCTGCCCGGTGGTACGGCTCCCCGGCAAGTCGAACGAGCGCTGGAGCTGAGCACCGCAGCAGCCAGGGATGCCGCTGCCTGGGTCGAAACGGAACGAGCCACGCGGGAGGCGGTGTTGACGCGCGAATGACGATTTACGCTCCTCGATCGGTATCGACCTCGACATTCCAGATCCGGCCAGCAGTGACCGAGGAGGATTTTCGCGCCGCCTACGATCTGCGCTCCCGCGTTTTCCGCGAGGAACAACGCCTGGCGGACCTGCCGATGACCGACCCGGACGAGGCGCGCAGTCTGACGCTGCTCGCCGAAAAAGACGGTGAGCTCATCGGCACCGGACGGCTCACCCCGCCCAGCCCGGAGCGGCTGGCCTATCTCTCCTGGATCGCCACCCGCAGAGACTGCCGCAAACAGGGGGTCGGTTCGGCAATCGTTGCCGAGCTGGTCGCCGCGGCAGACGACGCCGAATATCCGATGACCCTGCTCAGCGCCCAAACCCACGCCATCCCGTTCTATCGAGGGTTCGGCTACAAGCCCTTCGGCACAGTCTTCACCGTGCGGGGTATTCCCCATCAATCGATGTCACGCACCCGTCCGAATCACGCCTGATTCATATCCTAGCCTTTTAGTCGGATATCTGATAGACTGCCGCTCGTTACGCTGGCCAGACGTTTACACGATCCAATCGACCCTGAAGAATATTTAGAGGAGACAGCTCTTGAAGAAGAGACTGCCGGCAGGCCGTGTGCTGCTGGCGATTGCCACCACATTCGCCCTGCTACTCGGTACGCTCGGGGCCGGTGTTTCCGCGCAGGACACCCCGGAATCCACTGGCGAAATCGTGATTACCCATGCCCAGGGCGAAACCACTATTCCGTTGAATCCGGAGGTCGTCCTGACGTTCGATCTTGCCAGCGCGGATACGCTGGACAAGCTCGGCGTACAAGTCGCTGGATTGCCAAAATCGAATCTCGGCGGTGAATTCGCCCGATTCGATACGGATGAGTATCTGGATATCGGCACACTGTTCGAGCCGGACTACGAGGCCGTCGCGGCCGCCAAGCCAGATCTGATCATCGTGGCGAACCGCTCGGCCAGCACGCTGCCGGAACTGAGCAAGATCGCGCCGACGATCGATCTCACCATCGCCAACCCCGATCTGATCGCTGGACTACACGAGCAGACCAATTTGCTGGCATCGATATTCGGCAAGGAAGCCGAAGCGACCGAAGCGCTGGCCGCGATCGATGCGAAGGTTGCCGATCTACAGGAAAAGACTGCCGATGCCGGCACCGGCCTGGTGATTCTGACTTCCGGCGGGGAAGTGACCGCCATCGCGCCCGGCGGGCTGCGGGGCATGCTGATCTACGGAACGCTCGGTATCGAGCCGCCGGTCGCGGAACTGGATGAGGCCACGCATGGCGAACCGATCTCGTTCGAGTTCCTGCTGGAGCACGATCCCGATTGGCTCTTCGTCTTCGATCGCGATATGGTCACCGGTGAATCGGGCGCCGCCGCCCAGGAAATCCTGGACAACGCGATCGTTCACGAAACGACCGCATGGAAGAACGAGCAGATCGTCTATCTCGATCCATACAACTGGTATATCGTGATGAACGGTCTCGGCACGGTCGAATCGATGATCGACGAATTGAACACAGCGTTTTCCAACCAATAAGTAATTCGCGTGCTGGCGGCTGATTCTCCATCGGCCGCCAGCGTTCGCTCTGGCGGTCATGATTCCTGCGTATCGTTCGAAATCGATTGGCCTCTTGCCGCTGGCGGTGCTTGCCGTAGCTGGTCTGGCCGCGATCAGCATCGCGACCGGGGTCTACAGTGTCAACTGGCGATCGGTACTGACCGAGGGCGAACTCGACCATTCGACGATGGTGTTGATCGAAAGCCGATTACCGCGCACACTGGCGATCATCCTGGCTGGAGCATCGCTGGCGATCGCCGGATTGCTGATGCAATTGCTGGTGCGGAACCGGTTCGTGGAACCGTCGCTGGCGGGCACGACCGAATCAGCCACGCTGGGTTTGCTGGCAGTGGCGATTTTCGCGCCCGGGATTCCGATCTTCGCCAAGATGGTCGTAGCTTCGGTGTTTGCACTGGCCGGAACATTCGTCTTTCTGGCGATACTTCAGCAAATTCCTCTCCGATCGCCCTTGATGGTTCCGCTGATCGGGATCATGCTCGGGGGCATCATTTCCGCAGTCACCACCTTTTTTGCCTACCGGTACGATCTGCTCCAGTCGCTCGCGGCATGGACGACGGGGGATTTTTCCAGCATGTTGCGGGGTCGGTATGAGCTGCTCTGGTTGGCGGGGGGGCTTGCGGTACTGGCCTTCTTCGCGTCCGACCGCTTTACGGTCGCCGGTATGGGAGAGGAGTTCACCACCAATCTGGGACTCAACTATCGGTTGGTCATGATCTCGGGTATGGCGATCGTGGCGCTGGTGACCGCGGTCGATGTGGTTACCGTCGGAGCGATTCCCTTTCTCGGGTTGATCGTGCCGAACCTGGTTCGGCTGGTGGTGGGTGACAACGCACGGATTTCGGTACCGTGGATCGCGGTCAGCGGCGCGGGATTCGTGCTGGCCTGCGACATTCTCGGCCGGATCATTCGAGCTCCGTTCGAAATTCCGATCAGCGTCATGGTGAGCGTGATCGGCAGTTTCGTTTTCCTGATTCTGCTTCTCTGGAGGTCGCCTCGTGTCCGCTAGCAGTCGAGCACTGGTCCGGGCGCAGCCAGCGGACACGTCCTACGGCAGGCAATCGTGGCGAACCAACACGCCGCTGATCCGGATCGGCATCGCGTCAGTGATCACGATCGCCATGATTGGTCTTTTCATGACGATCGAGGCCAATGGCAATTGGGATTTCGTTTTGCCATTCCGGGCGCGCAAAGTGGCGGCGATGGCCATCGTCGGGATCGCGATCGCGATTTCAACGGTCGCATTCCAGACACTGACCGAAAATCGCATTCTTTCACCGGCCATCATGGGTTTCGACGCACTCTATATGCTGATTCAGACCATGGTGCTGTTCCTTTTTGGAGGGCACCGATTGCTCACGCTCGATCCCAAGATGCAATTCGGGGTCGAGGTGGTCATCCTGACGTTGTTTGCGACGGCGCTCTTCTGGCTGCTCTTCTTGCGAGCCCGCTATAGTCTCTATCTGATCGTCATGATCGGGATCATCTTCGGCGCGCTTTTTCGGGGATTGACCAATTTTGCGCAGCGGATGATAGAACCGAGCGATTTCGCGGTCTTGCAAGACGCGAGTTTCGCCACGTTCAATGCAATCGACCAGACATTGCTGGGGATGGCGACGGTGCTGGTCATCGGCGCCGGGCTGGTGATCTGGCGGGCACTGCCGGAGCTGGATTTGCTGACGCTCGGGCGTGATACCGCCATCGGGCTAGGAATCGACTACCGCAGGTCAGTGGCGGTGGTGCTCGTCTCGACCATCGTGCTCACCGCCGTTTCGACTGCATTGGTGGGTCCGGTGGCATTTTTCGGCTTGCTGGTTGCCAATGTCGCCTATCTCGTCGTTGGTTCTCCGCAGCACCGGTTCATTCTACCGATGGCAGCGTTGCTGGGAATCATGGCGCTGGTCGGCGGCCAGGCAGTATTGGAACATGTATTTCGGCTCAATAGCAGTCTTTCGATGATCGTCGAATTCGTGGGTGGGATCGCATTCATCTATCTGGTGGTGCAGAGGCGCAACGGATGATTCAAGTCGAACACGCCACCAAACGATATGGCAACACTACCGTGGTCGATGCGGTTTCGCTGACGATCGACCATGGGGGACTGACCACCATCATTGGTCCGAACGGAGCGGGGAAATCGACCCTGCTGGGGATGATGAGCCGCCTGATCGGAATGGATGGCGGGCGTATCTCGGTCGATGGGCTCGATGTCAGCACCACACCGAGCCGGACGCTGGCGCAACGGCTTTCGATTCTGCGGCAGGACAATCGCCTCGATGCGCGGCTGACGGTGCGCGATCTGGTGGCGTTTGGGCGATACCCGTATTCGCGGGGTCGGTTGACAATCGAGGATCGGGACAAGATCGACGCCGCGATCGACTATATGCAGTTGGATGCGCTGCGCGAACGGTTTCTGGATGAGCTTTCCGGGGGACAGCGACAACGCGCGTTCGTAGCGATGGTGCTGGCGCAGGATACCGACTATCTGCTGCTGGACGAGCCGCTGAACAGTCTCGATATGAAACACGCGGCGGGCATGATGCGGTTGTTGCGCCGCACGGCCGATGAGCTGGGCAAGACGATCGTGCTGGTGTTGCACGACATCAATTTTGCTTCGTGCTATTCGGACCGCATCATCGCCATGGCCGATGGGCGGGTGCTATATCACACCACTCCGGCGGAGGTGATGACCCCGGAAGCGCTGGAGCATATCTATGACATCGAGGTCGATGTGCGCGAGATCGAGGGGGACCGGATCGGGATCTATTACCGGTAGCCGGACCGAGCAGGCGCGCATCACCACCCCCTCTCGATCTACAGCAAACGCGATCGACAGCAAAGAAGAAGGACCGCCTGGATGGCGATGTTCGAAAGAAAAAGGCGAGCCCAGGAGCTGGGCTCGCCTTTGTGCGTTTTATCTCCCAGGACTCGAGTCTCACGACCCGGGCCCGGCCCTTTCAGTCAGCCGCGGACGATGACGCCGTCGCATTCTGGATCGCGCGCCAGATCTTTTCCGGCGGGAATGGCGTGTCGATGTGCGTGATACCGAACGGTTCGAGCGCGTCGATCACCGCATTGGCCATACACGGGGTGGCGCCGATCGTTGCCGCTTCACCAATTCCCTTGGCGCCCATCGGATTGAGATAGGTCGTGGTGGTCGTGTGGTGCGTTTCGAACATCGGGAAGAATTCGGCGCGCGGCACCGCGTAATCGTTGAGTGTACCGGTCAGCAGCTCGCCATTTTCGTCGTACTGCGCCTCTTCCCAGAGGACTTGACCGATACCCTGCGCCAGACCGCCATGCACCTGCCCGGTCACCAGCACCGGGCTGATGATATTGCCGCAGTCGTCCACAGTGACATAGCGCACGATCTTGATTTCGCCGGTTTCCGGGAAGACTTCCACGACCGAGATATGCGTTCCGAACGGGAAGGTTTCCTCGGGCACCCGGAAGAAATCGGTGGTGTCCAAACCGGGATCGACTCCCTCCGGCAGATCGTCCGAATACGCCTTGGCGGCAATATCAGCCAAACTCACCGCCCGGTCGGGCACGCCCCTGACCTGGTATTTGCCGTCCTTCAACTCGATATCATCGGCGGATGCTTCGAGAATATGGGCCGCAATCTTGCCCGCTTTGATGCGCAGTTTGTCGAGCGACATCATCAAGGCGGCGCCCCCGACCGCGAGACCGCGGCTCCCCATGGTGCCGTTGCCTTGCGGGGCGCTGGCGGTATCGCCATGGTGCACCTCGATCGTGTCGAAATCGGCGCCGAGATAGTCGGCCGCCATTTGGGCAAAGGTCGTTTCCTGTCCCTGCCCATGCGGTGAAATACCGGTAAAGATGGTCACCTGACCGCCCGGCTCGACGCGGACATTCGAGCTCTCGTACGGCCCGAAGCCACAGATCTCGACATAGGAGGCCACGCCAATGCCCAGGTAGCGGCCTTCCTTGCGCAGCTTCGCCTGCTCGGCGCGCAAATCGTCGTAGCCGATGAGCTCCTTGGCTTTGTCGAGGGCTTTCTGGTGCTCGGCGGAATCGTAGACCTCGCCGGTGAGCGTCGTGAACGGAAATTCGTCCGGCGGAATGAAATTGGCTTTGCGCACCTCGGTCGGATCGAGACCGCCCTCGTCCGCCACCAGATCCATCAACCGTTCGAGATAGAAGGTCGCTTCCGGTCGCCCAGCGCCGCGATAGGCGCCGTTGGCCATCGTGTTCGTATAGACGCCGAGCACCTCGTAATCGAGATTCGCGATCTTGTACGGACCGGCTGACATGACCCAGGTCGCCCAGGCCAGATCGAGCGCTTTCGGATACGCGCCGGAATCGAGCAATACCCGCGCCTTGAGCGCGGTGACTTTGCCGGTTTCGTCCGCGCCAACCCAGAACTCGGCCCATTGGTTGCGACCGTGGTTGGTGGCCAGAAAGTTTTCCGAGCGGGTCTCCACCCATTTGACCGGGCGCTTGTGCTTGAATGCCAGCGCAGAGATGACGAAATCTTCGCCATAGGCGCCGATCTTGGCCCCAAATGCGCCACCGACCTCGGGAGCGATACACCGCACCTGGTTCTGGCTCAGACCGAGCGCATCGGCGATGGAATTGCGATTCCAGTGCGGCGCCTGGGTCGAACTCCAGAAGGTGATTCCTCGCGTGATCGGGTCCGGGGTAGCCAGCACGGCACGTCCCTCGATAGAGACCGGCAAGCAGCGTGGCTCGCGGATTTTCGCATGCACCTTGATGGCGGCTTTCGCCATCGCGCCCTCGAAATCGCCGGCGACCGTCGATTCGCGCACGCTGATGTTGTTCTTCATCTCGGCGTAGAGTTTCGGCGCGCCGTCTTTGACCGCTTCGTAGGGGTCGATGACGACCGGGAGCTCCTTGTAATCGACCACGACCAGCTCGGCTGCGTCCTGAGCCATCTCGACCGATTCGGCCATGACCGCGGCGACGGGATCGCCGATATAGCGCACCTTGCCGGTGGACAGCGGCATCACCTTAGGGACGACGATATCTTCTGTGCCGACATCCTCGCCATGCTCCTCGCGGCCGGTTTCACCAGCCGGTTGCTCGGGATAGACATTCTTGAGGATTCTCGCCAAATCCTCGCCGTCGATGACATCGATCACGCCGGGCATGGCCAGCGCGGCGGATTTGTCGATTCCTCTGATTTCGGCGTGGGCATAGGAACTGCGCACGAAAACGACATGCGTCGTACCGCTCAGTTTGATGTCATCGACATAGGTCGAGGAACCGGTAATGAGCCGCGGATCCTCCTTACGTTTGACCGAAGCTCCAACATATCTACTGAGCACCATGATTTCGAACTCCTGCGTTCTTCATCCACTCGTCCGCCTGGGGTTTGGATTCTGTAGGGTCCATTGTAACGGGATACGAGTCTTGGGTCCTGAGCGATCACTGACCAGGCGGAAAAGCTGGTCCCAACACATCTCAGGGCTCAAGACCCAAGACTCAAGACCCTTCCCTCGGCTACCATCTCGCCATAGGAGACCCTCCCAGAAGTAAGGACCAGTCGTTCATGGGAACACTCGACGGAATTCGCGTACTCGATCTCAGCCGCGCGCTTGCCGGTCCGTATGCGGCCATGAATCTGGGCGACATGGGCGCCGATGTCATCAAGGTCGAAGATCCCGATTTCGGCGACACCACCCGCGGTTTCCCGCCGATCTGGAATGGTGAATCCACCTATTACATGTCGACCAATCGCAACAAGCGCGGGATCACCCTCGATTTGAATACGGAGCGGGACCGCGAGATTGCGCTGCAACTGGCATTGCGATCGGACATCCTGATCGAGAGTTTTCGCGGCGGTCAGATGGAAAAATGGGGACTCGGCTGGGACCGCTTGCACGAGCTGAACCCGCGCCTGATCTATTGCGCGGTATCAGCAGCAGGCCGCGAAGGCCCGGACAAGGACCGGGTCGGGGTCGATCTGCTGATCCAGGCGTATGCCGGGTTGATGAGCATCACCGGCGAGGCGTCCGGCGAACCAGTGCGCACCGGCACGTCGGTGGTCGATCTCAGTACCGGCTCGCTGGCGCTGAGCGGTATCCTGGCCGCGCTCTACCGACGCGAGCGCACCGGCGAGGGACAGCGCGTCGATGTGTCGCTGCTGGGCACGACGATCGCCTGGATGACGTATCACGCGGTTGCCTATTTCGCGACCGGCAAGGCGCCAGGGCGCACGGGATCACACCATCCATCGGTGTCACCCTACGGCGGCTATCCCACCAAAGACGGTTGGCTGGTGGTGGCGATCGCGTTCGATTCGCATTGGATCAAGTTCTGCAATCTGGTGGAACGACCCGAGCTGATCGCCGATGCACGGTTCGTGGGCAATGCCGAGCGAGTTGCCAACCGGCCGGAACTCGATCCGATCCTGATCGAGATTCTGTCGGCGCATTCCGCCGCGGAATGGGCCGAGCGCATGGACGCGGCCGGAATCCCCTGCACCCCCATCAACGATCTGGCTCAGGCGCTGGCGCTTCCGCAGGTCGAATATCAAGAATACGTTGCCGCCGTACCGCATCCGGATATTCCCGATCTGAAGATGCCGGGGATCCCCGTCAAATTCACTGCCGATCCCAGCAGCATCCGCCGCCATCCCCCGAAACACGGTGAGCACACGGCAGAGATTCTGGCGGAATTGGGCATCGAGTCTTGAGGCTTGGGTTCTTGGGATGAGATTCCGATGCCCAAGATGAAGCCATGGGCTGACCCGCCTTGTTCATGGAGAAGATTCTCATTGGTGACGGGGCAGAACGGGGGGCCGCGACGGACTGAAGATCCATCGCTATTCACTTCGAGTCCCGCCGGGACTGCGAACCTCCCCGGCCGTCGCAGTCTGTGAATAATCCGGGCAAATACTCCTTTAGATCAGGGTGGATCTCCCTTATGGAGTGGGTGCCGGCTGGCAGAAAATGCTGCTCGAGCCTGGAGATCACTGAGCCAAAAAGGAGTCTTAGCCCATTGCTTCAGCATTGGGTTCGGGCGCATCCCC
>WBZR01004471.1_pt1 | contig 11418 bp, 9 predicted proteins | sample 5204231 | NCBI WGS metagenome assembly WBZR01 (sample SAMN12412403, study PRJNA552823) | activated sludge metagenome | isolation source: activated sludge from anammox sidestream of wastewater treatment plant... | place: USA: Virginia | collected 2017-08
CGATTGTCAACATTTCTTCGGTCTCCGCGTACGATCCGTTTCCCGGCTTGGCGGCCTACGGCGGGGCAAAGGCATTTGTCACGACCTACTCCAAAGGACTGGCGGAAGAGGGGCGGCCGCACGGGATTCGCGTTTATTGCGTGGCCCCCGGCGCGGTTGAGACGGATATGCTTCGCGGGGCATTTCCCGAGTTCCCTGAGGATCAGGTTCTACAGCCGGAAGATGTGGCGTCCCTGGTGGAACTGCTGCTGATGCCCGGCGCGCGGTATTCGTCAGGGCAGTCGATCACGATTCGCAAGTCGTAAATCGTCCGATTCAGGCGCTGGCGTACATGGCCCGCAATTTGCGCTTCCACATCGAAGGGTGGCGTTCGCGGTAGTCCTCGGACGATTCGATCTGCTTCGGGGGCTGTTCGACGGTGGCGGGGCGGACATTTCTCGACGGCGGCGCCTGCCGAGCGGGACGCATGTCGGGCAGCCAGCGATAATTCACGGCCGAGCTGAAGTCGCTTTGGACGCAACCGGTGGCCCCGGCGAATATCAGGCAGGCCGACGCGGCCATGACCATTCTGCAAATCCTGGACGAAGTCTTCACGGCGTATTCCCCCACTAGCTTGGCTGCTATCCAAAACTACCCACCGGCACAGGATCGATTCGCCGGGCACCCTCAACATCGTTCCGCGGGCCGGACGACGTGAGCAAAGAGCCGATTTCAGTATTGAAAACAGAGACGGACGGGGCCAGTCCAAAACGCATTTCGAGCATGCCTGGATTCGGACGACGCCACTGGCAGAGCTGGAATCGACGTTTTTTCGGGATGGGTGACGTCAGACTTTTAGTGACGACGCCTGATACGTCGATATGCCCGATAACCGGCGTGATCGTCGTTGCGCGACGGAGCGCGCAGGACGGATGTACTCGCCGGCCCGCCAGATCGTCGGGAGAGAACACCAAAGGAAGACAGATGACATCGCCTGACTCTTTTCTCGTACGCCTTGTGACTGCCGCCGCGGTCGTATGCGGCGCCGTGGCGGCGGCTTATGCGGACATCCCCTCTGACACGATCGCGTCGGATAACCGGCCGTCGCCGTTCTTCGAGCGAGAGATCCCGTCGTTGCCGACAAAGGACATCGAAATCGCCTACCAGTCGGCCTCGTCGGGAGGAAATGTCACGCAGGTCGATCTTTGGGTGACCACCGATCGCGGGGCGACATGGACGAAGTACACCTCTGAACGATTGGAGGGAGGGCTCGGCAAGAGGGGCAAACTGACCAAGCGAATAAGCGCGGCCGGCAGCTCCATCACATATCATGCGGACGGTGAGGGGCTCTACGGGTTCTACCTCGTGCTGCACAATGGCGCCGGCGCCTCTTCCCCCCCACCGACGCCGGGCACGGCGCCTCAGCAATGGGTTCGCGTCGACCTCAGCGCACCGATCGCCAAGATTCTCAGCGTGCGCTCGGCCGAAGACTTCGCCTCGCGGCGTGAGGTGACGATCCGCTGGGAGGTCCTCGACGACAACCTGACCGAGCGACCCGTGACGGTCTACGCGCGCACCGAGCAATCGAAGATGTACCGCCCCATCGCCGAGCTGCGCGCGGCGGCGAGCGAATTCCGCTGGGACGTTCCGCGCGACGTCACCGGTCGAGTGGAGATCAAGATCGCCGCGACCGACCGGGCCGGTCATACGGCGCGTGCGATTTTCAGCGACCTACACGTTGTCGCGCCCCCGGTGACGGCCCCCGAGGAGGCCAGCATTCAAACCGCCGATTCGACGCACGGTCGAAAGGAAGCCGCTTCGACGAACGACGCCGACGCGCTCTTCGTCGGCCCAACTATGACTCAGGGTGCTGGGCTGACTGCGCACGGAGAGCCCGATGCCGGCATGCAGCGCGTCGATCCCGCGGCAGCCGAAGATGCCCGCAAGCAATACGATCTGGGAACATGGCACCGGTTGCGCGGCGAGACCGACGTCGCGATCGTTCGTTACCGCAAGGCGCTGGAGTACGATCCCGGCCTTGCTTCGGCCCGACACGATCTGGCGGCGCTGTTGTTGCTCGTCGGTCAGACTAAGGACGCTGAAGCAGAGCTCGATCGGCTGTTAAAAGATCGACCCGACGATCCGTCGGCGCTGAAGACGATGGCGCTTGTGCAATCGCGACATCGCAATTACCGTTCGGCGGCGGCGACGTTGCAGAAGCTGCTATTTCTGGCGCCCGACGACGCCGACGCCTGGCTGAGCTTCGGCGACGTGACGCTCTTCATGGGCGACCGAACGCAGGCCCGGGCAGCGTGGAGCAAGGTCGAGGCATCACAGACAGCCACGCAGGAACAGCGGCGCAAGGCGGCCAAGCGACTGGAGCTGTATCGAGACGCCGCCGTCGCGGCGCAACTCGAGTCGACACCGTAAGCAGTCGGTCGAGCGCTGGCGGCTGTCTTGCTTCGGGAGGGCGAAGGATGGCGGCCGGAAGGGCAAGAGCAAGCGGAAGCGACCCGGGCAAGGGCCCGTCAAATCGCCCCCACCCCCCCATTGTCGTTATATACGGTCCGGATGTATTCCTCCGCGCAGTTGCGCTGGAGGATGTCCTGCAGTCCGTTCTCGGCAAGGATCGCGATCAGATGACGCTGGCGGAGTTCAGCGGGCCGGACGCGACCATCGCGACGGTGCTCGATGAATGTCGTACGCCATCGCTGCTCGCGCCGGTGCGATTGGTCCTCGTTCGCGACGCGGACGACTTCGTGAGCGCCAATCGCGACGTCATTGAGAAATACCTGTCCGCCCCCTCGCCGTCCGGCGTGCTTGTCCTGGATTGCCAAAGCTGGCCCAAGAACACGCGTCTTTACAGGCTGACGGCCGAGATCGGAAAGAACATTCCGTGCGAGACGCCCAAGGGGGCCGCGGTCGTCGGCTGGCTGACCGATCGGGCGAACGATCCCTACGGGTGCAGGCTGGAGAATGCAGCGGCCCGGCTGCTCGTTGATCTGGTCGGGGCTCAGCTTGGGCTTCTCGACATGGAGCTGTCGAAGCTGGCGACCTTCGTGGCCCCGGAGACGCAGATCCGCGCGAAGGACGTCGAGCAACTGGTCGGTGAGTCTCGCGCCGAGGTGGTCTTCAAGCTCGTCGATGCCATATGCGACGGCAATGCGCGGGCGGCGCTGGAACTGTGGGATCAGGTGATCAGTCACGATCGAGACGCCGAATACCGCGCGATCGGCGGGCTGGCCTATTCATTTCGGCGAATGGCCGAGGCCCGGCGGGTTGTTGAAAGCGGCGCACCGATCGCAGTCGCCGCGAAGGAAGCGGGAATCTGGGGCGACCTTCAGGCTGTGCGGCGGCAGCTTGGACGATTCTCCGCGGCACAGTGGGAGGACATTCTCAGCCAGTTGCTGCGGATCGATGTCGGTATGAAAAGCAGTCTGGGCGGCATCAAATTGGGCGTCGAAAAGCTGATTTGCAGCCTCGCCGCGGCCTCATAGCTGTCTCGGGCCTCGCCGGGGCTCGTGTCGTCGCACTGGATTTGTCGAACAAATACCGCGAGAATGGGCCCTTTGGTTCCGGGGTATGCAGGGAGGATGGTCCGGTCGGCGTCGCGCGGGACGCCCGTTAAACGAGGATAAGGTTTGCACATGTCAAAGTTGCCGTCCGTATCTCGTCCGTCGGTCTGTGCCGCGGCGCTCATCATTGCCACTTTCTTATACGGCTGTTCCGAACAAAAGTGGGACTGGTTCGGCCTGAAGAAGTCCGAATCCAAAGAGACCAAACCGGCCGCCATGGCCAAGCCGGCCCAGCCCGAGAAGACGGCCGCGAAGCCGGAATCTGCCGATCCGGACGATCCCAACGCCAAGGAAGTGGACAAGCGCGTCGAAGAGTACGTCAAATCGATGAACAATCGATACGACCCGGGCTACGTGCAAAACGACTTCACCACGAAGATCGAGCGGCAGAGCGATCCGGATCGGGCCAATCGAATTCGCAAGACGGCAGCGCGATCGAGGAGTGATTCTGGGCAGTATGAGCCCGAGTGGGCGCCGGACTCCGGCAAAAACCCCGGCAGCCTAGCCGGTACCGATACACTGAGCAAAACAGGAAATGACGACGCTCCGCAGATCGCCGATCTGAAAGATCCTTCAACGGAAACCGCGGACAAAAAGTCGGCCATCGGCGCGACGCCGGAAAAGAAGTCGTCCGGCCAGATGCCGGCCACCGCGAATCGCAACCAGCCCAAGCCGCTCGAACCCGACGCTATCGAGCATAAAGACTCTGCGCAGGAACCTGTCACGCAGTCGCCCGCCGTGGCCACAAATCGCCCACCGGCAAGTGTCGACCAGCCGGAAGAATCGACGCCGGCTCAGCAGCCTGAGACGGCGGAAACAGCAAGCGCCAACGAGAAGCCGGTCGCCAAGCCGCCGGTGCTCGCGGACATCTCCGTCTCCGCCGCGCCGAAAACCACGGCAAATTCCCGGCCGCAGACCATTTCAGACGATTCGACAGCAGAGGAAGTGATTCCGGCCAAGACGGAGCCGGTCGCGACGAATTCACCAGTAGCGCCGGCCCCTTCGACGGCTGCGCCGATTGCCGATGCGATCAAGGCGAAGATCGCCGAGCAGGAGCGGCTCGTGGCGCGCGATCCGAACAATCTGGAAGAGCAATTCCGACTGCGAATGATGTACCTCGTCGACGGCCAGGACGACAAGGCCCTCGCGCCGACCGACGGCGTCAATGAAGACATTCAGGAAATCATGCGCGGGCAGATTCAGGCCATGATGTCGGCGCGCAGCACGTCGGAGCGCGACCCGGCCACGTGGGCCAACCGGCAACTCGATGCCATCGAGACACTGCGCCAGCTCGTTCGCCAGAAGGCGGATCTGCGGGTACCGAAGGTTGAGCTTTGCAGCGCGATCGACGGATTCGGCCGATACGAGCCGATCTCGCCCCCCGACTTCCGAGTCAGCGCTCGAAACCTTGTCCTGCTTTACATCGAGGTGGACAACTTCCAATCTGAGAAGACGCCGTCGGGCATGTACCGCACCCTGCTCTCGGTGCGCCAGAGCCTGCTCAGCACCACGGGCGAAGAGCTCTGGACTCAGCGCGATGAGAATATCGAAGACCTTGCCCGGCAGCAGCGAAGCGACTTCTACCTGACCATCGGCCCGCTGGCGATTCCCAAGACATTGGGCGCCGGCGAGTATGTGATGAAGGTCGAGGTCGAGGACGTCATCGCCGGCAAGATGAACAGCAACGTGGCCAGATTCAAGATGGTCCCCTGATCGCCTCCCGGATCGCCAACAAGGGAGGGATACGCAGCGTGCTGGACCCCGTCGGCTCCACTTCCTGGCACAACCGTCACCTTTCTGTTTTTGAACGGCTCGCGGAACTCCTGCGCGAACAGGGAGCGGACAACCCCACGATTCTCGTCATCGGGCCCGGCGGCGTGACGTCGCTGATGGCCGGCATGTTGAACGATTCATCGCGGGAGGATGCGTCCAGTCTTCGCAAGCTGATGGGCGATGCGGCGCGATACAGCGATCAACTCCTGCGGCGCATCCCGGTCATGCCGCTTCGCTCGCTGGAGCCGGAGGAGATCGAGCGGACCATCACGATCCCCCATCGGTTGGTGGTGATCGACCGGTCGCAGCGCATTCTTTCGGCGGTTGCCCGGCAGATTCCCGGTGCGGCGTGTCATTGTCTCGATGTTTCATTTCAGCGCGTGCCGATGGAGGCGGATGTGATCGTGGCGTTTAACGTGTTCTGCCGACTGGAGCGGCCGGAGGAGGGGCTGCGCAACGTCATGCCGGCGCTTCGGCCGGGGGGATTGCTGCTCATCGACGATCGCTCGGCGACGGGACGGCTCGACGAATGGCCGGATTTGCGTCCGATTGATTCCAAGATTCACCGGCGGATGCCGGCGTAAATTCACAACGGGGATTCAGGTTGCCTTGTCGGCGCGGATTGACTCTGGTAAGACGATTGGCAGATGTCAGCCCCCCACTCGACGATCGCCGACGCCCTTCGACAGCGGTTTGAGGCCGACGCGCTGCTTGGCGCGGACGTGCTTCCGATTCGCATATCAGGCGATTTAGCGACATCCGAGTCTGGCTCGCCCGAAGCACCGCCGCTTCCGGCGCGGCCGCCGGTTTCGCGCGAGGAGATCGAGCTGCGCAATACGGCGCTGGCGGTCATTGACGATGCCGAGGTCAAGGTGTGCGTGAAGTGCGCCCTGCATGCCACGCGAACGAAGACGGTGTTCGGGGTGGGCAGTCCCGCGGCGCGGATCATGTTCATCGGCGAAGCGCCCGGTCACGACGAGGATGTATCGGGCGAGCCGTTTGTCGGGCGCGCGGGGCAACTGCTGACCGACATGATTCAGAAGGGAATGGGGCTGAAGCGCGAGGCGGTTTACATCGCCAACGTGATCAAGTGCCGGCCGCCGAACAACCGGACGCCGGCGACCGACGAGATCACGGCGTGCAAGGACTATCTGCTGCGGCAGATTGAGATCATCAAGCCGGAGGTGATCATCGCGCTGGGTGCGCCGGCGGCGCAAACGCTGCTGGGGACGCGCGACGGAATCGGCCGGCTGCGCGGGCGGTGGCACGACTTTTACGTGAGCGGGACGGCGACGATCGGCGAGCCGATTGCGGTGATGCCGACGTTTCATCCGGCGTATCTGCTGCGCGATGCCACCCAGAAGGGCAAGGCGTGGGCGGATTTGAAGATGGTGATGGCGCGGCTGGGCATACCGATCCCGCAGCGATGATGGTGCAATCGCGCTTGCACCAGACCTCCTGGTCATTTCGCAATAACGTCAGCCGTGCAGAAACTCCTTGACCGACGCATGGAGGATGTGCTCGCGAGCTTTCGCATCAAGCGGCGGCATTTCCAAGATGAGCTTGCCAGGTTCGGCCTCGCCGAGGGGGAAGGGGTAATCGGAGCCGAGGCAGATGCGGCGACTGCCGAAGAGGCCGAGGAGAAAGTTCAGGGCGTCGGCATCGTGGACGAGGGAGTCCACCCAGAAGCGGGCCGGGGCGCCGTCCGGTTTCGCCAGGTAATCTCGCGGGTTGGTTTTGCTATCCACGGTGCACAGGTCGGGCCGGACGCGCCAGCCGTGCTCGATTCGGCCGATGGTGAAGGGGAAGGACCCGCCACCGTGGGCGAAGGCGACGCGGAGCTTCGGAAACTTATCAAACACGCCGCCGAAGATCATCGAGCAGATGGCGAGGCTCGTTTCCGCGGGCATGCCGACCAGCCAGGGCAGCCAGTACTTCGTCATGCGATCCTTGCCCATCATGTCCCAGGGATGGACGAAGACGCATGCTCCCAGCCGCTCGGCGGTCTCGAAGACGGCGGCCAGCGCCGGCTCGCTCAGGTTCCACTGTTCTGTGCGCTCGGTGAACTTATTGGGCTCGATGTGGGTGCCGATCTCGACGCCGGGCATTCCGAGATCGCGGACGCAGCGTTCCATCTCGCGGCAGGCGAGGTCGGGGTCCTGCATGGGGATCGTTCCGAGGCCGATGAAGCGGTCGGGATTATCGCGGACGACCTCGGCGATGTGGTCGTTGAGGAGGCGCGAGAGTTCGAGGGCGTCGGCGGGCTTGGCCCAATAGCTGAACATGACCGGGACCGTTGAAAGAACCTGCATGGTGACGCCGGTGCGGTCGCAGTCCTCGATCCGCCGTGCGGGGCTCCAGCAGTTGTCGTCGATCTCGCGGAAGACGCGATCGCCAATGAGCATCTTCGCGCGGCAGGGCTTGTGGTGGTCCAGCCGCAACCAACCGGGATAGCCGAACTTCTCGACGAGGTCGGGCCATCGCTCGGGGAGGATGTGCGTGTGGAGGTCGATTTTCATCGTCGAGGCATTGTAGCGGCGAGGGGAAACGTCAAAACGGCAAAAAGTCAAAACGTCAAAATGGTGTGCGGCGGCGGGGTTGCGCGGGTGCATTCGGAAGGTGGTATGAACATGCAAGCTTCGAAAACGGCGTTGGGCTGCGATTTTTGCAAGGTGACATAAGGCGAAAAAAGGTTTCGCCGGCGATTGCAAGTTGCGCGGCGGTCGCGAGTTGGGGCGGATGGGGAAAAAGTCGAAAAATTGAAAAGTCGAGGCGTCGAAATGGGGGAGACTTGGGGCCTGGGGCCTGGGGCGCGGAGGGGTCGAGCGGGAATGCAAGGGAGGTGACACACGGCGATGCGGCGCGGCTGGTGGTCCGTCGCCAAACGGCAAGCCGCTTCGGGGACCGCGCGGGAGGCGAGAGATTGAAGGTGACATAAGGTGACACAGCGCCTTTGGAAATCGTGCCAACACACGTGGCGGTCGCGAGTTGGGGCGAGGTGATTTTTTGGTGAAAATCAGCCAAAAACGGGCGACCGGGGCGGCGTGGTTTTGAATGTGGTCGTCGATCATGGGTGGATGGGCCTCCGTTGATTGATACTTGCTCGGCGTTCGCGCGGGGGCTTGCGATACCTGGACTATGCCTATGCCTACTAACTCTTGGCCCTTCGGGCCGACACCGGGGGATTAGCCGTACAAGGTTCGTTTTCGGGCCTATTTTGAAATTTCGTGAATCCTGCGGTTCCGGCATCGCATAGCTATCGGCGGCCCGAGGGTTTCTTAGGGGGCTTCGGGCAGACCGCCATTTTGGAGCTTCCCAATGTCTAGATCATGGATCCGACCTTTTGTCTGTGCCGTCACCCTCCTGGCTCTTGCCGGGAGTTCTGCCCGGGGCCAGATGGCCTATCGAAAGGTCATGCGCTCCGGTGAGCCTGCCCCGGATACGACAGGCTACTTCGGAACCCAGCAGTTGAGCTATCCGACGATCGATGAGGCGGGACACGTTTCGTTTAGCTGTTACCTCGCCCACGGGATCGGCGGCGTGGATGCATTCAACCAATGGACCTTGTACTCCGAAAACGCTCTCGGTGAATTACACCTCGTTGCCCGGCAAGGCGATCCAACGCCCGGCAACGTGGCGCTCCATTTCGAATCCAACAGCTTTACGACGCAGCATAAGAATCCACTCGGACAAGTGGCCTTTTATGGCGTGGGCGCCGGCCCGATGGTCTATCAGGGAGGCTGCTGGGCGCAGAACACCCTTGGCACTGTCGTGAGAGTGGCATTCGGAGACGAAACGTTTACGAGCAGCCCGGCTGGTGGTCAGATCGCGAACGTCGGCACTCCGAGCATGAGCTCCTCGGGAGATGTTGTATTCCAAGGATTTCTCAAAATCGGAGTCGGTGGTGTCACCGTCAATGATGACGGCGCCTTATGGTGCCGGACAGCGGGAGGGCTGTTGAGATTGGTCGCCCGGGAAGGTGACAGCCTGCCCAACCTGCCGCCGGGTTTTGTCGCGGGCTCGGTTCAATACGCGCAAGTGGGCAATTCATTCTCGAACGTACCGCTGATCAATGCGGGCGGACAGGTCGCATTCTCGATTCCAACGAATTATGGACAGATGCTGATGGCCGAAAGCCACACCATGAATCCTCCGCGCGTGGCAGCGTATCAGGGCCAGCCGGCTCCGGGGCTTGGCAACGTCTCATTCCTGAGTTTTTCAAGCATGACTATCAACAACGGCGGAAATCTCGCCTTCAACGCGAAGCTGACGGGCATGGGTGTCAATGCGGACAATGACGAATCAATCTGGGTCGAAGATGGAGGCGCATTGCATCTGATCGCCCGGGAAGGCGATGCTGCTCCCGGCGGCGGCGTCTACAACATTCTCTATCCCCCGGCGCTGTCGGCGAACGGCGAAATCGCGTTCAGCAGTTTCCTCAAGGAGGGCATCGACGGCGTGAACTTCACGAACGACTTCGCCGTCTACAAATACACGCTCCCTGCGGGCACGATCCAGCTCATCATGCGTGATGGGATGGACGCACCGGGATTCCCAGCCGGCATTTACTTCGACACGCCGGTCGTTGTTCCATGCATCAACAATGTCGGGCAAGTAGCCTTCTATGCCCGAATCGCCGGCGCGCCCGCATATCAGTTCAACGGCGATTCCATATGGGCCACGACACCGTCGGGCGTGCTGACCCCTGTGGTCGTGAAGGGGCAAAGCCTTGAGATTTCTCCGGGGGTTTTTCGAACGGTCAATTCGTGCGGCAGCTTTCCCGCCAAGGGCGTAGCCGGTCAGGACGGGCTGGGCTACCCATTCAACAACAGCGGGCAAGTCTGCTTCTCCGTCAATCTCTCCGACGGAACCAACGCCATTTACGTCTCGTCATTCGCTCCGTGCCCCGACAGCGACGGCGACGGGACCGATGACTGCGCCGACGGCTGTCCGAATGATGCCGCCAAGACTTCGCCGGGCGTCTGCGGGTGCGGCGTCGCCGACTCCGATTCCGATGCGGATGGAACCCTCGATTGCAACGACGGCTGTCCGGCAGACCCGCTGAAGGTCGCGCCGGGGATTTGCGGGTGCGGCGTGGTTGACAGCGCCAGCGACATGGACGGGGACGGGACCCCGGATTGCATCGACGGATGTCCGAATGACATTTTGAAGATCGCGCCGGGCGCATGTGGATGCGGCGTGGCGGACACAGACTCAGACGCAGACGGGACCGCGGACTGCAACGATGCGTGCCCTGCCGATCCGCTCAAAGTCACGATTGGCGTTTGCGGTTGCGGTGTCGCCGATACCGATTTCGACGGCGATGGGACGCCTGACTGCAACGACGGATGTCCCGCCGATCCGCTGAATATCGCGCCGGGCGTCTGCGGATGCGGCGTTGCCGATTCGGACTCAGACGGTGACGGCACGCTGAACTGCAATGACGGCTGCCCGGCTGACCCGTTGAAAACCGCCCCGGGCATTTGCGGATGCGGCGTTGTTGACAGTGCCGCTGACACGGACGGCGACGGGACCCTGGACTGCCTCGACGGGTGTCCCAACGATGCCGCCAAGACGGCACCGGGCGCATGTGGCTGTGGTAATCCTGATACCGACTCGGACGGCGATGGCCGCGCCGATTGCGTGGACAACTGTCCAAACGTCTCGAATCCCTCTCAAGCGGATGCGGACGGCGATGGGATCGGCGACGCATGTGACGCCATGCCGGCCCCGCCGCCGGGACCCGGCGCGCCGCTGCCCGGGCCGATTGTGAATCCCGTCAGCGACTGCGGCGCCGCGGGCGGCGGCTGCGGCGCGGGGATGATGACGATGCTGCCGGTGATGATGGTTGTGTCGAGGTCGATGCGGCGACGAAGCCGGCGCGGGGGGTGAGTGTGCCCACGGATTGGGATCCGTGGGCTTGGGGTGTCGCGCGGACGGCGCGAACATCAAGCGCGAATGTGACCTAGTACTCCGTCATGTTTCAATTTGCGGGTAAAGCCGATGGAGCTTCACGCGGGCATCATCGGTGGTGAACTGCCAGTTGATTCGTTTGGATCGATGGTTCCGATTTGATTCCCATGCCTTCACT
>WBZR01004472.1_pt1 | contig 11418 bp, 3 predicted proteins | sample 5204231 | NCBI WGS metagenome assembly WBZR01 (sample SAMN12412403, study PRJNA552823) | activated sludge metagenome | isolation source: activated sludge from anammox sidestream of wastewater treatment plant... | place: USA: Virginia | collected 2017-08
AGTGTATTCCGGACTTTCTACCCTGACCCCGTCAATGAACAGGTTTATGCCATCCACAGGGGAATAGAGGAAATATCCCAGTCCGGGCTGAACTGAATCTTCTGAATAATACTGAGGCGGAGTAAGCCCGGGGTAGGCGGAATACCACCTGTATAAGGCCACATGGGACCCCACGCTCTCAGCAAACAGGGATTCCCGCTCATTCGGCACCGGCATAAGGGGAAGGGATATGAGATTGTATCCCTTTCTCAGTGTAAGCGGCGATACCAGTTTCACAAGGCCTGAAGCGCCTGCTGCATAGGAGTGAGAAGATAACGGGAACGTTATGATGTTTGACACCGGCGATATATGCCCTGAGGAATCCACACTCCTTATGGCTATACAGTAGGTCTTGCCCGCATCAAGTCCTGACAGTGTATAGGTCTGGAGCGCCCCTTTCGAGGGTCTCTGCTCACCTGTCAGTTCGATAGCCTTGTCCCATGTCCCATCGTCCAGTCCTGCGGAACCGGCGCAGCTTTCCATATAACGCAGGTCGTAGAGGGCGGCAGTGCCCGTCATGCCGTCATCTGACGGCGCTGACCAGCTCAAAAGGAGAGAGGTATCCGTAATATAAAATCCCTGCAGGTCACGGATGGCATCCGGTGGAGAGCTGTCGTCCGGCTCTTCAACGGAAATCCTCAGTCTTTCTGAATCAGTGGCCCCGTTCACGTCCCTGATCCCTGCGACAAATTCATATATGCCCGGGACGATCAGTTTCCCTGACAGTGTTCCTGTAGTTTCATCGAGAGTGACTCCCTCAGGAAGGTTTCCCATGATGCTCCATACGATTGGCGCGCTGCCGCCTGTAACTGTAATCCGGCCGTTATAATCTGCGCCGGCAATGCCGTCAGGCAGACTGGCATCATCAATCTGAGGTATTGAATTGATCTTCAGCGTGTAATCCAGGGACCGGCTGTATCCACGTATGGCGTCATTCCCGCTGACTGTAAATCTGAACAATCCCGCTGCCTCCGGCGAACCGGTTATATCGCCTGTGACCTCGTTAAAAGACATACCTGACGGAAGCGCCCCGTCTGAAAGCCTCCAGGCAGGTGTGCCTCCTGCAGCCGATAGCTGTTCGCTGTAGAAGATGCCCATAGTTCCATCCGGAAGGTAGGGCGGGGTAATGAAAAGACCTTTGGTCTTCATCCTTATCTCAAAGTGCCGGATCCCATACTTTTTACCCGCCTCAAATGTGTTTGTATAGTCGTAGCGGGACGTGCGTTTCATATCTCTGATACCTGCCGGATTAGAAAGGTCAGAAAGCACTATCTCCATATCCTCATGGATCTCTTCGAAATTCCATTCGAGCGTGACTGTCCCCCCATTCACTGTGGAGAGGACAAGGAATGACCAGACCTTCTCTTCCCCAAATGCCCTGAAATCCCTCCAGAGTGAGCAGTCCTGATCTGTATACCCATCTCCGGGGTTACTGCATGTCCATTTATCCAATACGCCATCCTTATCCATATCTGACGGGACGGTGCCGTGGGTAAACATAGACTGGACAGGGTCATCTGCCTCGGCCATGGAGATGGTGTCCGATGCGCTGTCAAAGCCATCCGTTGCACCGTCCCTCATGCCGGCAATAAGGTGATTCCAGACAGTGCCATCGCTCCCCCTCGAATCCGGCACAGAAACCCTGACATGGACAGACCAGTCCGTCTCTGCAGCGTGTGCTGCATGGATCAGAAGCCCAAAAACCAGTAGTGTCGTCATTACACGGCGTAACATGTCTGCTTCCTGTCTTCTGTTAATAAAGTGCCCTCTAATACGGTATCAGCAATTCAAATACTGCTCCGCCTGCTGCATGCATCCTGATCCAGTAGGCCTTCCATGGCTGCATGACAGCGCTGCAGCGCGCCCCTGATGGATCGCCTGTCATGTCACTGTCACAGGTCTCAAACGTATAGTTGATGCCATTGAAAGTATAAATAGACCCGTCAATCCAGTTGCGCGCCGCAACGGCATCCTGGAATGACTCTACCTGCACCTGGCCCTGAATTGTCCGCCTGACATACAAACCCCGCTCACGGTCTTCTATATTTCCGTTGTTGTTTACGTCCCCCGGACTGAAGCCGGTCTCCTTGTCAAATGGATTGCCAATCATATTCCATCCTTCCTTAAGTGACAAGGCATAGCATTGGAATGCAATCCCGTTGTCATCCGCACATGTCTGTGCGGGAGGCTGTGCTGATCCGGAGGGGACATCGAGGATGACCTTTCCTGAAGGGGCCCACAGGAAATATCCGGCGCCTTCACTGATGGAGGTCAATCTTGAACATGTATATTGAGCCGGATCAGAACTGAAAGGGGCAGGCTCACCATCATAACACCCGCTGTCAAAGTCAGGCCCCCTTGAATCCCACCTGTAGGCATAGAGCGGGGTTCCAACGTCGTCACCGAGTACGTCCACAGGCCTGTCAGGATTGGGGTGATACGGCACTGATACCATGTTGTAGGCATACGGGACAACGGGTGTCAGTCCCTTTGCCTGTCCTGATGAGACATGAGACATGTGCCCATCAGCTACCGACGGGTTTCCATCAGCCCCCCTCTCATCGAGGGAGATAACGGCAAAATAAAACCTTGTATTCAGAGTCCTGTCATCAATGATACCGCCGCCAGTGTCTATCTTATTCTCAACCGGAACGATATGGCACTCCGGCATTCCTGGTGACCTGGGTGATAAATAGCCTCCTGCCGGTGTCACTGGGATTGCGGATGAAAACTCTACCTGTCCGGGTCCCGGCGCCGAACCATTACCAACTATCTCTCTTGTGGAATAACGCAGGTCATATCCGGTCACAGGCCCTGAGAACGGGTCTGACTCGTCATCTGCAGGCGCAGTCCAGCATAGAGTCATGGTGTCTTTTGACGCATCCGTTACCCGGAGGTCCGTGACTGTCCCCGGCCTTTCTGCGTCATCTGACTCGGACGTATGTGCCGGACATCCTGGGCAGGCCGAGATGGAAGAGACATTTCCTGCATCATCCGAGGTCTTCAGCGCAAAGTAATAATCTATGTTGGCAAAGAGCTGTGAGATCGTGCATGTCTCGGACTCCCCTGCAGGTTTGGGTTTTCCAGGATTACTCTCGCCGGGTTTACAACTGGCCACCCTCGACGCCTGTGCAAAGCTGCCCTCTGTAATGGGGGATGTGGAATAGCGCAGGTCGTAGGAGGCTGCTGTTCCGCTTTCCCCGTCATCTCCGGGAGCCGTCCAGGATACCTTCAGAGATGTGGATGTTATATCACTGACATCCAGGTCTGCTGAGGCAGGGGGGGTCGTATCACTACTGTTGACAACCGCCCTGACTGAATCATATTTCCCGCTGTCACCTGTCGAGCGGATATCAAACCGTATCGTCTCCGAACCTGAGTCAAATGATGAGGGGGGGGTAATCTTAATAGTGAAATACGGGACCTCGCCGCCGTTATAGTTTGATGGATTTCCCTGGGCCTGAGTTGGTAAATCCACCGGTGAATTATATTCAGCGGTGCTGCCATCATTAAGCCTCTCCTGCATCACGATAGACCAGCCGGACGGCGTGCTCCAGGAAAGCCTGTAGCTGTCAGGGATGTTCCCTTCATTCTGGATGCCGACCGTTATCTCACTGGATGAGCCTGCCGGTATGTCGAGGGCGGCACAACCACCGTTGCCGGAAGTCAGCGCCCCGTAGATGTTATCCCCTGCTGATGCTGTCCCGCAGCCTGCACCCGGTGTCCTGTAGCCTGCAACAGAACCTCCGGCATTATAACCGTAGCCATAGATGACCCCGTCTGCTTTATAGGCCGCCTTTAAGCTCAGGCGGGCCCTGAGTGAGTCCATGTATTGTGCAGCCCCGCTGGAATAGATGTTGACGTCAATATCCGTTGTCAGGGGTTGACCTGCCGGAATGATCTTCAGTGTAAGGGTCTTCACATAATCACTGTAAGGCTGCGGCCTCACGGACGCCGTTGTAAAGCCGGTGGATGTTGTAATGGCATGATCGCCTGAACCATCATTTATTGATGCAGTCCATCCGTAAGGAAGAGGTTCACTGAGATAGATGGTGTAGGTATCTGCAACGTTCCCCTCATTCTGGATGGAAATATTGTATAAGACTGCATCTCCTGGCCCTGCCTCCTGAAGCTGGGAAGCGCCGCCTCCTCCGCTGCGGTCAGGGTCATACTGATTGTCTCCGTCTCCGTCAATGAGGCCATCCAACTGATAAACACTGTTTACCTGTGTGGAAGCCCTGACAGAATCTGCCTTCGCATAGTCACTCTCAGAATGTATATTCAGGATGATGTCCTGTGTGGAACCACCAGGGGCGTAATCAGACGGGGTAATCCTGAGTGTATAAGCCCCCTCAGAGCCTGCATTCAGGAAGACCGAAGCAGGTGATGTCAGGTCAGCATTGCCGTCATTCAGCAGTACCACCCAGTCTCCGGAAATATCTGAAGGCGTGTTCCAGGAAATAATAAAGGTATCATCCACGCTCTGAGAGGTGCCGTCATTTTGCACCAGTAAATCATATGGCAGCGGCTGAAGTTTGAAACCGGGTTCCGCGCTTTTTGCAGCGTCTCCCCCTGCGCCCGAGCCGGGGTCCCCGTAAGAATCATTTCCAGACGTCCCGATGATGAGGTCTGGCTGATAAACACCAGCAGCAGTAAAATAGCCGATCCGGCTTTCGAGGAAAGACGGTGTGACTGTCCCGAGTTCTGAAAACAGGATGACCCTGTATTGCAGCCACCTGTCGTTATTATTGCCGCTGTAACCGCTCCTGTGGATCGGGTTTACCGGCTCTGTTCCACCGGGGTCAGCATAGGTGTCCGTCAGGGTGGATCCTGCGGCATAGTTGAAAGACGTGGCAGAATCAAGGGTAATGACAGAGTTTGACGCATTGACATCGATTATCTTCCTGACCTCGTACTGGCTGGCATTGGCGCTGTTAGTCAGCGTAACCCGGTCCCCTGCATCAAAACCGGCCGCACTGCCAACGGTAATCTGTACCACGCCACTGGCTGCTGAGAATGTAGTCGCATGGGGCCCATACCAGGGACTCCAGGAGGAACCATTGGGAGATGTCCTCAACTGGAGCGAGATATCCGTGCCCGCAGGGGCGGACTCCGACCAGGTCCAGCGATTGATGACATTGGTGACATCCGTCGTGTCATAGGGAGAACTGACCAGTATCTGCAGGGGAGGGATCTCCTCAAAGGTTATCGTTACGTCATTCAATAACGGATCATATGCCGGGTCAATCCTGGGTCTCTCAAAAAAGGCCTTATATCTGACATAACGGTCCTCGTCATGACAGGGGCTGGAAGGACAGTTGTTGCCTATGTCCGTGCTGTAAGGAAGGACGGAGGGGTTGTCGGGCACGTAATAGCTTCCCGATGTCCCGTCCGGCCCCATGAAATTCCATGTCTGATTATCGTCATTCGTTGCAATCTGAAATTTGATGCCGGACCCGGCAGGGATTGTGGCATTCCATATAATGGACTTTAAGAATGCCCCTCCCGGGCCAAGGTCAAACGAAGGGGACTCATAGACACCAAACCGGTAAGGCGCCAGACCGTAGCCAACAGTAACGTCCTGCAGGACAGGGCTGTCCGCCGGGTCAGTCGTCAGACTGCTGAAAAAGGCCTTGTATCTGATATACAGGTCCTCATCATGGCACGGGGAGCCAGGACAGTTGCTGACGATGCTGGCGCTAAAGGGGAGTACTGCAGGATTATCTGGTTCATAATAGCTGCCGGATGTGCCGTCCGGCCCCATAAAATTCCAGGTCTGGTTGTCTTTATTCGTTGCTATCTGAAATTTAAGCCCTGACCCTGCGGGCACAGCGGCGTTCCAGAAAATGGTATGCAGAAGGGCGCCGCCGGAGCCTGCATAAAAGGAAGGGGATTCATAGCTTCCGCTGGTATAGCCGGCATCGAGCCTCAAAGAGGCGTTCACATCTGGATAGGCTGTCACCACATCAAAGGCATCCACTCCAACGGCATTGTTCTGGGAACTGCTGTTCTTCCTGCCGGTGACTACGATCATGAGGGTATGAGTGGAGTTGCTGAGTCCACCCACTGTAAACAGGGATTGCCGGGGCTGGAGGGCGCCGCTGTACAGGTCAACACTCCCTTTGAAAACCCCGTCCAGGTAGACATCTGCGATCCCAAAATCACGATTTTTTGGACCAAACCAGGTCGCCTGCGTCCCTGTAAAGGTCAAAGAAGCAGCGGCATTCCTTTCGACGGAAAAAATAGTCCTCCCGCCGGCAGGATTGTATACAGTGGTTGAATACCACTGCCCGGTAGTAATTACGGCCGAACTGTTCTCCTCGACTGTAGTTGTGGCATAGTAACCGTCGCCTGTCAGCATTAGACCTGCCAGCGTCCCCCTGTCAAAATCGAGGAGATCTGCTGTCTGCGTAAATGAAGCAAGCCCTGCAGCAAAGGTTAAAAAGGCGCTGGTATCCGGATTGGGTACTGCTACAATGAAGGCATCCACTCCCACCGCATCGTCAGTTGCGCTGCCGTTTTTCCTCCCTGTGACCTCTATTCGAATAGTATGGGTGGTGTTACTCAGCCCGCTTGCTGCAAAAAGGGTCTGCTGAGAACGGAGTATATTGCTGTAAAGGTCAACACTCTCCTGAAATACCCCGTCTAAATAGACATCGGCAATGCCAAATTCACGGTATTTAGGGCCAATCCAGGCCACCTGCGTCCCTGTAAATGTCAGCGAAACAGACGCCCCTGCTTCAACGGAGAATATATACCTGCCGCCGGAAGGATTATACAAGGTAGTGGAATACCATGTCCCTGTTTTGACAACCGCGGGATTACTTTCCTGATAAGTCGTGGTCAGATATCCGCCGTTCCCAATCAGCTCGAGATTGGTCAGCGTCCCCCTGTCGAAGTCATTCAAATCCGCTGTCTGGATTATGGAGGCGGGCTTTGGAAATATTGATGCCTCTCCGGCTATTGAAGTCCTTACATAGGTGTCCTTGCCGGAAAAACATGGCCAGCCTTCACGGTCATTGTTGTGGGTTGCTGCAGCGCTGGTTTCTCCTCCGGGACACTTTACCGGATCACCTGACCAGTCGCTCTGTACCCAGATATGGTTGGATGCAAAAAGGGACTCTGGTATACATAAAAGAATAAGGGTCAAAATCAGCACTCTCAATGCCTTTAGCTTATCTTTCATGTCTGTATCCATTTGAAGATAAGTATTGCAAATAATATGCCCTCTTTCCCCCTACATCATTTATTTCAGATTATTTATTAGCCTTCATAGGTGTACTGAGCGCAGCAATCCGTTGTTCTGCAAGTTTGGCGAAGTTTTCAGTCTGGGGCTTTTTTCTTGTCCTGTCTCTGACTATCCTGTATTGTTTCAGGGCCAGGTCCCTTTTCCCCTGGGACTCATAAACCTTTGCCAGATTGAAGTAGGCCGGATAGTATTCAGGATTTCGCCTTATTGATGCCTCAAAGGCCTGAACCGCCTTATCAAAGTTGGCCATATCAGCATAAATCGTCCCTGCGTTATTATAGACCTGGTAGGAACGGGGGTCTAACCTGCCCACCTCATAATAGACCTGGAGGGCCTTTTCGAGCCTTCCCATCTTCTGATAGGCCACCCCAAGGGAATACATTACATCCACACGTTCCGGGGCGATCTTCAATGCCTTCTCAAAAGATTCAACGGCCTTCTCATAATCCTGGGCCCTCATGTAGGACATAGCCAGACCATAGGACGATGCGAGAGAATCAGGCTTCACCTTTGAGCTCTTCTGGAACTCCTGAATGGCCTGCTCATATTGCCCTGCCTTGAAATAGCCCTCCCCGGTCTTCTGATGTTTGATGTAATAATTGGGATCAGATTCCTCCATGTACCTGTAACCATAATATCCACCGGGAACGGCCACAAGAAGAGCTGCAATAATGATTACAATGTACTTCCACAGGGAGCTCCTGTTCCCGGACAGCGCGCCCTGACGGCCCTCCTCAGTCCATCCGTTATGCATGGCGGTTTCCCCTCCGGCGCCATACTCCCTGCCTGTGCCTTCCGCATCTTCCTGGTTTTTCTCGTCCATCATTTTTTCTCCTCGCCTTAGCGTGTCATATTATTATTTCAGGCTTTCGAGGCGCCTGCCCGCCTCAAGAGACAGTTCCTTTTCATCGTCTCCAGCCTGTTCTGCCACTATTCGATATTGTTCAGCGGCCTTATCCTTCATCCCCTTTTTCATATACAAGACCCCAAGGTTGTAATAGGTCTTATAATATTCCGGGTTCAATCGTGCCGCCTCTTTGAAATGCATCTCTGAAAGATCAAACTGGTCCATCCTGAAGTAGGCAACGGCAAGATCGTGGTGGGTCTCTGCCTTGAAACGAAAGGCCCTTATCGCCTTTTCAAATGACTGTGCAGCCATGCCCCACTCTTTTCGTTTCATATAGACCCTCGCCATGTTGTCATGGACAATGAAATTGTTTTCCCCCCCCAAGATCAGCGCCTTTCGATATGCCTCAAAGGCATCATTATACATTCCAAGCGTCTGGTATGCAACCCCTAATGCGGTATGGCCGAGCGGAGACTGAGGGGCCTTCTGCACCGTGTCGCTCCATAACGTCAGGTCATCCCTCCATACACTGTTTCTCTGGAAGACGAGCAGGGAATATATGGCTACCAGGAAAACGAGACTGACCGCCCCGGCTTTTCTAAACCCCATCTTATCCAGGACTGATATGATGACTCCTGCCAGAACGGCAAAGCTTACGGCGGCAAGGTAACCCCTGTTTTCCTGGAAAATGGCATTCAGCGGAATGATCGTGACCGGCAGGAGGACAATGAAAAACCATAACATAAAAAATGAGACCACACTGCATAGATGGGAAGAGGGGCGAAGGAGAAGAAGCGCAATCACAATATAGCCCGTCAGGAAAAGGGCAGATGAGGTCACAGGGAAGGACCAGAAGGAACTGTGTATCTCCACATGGTGGACAGGCGACAGGCCCGCAGGGAACAGGAACATCTTCCAGTGCCGGACAAGGACAGGCAGGCTGGTGAATAGCTGTGTCACCATATCCCGCTTGAAACCGGGAAGCACACTCCCGAATGAAGCGGCCCTGAAGGCCAGATACGGAATAACTACTATAACGACAAATGGGAGATATGTCAGATATGTGCGCCAGTCAAGCATGGTTCTGGGCGTGGAATGCGGCGTTTTCCGGAAGTAAATATCATAAAGCCATAAAAGGAACGGCAGTGTTATCACCACCTCTTTACAGAGCATACCGGAGATAAAGGCAAGGATGGAAATAAGGTAGTAGACATATGGATGCGAAAGTTGGTCATTTCTGAATCTCACCCAGCCGTAAAAACCAAGGAGATAAAAAAAACCGCTCATCACACTGGACCTGGCAGTAATGTAGTTTACCACCTCGGAATTGAAAGGGTGGACAAGGAAGATGAGCCCGGCAGCAAGCGATGCCCATGCCGCCCCATTATCCATTCCCGCAGAATTCTTCCCTCCATCCCTGGTGGGGAGGCCATCTGCCTGGTGTAACAAAGCCTGCACAATCAAAAATACCAGAAACGCCGACCCGGCGTGAAATGCCAGATTCCATATGTGATACCCCGTTGTATTCAGGCCGCCCACAGCATAATTGACTGCAAAGCTCGAAAGGACCAGCGGACGGTAGTGCTCTGTCTCGTATGGATTGGCAGCAAGCATCCGCGGCTTCACAAAGAAGTAAGGCAGGTTTTTCAGCGTCCTGATATTCCTGTTAAGCTCAACAGACTTCTGATCATCATACTGAAATGGATTGCCGAGGCTGTTCCAATAGATGCCTGAACCTATGACAATGAACAGGCACAGTACCAGCAGACCCTTATACCGCCGTCCCGCAATCCACACAATCATCTCCCTCTTGCTCTTTCCTCAAGGCTTTCCATGCGGCCCCGGAGATCATGATTCTCAGGAAACCTTGCTGCCGCATCCTTATAGACACCTATTGCCATGTTCAGCCGTCCTTCCTTTTCATAGAGCATACCCAGACTAAAGTAAGCCAGCAGATAGTCAGGGTTTCGTTTTATTACGGATATATACGCCTCTCTTGCTGACTCTGAATCGCCCCCGGCCTCATAGACGGCCCCGAGGTTAAATCTCGATTTTTCATAATCAGGGTTGAGGCCAAGGGCCTTATTATAAAATGCTGCAGCCTGTGCAAGATCCCCTCTTTGCTGAAAAAGAAGTCCCAGGTTATGATAACTCCTGAAATCAGACGGGTCCCTCTCAATCACCTTCTGGTATGCCTCCAGGGCGGCCGTCTCCTCATTCCGCTTCTGGTATATGATGCCGAGATTGTAAAACGGACGGGGATCACCCGGGTTAATCCGGATCACCACATTGTACTCCCTTACGGCCATGTCAAACATTCCAGCCTGCTGATAGGCGCTCCCGAGGTTATAGTGTATGTTTAGAGGGTCCACCCCTGATTCCGGGTTAGCAAGCTCCAGCGCCCTCAGAAAATTCCTGATGGCAGGATCACTCTCACCTGACCTTGCATAGGCTGTCCCCAGATTGACATAGGCCCGCGGCGACACCGGAGACTTTCTTACGGCATCACCCCATAGAGTCTTGCCATCCTTCCATACGCTGTTTCTGTAAACCGTTCCAACACCATATACTGCCAGGAGTATTACGAGCGCTGCTACAGGCAGGCGGCCCTTATCGAATGAAGGGATCTCAAGCCTGCCCAGAATGACCCCGGCAAAGACAGCAAAGGCCACGGCGGCAAGGTATCCCCTGTTTTCCTGTAATATTGCATTCAACGGGATGATGGTCGTGGGCAGCATGACGACAAAGAACCACAACACAAAGAAAGACACCATTTTCCATTCCCCGGCCGCTGACCTCAAGGAAAGAACAGCCGCTGCGATCAATAACATGAGCGCTATGGCGGAGGCTGCCACCGGCCAGACAAAGAAGGTTTTATATATCTCTGCATGGTGATCAATATTGAGGCCGGCAGGCAGGATGAAGAGTTTCAGGAATTTCACCAGTACAGGCAGTTCAGTATAGAGCTGAGTCCCTGCTCCCCGTCTGAAATGTGTAAGAACACCATGAAAAGCAGAGGCCCTGATGACAAGATACGGGACTGCCACTATCACGACAAAGGGGAGACAGGGGAGGTAGCGGCGCAAGTCAAACAGGGTGCGCAGCATGGAGTGAGGCGTGCCGGATTTTGACCGCCATCTCTCATGAAAAACAAGATCATACACCCAAAACATGACAGGGAGTGTGATGACGACCTCTTTGCTGAGCATCCCTCCCAGGAAGGCAAGGATGGAGCCTCCGGACTGACGGATGAATTCAACCGGTCCGTCAAAGGTTATCTGGA
>WBZR01004473.1_pt1 | contig 11417 bp, 10 predicted proteins | sample 5204231 | NCBI WGS metagenome assembly WBZR01 (sample SAMN12412403, study PRJNA552823) | activated sludge metagenome | isolation source: activated sludge from anammox sidestream of wastewater treatment plant... | place: USA: Virginia | collected 2017-08
CTTCTTCACGCTGTCGGGGGACGGCGCGCAGATACGGTGCGTGCTCTTTCGTATGAACGCGCTCCGCCAGCGGTCCCTCCCCTCCCCCGGTTCTGCCTGTGTGGCTCACGGACGGGTGGAAGTCTATGCATCCGATGGTACGTATCAGTTTTACGTCGATCTGATAGAGGAAGCCGGGATCGGGCTGGCCGCGCTGGAGTTCGAGCTCCTTCGCCAGCAACTCGAAGCCGAAGGACTCTTCTCGGAAACTCGCAAGCGCCCCCTACCGAGAAACCCGAAAACCATCGGCGTCGTGACCTCGGCCAGTGGCGCCGTCTGGCATGACATTCAGCATGTCATCCGGCGTCGCTTCCCATTCGTCCAGCTCTTGATGGCCCCGGCCACGGTTCAGGGAGACACCGCGCCGGGCGCCATCATCGAGGCACTGCGGAGTCTCATCGAAGACGGGCGTTCGGAGGTCATCATCATTGCGCGCGGTGGCGGATCCGTATCCGATCTGTCCGCGTTCAATGACGAAAATCTCGTCAGAGCCGTCTTCGCGGCGCCGGTTCCGGTCGTGAGCGCGATAGGACATGAAACCGATTGGACGCTCATCGATCTGGTCGCCGATCTGCGCGCGCCCACGCCCAGTGCCGCCGCCGAGCTGACGACTCCGGCAATCGCGATCGAATTGCAGGCGTCGATGGATGCGCTTGCCCTCCATGCCAACCGTTTCGAACGCACCCTGGCGACTCACATCATGGATCTGGACCGCCTCGGTACGCGTCTCGATCGCGCCGGCCCGGCGGTGCAGCTCGATGAACGTCGTTCCCAGCTCGAGCGCGCCCGATTGTCGATGTCGAATGCTATCGGAGCCACTGTGGCCAACAGCACCGAGACACTCGGGGCCGAACGCAACCGGCTGCTCGCGTCGGGACGGTCCGCCACCGCCCAGCGAAACGAACGAGCAGGACGCGCCGCCGACCTGTTGGCCGCATTGTCGCCAACGAGGACCCTAACTCGCGGGTATGCTTTCCTGGAACATCGGCCAAGCGGCCGGCCAGTGAAATCCGTGACAGATGTCGCGCCGGGCGATGGACTTCGCACCCGGTTCATGGATGGATCGGTCGATTCGGTAGTCTCCAGCATTCACGCGTCTACGAACCGAGGCATTTCGAACCCAGCATGAGCACTGATCTCGCCACTTCGATCGAACTCTGGCAACAGGCATGCACCGATGGCACCTTCGAAGATGCCATGTCCGGTCTGGAGTCGGTCGTGCAATTGCTCGATAGCGGCGATCTCACGCTCGATCAATCGCTCGATTGCTTCGAGTTGGGAGCGCGTCTGAGTCTGCGGTGCCAGCATCTGCTCGAACAGGCGGAACTGCGGGTCGAGCTGGTCCAGCGGACGCTGGAGACCGAAGCGGTCTCCGAACCACCGTTCTAGGCAAGTCCATGACCGAACCAATATTGCCAGTTGGAAAATTGCCATTCGAGCTCCTGGGTTCGCTTTTGTCGTCGCTCGCGACGACTGACGAATCGGTCATCGTAGGACCGGGGCTCGGCCGGGACGCTGCCGTCATCGATGTCGACGGCACGCTGCTGGTCATCAAGAGCGATCCCGTTACCTTCGTCAGCCGGGAAGCTGGGACGTATCTCGTCAATGTCAATGCCAACGATCTGAGCTGTCTGGGGGCCATTCCACGCTGGATGCTGGTGACAGCGCTCCTTCCCGAACATGGTTCGACTCCCGAAATGGTGACGGCGCTGTTCGAGCAACTCCGGTCCACCTGCGATTCACTCGGTATTTCGCTGATCGGTGGCCATACGGAGATTACGGCCGGAGTACCACGTCCCCTGCTCATCGGAACGCTCATCGGTACGGCGCCGCCCCAGGGGCTACTCCATCCCGGCCAGGCCAATCGGGGCGACCGACTGCTCCTCGCACGGCCAGCCGGGATCGAAGGCACCGCGCTCCTTGCGCTCGAACGTGAGACCGAGTTGACCGCAATATTCGGCGGCGAGTTCGTCCAGAGCGCCCAGCGCCTGCTCCACGATCCTGGCATATCGGTCCTGCGCATTGCGCACACCCTGCTGGAAACTGGAGCGATAACCGCACTCCATGATCCGACCGAAGGCGGGGTCGCCACCGGTGTGCACGAGATTGCCGCCGCCTCCGGACTCGGCGCCGTCATGAATCGCGAGCTTGTTCCCTTGCTCGACGAGACTCGGGCAATCGCAGACCATTACGGGCTCGATCCTTTGGGGATGCTGTCTTCGGGAACCCTGCTGGCCGCCGTCTCGGCCGATCGCGTCGATAACGTCATGCACCATCTGGCCACGGCCGATTTCGAGACCGCGGTGATCGGCAAACTCACCGCGCCTGCATCCGGATTTCAATTGATCGAGGCAAACCGCGCCCTGGAACTACCGTCGTTCCAGACCGACGAAGTCACACGAGCACTCGCCAGTTCTGAATAGAAAGGGTCCTTAGACGATGTCGCATGGGGTCATTGTCGCTTCCGCTAACGGATCGGTTGGCATGGAAGCCGCAATCGAGGTTCTGAAGAGTGGTGGTTCTGCGCTCGATGCAGTCGTCGTGGCGCTCTCGCTGGTCGAGGCAAATCCAGAGGATCACAGCGTCGGTTATTCCGGCTTGCCCAATATGCTGGGTCAGGTGGAGCTCGATGCCAGTCTGATGGAAGGCAAGGGGCTTCGCGCCGGATCGGTTGCCGCGCTGCATGACTATCAGGATGCGGCCAAACTCGCGCGTTCGGTCATGGACAGACTCCCGCATGTGCTGATCGTCGGCGAAGGCGCCAAACGATTCGCGGGCGAAACGGGTCTGGAACAAAAAGATCTTCTTACACCGGAATCTCTGGAAATCTGGCGCCGCCGATCCGATGGCATTTACGACTCGACCGGTTCCGCCACCGCCGAATATTTCGAGTATATGCACGAGATGGTCAAAGCGATGAGCTCCGATCCGCAACTCGTCGATGCGCACGGCACCGTCAACTTTCTCTGCCGGGACAGAAACGGCCAGTTCGCATCCGGGGTCAGCACCTCCGGCTGGGCGTGGAAATATCCAGGTCGTGTCGGCGATTCGCCGATCATCGGCGCCGGCAATTACTGCGACGATCGCTGGGGGGCTGCCGCCTGCACCGGTCGCGGCGAAATGGCGCAGCGGTGTTGTACGGCGCACAGCGTGGTCACCTTCATGCGATTCGGTATGAGTCTCGATGATGCCCTGAAGCAAGCCATGCTCGATTTGAAGCAGCTCGACGATCCCTTTGCCAGCGAGATGAACATCGTCGGCCTCGACAAGGACGGCAATCCCGGAGCGGTGTCCACTTCCGACGAAAAGACCTATGTCGTGATGGACGAATCGATGTCGACCTGGGATGAACGCGAGCGCACCATCATCGATATCTACGCCTGAGCGGAATCCCGGTGTCCCGCTTCGTCGATGACGGCAAGCGCCACGCCCGGCTGAACTGTCGGAACCGGCTCGCGCCCCAGAATCGATCTGTCTTTCCTCGAAGAGTCGGCAGATCGCTGATCGCGGTCCATGGCACGGATGGGCGCTTCTCGATCAGCAGGCCCGCTGAGAAGAAAAAAACAGCGGCAGGTCCATATGGGCCTGCCGCTGTTCTGCATCTCTGCATCCGCGTGCAGGTCTACAGATCTTTGTTGAGTGTTGCCAGGAACTCTTCGTTGCTCTGAGTCTTGGCCAGACGACCAAGCACCAGCTCCGTTCCTTCCGTACCGCCCAGCATCGCAACCATGCGCCGCATGGTCCACACCTGCCGCAGCTTGGAATCCTCGAGGAGCAGTTCCTCGCGGCGGGTACCGGAGCGCTGGATGTCGATCGCCGGATAGATGCGGCGCTCGGCCAGCTTGCGATCGAGGTGGAGTTCCATATTGCCGGTACCCTTGAATTCCTCGTAGATCACGTCATCCATGCGGCTACCGGTATCGATCAGACAGGTGGCGACGATAGTGAGGCTGCCGCCGCCCTCGATATTGCGCGCGGCTCCGAAGAAGCGCTTCGGCGGATAAAGGGCAACCGGATCGATACCACCCGACAGCGTGCGGCCACTCGGCGGAACTGCCAGGTTGTAGGCACGGGCCAGGCGCGTGATCGAGTCGAGCAGGATCACCACATCGCGGCCCCCTTCGACCAGGCGTTTCGCCCGCTCCAGCGCCATCTCTGCGACCTTGGTGTGATCCTCAACCGGCTCGTCGAAGGTCGACGAAATGACCTCGCCATCGACCGAGCGGCGCATATCGGTGACTTCTTCGGGCCGCTCACCGATGAGACAGACCATCAAATGGATATCTGGATTATTCGTCGAAATCCCATTGGCAATCGACTTCAGCAGGAGCGTCTTGCCGGCTTTCGGCGGCGACACGATCAGCCCGCGTTGTCCCCGCCCGATTGGGGCGACGAGATTGATAACCCGGGTCGAGAGGATATTCGGCTGGGTTTCGAGATCGATCATCTCGAGTGGGAAGATCGGAGTCAGGGTATCGAACGATGGACGCTTGCGCGCAGTTTCGGGATCGATCCCGTTGACCGCCTCTACCCGAAGAAGACTGAAGAACTTCTCGTTGTCTTTCGGAGGCCGGACCTGGCCGGAAACGCGGTCCCCGGTTCGCAGACCGAACCGGCGAATCTGCGATTGTGAAACATAGATATCGTCCGGACCGGGCAGCAGCCGAGCACCGCGCAGGAATCCGAAACCGTCCTCGATGATCTCGAGAATGCCGTCACCAAAAACGGTCCCTTCGCGCTCGGTACGCGCCTGCAGGAGACGTATGATCAGATCGGGTCGCTTGATTCGGGTATACCCCTGAATCTCATATTCACGCGCCAACTCATGGAGTTGTTCTTCAGGCATCGTCTCCAGCTCGGCGACGATCAATGGGGGGCCGACATCCGGTCGCGGCTCCAGCGGCTCCTCGCCCTGCTCGCGGCTGCGCGAATCGCGAGCGCCCTCTCCGCGGCTGCGGCCGCGACCGCGGCCACTTCGGCCATCACGACTGCGGCCGCGCCCATTGCGCGCCGTGCCTTCGCCGGTCGGTTCTTCGGTGACGACACCAGTGCTCGCGCCACTATCAGCGGTCTGATCGACCTCGACTGGCCCTTCTTGCATCGCGACTGGTGCGTCCATTTCCAGTTCCATGCGTAATTCTCCGTAGTCGGATGTTCGGATGCCCTCCACAGGGCCATCCCGTCCCGATCAGCCTCGATTAGCTGACGGGCATAGCGATCGTCGTGAGGCGCGCCCCGGGTTCGTAGGGCGCGTGTTCAGAGCACTCAGACATCATGAAGAGATCGGATGCGGCATGTCGTTCAGTGGGGTGCTCTTCGAGTCATCGATTGCGCGCACCGGAAGCCGATGGTTGCGCGAAAGAACATTCGCCGCCGACGCGGCGTCGACTCCATTCAGGAACCCGCGCACAGGCAGAGGTATTGGTGCCTGTTGGGTGTTCGAATCGTACCACGGGTCGTTGGCAACGTCAAATCGACCCACCCATTTTTCGCTTCGATACTCCAACGCCGGAACGCCGCCCCTCGGGGCGGCGTTCCAAAGCGCGAATTGTGAACGGGTGCGATCAGGCAGCCGGTGGTGTTCCACCCTCCACCGGGAAAACAGTGTCGGCGAGCGTGGTCTCCACGTCCGTCAGATTCTCAGGCGTAACCAGAATGGTCGGGACCTCGGTCTCCTTTTCGACCTCTTCACCGCGCAGGTGCTTGAGCGTGACATCGAGTGACATCCGGCCCATCAGCACCGGCTGCTGCATAGAGGCCGCTTTCAGCTTGCCCTCGCGAATGAGCTCGACCGATTCCGGACTGCCGTCGAAACCGACCAAAATGAGATCGTTCTGCTTTCCAGCATCTTCGATCGCGGTCCAGGCTCCGAGGGTCGCCTCGTCGTGTTGCGTGAAGAAACCACGCGCATCGGGATTGGCCGTCAGCAGGTCGAGCGCCTGCTGCTGGGCTTCAGCCCGGGTGTAGTCCTTGCTCTCCAGATACTGGGCAACCTTACTGCCGCCTTCTTCGAGCGCCCGGGTAAAGCCGCGGGTCCGGTTCTGACCATTGATGCGCGCCTGGGAAATGGTGATCATCACCACATCGGCGCCTTCCCAACCGTTCGCCTTCATGTTCTCGACCAGAACCTGTCCAGCTTCGTAGGCTCCCTGCTCATTCGAAGAAATGACAAAGGAGACATAGTCACCCGAGTCGGTCCCGATGTCGGCAATGATCACCGGCACGTTCGCCTCGGCTGCCAATTCCAGCACGGCCGGAGCCGTTGAGCTGTCGGTTGGCGAGATGATGATCGCGTCCACCCCGCGGGTAATCGCATCCTGCGCATTCTGCAACTGGGTTGCCGCGTCATTGCGCGAGTCGTAGTCGGTGACTTCGATGCTGGCGCCACTGGCCGCAGCGGCCTGCTTGATACCGTCCGACAGATATTTCCAGAACGGCACGTTCAGACCCGGGGTCAGATACGCGATTTGATAGCTCTCGTCCTGCGCTCCCGCAACTCCGAACGAGCGAAATGCCACCGGGGCAACCAGTGAAGCGGCAACCGCGCCCTTCATCACCGAACGCCGGCTCCGGCGTCCGTGCAACAACCGATCGAGATGTTGTTCGTTCATCGTTTCCTCCTCATCGAGCTCATGGAGACTCACCACGCGAGAGTCATTTCTGCTCCAAAGTATAGGGGCTCCCACCGATGCGCCCGTCGATACCGCCAACGACCCTCTACGATCGCCGGCGTGCCAAACGCTCCAGCAAGACGGAGAGAATAATCACCACGCCCACTGCGGTTCCCTGCCAAAAGGGCGTGACCTTCAGCAAATTGAGTCCGTTATTGAGCACCCCGATCAGAAATACACCAATCAGCGTCCCGATCATGGTGCCTTTGCCGCCGAACAGCGACGTCCCGCCGATCACCACCGCGGCGATACTCTGAAGCTCGTACCCACTGCCGGTATCAGGGTCGATTACCCCGAGGCGACCAGAAAGAATCAGCGCGGCCACCCCGGCCAGCAATCCCGAGATGACATAGGGCAGCGTTTTGTAGAACTTGACATCGATGCCCGACAGCCGCGCCGCTTCTTCGTTACTGCCAATGGCATAGAAAAAGCGGCCCGGTTTGGTCTTGCTCAGCAGAATATGCGCCAGCACGAACAAGACCACGAAAACGATGGTGTAATACTGCACACCGCCGATCGCCCCGCGACCGAGCATACGGTAGCTTTGCGGTAATCCGGTGATCGACCGCTGATCGGAAATCACATAGGTGAGCGAGGTGGCGATCGACAACATGCCCAGCGTCACGATGAACGCCGCCAGCCCGCCATACGAAACAAAGAGCCCATTGGCCAGTCCGAGCGCCGCGGCGATCAGAAGGGTCATCACGATCCCAAGCGCCACATTCGTATGCACCATGATCGTGCCGCCGCCCATAGCAGAGAGAGCAGCAATACCGCCAACCGAGAGATCGATACCGGCCGTCAAAATGACCAGTGTCTGACCGATAGCGATAATGCCGATGGCGGTCACTTGCCAGAGCACGTTGCGAATATTGCCTTCGGTGAGGAAATTCTGGGCGAATACGCTGAGAAAGGCGCAGAGGAGCAGCAGGGCGCCGAACATCCCCAGCTCGACCCGGTATTCGTCGACCACCCGGCGGAATCGTGAAGCCGGGACGGCCGTTATCCGGCCCTCGGTTGCACGTGCTGTCATCCTTCTATGCTTCCCCCTCGCTAGCTGCCACCAATACGTCCTCGTGACGCCTGGCAGCGAACGTCATGATCGCTTCTTCTGTCGCGTTGGCATGATCGAGTTCTGCTACGATCTCCCCTTCGGCCATGACCAGTACCCGATCCGACAGCGCCAGGATCTCGGGCAGCTCGGACGATACGACCAGCACGGCACGTCCCGCTGCGGCCAGTTGATCGACGATCTTGTAGATCTCGTATTTGGTGCCGACATCGATCCCGCGCGTCGGTTCATCGAGGATCAGCAGATCGGGTTCGATGGCCAGCCATTTCGCCAGCACGACCTTTTGCTGATTGCCGCCGCTCAGACTCCCAGCCGATTTCGCCGCATCGGACACCTTGATCTGCAACCGTTCGATCATCGCCCGCACCCGTTGCTGCTCCCTGCCCGACCGGAGCCAGAATCCACCCCGCTGGTTCAATTCGGCCAAGGCGATGTTCTGCCCGATCGGCAGATCGATATGGAGCCCGTGTTGCTTGCGGTCCTCGGGCACCATCGCTGCGCCGCGACTCACCCCATCGCCTGGTGAACGGAGCAGCCCCACTCTGCCATTCAGAATGACGTGGCCGGCATGCGCCCGGTCGGCGCCGAAGATGGCACGCACCAGCTCGGTCCGCCCCGAGCCAATCAGACCGGCAATTCCCACGACCTCGCCACGCCGCACCTCGAACGAGCAGTTCCGGAGCACCGGCGGCCGGTCGAGCTCACGCACATGGAGAACGGGTTCCCCAGCTTCGCCACGGTTTCGAACCGCATAGAAATCGCCGAGATCCCGGCCGACCATCGCGCGGATCAGCGCTTCCGGGGTGGCCTCGGCCGTGACGAAATTGCCGCTATTGGCGCCATCCCGCAAAACCGTGATGCGATCCGAGAGCGCGAAAACCTCGTTGAGCCGGTGGGTGACCAGCACGAACGACACCCCACGTTCTCGCATGGAACGAATGATAGCGAAGAGGACCTCGACTTCCTGTTCGCCCAGCGCGGCAGTCGGCTCGTCCAGCAAATAGAGTTGGGAATCCTGGGAAAAGGCACGAATGATCTCAACCAGCTGCTGCTGCGCAATCGAGAGCTCGCTGATCCTGGCGTCCGGATCGATTTCGAGTCGCAGGTCGAAGCGCTCGAAGAGTTCCCGCGTTTTCCGGCGGATCATCCCGCGATCGAGCCAGAGACCACCCCGGTAGACCGCGGGGTTCGTCAGGAAGATGTTTTCGGCGACCGACAGATCGGGAACCAGGCTCAATTCCTGAAGAACGATGGTGATGCCGGCCCGGTTCGCTTCACCGGTGTTCTGGAAATCGACCGGTTGCCCCAGCCAGGTAATCGTGCCGCTGTCCGCGTGTTGCACGCCCGAAATAATCTTTGCCAGTGTCGACTTGCCCGCGCCATTTTCACCCATGAGCGCATGGACTTCACCCCGAGCGACCTCCAGGTTCGCGTTGCGAAGTGCCTGGATACCGCCAAATCCCTTGCTGATATTCGTAGCGGTAAGGATGGTTTCCAATGCCACGGCGGTTGCTATCGTGCGGGTTGCCCGCGCAGATTGCGAAGCTGCTCCAGCTTCTCGGTCCGATGTTCGGCGTCGATCTTGCGCACCGTGCCCGAGGCCGAGCGCATCACCAGTGTTTGCGTGGTCGCGCCACTGCTGGTCACATGCACCCCGCGCAACAGCTCGCCGTCGGTGATGCCCGTCGCCGAAAAGAAGATGTTCTGACCGCTCACGAGATCCCGGGTGGCGAACTTTCGCGACACATCGATCTTGTCGCGCTCCACCACCGCCTGCTCATCTTCGTTCCGAATCCAGAGCCGCCCCTGGATCGCTCCACCGACACAGGTCAAGGCCGCAGCTGCCACTACCGCTTCCGGGGCGCCCCCGATTCCCATCAGCACATCGACGCCCGTCCCGGGGATCGCGGTCATAATGGCGCCGGCCACGTCGCCGTCGGTGATGAGCTTGATCCGCGGTCCTGCGGCCCGCACCTCCGCAATCAACTCGGCATGGCGCGGGCGGTCGAGAATAACCACCACCAGATCTTCGACCCGCTTGCGGAGTGCCCGCGAGATACGGCCCAGATTTTCGGTTGGGGTCAAGTCGATATCGATGACATCGGCTGCCTGGGGACCAACCGCGATCTTCTGCATATAGGCGATATCGGCACAGGTAAACATCGTGCCCCGGTCCGAGAGCGCCACCACGGATATGGCATTCGGCATGCCATTCGCCAGCAGTCGGGTGCCATCGATTGGATCGACCGCAATATCGACCGCCGGCTGCTGACCGGTGCCCACCTGCTCACCGACATAGAGCATCGGCGCTTCATCTTTTGCGCCTTCGCCGATGACGACGACCCCGTCCATCTCGACCGAGCCGAGAAAGTGCCGCATCGCGTCGACAGCCGCCTGGTCGGCGTCTTCCTTGCGGCCTTTGCCCATCCAGGCAGCCGAGGCAAGCGCGGCCGATTCGGTTACCCGGGCAAGCTCGAGTGCCAGATTTCGGTCGATAACATTGGACATCTGTTCCCCATCCTGATGTAGCCGAACGCGCGCGTGCGCAGTGCGCATCAGTCTACTCTGCAGACTGGGTTCGCCGGAGCCAATCGCGCGCTGCGGGTCCGAGATCGCGCACCTCGCCATGCTGCACCGTACATTCGGGAAGCGCCCGGATAAAGGTCGTCCCGTAATTCTTGGTAAAGATCCGGCTATCGAGCACGGCTACGACCCCTCGATCGGAGGCGGTCCGAATCAGCCGGCCAAATCCCTGCCGGAATTTGAGAGCCGCCCGCGGCAGTGAATAGTGCTGAAATGGCTGGTCGAATTGCTCGCTGCGCGCCGAAAAGAGCGGGTCGGTCGGCACATCGAAGGGCAACCGCGTGACCACCAAACCACTCAGTTCGTCACCCGGAACATCGACGCCTTCCCAAAACGCTGCCACCCCGAGCACGACCGTGTTCGGGGCGCGTTTCATTCGCTCGACCAGTTGGTTTGCGGTACCGTCGATATCCTGCGCCAGCACGCTGATCCCCAGGGGTTCGAGCTCTTCCCGCAACCGTGGGGCAACTCCGCGGATCGCCGCATGCGAGGTGAAGAGCGCCAAGGTCCGCCCATCCAGCGCGTCCGCCAGGCCCGCGATCGCTTCTCGCACACTCTCCAGATAGGCCGCATGTCGCGGATCGGGTACATCACGAGCGATATAGAGCAAGGTGGACGATCGGTAATCGAAAGGCGATGGCAGCACGATTTCGCTGGCGTCTTCGATACCGAGCTGCTGCCGGATGAGATGGAACGACCCCTGGCTCCGCAAGGTTGCCGATGCGAAGACGGCGCTGCTCGTTCTGGCGAGTAGATCACCCGCCACGAAGTCGGCCACGTCGAGCGGGGCGCCGTGCATCGACGCCTCGGACGCATTCCGGCGTCCGGCAAACCAGTACACATATCCCGGATCGGGATCGGCAATGACCGCGCGCAGGCGCGACTGGATCTCCTCCAGATCACGACGCCAAACGGTTAGATCCAGTAACGCCGGCTCGATCCGCTCCAGCGCCTCTTCGTTGCCGGCGGCATCCCCCAGCTCACCGATAAGCCAGCGGCTCGATTGCAGGAGATCGGCAAGGACCGCGTCGAGCGATTCCAACTGCTCATAC
>WBZR01004474.1_pt1 | contig 11413 bp, 10 predicted proteins | sample 5204231 | NCBI WGS metagenome assembly WBZR01 (sample SAMN12412403, study PRJNA552823) | activated sludge metagenome | isolation source: activated sludge from anammox sidestream of wastewater treatment plant... | place: USA: Virginia | collected 2017-08
GGCCCGGTTCAAAGCTACAATGGGGGAAGGTTTCAACCGGTAAAGGATGTCGTAAAGTTCAAGGATTTTGGCCCATTCGGTTTTCTCATAGGTCGAGGCCGCACAGTGCAAAGAGGCGATCCCCGCTTCCAGGTGGTACTCGCTCAACTCATTTCCCGTCGAGGCTCTTTCCAGAAAATGGAATCCTCTCCCAATCAAATCCCAGTCCCATTTGGAACGATCCTGCGCTTCCAGTTGGATCAAGCCGCCGTCCTCATCCATGCGGCCAGCAAGGCGGGCCGCGTGAAAACACAGAAGGGCCAGCAGAGCGTGCGTCCTGGGTTTATTCCCTTCCGGATGCTCGCTCAAAAGAAGCGCCAGGCGGATGGCCTCGAAACAAAGGTCTTCGCGAACCGTCTGATCGGATTGGCTGCTGTGGTAACCCTCGTTGAAAAGAAGGTAGATGGCCTGGTAGACGGCCTCAAGGCGCGCGGCTACATCAGAAGCGTTGGTGATTTCGACAAAAGCTCCCGAGAGCCGGAACAATTTCCGCGCCCGGCCCAATCGTTTTTCGATTGCATCCTCACTGGCCAGAAGGGCGTAGGCGATTTCGGAAACGCTGAAACCGCAAAGCGTTTTTAGAATCAACGTCACCTGGGCTTCTGTTGAAAGCTCCGGATGACAGCAGGAAAACATCATGCGCAGTTGGTCGTCCTGAAGCTCTTTCTCAAAGGCCGGCGTTTCCACTGGCAAATCTTCACGGAGCCTCAAAAGGCGGGTGAGTTCCGGGGCGAAGTAACGGAATTGCTCGTCCCGCCTCACGAGATCAATAGCGCGGTTGCGAGCCACACGCATCAGCCATGCTGACGGATTGTCAGGAAGGCCGTGAATAGGCCACGTTTCCAGCGCGCGGCAAAGGGTGTCCTGAACCACGTCCTCTGCCAGATCGAGGCTGCCCAAACCGAAAATCCTGGTTAAATATGAGATCATCTTCCCCGCTTCCCGGCGGAAAAGATGATCAACTAATCCTGCTACTTCGTTCGTAATAGTCCCTCCAACTGCTCTGTGACGCTGCGGCTCTGCGTCACAAATACCGTCCCGGAGTTTTATGGTTTGATTTAGGAAATGATGGCGCGGATCTCTACCGACCCGTCACTTTCCAGAATGGGACAGCCCTTAGCCAACTCCACCGCCTGAGCCATGTCGCCAGCCTCGACAAACATATGGCCTTGAATGGAGTCCTTCACTTCAACAAAGGGACCGTCAGTGACCGATTTGGCCTTACCCCGGACAACCTTGCCCGTTCCATCCAACCGCTCTCCGAGTTGCTTAAGGTGGCCATTCATTTCCAGGGCGTCTTTCCAATCCATCCACTTCTTCATCGTTTGTTGCATCTGTTCCGGGGACATGGACTGATAAGCCGCCGGGTTACTCCGGAATAAATACATAAACTTTGCCATTTTGTGTTCTCCTTTTCTGGTATTTCGGTTCGCTCTTACATCCAGCCAGTCTTCCATTGCCGATAAGAAATCAGGACGAAAGCAAGAATGATGATTGGCGTCAGCGTCTTCACGAAGGGATCGCCGTAAAGCGCATGCGAGGCTGACGCTCCGAGCAGGTTGAACGTATACCCCGCGTAAGCCCATTCTTTCAAAGTCCGAAACTGTCCCTGCAGGATTGCAATGCCGCCGAGGAGTTTGGCGGTTCCCAGAATTTTGAGCAAATAAATGGGGTAGCCGAGGTGTGTGATGCCTTCGACGTTGAACGACGCGCCTGCCAGGTATGTCAAACCCGCCACCATCATCGTCGAAACGAACAATAATGTCACCGTCCAGTAGATCCATCTTGCTGTCGTTATCCATTGCGCTTTCTTTTCCATCATAGAATTCGCCATTTTGCTTCTCCTTTTCCGATTACGTTCGATTTTAACGCCAAGCTGGCCTGGCATCTCTTCTCCAAGCCTGATTTGCGACCTGCGCTTATATGACGAACGGGAAAGTCGGAACCGGACATAATTGTCATAGTCAGCGTGCGTCACGCGTGATTTTGGCTATAATCCGCCGTGCCTGCATTCGGGTAATTTTTCCGATCACAGTCATCAACAGTCATCAACAGTCATCAATGGAGAAAGTTCAATGATCAGAGCGGAAAAAGATTCTCTGGCTTTTGAAACCAAAGAAGCTGTCAGGAACAAGGCGAAAGAGGTTCTGCCGGAAGTTGAAGGCCCGCAGCCCGCGATGGCCGGGCGATTGATCTCGCTCGATGTTTTTCGCGGCCTGACTATCGCCGGAATGGTTCTGGTCAACAACGCGGGCAATTGGAACGCGGTCTATCCGCCGCTACTGCACGCGCAATGGAACGGATGGACGCCCACCGATCTGATCTTTCCGTTCTTCGTCTTCATCGTCGGCGTGGCGATTCCGCTGGCGTTTGAAAAGCGCAAAGCGGCGGGCGGCGGTCAACGCGATCTGTATCTGAAAATCTTCCGGCGCACGGCGGTGATCTTTTTGCTTGGCCTGATGCTGAACGCATTTCCGTTCACGATGGACAAGCTCTCGCATCTGCGCATTCCCGGCGTGCTGCAGCGCATCGCGCTCTGCTACTTTTTCGCCTCGCTGATCTTTTTGAAGGCGAAGGCGCGAACGCAGATTGTGATCGCCGCTGCGCTGTTGATCGTTTACTGGGCGATGGTGAAGCTGATTGCGGCTCCGGGCTTTGCGCGAGGCGATCTGACGATGGAAGGCAGTCTGGCTTCATGGGTTGACCGGACGCTTCTGGCCGGGCACACGTACAGGCCGCTGTACGACCCGGAAGGTTTGCTGAGCACGATTCCTGCTGTCGCTACGGCGCTAATTGGCGCGCTGGCCGGGCAGTGGCTGATGACGCGGCGCGAGACGCTGGACAAGATTGCGGGGTTGTTCGCCGTTGGCGCGCTGTGCGTGATTACCGGTTACGTCTGGAACTGGGCCTTCCCGATTAACAAGGCGCTGTGGACGAGTTCGTATGTGATGTTCACGGGTGGGCTGGCTTTGCAACTGCTGGCGCTGTGTTACTGGGCGATTGATTTGAAAGGCTACAAACGATGGGCGCAGCCGTTTGCGGTCTTCGGCGTAAACGCGCTGGCGCTGTACGTCCTTTCGGGTTTAATGATGAAGGCGCTGCTGCTCGTCAAGACGCCGATGCTTGACGGTTCGACTGGCGACCTGAAAATGTTTATTTATGATCGCGTTTTCGCAACCTGGCTTTCGCCGGTCAACGCCTCACTCGCCTTCGCATTGAGCTACGTGGCGCTGTGGTGGCTGGTAATGTACGCTCTCTACCGGCGCAGGATTTTCATCAAGGTGTGAGCGCAATTCTGCGGTTGGTTACACAAGGAGAATTTATGAATATCCTATTGGGAGTTGATGGTTCTGATTACAGCCTGGCGGCCGCTGATATGATCGCCTCCCTTCCGTGGCCGCCGAATAGCGCGGTCAAAATTCTCTCCGCTGTGAAGCTGCCGTTCAGGCCGACGGCGGAGACCAGATCGCTTCCTGAAAGTCATTATTCGCAGATTGAAAACGCCCTTACGGAGCAGGCCAATGCCGCCATCAATATGGCTCAGGCGCAAGTCAACGCGACGAATGCGGGCAGAAAGGCTCCGCTGACGATCACAACCGGCGTAATCATTGGACATCCGCAGGAGGTCATACTCTCCCAGGCCGAAGAGTGTGGAGCCGATCTTATCGCGCTCGGTTCGCGCGGGCTGGGCGGATTCAAACGCTTCCTGCTCGGCTCGGTCTCCGGCGCTGTAGCGGCGCGCGCGAATTGTTCGGTCATGATTGTGCGCGCCGACGAGAAGCGCCCGATCAGAAACGCGCGGCTGAATATACTACTGGCCGTTGATGGCTCAGCCGGAAGCGACGCCGCAGTCAACGAAATAGCCAATCGCCCCTGGCCGGAAGGCGCCGCCGTGAAAGTCATCGCAGCGGCTGAGCCGCCCCAACCGCCCATAGCCGGATCATTGATCCTGCCTGGGAGTTTTATCCAGGGGTGGGAAAAAGCCATTGAGGATCAGGCGCGCGCGGCGATGGAGAAAGCGTCGGAGCGGTTGCGGGCCAGCGGGCAGGTTTCTCATGTTCTGTCCGAAACCATCCCAGGATCAGCGCGAGACGTGATTCTCGACGAGGCTGAAAAGTGGGGAGCCGATCTGATCGTGCTTGGTTCTCGCGGGCTGGGCGGATTTGATCGGTTGCTGCTCGGCTCGGTTTCACAGGCGGTGGCTTCACACGCAAAGTGTTCGGTGGAAATCGTCCGCTGACGTGACCGTGAAGGAGCCATCCAGGGGGGCCTGCGCGCAATCATCCTGGGGCTGGCTGACGCTGGCGTCCGCGTCCATCAAATCGCATCCCGCGCCTTTGCGGCGCTCACGGGCGCCAGCGTCAGAACCAGCAAGCCAATCGGCAGAAGCCCTCCTTCGAGGATGTTGTAATCGGAGGCGATCCTCTCCCACGAATAGCCCGCGACAAACCTTCCAATCCCAATCTCGAATCCCAGCGTCAGCGCAAGCCAGAGCAGGCCAACGCCGAGCAACTGGCTAACGCTCTTCGCGCGAATCCATCGAACGGACAGCGCAGTAACGATGAGAATCACCGCCGCCCCTGTGAACACTGCGATTTGACGCGCTTTGAAATCGCCTACGCGCGGTTCGAGCAGGATTACCCGCGCAACGCCATGCAGGCTTTCGGCGAACATAATGACTATCCAGATAATGACTCCTCTCAGAAATACCATACGGTTATTGATCCTCGACCTGCCGCTCCGAAATTTGCCCGCCATCAAAGGGCATCCGCAACCTCAGCAGTCATGGCTTCACAGCAATCTTGATCACGTTGTCGCGGCGTTCGCCGAAAAGCTGGTAGGCTTCGACGATGTTATCGAGCGGGAATCTGTGCGTGATCATCGGCGTCAGATCAACCCGCTCGCGCCTGATCATCTCCATCAAACGCCGCATGCGTTCCTTACCGCCGGGGCAGAGCGTCGTGATGATGCGGTGATCGCCGATGCCTGCCGCAAACGCGTCGTAAGGAATTTGCAGCTTGCCCGAATAGACGCCGAGGCTCGAAAGCGTTCCAGCGGGCCGCAAACACCGCAGCGCCTGCTCGAAGGTTTGTTGAGTTCCGAGCGCTTCAATCGAGACATCGGCGCCACCGCCGGTCAACCGCCTCACCTCTTCGACAACATCAACCGCGCGGTAATCGAGCGCGACATCGGCGCCCATTCGGCGCGCCATCTGAAGCCGGAAATCGTCGCCATCAACGCCGATGACAAGCGCGGCGCCCATTAGCTTCGCTCCAATGGTCGCGCACAATCCAATCGGCCCCTGCGCGAAGACCACAACGGCATCGCCGATTTTGATCGCGCCCGATTCCGCGCCCGCAAAACCTGTCGAAGCGATATCGGCCAGCAATACCACCTGCTCGTCGGACAATTCGCCGGGAATCTTCGCCAGATTGGCCTGCGCATGTGGCACGAGCAGATATTCGGCCTGCGCGCCGTTGATCGTGTTGCCGAAGCGCCAGCCGCCCAGAGCTTCATAGCCGCCGCCGTGGCCGCATTGCGCCTGATGGCCGGACAAACACGCGTGGCATTGGCCGCAGGGCGTGATCGCGCCCACCAGCACGCGGTCGCCGATCTGGTAGCCGGTTACACCAGGGCCTATTTCTTCGATGATGCCGACCGGCTCGTGGCCGATAATCAGCCCCGGTTTGACCGGGTATTCACCGCGCACAATGTGCAGATCGGTGCCGCAAATTGTGGTCAGCGTGACGCGGATTACAGCTTCGCCGGCGCCCGCGTGTGGACGCGGAACCTCCTCGACGGATATTTCGCCCTTGCCGTGAAAAACATTGGCTCTCATTGTTCCCATTTCGCTCCTCCTCCAATCAGTTACTCTGTCCAGTATTCTGTTTGGGCAATCCGATCGCGGATCGCTCATCATGCGAAATAGCAACTGGCGTTCCCGATGAAAAGCCTGAGAACTGCTGTGAATTCATGCTTGTTTGGCGTGGACGTGGTGGAATTTCTACTTCTGGCTGGGGAACTTTGCGCGCAAGCGCGCTGAAAAAACGAGAGGCGATGACGCGCGCGCCATCGCCTCTCGTTTGCATAAAGCGGTCTGTCCAATGAGTCCTTAGAACTCGCCCATTCCGCCGCCACCCGGCATCGCGGGGGCCTTCTTGTCTTCCGGAATCTCTGAAATCAGAGCTTCCGTCGTGAGCATCAGCGCGGCGATTGACGCGGCGTTCTGAAGCGCGGTGCGCGAAACCTTCGCCGGGTCAATGACGCCCGCCTTGACCAGGTCCTCGAACTCTTCGGATTCGGCGTTGAAGCCCATGGCGTCGTTCTTCTCGGACTTGATACGTTCGACAATCACGGCGCCTTCGTGGCCGGCGTTCTCGGCGATCTTGCGGAGCGGCTCTTCGAGAGCGCGCTTGACGATGTTGACGCCGATCTGCTCGTCCTCTTCCTTGAGCTTGAGGCTGTCGAGAGCCTTCGCCGCGCGAACCAGCGTGACGCCGCCGCCCGGAACGATTCCCTCTTCAACAGCCGCGCGAGTGGCGTGCATGGCGTCCTCGACACGAGCCTTCTTCTCTTTCAGTTCGGTCTCGGTCGCGGCGCCGACTTTGATGACGGCGACGCCGCCGACCAGTTTGGCCAGGCGCTCCTGCAATTTCTCGCGGTCGTAATCCGAGGTTGTCTCCTCGATCTGGCGGCGGATGGTGGCGACGCGGCCCTGAATGTCAGCGGCCTTGCCCGCGCCTTCGACAATCGTGGTGTTATCCTTGTCAACGGTGATCTTCTTGGCGCGGCCCAGGTCTTCGAGCTTGACGTTTTCGAGCCTGATTCCCAGGTCTTCGCTGATGACCTTGCCGCCGGTCAGAATGGCGATGTCTTCGAGCATAGCTTTGCGGCGGTCACCGAAGCCCGGCGCCTTGACGGCGCAAACTTGCAGTGTGCCGCGCAGCTTGTTGACGACCAGCGTCGCCAAAGCTTCTCCCTCGACATCTTCCGCCACGATCAGCAGCGGCTTGCCCATCTTGGCCACCTGCTCGAGCAGCGGCAGCAGGTCTTTCATCGAGCTGATCTTCTTCTCGTTGAGCAGGATCAGCGCGTTTTCGAGCGTCGCTTCCATGCGCTCAGGATCGGTCACGAAGTAGGGCGACAGGTAGCCTCGGTCGAACTGCATGCCTTCGACGACTTCGAGCAGCGTGTCGAGCGATTTCGATTCTTCGACTGTGATGACGCCGTCCTTGCCGACCTTCTTCATCGCCTCGGCGATGATGCCGCCGATGGTCTGATCGCCATTGGCCGAAACTGTGCCGACCTGCGCGATGGCGTCACCCTTGACCGGCTTGGATTGTTCTTTGATCGCGGCGACGGCCTTCTCGACGGCCTTCTCAATGCCGCGCTTCAACGCCATCGGGTTTGCGCCAGCGGCGACGGTCTTGACGCCTTCTTTGAAAATCTGCCGGGCCAGAACTGTCGCGGTGGTCGTGCCGTCGCCGGCCACATCCGAAGTCTTCGACGCGACTTCGCGCACCATCTGCGCGCCCATATTTTCGAGCGGCTCCTTCAACTCGATCTCTTTGGCGACGGTCACGCCGTCTTTGGTGATCGTCGGCGAGCCGAATTTCTTGTCAATGACCACGTTGCGCCCCTTGGGGCCGAGCGTGATCGCGACGGCGTCGGCGAGTTGATTGACGCCGCGCAGGATAGCTTGCCGTGAATCTTCTCCGTGAATAACTTGCTTAGCCATGATTTCTAAATTCCTCCCGAAATTCTTTGGTCTTGCCTGTTGATGAATTTACTTCGCGCCTTTGCCTTTGGCTGTGGTTTCGACTACGCCGAGAACATCGTCCTCACGCAGGATCAGATACTCTTCGCCGTCGAGTTTGATCTCGGTGCCGGCGTATTTGCCGAACAGAATGCGGTCGCCAGCTTTGAGGTCAATCGGCGTGCGTTGCCCGTTGTCGAGCAATTTGCCGTTACCTACCGCCAGCACTTCACCCTCCTGCGGTTTCTCTTTCGCGGTGTCCGGAATGTACAAGCCGCCGCGCATCTGCTCTTGCTCCTCGGTGCGGCGCACAATAATGCGGTCGTTGAGTGGACGAATACTAACTGCCATTGAAAAACTCCTTTCTCTCTTGTTGTGGTTAGTGATTTTGGCTCTCTCCCAAACGCAAGCAGGCTCATCTTGAGTCTCACACGCTCAAGTTTCATAGCCAGCCTTATATCAAATTGTGTGGTATTAGCACTCTCCGTTTGGGAGCGCCAAGTATATGAACCGACCTTGCCCCTGTCAATAACCGCAATAAAAAATTGAGGTCAATCAGGGTTTGCAACGATGGGAAGGCGGAATTCAAGAGCGGAGTTTGCGGCGCGGCGTCGGCTGTCGTCGCTTATGTCCGTTCTTGTGGCCGTTCTTGTGACCATTTCCGTGACCGTTTCCATTGGCGCCGTTGGTATATTCCAGCATGCGTTTGCTGAGAGTATTGCGGTGAATACCCAGGGATTCGGCGGCTTTGGAAAGATTGTTGTTGTGGCGGCTAAGCACTTTGAGGATGAAGTTCTTTTCGAACTCCTTGACAGCTTCGTCAAAGAGAATGCCACGGGTGATCATCTGGTCAATAATCGCTTCGAGTTCCGTTTTCATAGGCTTCCTTCGATGGGGAATGCCTGCAGGGACAGTCTCAACTGTTCTGTCGGGCAACATTATTTGATCAAACAGCGATGACTGCTTGCGGTGATCTGTCGGGGAAAAGCTTAAGCGGCGAACGGCAGATCGTAACCGGTGAGCAGACGATATGCTTCTAGATACTTCTCGCTTGTCACTTTAATAACCTCACCGGGCAGCGCGGGAGCCGGCGGACGCTTATCCCAGTCGAGTGTCTCAAGGTAATCGCGCACGAATTGTTTATCGAAAGACGGCTGCGGCTTTCCCGGCGCATAGGAATCGCGCGGCCAGAATCTGGACGAGTCGGGCGTCAACACTTCATCTACTAATATCAATCGCCCGTCTCTCAAGCCGAATTCAAACTTGGTGTCGCATATGATGATGCCGCGCGTTTCGGCGTACTGTGCGGCCTCGCGGTAAATCTTCAAGCTGATCTCTTCCAACCGCGTGGTCAGGTCTTCACCAAGCGCCTGCGCCATCACATCTATCGTGACATTGATGTCGTGCCCTTCCTCAGCCTTCGTCGCCGGAGTGAAGATAGGTTCAGGCAGTTTCGCCGATTCGACCAACCCCTCAGGCAGACGATGACCGCAGATCATTCCGGTCTGCTGATACTCTTTCCAACCCGATCCGGCCAGGTATCCGCGAACGACGCATTCAAACGGGATCACTTCGGCGCGACGGACGATCATCGAACGGCCCGCCAATCGTGATTTCGATTCTTCCGGCAACGCACCGCGCAACTCCGCCGAAAATTCGCTCACGTCGGCTGCGATCAAATGATTCTCGACCAGCGTCGAGAACCGGTCGAACCAGAATTTGGATATTTGAGTGAGAACCTGACCTTTGTGGGGAATGGCGTTTGGCAATACGCAATCGAACGCCGAGATGCGGTCAGTGGCGACAATCAACAAACGGTCGCCGTCAATTTCATAAATGTCTCGCACCTTGCCGCTGCGCAAAAACTTCAATTCCGGTATCCGCTCACTGGTGGGCGCTTTCGATACTACATTCGGCGCGGTGTTCGACGACGGCACAGACTCTCCTCCTCCCGTCCGGGTAAAGCTTCGCTGCCAAATCAACTGGTGACAACTGCCGGGATCGCAAGAATTCAAATTGACTCGTGATGGCTGACCACAGAAGTGATTTGATCAGCGCGCAAGGGCGTGCATTATTTTCGCGGGCTCCATCTTTGTCAAGACAACATCGGCGAGAGGCGTGTGTCAAAAGACAATCTTCGTTCGACTCTTTTCAACCCGGCGCCTGATGATTGTGGCGCACGTGGCATCGAGCGCAACATCCGGTATTCAGCCATCAATTTTCGGCATTTCAAATTCTTGTTTGATTGAAAAATTTCCAGCCTGTGCGGATGGCAAGGCCATGTTCTGAAACTTCGTTTTACAAGCCGCACTATCGCTATGGACAAGCAATGTCGCGCGAATCGCTGGATCACGCAATCAAGTGAAATGACGCCATCGCAGGAAGAGAAAATCAAAGCCGGATGAGATTGTGGATTGAGCCAAAAACTCATCCGACACTCGAATACACAAACACCTCGTATTTTTTTACTGACGCGAGTCCGATGGCCAGCAAATGCTCATCGCCAAGCCATAAAATCCCACGAGTATTTAGCTTCAAATTGCGCCTTATCTGATACGAATCTGATACGAAAAAATGGATAAAAATCCATCGTTTCGCAGATTTCCTCTCCGAATATCCACACGTTCGTATGGCCGAATGCCGAGCCATAGAGCTAAGTGATTGAAGTGTGGTAGCTAAGACAATACCGTCGCAAAGAAACATTCGCGGCGCCAAAGTTGCTGATTTGTATGACGCCTGCGTGACACTCCTTTGAGCAGGCAGTCTTCAAAATTTTTCAAAAGCAAGTTTAGCAAGTCGAGTTTAAGCAGTTAGTCCTCCTTGGTCTTTTGAGTTTTCATCCCAGCAAAGCCCTCGGTGCGGTGGAGTTCGCAAGAACCCCACCGCCATTTTTTTGATCAATCATTTTGGTCGCTACCACGAGGCAGAAAAACGATCGTGGTTTCGATGGCAGGACTCATTTTCCAAGCTCAACACGTGCGGCGAGTTTCCGCCGTCACATGCATCACAACTTCAAAATCGGGGAGAATTATGCGAAAAAATATTTTCTTTGCCGTGTTGTCGTTGGTGATCTGTTTATTCGGACACCAGATTTCATTCGCTCAAGCCACAGCGAGCGCAACGCTGGAAGGAACGGTCACCGATAAAGCGCAGGCTGTGATCAAGGGCGCGACGGTGACGATTACCAGTAAAGCCACCGGCGTAACGCGATCAGTGACGACGAACGATGAAGGCTCTTATCGTTTTGAGCTTTTGTCGGCTGGCAAATATGACATCAAAGTCGGCGCGAACGGATTTGCCAGCGCCGTGACCGAAAGCGCGGAAGTGTTGGTCGGACGCGTCACGACGCTCAATTACACTCTCAATCCCGGCGCGACCGCCGAGACCGTGACGGTCACCGCCGAAGCGCCGATTCTGGACACGCAGAAGACCGACGTCGGATTGAACATCACGCCGGAGCAGGTGCGCGATCTGCCGCTGAACGGGCGCGATTTCGCCAATCTTGCCATCCTCGCGCCGGGCGCCAAGCCGGTTGATTCCTACGACCCGACCAAGAATCGTATCGCCGTCTTCGGCATCAACGGTTCCAGCGGGCGCAACGTCAACGTCACCGTCAAC
>WBZR01004476.1_pt1 | contig 11412 bp, 9 predicted proteins | sample 5204231 | NCBI WGS metagenome assembly WBZR01 (sample SAMN12412403, study PRJNA552823) | activated sludge metagenome | isolation source: activated sludge from anammox sidestream of wastewater treatment plant... | place: USA: Virginia | collected 2017-08
GTCACGGCCACGCCGACGCCGACGGAGACCGCGACGCCCACGGAGACGCCGACGGCGACGATCACGGTCACGCCGACCGAGACGCCGACCGCGACCCGGACGCAGACGCCGACGCCCACCCCGACCGCCTCGACGCCGCCGCCCGGCCGGCACTACCAGTGCTACGAGGTGCACCAGGGGCCGCAGAACCGCCGGCAGGTGACGCTCGCGGATCTCTTCAGTGACGGGACGGTCACGGTGGGGCGCGCCAAGCGGATCTGCAATCCGGCGGACAAGCGGGACGAGGATCCCGACGCGCCGAGCGACGTCAACCACTTGCTGAGCTACGAGATCTCGCAGGCGGGCTTCGTCCCGGTGAAGGGCCTCCACGTCGTGAACCAGTTCCAGGACGCGGTGATCACCCTCGCGCGTCCGGACTACATGATGGTGCCGTCGGCGAAGGATCTGACCGCGACGCCGCCGTTGCTGCCGCCCGCGATCAACCACTTCAAGTGCTACACGATCGAGCGCTCGCGGTTCCGCGCCTCGGACATCAAGGTGGATGATCAGTTCGGCACCTTGAACGTCGACATCAAGCGTCCGGTGCGCTTCTGCGCGGCGGCCGACAAGAACGGGGAGGGCATCGTCGACCCGTCGGCCAACCTGACCTGCTACCACGTGCGCCAGGCGTCCGGACCGCGGTTCCGCGGCCCGGCGGGAGGCATCTTCACGACGAACCAGTTCGGCTCGGCGGCGTTCAGGGTGTTCGGTCCGCGCGAGCTCTGCGTTCCGACGCAGATCCTGAACCCGACCCCCTAGGCGGCGCGCAACCGTGAGGCACGACGGTCCGGGGCACGCGGTGCTCCGGACCGTCGTCGTTGCGGGTCGCGGGGTACGCCCCAGGGAAGCTCTGCACAGATCCCGCCCGGCTGCGAAGGCCGATCCATCCGCGAGCGACGGCGGCGCGGAGCGCTCGGCGGATCATCCGGAGACGCCGTCGCGCTCCGCGCCTTGCGCTCTCGGCGGCTCGACCTTCTCGCTCGGACGCGATCGGTGCAGTAGTACTAGGGCATCACGGTGAAGCCGTCGGTGATCGGGCGGTGCGCCGCGAACCAGGGGGCGAGCTTCCGCGTCACCTCCTCGGTCGTCCAGTGGTCCTCGGTGGAGAACGAGGGCTCGAGCTTCGGCGCGCGGACGAGCGTGATGTCGCGGCCGTAGACGACGAGCACGTGGCCGGAGACGTTGGCGGCGTCCGGGGAGGCGAGGAATCCGACGAGCGGCGCCACGTGTTCCGGGGCGTAGTAGTCGAAGCCCGTCTCGGGCTTCGCGAACATCGCGGCCAGCGTGCCGGAGTCGTTCATGCGGGTGCGGGCGCGCGGCATGATGGCGTTGGCCGTGATCCCGTACTTCTCGAGCACCTGGGCCGCCGACATGGTCATGGCGACGATGCCGGCCTTGGCGGCGGCGTAGTTCGGCTGTCCGGCCGAGCCGAAGATGAACGCCTCGGAGGAGGTGTTGATGATGCGGCCGTACACCGCGCCGCCGGTTTCCTTGGCGTGGTTCCGCCAGTACTCGCTCGCGAAGCGCATCCCGCAGAAGTGCCCCTTCAGGTGCACGCGGATCACGCTGTCGAACTCGTCCTCGCTCATGTTGAAGATCATGCGGTCGCGGCAGAAGCCGGCGTTGTTGACCAGGATGTTGAGGTCGCCGAATGCCTCGATGGCGGTGCCGATCATGGCCTTCGAGTCGTTCCAGACGGCGACGTCCCCGAAGTGCGGGACGGCCTCGCCGCCGAGCGCCTTGATTTCGTCGACGACCGCGCGGGCGGGGCCCTCGTCGCGGCCGGAGCCGTCGCCCGCGGTGCCGAGGTCGTTGACGACGACGCGCGCGCCGAGGCGTGCCAGCTCCAGCGCTTCGACGCGGCCGAGGCCGCGCGCGGCGCCGGTGACCACGGCGACCTTGCCTTCGAGGGGAGTGCTCGTGGATGGGCTCATGTCAGAGGCGCTCCAGGATGGTGCCCGTCCCGATGGACGAGCCGCAGCACATGCTGATGTAGGCGGTGGTCTTGTCGCGGCGCTCGAGCTCGTGGAGCGCGGTGACCAGCAGGCGGCAGCCGGTCGCGCCGACCGGGTGGCCGAGGGCGATCGCGCCGCCGTTCACGTTCAGCTTGTCCATGTCGGCGCCGAAGACCTTGACCCAGGACAGCACGACGGCCGCGAACGCCTCGTTGATCTCGTAGAGGTCGATGTCGGAGAGCTTCATGCCCCACTTCTTCATCATGCGCTCGGTCGCGTCGATCGGCCCGTCGAGGAGGTAGTAGGGATCGCTGCCGACCACGACCTCGTGGAGGATGCGGGCGCGCGGCTTCAGGCCGAGCTGCGTGGCGCGCTCGGCGCTCATCCACAGGATGGCCGAGGCGCCGTCCGAGATCTGGGAGGCGCTGCCCGCCGTGTGGACGCCGCCTTCGACGAGGGTCGGGAGGGACGCCAGGCCCTCGGCCGTGCTGGCGCGGATGCCCTGGTCGGCGACGATGGTGCGCGTGGCGCCGGTCGGCGTCCCGTCGTCGTTCAGGACGGGGGCCTCGATCGGCAGGATCTCGCGCGTGAAGCGCCCCTCCTCGGTCGCCCGCATCGCCAGCTGCTGCGAGCGGAGGGCGAGCGCGTCGCATTCCGCGCGCGTGATCCCGCGCTTCTTGGCGATGCGCTCGGCGGATTGGAACTGGTCGAGCGTCGAGTCCCACGGCCAATCGGCGGGTTGGAAGAAGCCAGGGCCGTGCATGACGTTGGCGCCGAGGCCGACGTGGCTCATGACCTCGACCCCGCAGGCGATGCCGACGTCGATGTCGCCCGAGCGTACGAGCGCGTGCACGAGGTTGTTCGCCTGCTGACTCGATCCGCACTGGGTGTCGACGGTCGTGCCGGCGACGTTGTACTGCTTGCCGCGCGTCAGCCAGGCGTTGCGGGCGACGTTGTTGGACTGCTCGCCCGCCTGGGTCACGCAGCCGCCGATGATTTGCTCGACCTCGGCGGGGTCGATCCCGGCGCGCTCGACGACGGCCTCCTGGACCTTGGCCAGGAGATGCGTGGCGTGGAACGCGGAGAGGGCGCCCTTCGATCCGAACTTGCCCTTGCCGATCGGGGTCCGCAGCGCTTCGACGATGACGGCTTCTCGCATGGTGGTGCTCACTCCTTCCCGAGGATCATGGCGCTCGTGGGAACGCCGACGCCGGCGGTCACCAGCACGTGGTCGTTCTTCTTCGGCTGGTTGACCGACGTGCCGCGGACGAGGCGCACGCCTTCGTTCACGCCGTTCATGCCGTGGATGTACGCCTCGCTGAGCTGGCCGCCGTGGGTATTGGTGGGCAGGCGTCCCTCCCGGCGCAGCGTGCCGCCCTTGAGGAAGTCCTTGGCCTCGCCGCGGCCGCACAAGCCGAACGACTCGATCTGCCAGAGCACGATCGACGTGAAGGCGTCGTAGATGACGGCGGCGTCGAGGTCCTGCGGTCCGAGTCCGGACTGCGCGTAGATCTGCTTGGCCACGAGGTCCATCTCGGGCAGGCAGGAGATGCTCGGCCGATAGAAGCTCGTCATCGACTCCTGGTCGGCGCCGGCGGCCTGCGCCACGCCCCGGACGATCGCCGGCTTCTGCTTCAGGTCCCGGGCGCGCTCGACGCTGGTCACGATCGCGGCGCAGGCGCCGTCGGTCTCCTGGCAGCAGTCGTAGAGGCGGAGCGGCTCCGCGATCCAGCGCGCCTCGTAGTACTCCTGCTTCGAAAGCGGGCGCTGATAAAAGAAGGCGGCGGGGTTGGTGACGGCGTGCTCGCGCGTCGCGATCGCGACCTCGGCGAGGTCGTCGGCGGTCGCGCCGTACTCGTGCATGTAGCGCTGCGTGAACATCGCGACCCAACTCGCCGGCGTCATCAGCCCGTAGGGCATGTACCAGCTCCAGTGGATCAGGTCGGAGGTGGCCACGCCCTCGGCGACGCCGGCGCTGTAACGCTGGCCGGAGCGGCCATTCAGGCCGCGATAGCAGACGACCACGTCGGCGACGCCGGTCGCGACCGCCATGACCGCATGCTGCACGACGCCGATCGCCGCGCCGCCGCCGTGCGGAATGCGGTTGAAGAAGGTGAGGTCGCCGATGCCGACGGCGCGAGCCGCCTCGATTTCGTCGGTCGTGTCGAGCGTGAAGGTCGTCATGCCGTCGACGTCCGACGGCGTGAGGCCGCAATCGTCGAGCGCGGCTTTGATCGCCTCCGCCGTGAGCTGCAGCTCCGAGCGGCCGGAGTTCTTGGAGAACTCCGTCTGGCCGATGCCGACGATGGCGGCTTCGTTGGTGAGCGTGGTCGGCATGTGGTCAGTCCTTCGCGCGCGGCAGCGCCACGACAACCGTGCCGGTCACGTGGTCGCCCCAGGAGTTGCGGCCGGCGACGTCGACGTCGACCGTGCCGGCGGCGGCGTCCTTCTTCTTCACGACGCCCGTGATCTTCATGGTGTCGCCGGGAAGGTTCGGCGCTCCGAGCTTGATGGCGACCCGCTTCACGACCGCGTTCGGCCCGGCCCAGTCGGTGACGTAGCGGCCGACGAGCCCGTTGGTCGTGAGGATGTTCATGAAGACGTCCTGCATGCCCCCGGCCTGCGCCGCCGCCTTGTCGTGGTGGAGCGCGGTGAAGTCGCGCGAGGCGAGCGCCCCCGCCACCACGAGGGTCGTCGTGATCGGGATCGGCAGCTCCGGCAGGGTCGTGCCGACACCGACGTCGTCGAAAGCGAGAGTGGTCGTCATGGGAGCTCCGCCGGGCCGCTCGCGGCCAGGTCGCGCCCGAGCCGGACCAGCTGCGGCGTCGCGCCGCCGAGCGCCAGCTCGAGGGATTTCGAATGCAGGAAGTAGCGGTGGATCGGGTAGTCGAGATCGACGCCGATCCCGCCGTGGAGGTGCTGGCAGGCGGCGGCGATGCGGGCGCCGCCGTCGGCGGCCCAGAACTTCGCGACCGCGCACGCGCGTGCGGCCGGCCGGCCTTCGGCGACGTGCTCGACGGCGCGCCACGTCGTCCAGCGCATCGCCTCGAGGTCGATGTAGCAGTCGGCGAGACGATGCTGCACCGCCTGGAAGGAGCCGATCGGCACGCCGAACTGGATGCGCTCGCGGGCGTAGCGCGCCGTCAGGTCGAGCGCGCGCTCCGAGACCCCGAGCTGCGTGGCGCAGATCGCGGCCAGCGTCGACGCGTGGAGGCGCGCCGCGGCGTCGGCCGCGGCGAGCGCGTCGGCGTCGGGAACCGCGGCGCCCGCGAGCGTGACGGTGAAGACCGGCTCGCCGGTCGAGAGCCGGTGCGGCGCGAGACGCACGCCCGCGGCCTGCGGATCGACGAGGAAGACGCGCGTCTCGCCGCCCGCTCGCGCCGGGACGAGGAGGCGGCGCGCGCGATCCGCGCCCGCCACCCAGCGCTTCTCGCCGGTGAGGATCCAGGCGCTCCCGTTGCGCTCGGCGTTCGCGGCGGGAGCCGCCGGGTCGCTCGTGCCCGCGTCGACGAGGGCGACGCCGAACTCCGCGTCGCCGGCCGCGATCGGCGGGAGCCACTCGCGCTGCTGCGCCTCGGTGCCGTCGCGCGCGAGGGCGAGCGCCCCGACGAGGGTCGAGAGGAACGCGCCCGGCGCGGCGACGCGGCCGAGTTCCTGGAGGAGCAGGCACGCCTCGGGGAGGCCGAGCCCCATGCCGCCGTGCGCGGCGGGGACGACGAGGCCGAGGAGTCCCGCATCGGCGAGGGTCGCGACGAGCGCGGGATCGCGCCACGCGCCGTCGCGCTCGAGCTGCTTCAGGCGCTCGACCGTGACCTCCTTCTCGAGGATGCCGCGGGCGAGGTCGCGGACCGCCTTCTGGTCGTCGCTGAGCTCGAAGTCCATCGCGGTCAGCTCCCGGCGGGGCGGAAGAAGGGCAACGTCATGCCGCCGTCGACCGGCGCGACGCTGAGCGCGACGCGCATGCCGATCGTCACGTCGGCGGGCGCGCAGCCGACGACGTTGGAGACGATGCGCGTCCCCTCGTCGAGCTCGATGACGGCGCAGACCAGGGGATAGTCGTAGCCCGGGAACTTCGGGTGGTGCAGGACCGTGTAGCTGTAGACCGTGCCGCCGCCCTTGGCGAACACGTGGTCCCACGCGACCGACTGGCAGGCGCCGCACATCGGGCGCGGCGGATGCCGGAGCACGCCGCAGGCCTTGCAGCGCTGGATCGGCAGGGCCCCTGTGGCGAGCGCGTCCCACCACCAGGCGTTGTCGTGGCCGCGCGGCGGCTTGAGGCGGGTCGGCTTCGCGGGCGCGCCGCCGCTCGTCGCGCTCGGCGCGGCCTGCGGTTGCTGGGCGGGCTTGAACTTCAGCACCCGGAAGAGCATCGAGCCGACCTCGGCGCCGTCCTGGTCGCGGTACACGTCGCGGGTGTTGATGAAGTAGCCGATGCCGAGCGCCGTCGCCTTCTCCTCGGAGATCGACTCGATGACCGTGGTGGCCGTGAGGCGATCGCCCGGACGGAGGTAGCGGACGTAGGTCTGGTCGCAGTTGGTCGCGACCACCGACGTGTAGCCGTAGGAGCTCAGCAGCTCGTGCAGCTCGGTCTGCTTGTTCTTCCGCATCTTGGCCGGGTCGGCCATCTCGATGCCCATGAGCGTCCAGCCCTGCAGCATGGTGGGGGGCGCGACGATGCCGCCGTGGACGGTGCCGGCGGCGGCCGCCGCGTCGATGTACGCCGGGTTCTCGTCGCCCATGGCCTCGCACCAATGGCGGATCATCGACTCGTTGACGGGCTCGGGCGCGGGCGTCGGCGGTCCGGTCTCGACGCCGACGTAGGCCTTGAGCTTCCGTTCGAGCTCCTGCTTGGGGTCGCTGCTCATCGTGTGCTCTCCAAGGGGCCGGGATCAGCGGCGCTGCGCGCGTGGGAGGCCGAGGCCGGCCATGGCGATGATGTCGCGCTGCACTTCGTTCACGCCGCCGCCGAAGGTGAGGGTGGTCGCGCTGCGATACGCGTGCTCCAGCATGCCCCCGAAGAGCGCGCCAGGCTCGCCTTCGGGCACGAGACCCGCGGCGCCGACGATCTCGAGCAGGAGCCGGTAACACTCGACGAAGAACTCCGTGCCCATGACCTTCACGGCCGAGGCCTCCGCCATGGTGGGAACGCCGGCCGTGATCGCCCACGCCGAGCGCCAGTTGAGGAGCTTCAGGGCCTCGAGTTTGGCGTAGGCGCGGGCCAGGTTCTGCTGCACCCACGGGACGTCGAGCATGCGGCCGCCGTCCGGCGACGCGGTCCCGTCGGCCCAGCTCCACACCTCGTCGAGCAGGCGGTCGGCGATGCCGGGCGTCGCGAGGGTGATCCGCTCGTGGTTCAACTGCGAGGTCACGAGGCGCCAGCCCTCGTGTTCGGGGCCGACGCGGTTCGCGATCGGCACCCGCACGCTCTCGTAGTAGGTCGCGTTGGTGCGCTCGCCGCCGAGTGTGTGGATCGGCGTCACCGAGAAGCCCGGCGTGGAGGTCGGAACCAGGATGATCGAGATGCCCTTGTGCTTCGGGGCGTCGGGATCGGTGCGGGCGGCCAGCCAGATGTAGTCGGCGTCCTGCGCGTGGGTGGTGAAGATCTTCTGGCCGTCGATCACGTAGTCGTCGCCGTCGCGGACGGCGCGCGTGGTGAGCGACGCCAGATCGGTGCCGGCGCCGGGCTCCGTGTAGCCGACGCCGAAGTGCAGCTCGCCCTTCAGGATGCGGGGCAGGAGGTCGCGCTTCTGGGCCTGGCTGCCGAACTGCATGATGGTGGGGCCGATCGTGTTGATCGCGATCACCGGCAGCGGCGCGCGCGCGCGGTAGGTCTCGTCCCAGAAGATGAACTGCTCGAGCGGAGTGCGGCCCTGGCCGCCGTACTCCTCCGGCCAGCCGATGCCGAGCCAGCCGTCGGCGCCCATGCGCCGGACCACCTCGCGGTAGACGGGACCTCCGCAGTCCTGGATCTCGGCGTCGAGCGCGGCGCGGAGCTCGGGCGTGAAGAGCGTCTGGTAGTAGTCGCGGATCCGGCGGCGGAGCGCGTGTTGCTCCGGAGTGAAATCGAGATGCATCGCTCGGTGGTCTCGTCGTGCCTGCGCGGCGGGCGCTAAAAATGAAACATGTTCTAAGAAGCGCGCGCACTATGCAGGAATCGGTTCGGCGATGCAACGCGCGCGCGGCAGCGACGCGCGTGGGGTGGTCGGTCGCTGTGCGGCTCCCGGTCGCTGGAGCCCAGCGCCTACTACTCGTCGGCGCCACGACGGGTTGGGCACACGCGAGCTGTCTGTCGCCGCACAGCGACCGACCACCCCACGCGCGTGGCCGGGTGCGCGTGCTCCCCCCGTGTGGGTGCGGTGCGTGCGTCGTCAGTCGTCGGCGCCGGGGGGTGGGGCGGGCGGACGGCCGCGGGGCGGCGGCGGGAGGTGGCGCGGCGGCGGCGTGCGATAGGCCTGCGCCGCGCGCGAGCTCGCGGGCACGGGCACGCGGTTGCCGCGCGCGTACATGCACTGGACGTACGCGGCGTCGTAGCGCTGCTGGATCGACCAGGTGCGGGCGCTGGTCTCGCCGGCGGCGATCGCGCTGCCGCCGAGGAGCCCGACGCCGGCGCCGACCGCGGCGCCCGTGCCCGGGTCGCCGGCGGCGGCGCCGATCGCGGCGCCCGCAGCGGCGCCGACCGCGGTGCCGGCGACGACGCCGGCGGCGGAGCGGTCGTTGGCGCTGCGCGTGTCGGGCGCGACGCGCGCGGCGGCGAACGCCCGGCACTCCTGGTCGTCGTAGTCGAAGGCCTCGAAGGTCTTGGCGCGTCCGGGCATCACCATGACGTTGGGTCCTGGAGGAACGTGGACGCAGGCGGCGAGCGTCAGGACGGGAACGCACGCCAGCAGCGCGCGGCGTCCGCGCGGGCGCCGCGCGCTCATCGGTCGTCTCCCGCGGGCGGCACCTTGATCCAGTCCTCGGGACACTCGGCGACGCGCGGGTAGTAGCCGCGCTTGCTCTCGCAGTAGTACCAGTAGCCCTGCGGCCGCTCGCCGCCCTCGTCGGAGCGCTCGACCCACACCTGCTCCTGGCCCGAAGAGGCGGGCGGGTACGCGGGATACGGGTAGGCCGGATAGGGGTAGGAATACGAGTAGGAGTAGGAGGGGTACGGCCAGTACGGATAGGCGCTCCAGTACGGGTAGGTTCCCCAGCCCCACCACCAGGGGCTCGCGCCGAAGTAGACGGTGCCGCCGCCGTGGTCGTGCCAGCCGTGGTGGCCGTGGCCGCCGTACCAGCCACCGCCGCCGTGCCGACTGCCGCCGCCGTGGCCGCCGTACCCGCCGCCGCCGCCGTGCCGACTGCCGCCGCCGTGGGGGCTCCCGCCGCTGCCGCTACGCCAGCCGCCGCCGCCGTGGGGGCTCCCGCCGCTGCCGCTACGCCAGCCGCCGCCGCCGTGGGGGCTCCCGCCGCCGCCGCTACGCCAGCCGCCGCCGCTCGGGGTACCGCCGCGCGGCGCGCTCATCCCGCGCGAGCCACCCTGGAAGCCGCTCGCGCCGCCGCGCACCCCCGCGCCGCCGCCATGGAAGCCGCCGCCGCCGCCGCGTGGGCCCCCGGGCCCGCGCTGTGCGAGGGCGTCGGGCGCGCTCGCGACGCAGACCGCGAGCGCTACCGCTGCCGCTGCCGCCAGAGGGGGTCGGTGCATGGTCCGTCTCCTTGCCGCGCGCGCCGTCGGGCGCGCCAAGCCGGCTCCAACCCACGATACGCTCGGAAAGTTGCGGCGGCCAGCGGGCGCGGCGATCGCTCGCCGCGCGTGATCCGAGCGCCCGGGCGCTCAGCGTGCGGCGGGGTGCTCGCGGAGCACGAACTTCGTGACCTTGCCGGTCGCGTTCAGGGGCAGCGCATCGACGATCGCGATGCGCCGCGGAACCTTGTAGTTCGCCATGTTCTCGCGGCTCCACGCCACGATCGTCTCGGACGTCGGCGCTGCGCCGGCGGCGGGCACCACGAAGGCCATCGCGACTTCGCCGAGACGGTCGTCGGGGATGCCGATCACGGCGACCTGCGCGATTCCGGGACACCCGAGCAGGATGCTCTCGATCTCGGCCGGGTAGCAGTTGAAGCCACCGGTGATGAACATGTCCTTCAGCCGATCCGTGATGCGGAGGTAGCCGCGCGCGTCCAGGATGCCGACGTCTCCGGTGTGCAGCCAGCCGTCGGCGTCGATCGCTTCGGCGGTCGCCGCGGGATCGTCGAAATAGCCGCGCATCACGTTGTAGCCGCGGACGGCGATCTCGCCGGCGGTGCCGGGCGCGACCTCGCGGCCGTCACGGTCCACGCAGCGGACCTCCACGTCGGGGATCGCCCGTCCCGACGTGGTGGCGATAGTCTCGGGGTCGTCCTCGGGGCGGCACATCGTGACGACGCCGGTCGCCTCGGTGAGCCCGTAGGCGGTGACGATCGTCTCGAGGCTGAGCTCGCGCCGCATGCGGTGGATGAGCTCGACGGGAATCGACGCCGCGCCGGTGACGGCGAGCCGCAAGGTCGAGAGATCGAAGCGGTCGCGCTCCGGGTGCGCCAGGATCATCTGATAGAGGGTCGGCGGTCCGGGCAGCACGCTCACACGGTCGCGCGCGATGCGCGCCAGCACCTGCGGCACGTCGAAGACCGGGTGGGGGAGGTTGGTCGCTCCGCGCAGCAGGCACGCGAGCCAGCCGGCCTTGTAGCCGAAGCTGTGGAAGTAGGGGTTCACGATCAGGTAGCGGTCGTCGGCGCGGAGCCCCACGACGTCGCTCCACGCCTCGAAACAGCGGAGGTTCTGGGCGTGGGTGCACATGACGCCCTTCGGCTTCCCGGTCGTGCCCGACGTGAAGAGGATGTCGGCGAGATCGTCCGGACGGACGGCGCCGGCGCGGGCGGCGACCTCCGCCGCGGCGACCGCGTCCCCGCGGGCGAGGAAGTCGCCCCACGTTTCGCAGCCCGCGGCCGCGCCCCGCAACAGCACGACGCGCTCGAGATCGGCGAGATCGGCGACGGGCCGGCGCGCCGCCGGCGCGCCGCAGCCGTCGTGGAGGAGATCGACGTAGCGGTTGCCGAGGAACTCGTCGACGGTGCAGAGCAGCCGCGCGCGGCTCTTCGCGAGGATGTAGCCGACCTCGCGTCCCTTCATGCGGGTGTTGAGCGGCACGAGCACGCCGCCGACGCTCTGCAGGCCGAGCGCGGCGATCACCCACTCGTGCATGTTGGGCGCCCAGACGCCGACGCGGTCGCCGGGCACGACGCCCGCGGCGAGGAAGCCGCGCGCCGCGCGCTCCGCCGCGGCGGCGAGATCGCGGAAGCCGAGCGTGACGCCACCGTCCTCGATGGCCGGTCGATCGGCGAAGCGTGCGGCGGCGGCGGCGACGAGTGCGGGAATGGTGGGGGCGGTCGACATGGGAGAATC
>WBZR01004477.1_pt1 | contig 11412 bp, 9 predicted proteins | sample 5204231 | NCBI WGS metagenome assembly WBZR01 (sample SAMN12412403, study PRJNA552823) | activated sludge metagenome | isolation source: activated sludge from anammox sidestream of wastewater treatment plant... | place: USA: Virginia | collected 2017-08
ATGTGCATCAGGCACGAGTTGTCGACCGCCGTGCAGAACTCGGCGCGGGTGTCGAGCACGTCGCGCACCTTGTCGGTGAGCATGGCCGCCGACGTCTCGGCGTTCTTCACCGAGAACGTGCCGCCGTCATCGTCGGTGAAAGTCACCGTCGCGCCCGGGACCGCGTTCCCGTATGCGTCAAGCACCTGCACCGTGATTGGCGCGAGGGTCGCGCCCTCGACTGCCGACTGGTTGTTCCCCGATACCACCGTGAGCTGCGCCGCAGGCCCTGCGGTTGCTATCTCCTCGACAACCGCGCCTTCCACGCCGCTCTCGCTCGGGATGGACGCTATCAGCGTGTCGGGCTTGGCCGCGGTACCGAGCGTCCAGGATACCGAGACCTGGCCGCTTGCATCTGACGTTATCGTCGTTGGTCCCGCGACGGAGCCATCGCCGTACGGGACGTACACCTCGACTGCCACTCCCGGAGCTGGCTGCTTGTTCCGGTCCGTGACCAGCAGAACCACTGGCTGTCCGAGCGCGGTGCCAACCTGCGCCTGCTGTTCCGCTCCACTCACTATCGAGACTTCATGGTTCGGTGTCGTGGCGGGTTCGGTGGACGTATCCTTGCACGCCGCTGTAGCCAGCGCTGACGCAAGGATTGCGCCAGCCATGATGGTGCGGCGCGATGGGCGTGAAGTACGATTGGTGGGCATCCTGTGATCTCCGGTTAATGTTCCGGGTGTTTCGGCCACAGCGCGTGGCGCGTACACTCGTGTGTTGAGTGGAACGCGCGAGCGCGGCCGCTGTTCGCAGATTCCGCGCGTCTTAACGGGTTCTTTGCGGGGGCGTCTGCCCGGTGCGGTCCGCGGAGCGCAGGGAGCACCTGCAACGGAGAGCGGCACTGGTGTCATACGCTGAATCCATCCTGGTCATCGAGGACGACAAGCGCATACGGGAAATCGTCGTTTCCGCCCTGCACGACGTTGCCCGCGTCGTTCGCGGCGTCGCCACCGCCTCCGATGCGCTGGCGAGCGTCAGGGCTGAGCCGCCAGGCCTGGTGGTGCTCGACCTTGGCCTGCCGGACGCTGACGGCGCGGACTTGTGCAGGAGGATCCGCGAGCTCAGTGGCGCGCCGATCGTGGTGCTTTCCGCCCGCCACCAGGAAACGGAGAAGGTTGCGCTCCTCAATGCCGGCGCGGATGACTACGTCACCAAGCCGTTCAGCCTCGCTGAATTCGTCGCTCGCGTGCTCGCCCAGCTGCGGCGGGCAAACATGTATGGGAACGGAAGGATCGAGAGACTGGCGCTTGGCGACCTCGTCATTGACCTCGATCGCCGGACAGCCGCCAGGGCCGGCGAGCCAATCCGGCTCACGCCTGTGGAGTGGAACCTCCTGCGAGTGCTCGCGGCGCAGCCCGGCCGCACCTTCACCCATCAGCAGCTCTTTCACGCCGCATGGGGAAAGACGTACGGCGATGCACAGCAGCACCTCCGCGTGCACATCACGCACCTGCGCCGCAAGATCGAGCGCAATCCGGCGGATCCAGAGCTGATCGTTACCGAGCCGGGCGTGGGGTACAGGTGTGAGCCCCCGCCAACCAGCGGTCACGTCAGCGATCCGCGACATGACTGAAGCCGCGCGTCAGCCACTACGCCGGCGGCTGGCCCTGTGGACGGGGTGGCTCCTCGCGATGGCGGCCGTCACGATCGTGCTGCGGGTGACACGCGAGGCGGCGGACCTGTCGCACGTCGAGCTCGTGTACCTGTTGCTTGTGCTGGGCGCGAGCGCCACGGGGGGCGGCGCTATTGGAGTCGTGATGGCCGTCGCATCGGTGGCGTGTATTGACTTCTTCTTCCAGGAGCCGTTCGACCTGATATCCGTGGACAAGCGCGTGGACATGCTCGTCCTCGTCACGTTCCTCCTGACCGCGATGGTTGCCGCCGCGTTGCTCACCCGCGCGCGTCGGCAGGCGGCCGAGGCGCGACGGAACGCTGCCGACGCGCGCCGGTTCGCAGACGAAGCCGCACGCGCTGAAGCGGCAGCCGAGGCAAGCCGGCTCAAGGAACTGACACTGGCCGCAATGTCGCACGACCTGCGGACGCCGCTCACCAGCATCAGTGCGCATGCGCAGGCACTGGCGGCTGCCGGCGACGCTGCCGGCGCCACCATCGCGGGACAGGCCGCGCTCCTCTCGCGTCTCGTCGAGGATGCGCTTGGGTTCGTCGAGACGGACATCGGTACCCAGGCGCGCGACGTCCAGGTGAACACCGCCGACGACATCATCGGTGCCCTGGTGCGGCAGACGAGGCCACTGCTCGAGGGCAAGCATCTCGAAGTTGATATCGGCTCCGCGGACCAGCCGCTCCTCGGCCGGTTCGACTTCGTCCAGACGCTGCGCATCCTCACCAACCTGGTGGAGAACGCGCTGCGCTATACCGCAGCCGACGGAAGCGTGGACATTGTGGTTGCCGCCGTCGGAGACTGGCTTCAGTTCACAGTTGCCGACCGCGGGCCCGGAATTGCGCCGTCCGAGGCCGAAGCGGTGTTCACCCCGTTCTACAGGGCCGGATCCAGGCCCGCTGGCCGTTCCGGGCTCGGGCTGGCCGTCGCTCGCCGGCTCGCCACGGCGCAGGGCGGCACGCTCACCCACGCACCCCGCCCCGGCGGTGGTACCACCTTCACGCTCCGGCTGCCGCCCGCGGATGGTACGGAGTAGCTTTGTCGCCATGCCGCCACCGTGGCGGCGCGAGTCGGTGGACACCTTTCCCCAGCATCATGAACCGCGCACGCCTCGTCCTCATCTCGGCAGCAGCGGGCGGCCTGCTTGGCGCACCCGCAATCGCACAGCAGCGGACCACCTTCCCCACGAGCGACCCGGTCATCCAGCGCATCTGGCGCCTCGGCATGGACAGCTCGTGGACCGAGCGGCTGTCCCAGACGTTCATGGACTCCATCGGTCCGCGCCTCACGGCCAGCCCCGGCCACCACGCAGCGGGCGACTGGGTCGTGAAGATGTACAAGCAGTGGGGCATTGACGCGAAAAAGGACCAGTACGGCACCTGGCGCGGCTGGCGGCGCGGTGTCTCACACATTGACCTCATGCAGCCGCGCGTTCGCTCGCTCGAGGGTACGATGCTGGCGTGGAGCCCGGGCACAGGGGGGAAAGCCGTCACAGCCGAGGCGATCATTCTCCCGAAGTTCCAGGATAGCACGGAGTTCGTTAAGTGGCTGCCGCAGGCCAGGGGCAAGATCGTGCTCCTCTCTCCCGAGTGGCCAACGTGCCGTCCCTCCGAGGACTGGCTGCGCTGGGGCACGCCGGAGGGCATCGCCCGCATGGATAGCGCAGTCGCGCGCATGCAGCAGGACTGGGCCGTGGATCGTGACTCGGCGAAGCTCTACCGCGGCACCGGCTATTCTCTCGCTCTTGGCACCGGCACGCTTGGAATGCGGCTCGAGAAGGCGGGCGTCGCCGGCATGATCAGTTCGCGCACCAAGTTCAGCGGCTTCGCGAATCCGTTCGCCCAGGCCGGCGGCCGCGGGGGCGCCGGCGGGCGCGGCGGGCGCGGCGGGTTCGGCGGCGCGCCGGGCGGTAACAGCGGGCGCGGCGGCGGCAGGACTGCGGCGCTCACGCAGGCCGACCAGGCCCGGTTCGCCGGCCCGGGCGGCAGCGGCGGATGGGGTACGATCGAGGTCTTCGAGACTTACAACACGGTTGCGCCTGCCGTTACGCTCACCTGCGAGGATTACGGCCTGGTCTACCGGCTCGCGGCGAACAAGCAGAAGCCGATGGTGCGGCTCGACCTCGACGCGCAACTCCTCGGTGAGCAGCCAACGTTCAATGTCATCGGCTCCATCAAGGGCACCGAGAAGCCCGACGAGTACGTGATGCTCTCGGCTCACTTCGACTCCTGGGACGGTTCCTCGGGCGCGACCGACAACGGCACAGGTACGATGATGGCAATGGAAGCGATGCGCATTCTCAAGCTCGCTTACCCGCACCCCAAGCGGACCATCATGGTCGGCCACTGGGCGAGCGAGGAGCAGGGGCTCAACGGATCCACCGCGTTCACCGAGGATCACCCCGAGGTCATGAAGGGCCTGCAGGCGCTCTTCAACCAGGACAACGGCACCGGCCGCGTGCAGTCCATCAGCTCATCCGGACTCACCAGCATTGGGGGTCACCTGAAGGCGTGGTACGAGAAGCTGCCGGGATACTTCACCGACTCCACGAGCGCCAACGCGGTATCGTGGAGCTTCAATGACGTTCCGACAGGCAACCCGGGCGGTACTGACGGCGCGGTCTTCGCCTGCTTCGGCACGCCCAGCTTCGGGCTGGGCGCGCTGAACTGGAACTACAGCACGTACACCTGGCATACGAACCGCGACACGTACGACAAGGTTGTGTTCGATGACCTCAAGCACAACGCGACCCTCGCGGCAACGCTCGCGTACCTTGCATCCGAAGATCCGCAGTTCATCTCGCGTGAGCGCTCACCGGGTACATGGCCCGCCAACTGGCCGGAGAACTGCGGCAAGGCGCCCAGGAAGACCAAGCCGCGCCTGTAGTCGCGGGAGCACGAAGCGCGTGAAGTAACCAGCCCCCGCCGTGGCAAAGTGCCGCGGCGGGGGCTCTCGTGTCGCGGCGGCCTGCCGCGGTGCCCCGCGCCCGGCGTTCAGGAAGGCTGGATCGTTTCCCCGCGTGATGGCCCCAGCAGCCGCAGCGCTTCCTGGCGCGCGTTCTCCTCGTTGATCCCGGCGTCTATCAGAACCTGAGCCGCGGGACACGTTGGTTCGTTCAGGAGGCCGAGCAGCAAGTGCTCCGTGCCGATGCAACTGTGGCCAAGGTCGCGCGCCTCTTCTTCCGCGTACGCAAAAACCTTCCGCGCCTTGGTGGTGAGCGCGCGCTCCAGCGCAACTCCTTCCGGGAAATGCCCGCCTTCCTCGATCACCACTTCCAGCCGCTTTCGCAGCTCGCTGGGCGGCAGCCCGAGGTTGCGCACCACGCTGGCCGCCATCGCTTCCTCCGACGCGACGAGCCCGAGAAGCAAGTGCGCCGTCCCAACGTATTCGTGGTGACGGCGCACGGCTTCATCATTGGCGATCTCCACTGCCTTTCGCACACGCTCGGCGAGGTGGAGATCGGGCGAAACGTTGATCATGGGACGATCCCTCCGTGGCGGCTGATGGCGGACGCGAGATTGGGCTCCAGAGCAATCGCTGAGGGGTCCGCTTTCCCTATGTTGCAGAAATCCGGACCGGTTTGCAAATCGGCTGTACCCCGACATCGTGTAGTGCATCGCGCCATGCGCTCCTCCCCGGGGCTTCCCGTGCGCGTACTCCGTGCTGTCTCGTTCTTCGACAGTCGAGCCGTGGCACTCGTCGCGCACGGCGGTAGTCGCCGTCTTACGTTACTGTTACAGGCGTTGGCAGTCTCCCACTCCGAGAGCGGCACGCACGCGCGAGGCGCGAACGCGTTGCGACTGGTTGGCTTGGAGTTTCGGCGCTGTCGGATAACGATTCGGAGGCACTTCACAGATGCGGCGACTGCTGGCACCGGCGATGCTTGTACTGCTCGGCGGGTGCAACAACGACACAACGCTTGCCCCCAGCAGGCCGATTACCGCCGTGACAGTGTCGCCAACCTCGAGTTCGTTGCTGGTAGGTCAGACGGTGACGCTCACCGCTTCGGTGTCCGGCGGCTATGGCAGCGCCACCGTTGCGTGGACAAGCTCGAATCCGGCCGTGGCGACGGTCTCAGACGCCGGAGTTGTTACCGCGAAGGCGCCCGGGACAGCGAAGATCACCGCCACCTCGGGGGGCCTGAGCGCCACGGCTGACGTTACGGTCACCACCGGCGTCAGCTCTGTCACGGTTACCGCGCCGCTCACCGCGCTCCTGATTGGCCAGGCCGTGCAGCTCGCGGTTCAGGTGGTTGCCGCCATCCCGGCTCCGGCCGTCACCTGGGCAAGCTCCAATCCCGCGGTGGCGTCAGTCTCCGCGAACGGCGAGGTGACGGCGCGCGGTGCCGGCAACGTCTCGATTACGGCGTCCGCCGGAGGTATCAGCGGCTCGGTCGGCCTCAGCGTGACTGCGGGCGCGGTGGATCGCGTGGTCGTTTGCGACCGCGTTGCGGTTGGATCGTGCTCGAACCTTGCGCATCTCACCGCACTGGGGACTGCCGTGTCGGTGCGCGCCTTCGCGTACAACGCAGTCGGTGCCGATATCTCGTCGGTGTGCACGTTCCAGTGGGCGCCCAGCGCGAACGGCGTAGTGACAATCGCGTTCGTCGGCGACAACTCGAAGCGCGACGCGCTGATTACCCGTGCCGGACCTGGTACGGTGTCCATCGTGGTTGCGTGCGGTGCAGTGCCGGGGGTGTTCACGGTGGATGGCCTGGAGCCGCCGCCTCTGCCGGCGACGCCCTGACGCTGCGATGGCGCGCCGGCCGTAAGGACTGGTATTCGGTTTCTCCCGGCCCGTTGTAACAGGGCCGCTGGCTACGGCAGCGTTTTCGCGCTGCTGCTATCGTACGCATGATGCGCGCCCGTTCGCCGTCTCCCTGGTATCGCTCCGACTCTGCGCTCGGCATCCTCCTGATCGCCGCCGTTCTGGCGGCTTACTGGCCCGCGCTTGCCGGCGCGCCGGTCTGGGACGATGACCGGCATATCACTGGCGCGGCACTCCAGGGCTGGGACGGCCTGCGCCGCATCTGGTTCACGATCGGCGCAACGCAGCAGTACTACCCGGTCCTCCATTCCGCGTTCTGGGTTGAGTACAAGCTGTGGGGCGAGCTCATGGCGGGCTACCATCTCGTCAATGTCGGCCTGCATTCGCTCAGTGCCTGTCTCCTGGTGCTCGTAGCCCGTGCACTCGGTGTGCGCGGCGGGTGGATCGCGGCGTTCATCTTCGCCCTGCACCCGGTGCACGCGGAATCGGTCGCATGGATATCCGAGCAGAAGAACACGCTGTCGCTCGTGTTCTACCTGCTTGCCACTCTGGCGTGGTTGCGGTTCGATGAGTCACGCTCGAGTCGTGCCTGGTGGACTGGGTTCCTGCTCTTCGCGCTTGCGCTCGGGTCGAAGACCGTAACGGCAACGCTACCGTGCGCGCTGCTGGTCGCGGCATGGTGGAAGCGGGGGGGCATCGAATGGAAGCGCGATGCTGCACCCCTTGCCCCGTGGCTTGCGCTTGGCGTAGCAGGGGGCCTCCTCACGGCGTGGATCGAACGTCGCCTCATCGGCGCGGAGGGCGTGGAACACACGCTGTCCCTCGCAGAGCGCGTGCTCGTGGCCGGCCGCGCTCTCTGGCACTACATGGGAGCGTTTGCGTGGCCGTCCTCCCTCGCGTTCATGTATCCGCGTTGGACGCTTGATGCGCGGAACGTAAGCGGCTGGCTCTATCCAGCTTCTGCACTCCTGCTCATGGCGGTCTTGTGGCGGATGCGGACGCAGGCGCGCGCGCCGCTCGCCACCCTCCTCGTCTTCGCGGGTACGCTCTTTCCGGCGATTGGCTTCCTCAACGTGTACCCGTTCCGGTACAGCTTCGTCGCCGATCACTTCCAGTATCATGCCGACGTTGCCCTTGCGCTGCCGGTCGGCGCCGCACTGACCCTGGCGCCGGACTTCTTCGCGCGCGCGCTGTCGGGGCCACTCACGCATGTGGCGCGAGCACGAGCGTCACTTGGCGCGCCGGCGCTGCTCGCTGCGGCACTTGCGGTCCTCGGCGCGCTTACGTGGCGGCAGGCAGAAGAATACCGCGACGCCGAGAGCCTTTACCGGGCCGCGCTCGCCGCGAACCCCGCAAGCTGGATGGCGCACAACAACCTCGGTCGCATGCTCCTGCGCCGCGCCGACGGCCTCGCCGAGGCGATCGCGCATTTCGAGGCGGCGATCGCGCTCAAGCCGGATCATGCCCGTGCGCATTACAGCCTCGGCCTCGCACTGCAGCGTGCCGGGCGCGGCGCGGAGGCGGTGCCGCACCTCGAGGCAGCCGAACGGATGGAACCCTCCAATAGACCACTCGTCGCGAGCGCGGAGTACCTGCTGGGACTCGAATCACTGAGTCAGCCGCATGGAGCCGCAGATGCCGTGCGGCACTTCACGGCATCGCTCGTTCTGATGCCGGGCGTCGCGGACGTGGAACAGGCGCTGGCACGGGCCCGCGAGCAGGCCGCGCGCGATTCGGTCTCACGCTGAACCTGCTGCCCGGCCGGATCTCAGCGCTACCGCTTCACGTGTCCAGGTGGAGCACGCCCTCGCAGACGATCACGCTCGACCCACCGACCCTTACCGCCGTCACTGCGCCGTTCCGCCGTTCGGCCTCCACCTCCACTACGCTCGGCCGCCCCATCTCGAACCCCTGCTCGACGACCCAGCGCAGATGCTCGCCTGTGCCCGGGCTGCGCGCCGCGAGATAGCCAGCGAGGGCGGCGCATGCACTTCCGGTAGCAGGATCTTCCGGCACGCTCAGGCCCGGAGCAAACATCCGCGCGCGAATGTCCGAACCTTCGCGTTCAGGGTCGAGCGCGAAGACGAACATCTCCGGCGCGGCGAAATGGCTCAACGCAGCTTCCCATGCGTCGAGACGCACGCGCGCCCGGCGGACAGCGTTACGGTTGCGCAGCGGAATGAAGAGGAAGGGCAGGCCGCACGACCATACTTCGGCCGCCCATTCTCCGCCAACGAGGTCACCTTCGTCCAGCGACAGCGCGCGCGCAAGTTCCCCGGGCTCGGGCGGTAGCGGCCCCCGCTCCGGCAGCTTCGCGACCGAGAGTCGCGAGTACGCCGGCACGCCGTCGCGCGCGCTGATCGTCACGGGCACCGGCCCGACACCTTCCTCGAACACGATGCGCGTTTCCGGACCATGGAGCTTCACCTCGCCCGCGTGCGCCAGAACGTACGCGGTGCCGACCGTCGGATGACCAGCGAATGGAACCTCGCCGCCTGGCGTGAAGATGCGCACGCGCCGCGTGTTGCGCGGGTCGGATGGAGGCAGCACGAACGTTGTCTCGGAGTAGTTGAACTCGCGCGTGATCGTGAGCATCAGCTCTTCAGGAATCCCGCGGGCGTCGGGAAATACGGCGAGCTGGTTGCCGCCGAACCGGCGGTCGGTGAATACGTCGGCGGTGAAGTAGCGTGCCTGCACGAAAGCACCTCGATATGAGCGGTGAGTGGCCGCGTGCAATATCGCCCGGCCGCCGTGGCGTCCGCTCATGGCTGGCGGATCCTCCCTGAGAAGCGCCGTATCGCATAGTTTCGGCATCGTGCCGACAGACACCGACAATGGCCCGCCGGGCAGCACGTATCCGGGCCTTGCCCGCCAGCGGCTCGCGAACGCCGAGCGCACCGCCGGCGTGAGCCACGGCCCGATCTACGAGGCCGTTCTCGCCGCCGCTCTGCCGCTCGCCAGGGAACGAGTGCTTGACTTCGGCGCGGGCACGGGCGCGGTAGCCGCCCGGCTCGCCGCGGAGCCGCTCGTTACGGAATCGGTCGCGGCCGACATCGTGCCGCCTGCGGCGCCCCCGCCGCCAGGCACGGTACAGTGGATCACCGCCGACCTGAACGAGCCGCTGGCGCTCGATGCGCATCAGTTCGATCTCATCACGGCCGTCGAGGTCATCGAACACCTGGAGAATCCGCGCGCGACTGCGCGCGAGTGGCTGCGGCTGCTGAAGCCAGGGGGATCGCTCGTCATGTCAACGCCAAATGTCGAGAGCATCCGATCTCTGCTTGCCCTCGTGTTTCGCGGGCACTTCCTTGCGTTCACCGAGCCATCGTATCCAGCCCACATAACCGCGCTCACCTCGCAGGACGTGACGCGCGTACTGCGCGAAGCGGGCTTCGCGGAAATCCGCATCAGGTACTCGAACGTCGGCCGTGTGCCTAAGTTCGCGTTCACATGGCAGCACATCTCGCTTGGCGCGTTGCGCGGGCGCCGCTTCTCCGACAACCTGATTGCAGTAGCGCGCGCGCCGTAGCTGTTGGCCGCGCCGTCGGTGCAGCAATCGCACTCGTACGCGCTCCCGATCGCCGAGCGAATTGCTCGTTGTTCATTGTGGAACGATTCGTTCGGCATTCAGTGCGATGCATCTCACTCTGTGGCCATCGCGGACTCATTCTCTCGGGATTCGCTGCGTAGCGAATAACCCTACATCCGGTGTGGTGGAAACCTTGATTGACCGGGTGTGACCCGCCGGACACCGTTCGCGCGATGCGCTTCTCCACGGCGCCGTGCGGCACTTCGCTGATGTGCTCCGCAAGCCGCGGGTCTGTGCGAGAACGCAAGCGGTTGCCTTCTCCCCGTTGCGAACCGTGGAGTTGCTCCTCATGACGCAAGGCGCGACAAGACGCTTCACCGTCGGCATGCCCTGCCGCCTGCCGGTCGCACTGATCACGCTGGCATGCTGTGGAGTCCTTGGCGTGGCGGCGCCGCGCGGCGCGCGTGCGCAGACGGCTGCCGACGGACAGACGCTGTTTGCGGGAATGTGCAAGGCGTGCCACACGATCGGTGGCGGGGCGCTGGTCGGGCCGGATCTTGCCGGCGTAACGAAGTTGCGCACGAAGGACTGGCTTGCACGCTGGATCGCGGCGCCCAGCAAGATGCTGGCGGCTCACGACCCTACCGCGACCGAGCTGTTCAACCAGTACAACAAGGTCACGATGCCCGACTTCGGGCTCACTGCGGCGCAGGTCGCGTCGGTGATTGCATACCTGGAGAGCGGCGCAACGACGGCTGCCGCGGGGTCTGCCGCTCCCGCGCCACTGCCGGCCGGGGAAGCCGCGCGCGGGCGCTCGTACTTCGTGGGCGGCACCGGCTTCACGAACGGCGGCCCGCACTGCATCTCGTGCCACAGCGTCGCGGGACTCAGCTCGCTCGGCGGCGGCAACCTGGGGCCCGACCTTACCAATAGCGGATACGTGAAGTCCGAGCCGGCGTTTGCCGCATTCATAGGCGCGCCGTCTACGACGACGATGGCGGCGATCTGGGCGAAGACTCCGCTCACCACGCAGGAACAGGCGGACCTCTATGCCTTCCTGAGCAAGGCGGCAGTGCAGCAGCGCGAACCGGGTGCACTGCTGCAGATCGCGCTGCTCTGTATTGCGGGGGCCGCCCTGATGGTCGTGGTCGCGCAGTTGTACTGGCGCAAGCGCTCGAAGGGGGTGCGGAAGCCGATGATCGCGCGGACGTACTCGATGAAGCGGGGATAGCAGCGCGCGGCGTCCTGCGCAGCGCAGGGCGAACGACGCCGTGACAATGTCGCGGTACAGACAACGGAGCCGCCGAACATGGGTTGGATCAAGGATCTGATCAAGCCGGAGAACCGCCAGTGGGAGGAGTTCTACCGCAACCGCTGGCAGCACGACAACATCGTGCGCAGCACCCACGGGGTGAACTGCACGGGCGGCTGCTCGTGGCAGGTCTACGTGAAG
>WBZR01004480.1_pt1 | contig 11405 bp, 12 predicted proteins | sample 5204231 | NCBI WGS metagenome assembly WBZR01 (sample SAMN12412403, study PRJNA552823) | activated sludge metagenome | isolation source: activated sludge from anammox sidestream of wastewater treatment plant... | place: USA: Virginia | collected 2017-08
GATGCCCCAGAGGCCGTAGACGACGCTCGGGATGGCGGCGAGGAGCTCTACCATGAACGCCACCGGCGAGCGGAGCCAGCTCGGCGCCATTTCGCTCAGGAAGAGCGCAGTACCGATGCCGAGCGGTACCGCCTGGAGCAACGCCAGGAACGACGACACCAGCGTGCCGTAGATGAACGGCAGCGCGCCGTACTCGTGGGCGACCGGGTCCCACGTCTGGCCGGAGAGGAAGCCGAATCCGAAGCGTCGCATCGCGTCCGCGGATTCCCAGCCGAGCACGAGCACGATCGAGACGAGGACACCGACGAGCGACCAGGCGGCGGCCGCGGTGATCAGGCGGAACACCGCGTCGCCGACGTTCGCCCGCCGGCGCTTTAGGAGCGGTCCCACGCCGACCCAGCGCGCGGCCGTGGGTGGCGACGCGCTCCGCTCCTGTCCGATGGGAGCGGGGCGCTGCGCGGCGGGGAGCGTCATCGTGGAGATGGGCACATCAATTTCCGGCGAGGGCCTTTCCGTCGGCCGTGGTGATCTTGGCGAGCGCGGCGCGTGCCTTCTCGGCCACCGCCGCGGGCAAGGGCGCGTAGTGCAGGTCCGCCGCGATCTTCTGGCCGTCGGTGAGCGCCCAGTTCAGGAAGCCGACGAGCTTCGCGCCTTTCGCCGCATCGGCCTGCTTCTCGTACACGAGGAGCCACGTCATGCCGGCGATCGGATAGGCCTCGGCGCCGGGCGCGTCGGTGATCGAGACGCGGAAGTCGTCGGGCATGTCGTTCGCGGCTCCGGCGGCCGCGGCCGTCACGGACTCGAGCGACGGGGTGACGAACTGTCCCGCCTTGTTCTTCACCGACGCGTACGGGAGCTGGTTCGAGAGCGCGTAGATCAGCTCGACGTAGCCGATCGAGAACGGCGTCTGCTCGACGAGGGCGGTGACGCCTTCGTTGCCCTTGCCACCGAGGCCGACCGGCCAGCTGACGGCGGTGCCGCGGCCGACCGTGTCGGACCAGACGCGGCTGATCTTACTCAGGTAGTCGGTGAAGATGGAGGACGTGCCGCTGCCGTCGGAGCGATGGACCACGATGAGGTCGCGGGCCGGCAGCTCGACTCCCGGATTCACCTCGGCGATCGCGCGGTCGTTCCATTTCACGATGCGGCCGAGGAAGATGTCGGCGACGATCTCGGGCGTGAGCTTCAGGCCCGTCGGCACGCCCTCGACGTTGTACGTCAGCACGACGGCGCCCATCACTGTCGGGACGTGCAGGATCGGGCCGCCCCTGGCGGCGTGCAGCTGCGCGTCGGTCATCGGGCCGTCGGTCGCGCCGAAGTCGACGGTCTGCGCGCTGAGCTGCTTGATGCCCCCGCCGCTGCCGATCGACTGGTAGTTGAAGCGCGACGTCGTATCGACCTTCCCGTAGAGGCTGAACCACTTCGAGTAGATCGGGTAGGGGAAGGTGGCGCCGGCGCCGTTCAGCGGCATCTGCGCGCGGGCGGTCGCGGCCGTGCACTCGAGCACCGCGATCGCGATGGCGAGGAGTCGGCCGTTCGTTCGGAGGATCCCTGTGCTCATGCGGGTGGTTCCTTTCATGCCGATACGCGGTCACGCTCCGCGCCGTGCGCTCGCAGCGGCTCGGCCTGCTCGCGCGAACGCGATCGGTGTAGAGCTTCCCTAGCGGAACGGGCGTTCGCGAACGGTAACGGCTCCATGACGAGTCGGTTACGCGCGACGGGTGGCGCTGGCGGGACGCGGGAGGCGGGAGGCGACCAGGAAAACGCCGTGGGCGGCGCTTTGCGAAGCCGGGTCGCATCGCGCACGAGCGACGCGAAATCGCGCGCGCTCGGCCGATCACGCGTTGACGATGGCGCCGGCGGCCTCCATGCTGCCCCCATGATCGCGAGTCGTTCGGCGGGCGTCGGGGCGTCGTTGGTCGGGGTGCTGCTCGCGTGGGCGGGAAGTGCCTACGGGGTCACAGTGTCCGGTTGTCTTGCGGGAAAGCTCGGCGACGTGGGGCGGACGGCGGCCCAGGAGATCGCGTGCTGGGCGCGCGACGCCGCGAAGCCGGATGCGGCCGCGCGCGCGGCGTGTGTCGCCAGGGTCGAGGGGCGTTTCAGCGGCGGACCCGATCCGAGCCGGGGGCTCTTCGCGAAGCGGGAACGACGTCCGCCCTGTCCGACGGTCGGCGATGAGGCCGAGATCGCGGCGGACGTCGCGGCGTTCGTGGTGGTGACCACCGGGGAGGTCGGCGCGACCACGCGCCCGAGCCGCTGCGACGCCGGCAAGCTCGGCTGCGTCGGCCGCTATCTGACCGGAGCGTTCGCGTGCCTCGCGCGCGCCGCCAAGGGGAGCGGCGCGGTCGACCCGGCCTGCGTGGCGAAGCACCGGGCCCGGCTCGGCGACGCCGCGGGCGGTTGTCTCGGCAAGGCGGTGCTCCGGGGCGATTGCAGTGCGGGCGGGGATCCCGGCGTGCTCGCGGCCGTCGCCGACGGCTTCGCCGCCGCGACGCTCTGCGCGCTCGACCCGGGCGGGACGCAAGAGTGCGGAGCGCTGCCGACCCCGCTGCCCACCCCGACGCGCACGGCCACGCCGGCGCCGACCCGTACGCCGACCCCGACGCCGACCGGCGGCGCCGACGCTTCGCAGCTTTGCGTCGACCTCATCAACCAGTATCGCGCCACGATCGGCATGGGACCGCTCCAGCGCTGGACCGACCAGGAGGGCTGCGCCGAGGACCAGGGGTTCGCCGACAGCGCGAGCGGAACGCCGCACAGCGCCTTCGGGCAGTGCACCGAGTGGGCGCAAAACGAGTGCCCCAACTGGCCGGGGCCGCCGGCGGCGATGATCGACGACTGCCTGGCGCTCATGTGGGCGGAAGGGCCGGGCGAGCCGTACTCGGCCCACGGCCACTACATCAACATGACGAACCCGAGCTACACCAAGGTGGCGTGCGGGTTCGCGGTGCTCCCGAACGGGCGCGTGTGGGCGGTGCAGGACTTCCGCTGACGCGCCGCAACGGCCGGGCGTGAAACCGGCGTCGCGGCGGGACGCGGATCACGCGGCCGCGAACCGATAGCCCGCGCGCGGGAAGTGGAGCGCGATCGCACCGCACGCGGGATCCTCGCGCAGGATCACCACCTCGTCGACGTCGAGGGCGAGCACCTCGCCCGGGACGCGGTCCTGGGGAAGATCCTCGGAGGCGACTACGACCCGCGCCCCGGGCGCGAGGCCGTTGGGGTCACCGGGATCGGCGCGGCGCTCCGTCGCTGGATCCGCCGCCCTGGCGATCGCGAGCGCCTCCCCGGGAGGCATCTCCTCGCGTCGGCCCTGGCCCATTGCGTCGATCGCTCCCATCCAGCGCTGCACGCCCGGGAACGGCGCCAGGATGGCGGCCGCGGCGGGCGCGTTCCGCACGAACCAGAGCACGTGGTAGACGGCCGCGTCGGCGGCTCCGAAGCGCTCGCCGAGCAGGAACCCGCCGAGGGCGAGCGTGCGATCGAGCCCGGCTGCGAAGACCCGCAGCTCGTTCCGGGCGCGGCAGCGCGTTTACAGCCAGCGGCGGCGCGGCTAGGGTGCCTCGTTCGCGCGCGGCGCCATCCCACGCAGCCCCGAGGTCCACGGTGAAGGAAGAGCAGAACGGTCTCGACTACGTGCCCGAGTATCTGGCGGACGAGGCCAAGGCGCGCCTGCGGGCGCTCACGGAGGAGTCGGTATCGGAGCCCGCGCCCGTCGCGGTCGACGAGTACTTGATCCGCCATTGGTGCGAGACGCTGGAGGACGGGAACCTCCTCTACCTCGACCGCGACTACGCGCGCTCGCGCGGCTTCGACGATCTGGTGGCGCCGCCCGGCTCGGTGATGACGACCTTCGCGCTGCCGTTTCGTTGGCCGTGGCCGCCCGCCGAGCGCGAGCCGGCGCGGCACATCCACTACGACGTGAAGGAGCTGCTCGACCTCCCCGTCGGCATCATCCAGCACATCGAGATCGAGACCGGAGTCCCGCTCCAGGTGGGCGACCGGGTGCACGTGAGCCAGCGACTCGTGTCGGTGTCGCCGTGGAAGAAGACGCGCGTCGGCGAGGGCCACTTCTGGACGATGGATCGTCTCTACCGGAACCAGAACGGCGAGCTCGTGGTGCGCGAGCGCATGACGGCGTTCGGCTACGGACGCGAAGCGGGTATGCCCGCGGCGGGAAGTCCTGGTGCGAGCGGCGGCTGGAGTCCGGCCGTCGAGGACGTCATCCAGGGGGCCCACAGCGGCTACACGCCGGCGCCGGCGCGCATCCTCTGCTACGAGGACGTGACGGAGGGCGACGAGCTGCCGCCGCTCACGATGCCGATCACCTTCACGCGCTGCGTGTACCTCGCTTCGGCGACGCGTGACTTCTCGCCGCAGCACTCGAACCGCGACTATGCCCGGGAGCGCTCGAAGACGAAGGACGTGTTCGTGAACACGCCCTTCAATCTCGGGATGATCAGCCGGTTCCTGACCGACTGGGCCGGACCGACCGCCGTCGTCCGCCGCATCCGGATGGCGATGCGCGACAACGTGTGCGCAGGAGACGACATGACGCTGACGGGCCGCGTGACGAAGAAATATCTGGTCGAGGGGGAGCCGCGCGTCGACGTCGACGTCGTCATCGCGACCCAGGACGGCCCCGTGTCGCCGTGCCAGACGACCATCGTCCTGCCGTCGCGGTACTGAGGGCGCCTCGCAGGGCGCGGGACGGTCGTGCCGCGCGAGGTGCGCTCCGAGGCAGAAGTGGAGTCTCGGACCGCGTCGCCGCGCCCATCTGCTTCATGCGCTCCGGCACCTCGACGGCGACCCGCTGGACGTCGTCCATGGTGATCATCGACCCGTAGAACTCGAGCATCTCGGTCGGCAGGTCGTTGATCGAGGTGGCGGCGCGCCCGGAGCAGAAGAGCTCCGCCTGCCGGCTCATCGCGAGGCGGTCGGCGTGGCGGGTGATGGCGTAGAAGCCTCGCGCCGGAGCTTGCGGAACGCGCCCTCCCGTTCCGGGATCGGGAGCGTCCAGACCTCGAGACTTGCGGGTTCGATGGCCCCCAGCGAGGCGGGCTCGAGCGGCGTCACGCGGTCGCGCTCCCGGCGATGACGTGGTCGGCGTAGAGCCGGAGCGCGTCGATCTTCTTCTGCAGCGGCGTGGTGTCGGTTTCGTACATGTTGCGGAAGCCGACGATCACGTCGGTGACGCCGAGATCGGCGAGGCGCTTCACTCCGTCGACGGTGAAGCCGTCGAAGGAGATCGCGTGGATCTCGAACGGCAGGTGGTCGCGCCCGTACTCGCGACGGAGCTCGTGGAGGCGCCGCACGTAGGCCTCGAGCTTCGTCTGATCGCCGCCGGCGTGCATCCAGCCGTCGTTCCTGGCGGCGCGCCTGAGCGCGGCCTCGGCGTGCCCGCCGATCAGGATCGTGAGCGGCGCGGTCGGCGTCGGGCAGATCTTGATGCTCGGGATGTCGTAGTGCTTGCCGTGGTGCTGGAAGTAGCCGCCCTTCGTGAGCCCGCGGACGATGTCGATCATCTCGTTCAGGCGCGCGCCGCGGGTGGTCCAGTCGGTTCCGGTCACGAGGAAGTCCTCCGGCCACGGGCTCGTGCCGACGCCGAAGACGAAGCGGTTGTTGCTCATGACCGCGAGGCTCGCCGCCTGCTTCGCCACCAGGACGGGGTTCCGGATCGGCAGCTTGACGACGAAGGTCGTGAAGCGCAGCGTCGTCGTGACCGCCGCCATCGCCGCCATCAGGACGAACGGATCGATGAAGGGCTTGCCGTCGAGGAATTCGCGGTTGCCGTCGGGCGTGTAGGGGTAGGTGCTGTCCGACACCTCCGGATAGCAGATGCTATCGGCGATCGTGAACGAGGTGTAGCCGGCCTCTTCGACCGCCCGCGCGAGGGGGAGATAGTGCGACGGATCGCACATCGCCTCCGCGTAGGAGAAGCGCATCAGATGGTGAGGCCGCCGTCGAACGGCACGATCGCACCCGACATGTAGCGGCCCTCGTCGGAAGCGATGAACGCGACGAGCGCCGCGACCTCCTCGGGCTTGCTGCGCCCGAGGGGGGTCATCAGCCGGCGCAGGTGCTCTGGGTCGCCGCCCGGCGGGAGCTCGAAGGCGCGCTGGAGCGGCGTCTTGATGCCGCCCGGCGCGACGCAGTTGGCGCGCACGCCGCGGGCGAGGAACTCGGCGGCGAGCGACCGCGTGAGCTGGACCACGCCGCCCTTGGACGCGCAGTACGCCGCGCCGTACGGCACGCCCTGGAGGCCCGCGTTCGAAGCGATCGTCGTGATCGAGCCGCCGCCGTCGAGGAGGTGGGGGAGCGCCGCCTGCACGACCAGGAAGGTGCCGGTCAGATTGACGGCGATGATGCGCGACCAGTCTTCGAACGACATCTCGGCGGCGTGCGCGAACTTGCCGACGCCGGCGCAGGTCACCACGACCGACGGCCGCCCGAGCTCGCGCGCGGCACCCTCGACGGCCGCCTTGACCGATGCGGGATCGCTGACGTCGGCCGGGTAGGCGCGCGCGCCGCCACCGACCGCACGCGCCGTTTCCTGCACGGCATCGGCGGCGAGGTCGAGGCAGGCGACCGCGCCGCCCTCCGCGGCGATGCGCGCCGCGACGGCCCGGCCGAGCCCCGATCCGGCCCCGGTGACGATGGCCGTACGTCCGACGAAACGTTGAGCGGTCTCCATAGGTCGGCGGAGAGTAGCGCCCCGCGGCGCGCCGCACAAGGAAGTGCATGGTCGTGCAATTCGGCGCTCCGAGCGGCGGCTCGGCGCGAGGCGGGAGAAGGCGGCCGCGGCAGTGTCGGGAACCGGCTGCGTGCTTGCGGCGGACGCAGCATCTGCGTAGACCCCGGGCCGACGGAGGAACGGCGATGCCCGACATGCGACGGCTCACGCCTGGCGATCTCGTGGAGATCGCGGCGATCGAGCGCCTCAAGTACCGCTACATCCGCGCCCTCGACCTGAAGGAGTGGGACGCGCTCGGCGACTGCCTCACGGAGGACTGCCGCTCGGCCTACGGGGACGGACGTTTCAGCTTCGAGGGCCGCGCCGCGATCGTGACCTTCCTGAAGGACGCACTCGGGCCGCCGACCCGCATCTCGAGCCACCGCGTCCATCACCCCGAGATCGACCTCACGGGCCCGACCGCCGCGACCGGCCTCTGGGCGCTCGACGACGTGGTGATCGAGACCGAGGCCAGGCTTACCATTCGGGGCTCGGCGTACTACCACGACGAGTACGTGAAGGTCGGCGGCGCATGGAAGATCGCGAGGACCGGGTACCGGAGGATCTACGAGGAGACGGAGTCCCGCAGCGATACGCCGAGCCTCGTCCTCACCACGCACGCCTCCGTCCACGCCGGATGAACCGCAGACCCGAGGAGACCCAGACGATGTCCGAAGAGCATCCCGCCCGCGCCGCATCCATGAAGTCGCGCGCCGCCGTCATGGCCAAGCGCAAGGAGGACTGGCTCGCGCTCTTCGCGCCCGACGCCGTCATCGAGGATCCGGTCGGCGCGTCGCCGATCGATCCCGTCGGCGACGGCCACCGCGGCGCGGCGGCGATCTCGGCCTTCTGGGACAAGCAGATCGCGCCCGCGACGATCGAGTTCGAGGTCCACCACTCGTGGGCCTGCGGGATGGAGTGCGCCAACGTGCTCACCCTCACGATCCGCATGCCGAACGGCATGAAGGCGCGCTGCGACGGCGTCTTCACCTACAAGGTGAACGACGCCGGGAAGCTCGTGTCGCTCCGCGGCCACTGGGAGTTCGACCAGATGATGGCGACGATCGGCCCGGCGTAGCCGGGGCCGTCACGCGGGCGCGCTCAGTGCGGGCGCGCCGCGGCGACACCCTCCGCGGCGCGCTCGGGACGCCACACGTCGGGCTCGAGGAAGACGAGGCGGGCGACCGGCACGCGCGCGCGGACCGCGGCCTCGACCGCGTTCACGACGTCGGCCACGGTCCGGAGCGGCAGCTCGGGGGTGAACGCGAGCTTCGCCGCGACCAGCAGGTCGTCGGGGCCGATGTGGAGAGTCCGGAGATGGACGACGTGCGTCACGCCGCTGCCCGCCGCGAGGATGCCGCGGATGGTCTCGACCGTTTCGGGGTCGGCGGCCTCGCCGATGATGAGGCTCTTCATCTCGACCGCCAGGACGACGGCGATGACGCCGAGGAGGAGCCCGATCGCGACGCTCCCGAGCGCGTCCCAGCGCGGGTTGCCGGTCGCGAGCGCGAGCCCGACCCCCGCGGCGGCGAAGAGGAGGCCGAGGAGCGCGCCGACGTCCTCGAGCAGCACGACCGGCAGCTCGGGCAGCTTGGTGTGGCGGATGAACCACCACCAGCCGCGGCGGCCACGGAGCGGGCGCGCTTCGTGGATCGCGGTCCGGAGCGAGAACGCTTCGAGGGCGATGGCGATAGCGAGGACGACGAGCGCCCACTCGGGCGCCGACAGCGCGTGCGGGTGGAGGAGCTTTTCGACGCCCTCGACGATCGCGAACAGCGCGCCGAGCGAGAACAGCACGAGCGCGACGACGAAGGCCCAGAAGTAGCGCTCGCGTCCGAAGCCGAACGGGTGCTCGACGGTCGGGGTCCGGCGCGCCCGCGCCGATCCGAGCAGGAGGAGCGCCTGGTTCCCGGTGTCGGCGAGCGAATGGACGCTCTCGGCGAGCATCGAGGCGGCGCCGGTGAAGACGAAGGCGACGAGCTTCGCGAGCGCGATCCCGAGGTTCGCGAGGAAGGCGGCGACGATGGCGCGCCGGCTGCCTTCGGTCATGGCGGACCGCCGGAGGCTGGGTGGCCGGCGCTCAGCTGGCGGCGGACTTCGCCGGCGCTCCGGCGGCCTTTCCGGTCCACGACTTGCGGAGCGCCCGCATCTCCTCGCGCTTGGCGATCTTCTGCCGGCGCTGCTTGTTGAAGCGCCCCTTGTCTCCCGTGACTCGTCCCATGGCTCGATTCCTTTCGGCGCGCGGAGCGCGCGGAACGCAAGGGCATCGCACACTCGACGCGTCCGCGCCAGCGGCGGCTCAGGAGCGGCGCGCGAGCCGGCCGGCGCGAGCGACGATGGCGACGGCCAGAAGGAAGCCGACGGCCGTCAGGAGGAGCGCGGTATGGAGGCTGCCGGTCGCGTCGGAGGTCCAGCCGACCACGAACGGCCCGAGGGCGCTCCCGAGGCCGCCGAGGAAGAACACGTTCAGGGCCGCCGCCGTCCCGTGGCGCTCGTTCGGGACGATGCGCACGAGGAGCGTCTGGAGCGCGGGGAAGAACGCGTAGATGGTGACGGACGCGAGGAGGCCGACCGGGACGAAGAGGAGAGGGGTGGCGAGGTTGATGGTCGCGACGATGAGCGGAGCGGCCAGGAGGCCGCTCCCGATCGCCACGTCGAGCTCTCCCGCCGTTCGGGCGCGGCCGCGCCGGTCGGCCAGCATTCCGCCGAGCACGCTGCCGGCCACGCCGCCGACGAGCGCCGCGGCGCCGAAGAGGAGGCCCGCGCCCGTGACGTCGAGATCGTGATGGCGGACGAAGAACGACGGCACCCACGCGGCGTAGCCGATGCCCGAGGCCATCGCGGTCATGCCGGCGAGCCAGAGCACGGTGAGGCGCGGATCGGCGAGGAGCGCGCGAACGACCGTGGCCGGATGCTCGTGCGGGCGGTTGCGGCGGGTCCGGCGAGCCTCGGGCAGGGTCAGCACGAGCGGCACGAGGAGGAGCCCGCTGCCGCCGTACAGGAAGAATACCGCGCGCCAGCCGAGCAGCTCGGCGAGCCGGCCGCCCAGGCCGACGCCGAGTCCGGCGCCGATCGCGGCCGACATGCCGTAGAGGCCGAGCGCCCGCCCGCGGCGCTCGGGCGGGAAGCGCTCGCCGATGAGCGAGACGGCGCACGGAAAGAGGCTCGCCTCGCCGATGCCGGTGAAGAAGCGCGCCCAGAAGAGCGTGGTGAAGTCGGTGGCGATCCCCCCCGCGGCGGTCGCTACGCTCCAGGTGGTGAGGCCGAAGGCCACGACGCGCACCCGCGTCCAGCGGTCGGCCGCGAACCCGAAGAAGAAACCCGTCACCGCGTAGATCAAGGAGAACGCCAGGCCGCCCACGATCCCGAGCTCCGTGTCGGTGAGGCCGAGCTCGGCGCGGATGCCGGGGAACAGGATCGGCACGACCTGGCGATCCGCCCAGTTGATCGTGCTGGCGAGGATGAGGACGATGAGCAGCCAGGTCCGGTCGCGCCGGTCGCCGCTCATGTCCCGCTCGGTCGGACGACACGCACGAGGCGGACGAGGTGGGGGGACGCGTCGAGCACCTCGAGGCGCGTGCCGTCGGGCGCAGTGAGCGTGGCGCCGCGCTGCGGGATGCCGCCGGCGAGTGCGAGGCAATAGCCGGCGACCGTCGAGTAGTCCGCGTCCTCGGGGAGATCCGTGCCGAGCTCGCGGTTGAGCTCGCGGATCGGGGCGTACCCGCGGACGATCGCGCGCCCGTCGGCTTCGAGGCGAACGAACTCCTCCGCCTCCTCGTCCTCGTCCGTCGAGAGGACGCCGAGCACCTCCTCGATGAGGTCGCGGAGCGTGAGGAGCCCGGAGAGCCCGCCGTGCTCGTCGACGACGAAGGCGATCGCGGTGCGTCGCGTGCGCATCTCCTCCAGGATCTGGGTCGCGCGGGTGCTCTCGGGCAGGAAGAGCGGGGGGCGGATGAGGTCCTCGAGCACGACCAGGCGCCCTTCCCAGGCGAGGGCGAGCACGTCCTTGGCGCTCACGTAGCCGACGATGTTGTCGAGCGATCCGTCGTAGACGGGCATGCGGGAATGCCCGTCCTCGAGGAGGACCTGCTTGACCTCCTCGAAGGTGGCGTGGCGCGGGATAGCGTCGATGCGGTTGCGCGGCAGCATGATCTCGCCAGCCGTGAGGAGGCCGAAGTCGAGGGCTCGTGACGCGATCTCGCTCGTCTCCTCGTCGAGGGCGCCGGTCTTGCCCGCCTGCTCGACGAGCTCCTGCAGCTCCTCGGGGGAGAGGCGAGACTCCGAGAAGGTCGTGCGGTCGCCGAACGGCCGCAAGACGAGATTCGAACTCGCCGTCAGCACCCGCACGGCGGGCCCGACGAGCCAGGCGATGGTCCACAGCAGCGGACCGAGGAAGAGCGCGTAGCGTTCGGCGTGGCGGAGCGCGAGCGACTTCGGCACGAGCTCTCCGAGAACGATCGAGAGGTAGGAGATCGTAGCGACCACCAGCACGAGGGCGGCGATCTCGGCGCCGCGGGCCGGAACCCCGAGCTGCCCGAAGGCCGTCCCCAGGGTGTTCGCCGTCGTCGCGCCGCCGAGCGCCGCCGCGGCCGCGCCGACCACCGTGATGCCGATCTGGACCGTCGCGAGGAAACGTTCGGGCTGGTTGCGCAGCAGGTGGACGGTGCGGGCG
>WBZR01000631.1_pt1 | contig 11401 bp, 10 predicted proteins | sample 5204231 | NCBI WGS metagenome assembly WBZR01 (sample SAMN12412403, study PRJNA552823) | activated sludge metagenome | isolation source: activated sludge from anammox sidestream of wastewater treatment plant... | place: USA: Virginia | collected 2017-08
TTGTCGCGGAAGCAGGATAGGTTCATTCCGTCACGCTGCGTAACAAAATCCAGGCGTCGAATCTTTTTCACGATTCGATACGAGAACGTGAGGAGGCTGGCTTTCCGGGAATTAACGCCTTCCATAAGAATCAAATCGCATGCGGACAGCCTCCGGCTGACCTCGTCATAAAACTCCTTCGAGCCGGCATGAATCATTGGGAAAAGAAGGAACTCAAGACCGGCGCCATCCTTTTTCAGATGATAGACGGCGGAGCGCACGTTGAAGGAGTTCTTTTCGATGAACTGCATAAGGTTACCGTATCTGCGAATACGCTGTCGACCGCAGAAAAGCCGCGTGAATGTTCGACACGGCCTCCGGATCAGTCCAACCCGGTTTGTTCCTCACTCGCGCCCAATCGGGATTCGCCCTGAACGCATCCCACGCCTTTTCGCGCGCAGCCATGTTGTCGAATCCGACCAGATAGGTCAGATGCGGCAATCGCGCGCCAATGATCGCTTCGCCGAAGAAGACCGGAGCGAACCCGCAGTCGCGGAAAATTTTGATCTCTTCCTGGTTGAACATCTCGATCTTGTTGCGCAGGCTGAAAGCGCTGCGCGATTCGTAAGTGCGAAGCTCGAAAACACGCGGCGGCCGTTTCTCATCGGTTGGCGAGATTTCGATCTTCGGATGCGAATCGAAGGCTTTGAGCAACGTGGATTCGTAACGCGCGTATGGCATTTCATTCGCCGCATCGAACGCCTGCCAGGCTTTCACGAACTCCTTGTCGCCGCGCATCGCCTCCCTCGCCGACTGCATCTCGGCCAGCGATTTGTAATCAATCAGGACTACGAGCGATGGGCTGCGCAAGCCCGAAATCACGTTGAAACAACCGACCGGCCCGACGTTCTGACGCTTCATCATCGGCAGTACCTGATTTTGAAAGAATTCCTGAATGCGGGCGGGTTGGATGTCGTTGCGCATTTCGTAAATCCGCAGTTCATAGAAATGATTGCCTTCAGCGGCGATGACGGGAACGTTTGCCATCCCCGCGACACTCGCGGCCACACCTGTTTTCAAAACGTCTCGACGATTCATCTGTCTTCTCCGGTTTGGGATTTGAGATTCAGGATTTGAGATTTGGGATTGATCAGCCTTCCGCTGGTTTTGCGCCAACACCGAGCCATCGCTTCTTCGCCGTTGTAGCCACTCGCTTGTCGGTCGCCAGCCGCTTCTCGGCCCAGCGCGCCAGCCGCACGAACGGCAAGCCCATCAAAAAGTAGATCGCCGCGGTCATCACTCCCACGCCGATATAGTCGTAATAGGTCGAAGCCAGTTGCCCGTAAACCTTGGTCAATTCGACCATCGTGATCACCGAAACGATTGACGAATCTTTGAAGAGCGCGATGAAATCGTTCGTCACCGGCGGGATCACCAACCGCATCGCCTGCGGCACGATCACGTGTCGAAGCGATTGCGCGCGCGTCATCCCCAACGATAAAGCCGCTTCCATCTGCCCGCGCGGAATCGCCTCAATGCCGGCGCGGTAGTTCTCAGCCTCGTACGCCGCGTAATTCAAACCGAGTCCGACGACAGCGGCGACCAGCGGCGAAAGCCTGATCCCGATGTTCGGCAGTCCGTAAAAAATCAGGTAAAGCTGAATGAGCAATGGCGTGCCACGAAACAGCTCGACGTAAGCGCGGGCCAACCAGGACAAAGGCTGAGGCGCATACAGATAGATCAACGCCACCATCAACCCAATCACTATCGCGACAGCCATTCCCAGAATCGAAATCAGCAGCGTCATCGGCGCGCCGATCAACAACAGCGGCGGCAGATAGCTTTTGTAACGCTCCAACCTCTCGCGCCACGTCAGCTTCTTCGTGATGTTCTGCGTGAATTCTTCGTAGACCTGCCCCGGTTGCGAGGCCGAGGAGAATTTGGCGAAAAGCTGATCGGTCTCGGCGTTCCAGATGCCCCACTTTTCGTAAATGCGCCGCAACTCGCCCGATTTGACCAGCGCCAGCAGAGCATCGTTCACCTGCTTCAACAGTTCCGCATCTTCCTTGCGCACAGCGATGCCGTATTCCATCCGCTCTATGCTCGGCCCTGTGAATTTCAACTTCGGATTCGGCTTGGCGTAGTAGACTGCAATCGGCCAATCCATCAACACGGCGTCCAATCGCCCGATGGCCAGATCGTCGTAGGCGTTGTTCTGATTCTCGTACGATCGAATCTCCATCCCGCCTTCGCGCTCCAGAATCCGCTGCGCAAGTGAAGCCTTCAACGTGCCGGCGATCTTGCCTTTCAAATCGGCAAGCGAGTTGATCGCATTCTCTCCAACGCGCACGCTGAGTTGCTCGCCGCAAACGTAGTACGGGATCGAGAAATTGACCTGCTGTTTGCGGTCGTCGGTGATCTCGATGCCGTTGACCGCCAGATCGTAATTGCCGCGCTGCAATCCGGGGATCAAACCATCCCACTGATTCTGAACGAAGACCGATTTGCGATTGAGTTGTTTGCCAATCGCGTTCATCAGATCAATCTCGAAACCGATGATCTCGCGCGGGTTTTTCGGGTTGGGCAGCAGATACGGCGCGCCGCCTTCCGCATCGCCGCCCCAGCGCAACGGACTGGCTTCCTGGGCATCGGCGAAAGCGAAGAGGTGAAGAAGCAAGAAAGCCACAGAGACACAGAGACACAGAGCAAGAAGAGGGAATGACTTTACTCTCCCTGACAATTCTCTGTGGCTCTGTGGCTCTGTGGCTTTTAAGTTCTTCACAAGAAGCTCCTGAGGAAGTTGCGTGTGCGTTCGTCACGCGGCGAGGTGAAAATCACGTCCGGCGAATCGCTTTCGATCAGTTCGCCGCCGCTCAGCACCAGGATTTTGTCGGCCACTTCGCGCGCGAATCTCATCTCGTGCGTCACGACAATCTGCGTCATCCCTTCGTCGTCGAGCTTTCGCATGATGCTCAAGACCTCGCCAACCAGACTTGGATCGAGCGCTGAAGTCGGTTCGTCGTAAAGCATGACCTTCGGCTCCATCGCCAACGCGCGGGCAATCGCGGCGCGTTGCTGCTGCCCGCCCGAAAGCTGCGACGGGTAATAATCCATCCGGTCGCCCAAACCGACTTTCTTCAACAGCTCGCGCGCCTTGGGTTCCGCCGCCTTCCGATCAATCTTTTTAACTACCATCGGCGCGAGCGTCGCGTTTTCCAGCGCGGTCAGGTGCGGAAACAGATTGAAGCTCTGAAAGACCATCCCGGCCTCTTCGCGCAACTGCCGGAGCCGGGCGTTGAAATCGCGCGGCGAAAGGCCATTGTTCCGATCCAACGTGATCTCGCCGATGCGCACGCTGCCGCCGTCGAAAAGCTCAAGGCCATTCAGACATCGCAGCAGAGTTGATTTGCCGCAGCCCGACGGGCCGATGATCGCGGTCAATTCAGACACTTCGACATCGAAGCTTATGCCGCATAGCGCGGTGACGGCGCCGTAATTTTTTCGCAGGTTGTCTACTGAAATTAACGCGCTCACCTAGTTCACTCGCTTCTCTCTTCCTTGCCAATATTTTTCGCGCATCAGGTTCTTCTGAATCTTGCCCGTCGCCGTGCGGGGCAACGCGTCAACGAAGCTGACCGCCTTCGGGCATTTGAAATGCGCCAGGTTCGCGCGGCAAAACTCTATGACCTCGCTTTCGGTCGCGCTCATCCCCGGCTTCAACACAACGATGGCGGCGATGGTCTCGCCCCACTGCTCGTGCGGAATCGCGATGCACGCGGCTTCGAGCACAGCCGGATGCTTGTAGAGCATCCCTTCGACTTCAATCGAAGACACGTTTTCGCCGCCCGAAATGATCAGGTCTTTCTTGCGGTCAACGATCTCGATCATACCTTCGCGGTCAATCGTGGCCATATCGCCCGTATGGAACCAGCCGTCAACGATCACGGCGTCGGTGGCTTCGGGCTGACGCCAGTAACCGGCCATCACCACGTTGCTGCGCGCTATTACTTCGCCGACCTGCTGGCCGTCCGCAGCCACGTCCTGGCCTTCGTCGTCAACGACGCGCAATTCGACGTCGAGCATGCGGTAACCGGTGCGCGTCTGCACTCGCAACTTCTCTTCTTCGGGCCAATCGCGCATGTGTGGTTTGACTTTCGAGACGGTCAGGAACGGCGAGGTTTCGGTCAGGCCGTAAATCTGAATCACCTCCCAGCCCAAACGCTCCTGCATCGCCTTGATCAAGGCCATAGGCGGCGCCGAACCGGCGGTTCCGACTCGCACGCCTTTGCGCGGCAGCGCGGCGAGTTGCGCTTCACTCAAGCCGTGATTCATAGCCATGTTGATCATCGTCGGCGGCATGCAGGCGAACGACATTCGCTCGCGCGCCGCCAGGTCGAAGAAGCTCGCGGGTTCGTACTTTTTGACGATGACGTGTTTCGCGCCGACACCGGTCACGGCGTAAGGCAATCCCCAGCCGTTGCAGTGAAACTGCGCCAGCGTGTGCAAATAAACATCGTCGTGCGTCAGTCCGAATTCGATGATCGAATTCATGGCGTTGATGTAGAGATTGCGATGCGTTGACATCACGCCTTTCGGCTTGCCGGTCGTGCCGGAAGTGTAAAGGATCGTCGAGATGTCGTTTTCGTCAACATCCGCAGGCTCTGGCGCGCTCGCGGGCGCGGAATCAAGCAACGCGTCGTAACTACGCCACCCCGGCGGGATGTCCGCGCTGTTTGTGGCGACGATGAAATGTTGAACGGTTTTCAGTTGAGGCCGGATATCTTCAATCGTCGGAACCAGCCAGTCTTCGACGATCAGCATTTTCGCTTCGGCGTGATTGAGGATGTATTCAAAATCGCTGGCGATGAGGCGGAAGTTGATCGGCATGTAAACCGCTCCGACGAGCGGCGCGCCGAAAAAACCGTCCATCATCCGGTGGTCGTTTTGCGAAATGATCGCCACGCGCTCGCCCTTTTCAATTCCGAGCGAGCGCATCAGATTCGCCCAGCGGTTGACGCGCCCGCCGAATTGATTGTAAGTCAGGCGCAGGTCGCCCGACACGATGGCTTCGCAATCGCCGTAAACGGCCAATGCGCGTTTCAGAAAATCGTATTCGTTGAGCGGAACAATCACGACGAAACCCTCCAGGATTGGATTTGAATAGATTTGTGAAGATGGCGCGCAGCTTAGCACAAAGTCCGTATTGCGAAAATTGTCCGCAGACCGCATCATTCGCCGCGCAAAAACTCTCAGGGCAAAAATTGATGACCGACTCTTCGTTTCCGCTAAAACGCGCGCTCAAACTGCGCGACCTGATTCTGCTCAACATCGTGGCCGTTTACACGCCGGGCACGATTTCGCAAACGATGCCTCTGGGCAAATTGGGCCTGCTGATCTGGGCGATTGGGATGCTCACGTTCATGTTGCCTTACGCAGTGGCTATCTCGCGTCTTTCAGCGAAACACCCGCGCGAAGGCGGCGTTTACGCATGGACGCGAATGGCGTTCGGCGATTTTCACGGCTTCGTGTGCGGCTGGTGTTACTGGGTCAACACGTTTCTTTACGTCCCAAGTGTTTTTCTCGGAATCGTCGCCGTCGCGGCTTTGCTGGGTGGAGATCAGACCGCATGGTTGAACAACAACCCAACGCTCGTCACGCTGATTGCGAGCGGCGCGCTGTGGTTGTCGGCGCTGCTGCACATTGCCGGACTGGGCCAGGGCAAGTGGATTCAAAACATCGGCGCATTCGGGCGGCTGACCATCGCCGCTGGATTGCTTGCGGCGGCGTTGTGGAAGCTGCTCTGGCCGGAGCAGGCGGTGGCGAACGCATCGCCGCAACTCGACATTGACCTCTGGCGCAAGCTCTCGCTGTGGCCGTTCGCGCTCAACGCGCTGGTCGGACTCGACCTCGGCTCGGCGATGAGCGAGGAGGCCGACACGCCGCAGCGGGACATCCCGCGCTCGTTGATGATCGGCGGCGCGGCGGTGGCGGCGTGTTATCTGCTGACTTACGGAGCGACTCTCATCATCGGCGTGGGCGAGCCAAACGCGATATACGGCCACGTCCAGGCCATCAACTCCGTCGTCACGCGACATGCCGATCAGGGATTTTTGTGGATTGCGGCTTCGGTTGTCCTGATCGAATTGCTCGGATTGCTCGGCTGCGGGGCGTCGTGGCTGAGCGCGCCCGCGCGAGTGCCGTTCGCAATCGGGCTGGATCATTACCTGCCCAGGGCGTTTGCGCGAGTGCACCCGCGCTTCGGCACGCCACACATCGCGCTGATTGCGCAGGCCTCGGTGGCGACGGCGTTGATCCTCGTCAACACGTGGGGCGCGACTTTGCAGGAAGCTTATCTGGCGCTGCTCGGCGGCTCGATTGTGCTGGTGATGGTCACTTACGTTTACCTGCTCGCCGCCTGGTTGAAGCTGGATCAGGCAGTCAACGCCGTTCGAGTGAAGACGCTCGGCGCGACGGGACTGGCTGCGACGTTGCTGGCCATCGCCGCCTGCTTCATTCCGCCGCCGGCTGTCGCTGGGATCACAGGGTTTGAATTGAAGATCATCGGGTCGGTCGCGTTCATGCTGGTTTGCGGCTTGTCGCTCTATGCTCTGGGTTCGCGTGGATTCCACCGTGCTTTTGGCGAGTAATCCATTTCCGTTCAATACGCCCTTTGCCGAGAGCACGCTGGAAGCGATTCGCCCCCAGGGATGCGCGAGGCTTGGCGCAAAGCAGGCAGGGCAGTACATTACCGCGCTAGCTGAGGCAATAAACAATTTTTGAGGACTTCATTCGTGCGAAACCTGATTACGTTTTCCGCCATCATCGAAATCATCGCCATCACGACCTGGGTCGGCGGGATGGCTGCGCTGGCTTTCATCGCCGCGCCCGCGATCTTCCAGACGGCATCTTCACGCGAACAGGCCGGCAGGACTTTCGGGCTGATCCTGAAACGATTCCATCCCGTGATGTATGCGAGCGGCGCGGCCATTCTGATCGCTGGTCTGATGCGATGGGCCGCAGCTTTCAATCATCATTTGTACGCGTCGGAGATCACGCGTTACGCGATTGCCGCCTTGATGCTCGGCCTCGCGCTCTATTCGGGGTTGATCATTTCGCGCAAGCTGGATCAACTGCGCGCCAGGATGTCTTCAGGCGTTGACCGCACGCCGAAGGACGATCCGCGCCGCGTCGAATTCAACCGACTGCACAGGCTCTCGACGACGCTGATGGCTTTCAATCTGCTGTTGGGGATTGCGATGGCGGTGATGTTCGCGCTTGAGGACTGACCGCGCGCCACATCACGTCAATCGGAGCTTCCACACCCGTCCACAACCGAAACTGCTCCGCCGCCTGCCCGACCAGCATCGCCAATCCTCCCAGCGTCTGACATCCAGCCTGCTTCGCGTCGCCGAGCAACGCAGTCTCTTCCGGCGTGTAGATCAGGTCGTAAACCAGCTTCACGCTTTCGAGCGATTCAGCCTTGATCAGGCTCTGGCCTTCGCTGTGGCCATGCATCCCGATTGGCGCGCAGTTGATGACGACGTCCGCCTCGCCGCTGAACGATTCGAGCAATGCGGTTCGCGCTTTGAATTCATCGGCGAGCGGCTCGGCCTTCTGAACATCCCGCGCGTAAATCGTCACGTCCGCGCCGCGTTCGCGCAGTCCGTAACAGATCGCCCGCGCCGAACCGCCTGCGCCGATCACGGCCACGCGCGCGCCGCGCACATCAATCAATTCATCCAACGGCTTCATCGCGCCGATGACATCGGTGTTGTAACCGTGTAGTCGCTCGCCTTCGATCACGACCGTGTTGACCGCGCCAATGGCCTTCGCCGTCGCGTCAACGAAATCGAGATGCGGGATGATGGCCAGCTTGTGCGGGATCGTCACGCTCAAGCCGCGCAGGTTCCAGTCGAGTTTTCTGGTCTTCGGCTGAACGAAGTCGCGGACGAATGAATCAACGTCATCAACCTCGAACGGCAGATAAACGCCGTCGCGGCTCAAAGCTTTCAAAGCCGCGTTGTGCATCAGCGGCGAGCGCGAATGGGCGACGGGATTGCCGATGATGCCCAGAATCATGCTCTCGCGCGACAGAGCTTTGACTCGGTAAAGATCGCGCAGTTCGGCGACGGTTGGTTGCCCGGCGGCGCTCTCGGCTCCGCGACGAAGCGAACCGAAAGTCAGCATCGCGCCGCGCGACAACGCCAGCGCGCGTGTCATCAATCCGGGCAGGCCCATCGCCAGCGCGATAACCGGCTTCCTGCCTCCCGCGTGTTCGATCAGTTCAAAAATGCGCAGGCAATCATTGATGCGATTCGCCTGCGTGGCGATTTTAACTACGGCGGCTGGCGTAGCGGCCATCCGCTCAAATCTCGCAATCAGGTCGTGCGGAGTTTCCGCAAAATCGTGCCAGGAGCAGATGACCTTCTCCCACGGCACGGGCGGTTGCTCGCCGATAAAACTTTCGACCAGATCAAGCTCGAAATCGGCGAAAGTAATGGCATTGGTAAATTCCGGAGACAACCCGCGCCAGAAATCGCGGCGATCCTGCAAAGTCAGATCGCGCCAGCCTCCTTGTTCGCGTGGGCGGAAAGTGAGGATCAACGGCTTGCTGATGTGCGCGATGTATGAATACAACTCAACAATCAAGTCCGGCAGATCTCCGGCTGTCACGTAGTCGAAGCGAAGTTCGATGGCGTCGGCGATGTGCTCAGCTTCGTATCGAATCGTGGCCACAAACGAGTCAGGGCCGACTTCAGTAATTGGAACGCAGATCAGAGGTGAAGTGGGCGATGTGTTCATTGGTTCGATTGGCAAGGAATCAAAATTTTCCGCCGATGGATCACCGGCCAGGATTCAAGCGGCTATTGTCTCAAACGCGACTCTGACTTGTTCAGACTTTGCCTCAGAAAAATTCAGCTTCTCGAATCCGATCACTCTACCGGACTCGTCCTTCATCAAAATGATCTCGTCGCCGGTCTCTTCGCAAACGTATTCATCTTGCGAATCGCCGAACCACACTGTCAGTGTGTTTCCGATACGGTCGTAGAAGACTTTCACGTTGGCCATATTTGAACTCCTTCTTTGATTGCGTCAGTCGGATAAGTTGTGATCAAGAAGCCCTCGCCATTGAGCCGCCTGATTACAGCGCAGACCCACCGTTTGTCACGCTCGGCCCGGTAAAACAGAAGAACCTGATCGTCGCTTTTGCTTTGGCGGACTTCATCAGGATTCCGCAGGGTCTGTTTTACATCCTCCTCGCGCCCAGCCATCACAGGATGTTTGATCGTGACGATCAATTCCCAATAAGATCGCGTCACGCGCGCACTGAAGCCAAGCGGCGTGGAAACATCAAACAACGGATCACTCTCTGAACTGTCGGACATTGGCAAATTCGATTCACGATAGCGCGTAAAAAGGTTCGGCGAAATGGGTTCTTGACACTCAATCAACCGCCTGCGTAAACTTTAAGCCGTTCGCTTGAATGTGTAAACCTTATGGGGGTGCACTGGTTTCGATGGAAGACCTGAAGCGACGGATGCATACCGGGAAGCTTGTAACCCGTAAACTGCAGGCAAAACTTAATTGCGAATACTGAACTCGCAATGGCAGCCTAGTTAATCCTAGTTCACTGCCCGTTCGCTCGCGTCTCGCCTGTGGGCGCGAAGTCGAGCGTCGACTTTACAGGCTGGTTCTTCAACGCAGGTCAGAGTTGAAGGGCGAGATTTTTCTGGCATAGTTTCGGCGCGGTTCTTCGCCGCTTCAGCTACCGCGCCGAGGCGAAATTTCAAGCGAAGCGGCTAAGTATGTAGATTCCTTCGTAGACGGCTGCCAGACGAGAGTTCGATTCTCTCCACCTCCATTGTGGAAATCAGAAGGCAGAAGGCAAAGATCAAAAGGCGAAAATGAAAAGAGGAGATTCCGACTTTTTGCCTTTTAACTTTTGCCTTCTGCTTTTTGATTTTCTTTCACCATGAATTCTCTTCCGATTGGCATTTTCGATTCCGGCGTCGGCGGTTTGACGGTTTTGCGCGCGGTGCGGCGGCGTTTGCCGCAGGAGAGCGTGATCTATCTGGGCGATACGGCGCGCGTGCCTTACGGGGTGAAATCGCGCGGAACGATCGAACGTTACGCGGTCGAGGACGCCGGCTTCCTGCTTCGCAAAGGCGTAAAGATGCTGGTCGTCGCCTGCAACACGATCTCGGCGAATGCGCGCGAGCGGCTCAGGGCGGAGTTCGATCTGCCTCTGCTGAGCGTGCTGGGGCCTGGGGCGAGAATGGCCGCGCGCGTGACGCGCACGGGGCGAATCGGCGTGATCGCAACGGAAGCGACTGTTGAGAGCGGAGCTTATGAGCGCGCCATTCGTGTAGCTTCCCCAAACCGCGATGTCGAGATTTTCTCGCACGCCTGTCCGCTGTTCGTGCCGCTGGTTGAAGAGGGCGAGACCGATTCGCAGGTCGCGTGTCTTGTCGCCGAGCAATATCTGGCGCCGTTGCGTGAGAAGCGGATTGACACGCTGGTGCTCGGATGCACGCACTATCCCTTGCTCAAACCTGTGATCGGCGCCACGATTGGAGCCAATGTCACACTGGTTGATTCGGCTGAGGCTACGGCGGAAGAGACGGCGCAATTGCTGGAAAATCGCCGGGCGCTCAATCAATCCTCAAGTGGAGGCGTGAGCCGCTTTTATGTGACCGATGCGGCTGGGCGATTCCACAAGATCGCGGAAAGAATCCTGGGAGAGCCTCTCGATTATCTTGAGGCGGTTGAAGTGTGGGGACATGACAAACTCGAATCAAAATGAAGCCCGCAAGGATGGACGTCAGCCGTCGGATTTGCGCCCCGTGCGGATGACAACTGGTTACACGAAGTACGCTGAAGGCTCTGTGCTGGTCGAAATGGGAGAGACGCGCGTTTTATGCACGGCCAGCGTTGAAGACAGAGTGCCGCCGTTTTTGAAAGGCAAAGGCGTGGGCTGGATTACGGCGGAATATTCAATGTTGCCGCGCGCTACCGAATCGCGCACCCAGCGCGAGATCGGGCGCGGCGGGCCTTCGGGCCGCACGCACGAAATCCAGCGCCTGAACCTGGCTCGGAATGGCGTTGTCAAATTGCGCAATAAATGCATCGTCGGGCACGTAATTGAGCAACTCGACCCCGAGCGCGTGGAACCGGTCGGCGAACGCGTGGACCCACTCGCCCCTCGTGCCCCTCGCTACGAAGCTCGTGGATAGTCCGAGCTAGAGCACCGAACAGGTGGGGCGCGTCGCCGGCCTCGCCTAGGTCTCCCCCAGCCTCGCGACCTCGAGCTCGAGGACGCGGCGCACGATGGCGATCGCGCAGGCGTACGTGCTGTCGACGCCGAAGAAGCTGAGGCTCTTCGACAGGAGCGACTGCCGGCGCGAGTAGGGCGTGTCCGACG